>Ga0137359_10000514_pt1 | contig 29281 bp, 20 predicted proteins | sample Mad1_40_16metaG_FD_108281 | JGI IMG/M metagenome (GOLD analysis project Ga0137359, IMG submission 108281) | Vadose zone soil microbial communities from Angelo Coast Range Reserve, California, USA - Mad1_40_16 metaG | ecosystem: Environmental > Terrestrial > Soil > Vadose zone | place: USA... | reverse complement strand
GCTCACCGATAAGCCGATTGTCGCGATCGGCGGCATCACGCTGGAGCGCGCGGCTTCGGTCATTGCCGCCGGTGCAGACAGTGTTGCTGTAATCCGCGATGTCGTGTGCTCCGCAAATCCGGGCGAGCAAGCGCGGCGCTTTCTTGAAACGCTCGGCACGGCGAATCACGCCGCTGCGGTCTGAGGATTTCGCGAATGGCGGACACCACGCAAGCCATCCACGTGCCAGCCGCCGCTAATCAAGAGACGGGTTTCGTCCGTGCCATTGGGCTCTTCGACGGCACGATGATCGTCGTCGGATCCATGATTGGCTCCGGCATTTTCATTGTGGCGGCTGGGATCTCACGTCAGACGGGCTCACCGGGTGGATTGCTGCTCACCTGGATTCTTACGGGACTCCTCACGGTTTTCGCAGCGATTTCCTATGGTGAGTTGGCGGGTATGTTTCCGCATGCCGGCGGCCAATATGTTTACCTGCGGGAAGCGTATTCGCCCCTTTGGGGTTTCCTTTACGGCTGGACACTGTTCCTGGTAATTCAAACGGGGACGATCGCAGCGGTCGCGGTTGGCTTCGCGCGCTATCTGGGCGTGCTCTTTCCCGCAATTTCGCCCACGGCTTGGATCATCCCGCCGATTGCACTCACGTCTAAGTACGCCGTAAGCCTGTCGGTGCAGCAACTCGTCGGGATATTAATGATTGTCTTTCTCACGTTCCTCAATACGCAGGGCGTGCGCATCGGCAAGCTCATCCAGAATATTTTCACCAGCGCCAAGACGCTTGCTCTGCTCGGCCTGATCTTTGTATGTGTCTTTATTGGCCGTAATGCCGCCGCTATTTCCGATAACTTCGGCCACTTCTGGGCCATTCGTGGAGCGCAACCGCTTGAACCCGGAGCAGGTTTTCTGCGCGGCCTTGTCCCCACGGTGACGGCCGCTTCGGGGGCATTCGGGCTCTTCGTCGCTTACGGGGTGGCGCAAGTAGGCTCGCTGTTTTCCGCTGACGCCTGGAACAACATTGGCTTCACCGCCGCAGAGGTGAAGAATCCTAAGCGCGACGTTGCGCTCTCGATGGCCTTTGGCACACTGATCGTGATCACTTTGTATTGCTTGGCCAATCTTGCTTACCTCTGTGCGCTTCCACTCGTGCAAATTCAGAACGCCCCAGATGACCGAGTCGCCAGCGCGGCGCTCGCTGCCGTTTTCGGACCTGCAGGCGCGGCTATCATGGCCGTGGCCATCATCATTTCCACGTTTGGCTGCAACAACGGGCTAATTTTGGCGGGTGCCCGGGTCTGCTATGCAATGGCGCGCGACGGGCTCTTTTTCAAGTCGACGGGTAAGCTGAACGAGAAGGGCGTTCCAGGCAGCGCGCTGATCTATCAAGGCATCTGGATCACTGTACTCATCCTGCTGCGTACACGCCGGGTTAGCGGAGCGGGCGAGGTTAGCTACGGCAACCTGTACAGTGACTTGCTCGATTACGTCGTGTTTTCGGCACTGCTGTTCTATATGCTGACAATTGCCGGAATTTTTGCGTTACGAAGAAAGCGGCCAGACGCGGAACGGCCCTACAAAGCGCCTGGCTATCCTTTCGTCCCGCTGCTGTATATAGTGGCAGCGACGGCTATCATGTTTGTGTTGCTGCTGTATCAAACGCAGACGGCCGGCCGGGGCCTGGTAATCGTGCTGGTGGGTGTTCCCGTGTACCTGCTTTGGTCGCGCCGCTCGGCGGCAGCGAAACACGCGGCGTAACATAAATTTGTGAGGGCGCCAAACGCGCCCTGCGAGGTGCTTCCCTCATGGCAACAAGGTCAAACGAACTCGATACGACCGGAGCCAGTGATCCGAGAAGTTGGCTCTTCGTCAAAAAGCCGATGAGCATGCTGCTCTCGGAAGCGGGTGATACCGGCGAGCACAGCCTGAAGCGCACCTTAGGCGCCACTCAGTTGACGGCTCTTGGCGTCGGCGCCATCATCGGCGCGGGCATCTTTGTGCTGTCGGGTCTCGGCGCGCATTATGCAGGCCCCGCGCTCATGCTCTCTTTTGTGCTCTCTGGCCTGGGTTGCGCCTTCGCGGGCCTTTGTTACGCCGAGTTTGCCGCGATGATTCCCCTGGCCGGCAGCGCCTACACGTACGCTTACGCTACCCTCGGCGAGCTTTTGGCCTGGATCATCGGCTGGGACCTCACTCTGGAGTACGCCATGGGCGCCAGCACAGTTTCCTCCGGCTGGTCCAACCACTTCATCGAGCTTCTGAATATCTTCCATATCAAGATGCCCCTTTGGTTGGCCTACGATCACTGGACCGGGTTGAACACGGCGATGAAAGTCATTGCCCGCCAGATGGCGCAAAGTTCTGACGCGACGCTGCAACCGGGAACGCAGGCGTTCCTTGACAAGGTTAACGCCATCATGACGGCGCAATCGCCGGAATTAGTTCAGCGCGCGCACGGGCTACTAAATGCGCCTACAATTTTTGGCTCGGAGATAGGATTCAATCTTCCCGCATTCGTAATTGCCCTGGTCATAACCGCGATCCTGGTCATTGGCATAAAAGAGAGCGCGCGCTTCAATGCAGGCATTGTGGCTATTAAAGTGGGAGTGGTTCTGTTTGTCATCGGCCTGGGCATCCATTACGTAAACTTCTCCAATTGGGGGCACGACTGGTCGACGTTTGCTCCGAATGGGACAACCGGAATTTTGAAGGCTGCTGGGTACATCTTTTTTGCCTACATCGGCTTTGACGCTGTGTCGACCACAGCTCAGGAATGCAAGAAGCCGCAGCGGGACTTGCCCATTGGGATTATGGCCTCACTTCTGATCTGCACTGTCCTCTATATTCTCGTCGCCGGTGTGCTGAACGGGATGGTTCGCTGGCAGGACGTGAACATTGAAGCCCCGATTGCGGAAGCATTCCTGGACCGTGGTTTGTCGCTGGCGTCGCATGTCGTCACCCTTGGAGCGTTAGCCGGTTTGACGAGCGTTATGTTAGTCATGCTTCTCGGCCAGACGCGGGTGCTGTACGCCATGGCCAACGACGGCCTGCTTCCTAAGAAATTCTTTGGCGCGGTGCATCCCAAGTTCCGCACGCCGTACAAAAACACCATTCTCGTCGGCATCCTCGCCGCCATCGTCGGTAGCGTGACGCCAATCCAAATAATCGGAAACATGGTGAACATCGGCACGCTCCTGGCGTTCGTCATCGTGTGCATTGCCGTCATGGTGTTGCGGCGTACGAACCCGCAGCAGCCGCGGCCATTTCGTACTCCATGGGTGCCGATCGTTCCGATTTTGGGAATCCTCATTAACGGTCTGATGATGTGCAGTCTCGGCTGGCAAAACTGGTTGCGCCTGATCATCTGGCTCGTCATCGGCCTGATCGTTTATTTCACTTACAGCCGCTATCACAGCCGCGTGCGTAGCGCCCTTGTGAAGTAGAGAACCTCAACTAGGGCGTCTGACGTTATTTCGGCACGTGCTCGGCTCGAAGCGCAGCCTTAGGGTAAAGTAGTCTTTCACTCTAAGGCTGGCCTGTGACTGTTGCTTCACATTTCCGGAACATCTGGAGCCGCATCTCGCGCCTCGATCTCGTGGCCCTATTGCTGGGGCTTGCCGGTGGACTCGCCTACCTATTCGAAGCCGAAGGCCGCATCTTCAACTATCTGAAATTTGTCGCGCTGCTCGCCGCCGTCTATCTTCTCTATCGCTTGCTCGCCTGGGGAAGAAGCCGCCTGCTCTGGAGTCTGCGCAATCGCCTCATCGTTGCGGGGCTCTTCATAGCGGTCGTTCCAATTTTGTTGCTGGTGCTTCTTGCCGTCCGCTCCGCCGGCGTTCTTTATTCGCAGCTCGCCGCTTATCTTCTCTACGAAGACGTGCAGCGCCGCAAAGACATGCTTGCCGACATTGCGGAGCACATCGCCGCTGCCCACGGCACTCTTCCAGCCGGCCGCGTTAGTGAAGCTGAATCGGAGGGCATCCTTGCCGCGCAATCGCATTCCGTGCACGACCGCGAGCTTCCCGGCCTGGCCATCGAATTCTCCAGCGACCCCACGCTACTGCGAAAAATCGCCCCCAACGGTAAGTTCTTCGCCGGCCTGCTGCAGCAAGGTGAAGCTCTTTCGATCTTCGCCATCCAAGCCATGGAAGAGCGCAAAGGCGTTCGCGTCGTCACGCTGCGTGTGCCGGTGACGTCGGATTTCCTCGCCACCATTGCGCCCGATCTCGGCACGATTCAGCTCAATTTAATGCAACGCTATGCCGGCGGCGCTCACCCGGGGGTGCTCTACACCACGAACGGAGCGCAGTACGAAACAACCCTTCGCATCGTGGCGCGCAACCGCTTTCTCCAGCCCGCGCTGCTTTGGCTCGATTCCCCGGTCGACGTGGTCTCCCGCCTGGACTCCGTCTATCTCGCAGCAGACGGGCGCGTCGATCCCGTGCATCCGGTGCTCGCCGTCTTCAACGCGCGACCCTCGCAGTTGAGCAGCCGCATGTTCAGTTCACTCGGCGAACTGCGCAACACCTATCTCATTGCTTTCATTCTGATCGTCATCGCCTTTTTCGTGATTGAGGCCGGTGCTCTGATCACCGGCCTGGTTCTCACCCGCCAGATCACCAAAACGGTCGATGAGCTGTATCGCGCCACCCAGTTTGTCCAGTCCGGCGATTTTTCCCACCGCGTGCGCATTGAGCGCCGCGATCAGTTGGGCGTTCTTGGCGAGTCCTTCAACGACATGATCGGTTCGGTCAGCACGCTGATTCAGGAACAGCAGCAGCGCCAGCGCCTGGAAAACGAAATTTCCATCGCGCGCGAAGTGCAGGACCAGCTTTTTCCCAGGACTTTGCCGAAAGTGCCTGGCGTTGAAATCGAAGCCATCTGCAAAGCCGCGCGCGCCGTCAGCGGCGACTACTACGATTTCATTCAGCTCAGTCCCACGCATTTGGCCATCGCCATCGCCGATATTTCCGGCAAAGGAATTTCTGCGGCGCTCTTGATGGCCAGCCTGCAAGCCGCGCTGCGCAGCCAGGTGCTGGTGGGCGGTAGCGAGCACATGAGCACCGCCGAGCTCGTCTCCCGGCTCAACAAGCATCTGGTGCGCAACACCGGCGACGATCGCTTCGCGACCTTCTTCATCGCCGTCTACGACAGTGCCACGCGCAATCTGCGCTACACCAACGCCGGCCATCTTCCCTCATTCCTCATTTGCAAGGATTCCGCACTGCATCTCGACAAGGGAGGCATGGTCCTAGGTATCGTTGAGGACTACCCGTATGAGGAAGGCTCCGTGATAGTGGCGCCAGATTCGCTTCTCGTGGGCTACAGCGACGGTTTGGTTGAACCCGAAAATGTGTATGGCGAAGAGTTCGGTATTCGCCGCTTGCAGCAAGCCGCCGTCCACGTGCAGGGTGCGTCCCCGCAAGTTGTCGCCGAGTCCCTGATGACCGCAGCCGAAGAATGGGCCGGCACCCCGGAGCAAGCTGACGACATGACCGTAATCGTCGCCCGCTTGCGGTAGCTGCCGAGTTAAAATCGCAGAGGAAAATCCCGATGAGATCGTTAACGCGGATATTGCTGCTTTCCAGCGTCATCTCATTTCCCATCGTTTCGCTTTTCTCTGCGGACGACCGCGTTCCCATCCTATCGCTTGACTTGCGGGCCCTCGGCTATCTCCCACCAGTCGCCCAAAGGGATCTTCGCTACCACAATTTCCTGCGCGGTGCTGTCACATTTCTCGATGATCAGACCCTCGCTGTGTCTTTCTTCAAGAAGAACGAGCACCCGGGCCTTTCCCGGCGAGGCGGGACTCCGGGCAGCGCGGTTGTGTTCCATACCGTTTTTCTTGATCCCCCGACTGGACGCGTGCGTGACCAACGAACTTGGGGAAATGCCGCAAATGCGGCCGCGCTGCAAGCGTTTCACGACGGAAGTTTCTTCGTTCAGGACGGCGAGTGGGTACGGCTGTATTCCAATCAACTCCAAGAAACTCTAAAGAAGAACATGGATGTGCAGGGAGACATCCCGCCTCGTTTTACGGTGTCCTCGAGCGGTCGCGCCCTTTACGAATTTCAAGAAGCCTACGACGCGAAGCGTGGCTGGCTCACAAGAATCGATGTGCTTGACCCCGCTTCCCTCGTTTCAAGGCAATTCAAAGTAACACCAGGTCATCGAGAGGACACTGTTTCCGATACGCAAGTTGTCTATTCGCTTGCCGCGGCCGTCGAAGTTCCTTTACGCCCGTTCATTTACAAAGCCGATGATTCCGCGCCGGCCAAATCGCCCCAACTATTTGAGCCAACCAGCGACTTGGCCAAAGATATCGCCGAGTCGCGCTGCAAGTCTGCCACTTTTGTGAGCAACTCTGTATTGGCCGTGACCGGCGACTGCGCGCATCTCATGCTTATCGCGGCTGGCCGAAAGATTGCTGACCTCTACGCTCCGGAGTATCGCTTTGGAGGAGAGATTCAACCCTCGCGCGACGGCCAGCGTTTCGCGTTTGCTCGCGTTAAAGCCAAGGATTCGCCTGCGCACGTCAGAAATATCGAGCTCTGCGTATATGACCTGACGGACAAGAAGATCATCTTCTCTTTACCCATAATCCCGCCGCCTCAACATAAGCTGGCCTTCGGGCTCTCGCCAGATGGCTCCCTTCTCGGTGCGCAGACCGATGGTCTACTTCGCGTATGGCATCTCTCTTTCCAACATTGAAACCTATGTTTGTCGATTCGCCTCTAATGGCTCCAGGACTCTGCGTTACCTGCGTTATACTGGCATGCTTTCCCGCGCATCCTTTGAGGAGAGGAATGTCCCTTCGCAATCGTGTTGCACTGATTACCGGTGGCAGCCGCGGCATCGGACGCGGCATCGCCGTGCGCCTTGCCAAAGACGGCGCGCGCGTGGCCATTGCTTACCGCACGAATAAAGCCGCCGCGCAGCAGACGCTTCTGCAATTGCAAGCCAATGGCGCCGATTGTGTCGCCGTGGAGACCGACGTAACGGACGCCGCTCGCGCCGAGCAGCTTCTGCGCACCGTAGTCGAACGCTTCGGGCGGATCGATGTCATGGTAAACAACGTCGGAGATTTCCGTTGGGGCACGCTCGCCGAATCTTCCCTTGAGGACTGGCAAAATATTTTTTCCTCGAACCTTATGACCGTGTTGTACACCAGCCGCGCCGCCCTGCCGCACATGCGCCGCGGTCGCTGGGGACGCATCATCAACCTGGGTGCTGTGGGCGCCGAGCGCGCTTTCGGACAAGCCAAGATTTCCGCTTACGCCGCGGCCAAAGCCGCCGTCGTCGCGCTCTCCCGCTCGCTCGCTCTCGAAGAAGCCAAGAACGGTATCACCGTCAATGTCGTTAATCCGTCGAGTATCGACGAGAAGGAATTGACGCGCGAAGAAGCGCGCCGCATCCGCGATGCGCGTTTCCCCATCGGCCGCCCGCCTACTGTGGAAGACGTCGCCGCCGCCGTCGCCTTTTTTGCATCGGAAGAAGCTGAATACGTTACCGGCCAAGTCGTCAACGTCAGCGGCGGCTGGATGCTCTAATAGTTTTGTGTGTCATCCTAGGGATCCGGCGCCTTCGCCTTTCGGTGTCATCCTGAGGTCTGACGCCGTTTGCTGGGCCGAAGGATCTCCATCGCCGGATTGGCAAGGCCAAGCACGTGTAGCGGCCGCGGACTGTCGCGGGCGCTTTTGACTTAATCCACGGTTAGTCTATTGATGCCATGAAAGCTCTCACCGCTGCCGAGATGCGCGAGGTCGATCGCTTAACCAGCGAGCGCTACGGTATCCCCAGCCTTCAGCTCATGGAGGCCGCGGGCAGCCGCGTGGCGGACGCTTGTCATAGCACCATTCAGAGCCCCACGACCCCGCCCAGTAAAATCGCCGTTCTCTGCGGCAAAGGCAATAATGGCGGCGACGGCCTTGTTGCCGCGCGGCACTTGCAATCTCTCGGAGCGCAGGTAAAGGTCTATTTGTTTTCTGAACCGCGAGATTTGCGCGGCGACGCCGCCACAAATCTTCAGCGCTGGACCGCGACGGGCAATCACGTCACTTCCATTACCGACGAGGCCGCCTGGGAGACCTCATGGCCCGAAATCTCCAAGGCCCAAATCATCCTCGACGCCATTTTCGGAACCGGCTTCCGCGGAACGGTTACCGGCGTTATCGCCAAAGTAATCTCGGCCATCAACGGCCACTCAAAAAATGCAACCGCCGCTCTCCCCGCTCTGATTCTTGCCCTCGATACGCCCTCCGGTCTGCCTTCTGATGGCCAGCCCGCGGAAAGTCCCGTTCTGTACGCGCACAAAACCGTAACCTTCACTGCGCCCAAGCCTGGTCAGCTGATCTCGCGCGATTCCGTCGCCGTTGGCAGGCTCGAAGTCGCCAGCATCGGTTCCCCTTCTTCGCTGATCGAAGAAATCGGCCAAGGCTCTTTGCGCTGGGTCGAGCCGCAAGAGTTCGCTGCACTGCCGCTCGTTCGCACCGTTGATTCACACAAAGGTTTGTACGGGCATGCCCTTGTAGTCGCCGGCTCACTCGGGAAATCCGGCGCCGCCGTAATGGCAGGCTACGCCGCGCTTCGCGCCGGGGCAGGCTTGGTCACCATAGCAACGCCGGATGTTGTGCTCCCCATCGTAGCTTCCGCGCATCCCGAAATCATGACCGAACCGCTCGCCGCTACATCGGAGGGCACCGTCGCGCTGCAAAATCTCGCGCATCAGCGCTTCGATCGTCTCGAAGAAAACAAAACCGTTCTAGCCGTCGGTCCCGGCCTTGGACTTTATCCCGAGACGCAAGAGTTCATCCGCAAGCTCGCCCTGCAAACCGAGCTTCCCTTGATCCTGGACGCCGACGGCCTAAACGCATTCGCCGGAAATGCGGATGTCCTGCGCGATCGCAAAACCAAATTCGTGGCGATTACCCCGCATCCCGGCGAAATGGCCCGCCTTCTGATGCGCTCAACGAAGGACGTGCAGGAAGATCGCGTTAAGACCGCGCAGGACGCCGCGCGCCGCTGGAACGTTCACGTCATCCTCAAAGGCTCGCACACCATCATCGCTGCTCCCGATGGCCAAATTTTCATCAACACCTCCGGCAATCCCGGCCTGGCAAAAGGCGGCTCCGGTGACATCCTGACGGGAGTGCTTGCCGCGCTCACCGCGCAATTCAAAACCGATGACTGGGCGCGCATCCTGGCGCTCGGCGTCTACTTGCACGGCAAAGCCGCCGAACTCGCGACGAAAGATACCGACGAGTCCGGCCTGCTCGCCACGGAAGTTGCCGCCTCCGTTCCCCACGCGCGCCACCGGCTGCTTCAGGAGCTGCAAACGCGTGAGTGAAGAAATCATTACGCACTCGGCGGAAGAGACCACCCAGTGGGGCAGGGAATTCGCCAAACGCCTGAAGCCTCCCATACTCGTGCTGCTCACCGGAGATCTCGGCAGCGGGAAAACCACGCTCACCAAAGGCATCGTCGCCGGAATTGGCGCCGCCGCCGAAGACGAAGTCACCAGCCCTACCTTCACGCTAGTTCATGTCTATGGCGCTGCCGATGCCGCCAAGGTCTACCACGCCGACCTCTACCGCATTACAAGTTTCCACGATTTCGAGACACTCGGCCTGGAAGACGTTTTTGCCAAACCCGCCGTGGTGATCCTCGAATGGTCCGAGCGCTTCCCGCTGCGGTCCCCCTGGCCCCAGCTCCGCCTCAAGCTGGAGCACCTTGGTGGCGACGCCCGCCGCATAACGGTAGCCCCCCAATAGGGCAAGCTCCCGTATATGCCGGCGTCTGGCGGCCAACCGAAAGCGGTGGCCTATCCCGGTCGTTCTCCGCTTACTCTCTCGCTACCACCCCGCCGCCAATCCTTGCCCCTTACCCCTGCGGCTGTTAGCTTAAAAAAAGCCCCCTCCGGCGAGATCATGGTCAACAGCATTCTTACGCCCAGCGCGACCGAAGCGGCCCGGATCGAACTCAAGAGCTACAACACCGCGATCCCTATGGGCTCGCTGGCCATCGGCGTGGACAACATCCACCACGATGTGTTCTTGAGCCCCAGGTTCGTCCAGACCGCGCGCGACTATCTATTTGATCTCATCCGCCAGCACACCAAAGGCTCCTACGTCGCTGGCACGGAGCTGCGCGCCGTCAAGGGCCCAGATCACACGACTTTCCGCAAGCTGCTCACCGATTTCATGCAGAGCGCGGTGACCCAGGCAAAATTTCACAAGAACGTCGAGATCGACCTGCTTTTTCGCCTCGCGTTGCTGAAATTTCTCACCCTCGAAATCGGCAATCAATTTGCCAATCTCATTCTCGAAGGCAAGGAATGGGTTCGCCAGCGTGGCGAGCATTTCGAGCGCAGCCAGGAGGCCCATGTCATTAAGGCAAAGCTCTCCGAACTGCAGACTTCGCGTCGCAGGGTGATTCGCGTTGTCGGCCAGCAGGTCGCGCAGATGGTCGCCGACGCAGAGGAGAACGTCGTCTGCAAGACCCGCCGCGCGCTCTTTGGCGAGGACTTCTCACCGTTTTACGACCTGCTGAAGAACCGGCTGATCTTTCTCGATGGCGGCAAAGATGACCGGTTTTTTCTCGAGAACTACATTCTGCTCGGCAACTACGTGCGCGACCCCGACCGCTTCGAGGTCATGGACGCGCTCTTTCACGAATTTTTGCGTGAAGCCGGCCTGGCCATCAGCGAAGATCCGGCGTATGCCGAAGCCAACCAGGCGCATGGCGCGCTGCTCGAGCAAGCGCAAGGGATGCGCAATGAAATCGGTAACCTCGAGGAACAGCGCGAGAATCTCCGCAAACGGCTTGACCGCGGCGCTTTTCTCAACAAGATTCTCAGCTCCTCCAGCGATTCCGATTTGAAAGCGTCTCTCCATGACGTCGAACTGCGCCTCAAGCATCAGGAATACAAACTCGAAGAGCTTGGCCCGCAGATCGACGAAGCCAAGCAAAAGATCGATTTCCTGGCCAAGGATCACAAAGGCCGCATCGACGATTATCTGAACGAGCCGGAAAACGCGCAGCGCCTCTTCGATCCCTTGTTTTCGGAAGCCAACCGCTCGTTGCGCGCGCAGATGCTGGGCCGGCTGCTGGAGCGTCTCGAGCAGCAGGAAATTCTGCATCACGTTCTAGCCAGTTACGAGATTCGCCCTATCGCCCAGGATTACAGCCCGCCGGTCCATCTGCAGCAGCTTCGCAAAGCCCTCGTTTCCAAAGAGGAAATGAAGCGCGTCGAGCATGTGCTGAAGCAAGTCCCTGCGCGCAAACTTTCCTTAAAGCCAATCGAGGACCTTGCGCGGAAAATTCATCGCTATTCCCGCGAAGAGACGCAGGCGATTGTTTTGCGTTTTGCCGTGGATTTCCTGCGCCTCCGCCGCGAGCTGCGTGATGCCGACCATCTCAGCACTTGCATGGAGCGCATCAATCTGGTCACCACGGAACACGCCCGCGAACTCTCTCGACTCAACAATCGGCTCTACGAATGCGTTTTGCAGGACGAGGCGAAGCCCCAGCAGGATCAAGTCGTCTCTCACGTCATCATCAAAGCGGACGTGCGCGGCTCCACAAAAATGACTCAGGACCTTCTCTCTCGCGGCCTGAGTCCTGCTTCTCACTTCAGTTTGAATTTACACGAGCCGGTCAAAAAGCTGCTGGATCGCTTCAACGCCAAGAAAGTTTTTATCGAAGGCGATGCGGTCATTCTCGCCATTTTCGAGACGGAATCGAATCTTGCCTATGTCCGCGCCGTTGCAAAGGCCTGTATCCTCTCGCGCCAGATTCTGATCGTTTGCAATTCCTACAACGACCGCGCGGCCACCAGCGATCTCCCTGCGCTGGAACTTGGAATCGGCGTCGCCTTCCAAGGGTCGGCGCCCAGTTACTGGGCCGACGGCGATTCCCGCATCATGATCTCCAAGGCCCTCAATCTCTCCGACCGCCTCTCCGGCTGCGCCAAACTCGCCAAGCGTCTGCTCGGCGCGCAGAAGACGCACTTTTCCGTCTTTCAATTTCTCAACACGATGGAAGGCGCTTCCGCCGAAGAGCTGGACGAATTTCTGGTTCGCTTCAATATGAACGGCATCGAACTAAATGAAGAAGGTTTCCAGAAACTGTCGGAGGAAATTTCGCTCGACTCCATCGAGACCAAGCTGGATATGCCCTGGGGCAAAGAAAGCGTCAGATTGTACTTTGGCGAAGTTCCCCTCGGCGACTCCGTCGAGCTCCTCGTTCTACGCAAAGGCCTCGCCCGCCAGCTTCTTCCGGACGGAAAGATCGGCATGCACTCGTCGCATCCCTACTACGAGGTGTGCACCAGCCCCGCCCTCTATGACCTGGTCGCTGCCTTGATTCGCACCCAGCGCGCTGCAGTAGAGACCACTCCCGCCTAGCTAGGAGAACAAGCTTCAGCCTGTGTGCCGATGCACACAACGAAACAATTCGAGATCACCGCAAGATACCTGCAACGCTTTCCACGTTTTTGTTGTGATGAACGCTGTCCCGCGAATTCTCGTCGTCCTTTTGCGCCCAATCGTTACCATCTCGTCCGCTCCCTCCGACGAAATCGTTTTTCTTCACCTGCTATACTTCCCCCGGAGGCGAAAGGGGTCCGGTGACTTCCCCGGCCTTCAAAGCCGGCGATTCGGTCCTTAGCGGACCGAATGGTGGATTCGACTTCCACACGCCTCCGCCACGCCGTACGCATTTTCAAGAGGTTCGGACGTGTTCGGTTGGCAGCCCCAACACGCGCTGCTCGACATTCCTCCGGCATCCAGTCATTGGTGCGCCCGGGCTATTCTGTCAGGGATGTGCCCGGTCTGTACCCCTTGCTCTCCACACCCCCCTTCCCCCTGTTTTTTACAAGTGTTGATTCTGAAGGGAGTTAAAGTGTTTTATTTTCATACATTTTTATAAGTGTTGATTCTAGAGGACTTGCAGTGCACTGGAAATTGCGTGGATTGTGGATTATCGACCAGACGCCATTCGGGAGAGTGGCGTTCCCGTGGACTAAAAGCAAAAACGCCAGCAAGGGTGTGCTGGCGTTACCGGCGCTGGGCCTAATATTTACCAGTCTTATAGTACGCAGGGGGTAATCGTTTGTCAAGGTAAAAAAATGTCCCTTGGTTTATCTCGATTAAAATGTCGCCTTGGCCGGCATGGAGATTACGCCGCCAATCCTCAACTCCGCGGTTGCGGCGGCGGTTTGGGCGAATGCGATACAAGCGAAACGCTTAGAATCGAAAGAAGAGACACGCGGATTGCACGATCCATGATGGGGATCCTCCTCGCAGCTTGAAATGTAGAGGGGTCAGTTCTTTTCGAGCATCACTTCTGTGGACTTGATCACGGCGGACACAGTATCCCCAACTTTAAGCTTCATGTCGTCCGCACTGCGCTTGGTTATCACGCTTTCGATCATATTGTTGCCCACACTCACAACCACATGAGCCGTGACGCCGCCGAACTGGATTTCGACAACTTTTCCCTCAAGCCGGTTTCGCGCGGAAAGAGTCATGCCGCAGAGGATACGCCCGGCCACCCAGGGAGTCCATACATATTACTTTGGTTTCGGGAATCCGCGTAAATCCGTCTAATGGGTAATCGGATTAAGTCGGTTTGACATAGCGATACGAACCGTATTGAATGATGTTACCTCTCTGAGGCTTCATCATGCACTCTATCCCGACATTCCATTTGCCGACGAACTTCCGCGAAAGTGTGCTTCCCGCAAAAAGATCAACTTGGCTCTGTTTCTTCGCCACTCTTTTTATGATTTTGGCCGGTGCATCGCCGGTGCGCGCGCAGGTTGCCGCGAGCGTCACGGGTACCGTCACCGATCCGTCGGGCGCGCCAATTTTCGCGGCCACGGTGACTGCGAAGAATCTCGAAACCGCCGCGGTCCGAATCGCGACCACAGACGATGCCGGCCGCTATCTGCTCTTATCGCTCCCCGTCGGGCAGTACGAAGTGCGAGCGGCCAAAGCGGGCTTTCAGGATGCGGTGCGCAGCGGCATCCATCTCGTCGTCGGACAGGAAGCTAATGTCCATCTCTCCTTGCAAGTCGGCCTGGTGAAAACCGAAATCATTGTGACCGAGGACGCCGCGATGGTAAGCACCAGCCCCAGCGATATCTCCGGAATTGTCGGCGAGCAGCAGGTCAAGCAGCTTCCGCTCAACGGCCGCAGCTTTGATCTGCTGCTGCCGCTCAATCCGGGCATCGTCAATTTCACGTCGCAGAAGACAGGCGGCACTGGCGTCTCCAATTCGTCGGCTGGCAACAACTTCGCCGTGTCAGGCAATCGCCCGCAGCAAAATCTGTTTCTGCTCAACGGCGTCGAATACACCGGCGCAGCGGAGAACAATATGCAGCCGGGCGGAACCAGCGGCATGCTCCTCGGCGTCGATGCTGTCCGCGAATTCAACGTGCAACGCGACTCTTACAGCGCCGAATTCGGCAAGCATCCCGGCGGGCAAGTCATCATCGTCACGCAATCCGGCAGCAATCAGTGGCACGGCGGCGTTTTTGAATTCTTGCGCAACAATGCTCTCGATGCTCCCAACTTCTTCGACCAAGGCTCCGCTCCGCCTTTCCAGCGCAATCAGTTTGGTGGCTCGGCTGGTGGTCCTCTTCGCACCGACAAGACCTTTCTCTTCGCCAACTACGAAGGCTTTCGCCAGCACCTGCACCAAACCTCCGCCGCCTTTGTCCCTGACGCAGCCTCTCGCGGTGCCGCTGTTCCTAGCGTTCAGGCGCTGCTCAACCTTTGGCCCACACCTCCGGCCGGCGCCCCTGATTTTAACGGCATCGCGCAAGTGTTCAGCAGCCCGTTACAAACCATTCGGGAAGATTTTGGTACTGCCCGCGTCGACCACGTCTTTTCGCCGAAAGACTCGCTCGCTGCGATCTACACGATTGATGATGGCGATGACTTCACCGCCACGCCACTCAATCCCTTCAGCGCCGACGTCGTTACTTTGCGCGAGCAAGTTGTCAGCCTCGAAGGAACGCACATTTTTTCCGCGGCAGTGCTGAACACCGTTCGCATGGGGTTTTCCCGCGCCGGCTACTTCTTCACCGGAGAGCCGACGCCCGGTACTCCCGCCGCCAGCGTTCCTGGCTTCCTCCTCGGCCGCCCTGTCGGCGCCGTTGTAGTCGGCGGTAGCGCCGCTTCCAATCCACAAGCTTCCATCGGTCTCGCCGGAAGCAATAACGGCAGCGATCTGCGGATCGCGCGGAATCTCTTCACCTACGAAGATCGGGTCACGCTAACCCATGGCCGGCATCAACTCAGTTTGGGCGCATGGCTGCAGCGTTTTCAGTCCAACGAAACCATCGCGCTCAGCCAATTCGGCCAAGCCACTTTCTCCAGCCTCTCGCAATTTTTGAGCGGCACAGTGAGTACATTCCTTTTTGATCCGACTCCCACGCAAATGTACTGGCGCTCCCTGTTCGGTGCCTGGTACGCGGAAGACGTCCTCCGTCTCAGTCCCAAGCTCACGCTATTGCTTGGCCTCCGCGCCGAATCCTCTACCGGCTGGAACGAGGACCACGGGCGCGCCGCCAACTACACATTCGGCAACGGCGTGATCTCCAGCCAGCCGCATATCGGAACGGCGCTGTTCACAGCGAACAACGCGATATTTCTCCCACAGCCGCGTATCGGTATCGCGTGGAGTCCATTCGACACAAGGACCGTCGTCCGCACCGGCTTCGGCATGTACAACGATCTGCAAGACGCGCTCGGCTACCGCACCGACCAGAACGCGCCGTTCAATCCGACCTACAGCCTGGCATCGCTGCCCGTTTCCAAGCTTCCCATCGATCCCGCCGCACCCGTTCCCACCGGCGCCAAGCTCGTACCCGGGGGTGTTCAACCGGACATGCAAACGCCCACGTTGATCTCCTGGTCGCTCCGCGTCGAACGCCAACTCTCTCCTAACACGGCGCTCACGGTCGGCTACGTGGGGTCGCATGGCTATCACGAAATCGTCGGGGTCGACGCCAACGAGCCGGTTCCCACGATCTGTCCGGCGTCTCCGTGTCCTGCTACCTACCCGAGCACCTTTCCCGCTGGCTTGGCCAACACGCCCGTTCCCGCCGGCACCTACTACATTCCCGCGGGAACGCCGCGAGCCAACCCCGCTTTGGCAAACACGTGGACCTGGTTCTCGCGCGGCGACAGTTCTTACCACGCGTTGCAAGTGGACCTGCGCCGACGCTTTAGCCGGGGCTTGTCCCTGCGCGGCGTTTATACCCTTTCTAAGGTTCTCGACGACGGCGACTCCGTCAATCAGACCACTGCGGGCAATGCACCCGGCCTTGTCTCCAATCCCTTCAATTTGCGCGCAGACAAAGGGCTTGGAACATTCGATGTGAGAAACGCGGCGGTTATCAATGCGCTTTACGCTTTGCCGTTGGGGCAAGGGCAGCCGCTAGCAAGCGACCTGCAAGGCTGGAGCGGCAAATTAGTAAGCGGCTGGTCGGTCGCCAGTATTCTCACCATACAATCTGGCTTTCCGTTTACGCCGCAGCTCAGCTACAACCCTTCCAACAACGGCGACACGCGAAATCCTGTTCGCCCTTTCCTGAATCCCAATTTCTCCGGGCGGGTGGTCACCGGCAATCCCAGTCAATGGTTCAATCCCGCCGCGTTCCTCGCGCCACCCGCCAACAGCGGCTTTTATGGCAACGTCGGCCGCGACACGTACATCGGTCCCGGCCTCGCCACCTGGGATTTTTCCGTGCTGAAAGACACGGCTATCCGCGAGCGTCTCAACCTGCAATTCCGCGCCGAAATCTTCAATCTTCTAAATCGCGCCAACTTCAACACGCCTAATCTCATCGTCTTTACCCCGCCCACAGCTACAAATGCCACTGGGCTTTCCGGCACGGCCGGCGCCATTACCAGCACCTCCACCACCTCACGCCAAATCCAATTCGCCCTGAAGCTCCTTTGGTAGTTCCGTACAACGAGTCCATCTCGAATCGTTTTGCCTCGAATGCAGATTCATAGACCGCGAATCTGGTTGTAACCGAGCGTTAACTTGCCCGCACTACGCTGAGGCGCCCTAAGACCCGCGCTTCCCCGCGCGATCGGGCCATAAATTCGCAACTGAGATGAAAGGATCTAAATGTTGAAAAAGGCAGCAGCGCTGTGTCTGTCGAGTTTGCTACTGGCGAGTAACTTGCCGGCAGACGAGGGACGCGTCCCTAGCGGAGTGCCCCATCTTGATCACGTTTTCGTAATCATGATGGAAAACCACGCGTATAAGCAGATCATCGACAATCCGAACGAGCCGTTCGTCAACCAGTACGCGAAATCCGCGAACCTGGCCACCAACTACTTCGCCGTTGCTCATCCCAGTCTCACGAATTATCTGGAAGTCGTCGGCGGATCAAATTTTGGCGTCCTCAACGACAACAATCCGGACTGGCACAACGCCGCGTGCACGAACAATCTCACGTTGGGCACACCCTCCCTCGACAGCGGCACCTTCCCCAACATTTGCTCCATCTACGGAATGGGAACGGACGCCGCAACCCCTGCTGTCGATTACACGAATGAAACCAGCGACCCGCGCGGCACGATCAACATCGATGGACAGACCTCCATCCCGGCGGCAAAGAACACGGTCGGCAAAACGATTGGCGATCAGCTAGTGGCTGCTGGCCTCAGCTGGAAAAGCTATCAGGAAAGCCTGCCCCCAGCTGGTGCGGACAATGTGAACTTCAGCGACGGCTTCTTCAGCAACCTCGTTAATCCCACCACAGTGATGCCCAACGAAACGCAGAGTGTTATCAGCCAATACGCCGTGAAGCACAACCCTTTCGCTTACTTCCGCAGCGTTCAAGAAGGAACCGACTCGCGCAACAGCTTGAAGAACATCGCTGGCTTTGAAGGCCATCACGGCTTGTTCGAGGACTTGGGGTCCGGCCACGTCCCATCGCTTTCGTTTATCGCTCCCAATCAGTGCAATGACCAGCACGGGCGCGGCAATGCCGGCCCAGCCTGCGATTTTGACCCCAATGACGATGGATCCCAAAACGGACTAAACCCCGCCCTGATCTATCAAGGCGATCTCACGGTCCGCAACCTGGTGAAGGCTATCCATGATTCGCCGGCATGGCGGGAAGGCAACAATGCGATCGTGTTGGTTTGGGACGAAAACGATTACAGCCTCACCCCGAACACCAATCAGGTCGTGCTCATCGTCGAAACGAACCACGGCGTTCACGGCGTGAAGAGCGCGAACTTTTACACCCACTTCTCCTTACTCAAGTCGCTTGAAGGCGGTTTCGGCCTGCCGTGCCTGAACCATGCTTGCGACGACAGCACCAAGGTCATGTCGGACCTCTTCGGCGCCGGCGAACACCAGGGCGAATAGTTGGCTGAGGCCAAATCCACTAACCGCTGCTTAGAAGCACGAATGAGGCCGGCGCCGAGAAGGCGGCCGGCCTCGCCTTCTTTACCGCGGGCTCTTTACCGCAGCGTGCAAGATGCATTTCGTTTGCGGCATGGTCGGGCTCCGGTGCAGTTCAGGCTCCGGGATGCCGCCTTGACGTGTGTAGCCGCCACCAGTAGGCTGGCAAGCTCATGCGTGCTTCATCTAGGAAGGTTTTAGTCGCGATTATTGGTCTTGGTGTCCTGGGGTTTGTCGCGTATCGGACGCGCGGGCTCTTTCATTTTGGCGATTTTAGTGGGGAGAAGCTTCTGCATGTGCTGCGCGGCGCCGATCCCGTGCTCCTCGCCATTTCCGTAATTGCCATCTACGTCTGCTACGCCCTCCGCTCGTTGCGCTGGCAGGTGTTCCAGCAGAATCTCGGTCCCTCGCACTTTGGGGACATCTTCGGCATGACCCTCGCCGGATTTTCTGCGGTATTCCTGCTCGGCCGCGCCGGTGAACCGATCCGGCCGCTGCTTCTGGCTCGCAAAGAGAAACTACCGGTTTCCGGCCTATTTGGAATTTACGTGCTTGAGCGGCTGTTCGATGCCGCCAGCGCGGCGGTGATCGCCGCCATAGGCCTGCTGCTGTTTCAATCCCACGCGCATGCCGGTGAGACGACTAGCAGGCTGCAAGCTGCCGCCAAGACCACCGGTTCCATGCTTTTTGCAGGCGTGCTCGGCGCTGCTGCGCTGCTAGTGTATCTACGCCTGCATGGCACCGTTCTGCTGGAGCGCCGCATGCAAAGGGTCATCGCGACGCACGGTTGGAAGGCTAGATTCGCCTTAATAATTCTCGAATTTGCGCGCGGCATCCAGACCATACGCAGCTGGGGCCAACTCACGCTGGCAGTTCTATACTCAACGGCCCATTGGTTTCTGGTCCTGCTGGTGTATTTGTGGGTGTCGCACAGTTTTGGCGGAAGGCTCGCGAGCATCTCGCTGAGCGACGCCATGCTGGTGATGGCGTTTAGCTCGGTAGGCTCGGCCGTGCAAGTCCCCGGAGTGGGGGGCGGGTCGCAGGCGGGCGCCTTCATTGCGTATACGACGATTTTTGGAGTACAAAGTGAGCCGGCGCTTGCCGCCGCTATCGTCCTGTGGCTGATTACGTTTGCCATGTGCAGTCTTGTCGGTGTGCCCCTGCTGATTAGGGAGGGGTGGTCGCTGGGCGAATTGCGTGAGATGGCGAAGAGCGAGGAAGCGTCGGAACTTCAGACCGCTCCAGGAGAGATTGCTGAGTGAAGTGTCCTTTCTGTGCGCACGTCGACGACAAGGTGATTGATTCTCGCGAGGGCCGCAGCGGCGACACCATTCGGCGCCGTCGCGAATGCCTCAAATGCGGGCGCCGCTTTACCACCTACGAACGCATCGACGAAATTCCGTACATGGTCATCAAGAAGGACGGTCGGCGGGAAAGATTCGAGCGCCAGAAAATTTTGCAAGGGTTGCTGAAAGCCTGCGAAAAGAGGCCGGTGGCTACGCCCAAACTCGAGGCCATCGTCGACGAAATCGAAGGCGTGGTGCACGAGGCCACCGAGCGCGAGCTGACCACCACCGAAATCGGCGAAATGATCATGCACCGTTTAAAGAAGCTCGACAAAGTTGCGTACGTGCGATTTGCGAGCGTGTACATGGATTTCAAGGACGTGCAGGAATTCATGAGCGAACTGAAGAATCTGCTAAAGGATCGGGTCGTTAAGAAGTGATTTAGTGACTGCACGTCGCGTCGCCAGCAAGATGCTGGCGCTGCCGATCGTTTTCTCGTGCGGGCAGAGAGAAATGCTGTCCCACGTTATGGGAAAGAGGTACGAAGAAGAATGCGCAGGTTAAATTCAATTTTATTGCTTTTATTTGTCGCTTGCTTCGGCGTGGCAATTGCCGTGCAGAACAGCCCCGCGAAATCAACAAGCGATTCTGCCGCGGCTGCGATCGATCCCGAGAAAATTCGCGCTCACGTGAAATTTCTCGCCAGCGATTTGCTCGAAGGGCGCGGAACCGGGCAGCGCGGCGGCGACATTGCGGCGGAATATATCGCCACGCAATTCGAACTGTACGGCCTGAAGCCTGCTTTCCAGAATGGCAGTTATTTTCAAGACGTTCCGATGATGGGCGTGAAAACGCTCGAAGCGACTTCCTTCAAGCTGGTTCCCGCGAACGGCAAAGCGATCACGCTGAAAAACCTCGACGATTTCGTCACCAACAACGAAAGCCAGACGGAAACGGCGGACATCGATGCGCCCATCGTTTTTGTCGGCTACGGAATCACCGCTCCGGAATACCACTGGGACGATTACAAAGGCGTCGACCTTAAGGGCAAAGTCGCGCTCATGTTCGTAAACGAGCCGATTTCCGACGACCCCAAATTCTTCAAGGGCAAAGCGCTTACCTACTACGGCCGCTGGACGTACAAGTTCGAAGAGACCGCGCGCCATGGCGCCGTCGCGACCCTAATCATCCATCGCACGGACCTTGCCAGCTACGGCTGGCAAGTTGTGCGCAATTCCTGGGGGACGGAGAAATCGCATCTCCGGCGCGACGGCACGCCGAAATTGCAGGCGGGTTCCTGGATTCAGCTGGACGTCGCGAAGAAACTTGCCGCCATGTCCGGTCAGGACATCGACAAAATGTTCCAGCAAGCGCAATCCCGCGACTTTCGACCGTTCGAATTGCCGGTGCGCTTGCAAGCCCACGTTGCCAGCGAATTGCGGCCCTTCGTTTCGCGAAACGTAATGGCAATATTGTCCGGGGCCGATTCGAAACGCGCCAGTGAAGCTGTCTTATACACCGCGCACTACGACCACCTCGGAATCAATCCCAACATGAGCGGCGACAATATCTACAACGGCGCAGTCGACAACGGCACCGGCTGCGGGATTTTGCTGGAACTCGCGCGAGCCTGGTCGCTTGCGAAGCCGGCGCCGCCGCGTTCCATCCTCTTCGCAGCGGTCACAGGGGAAGAGCAGGGCTTGCTCGGCTCCGAATATTTGGGCAAACATTCCCCAATTCCGCCCTCGAAAATTACCCTCGACTTGAATTATGATGCGCTCGCTCCGATCGGTGATCCGGAAGAAGTGGAAGTGAGCGGGGCGGAGCGCACGACTTTTTATCCGACTGTGGAAACGATGGCAAACACGTTTGGTCTCGCAATTCGCGGGGATTCGCGGCCCGAAGCCGGCCATTATTACCGCTCGGATCATTTCAGTCTGGCGCGTGTGGGCGTTCCATCTTTTTCCATCAGCGAAGGCCTGAAATACAAAGGCCACGACGCAGCCTGGGGCGAAGCGCAGGCGCAGGATTACGTGGATCATCACTATCACCAGCCGAGCGATGAATATCGCGCGGAGATGGATTTCACCGGACTGGCGAAGATGGCGCGGTTTGGATTTTTGCTCGGCGAGCAAGCGGCAATGACGGCGGAGTTGCAAGGGTGGCAGGCCGGCGACGAATTCGAGGCGGCGCGCAAAAAGAGCGAAGCAGGGAACTAACTCACGTTAGCGCGAAGTAGCTGCTGCCGTGACGAGCCTGCGTGAGGCGCGGCACGGTTGCACGGAAAAGCCGCGGCGAAAAGTTTGCAGGAGACCCCTGGAGGCTGGGAATGAACACCCTTCTCGCAGTCGTTTTCTCATTCTTGCTTTTTGCCGATGCGCCCATAGCGGAATTGCCGCGGGTCACGCATTTTCAGGCGCCGAATTATCCGGAGATGGCGTGGCAATCGAAAGTGCACGGAAAGGTGACACTGAAGATCCTAGTGCACAAGGACGGGCGCTTTGCCTTCACGGATACAGTCGTGGGGCCGCCGGCGCTGGTCAGTGCGGCGAAAGAAAATTTGTGCTCGTGGACTTTTGCGTCAAATCAGTCCGACAATCCGCTGCCGCTCACAGTGGAATATGAATATCGCATCGACAAGAGCCGCGCGTCGGCGCAGCTCAGCACCGAAGTGACGTACGACTTGCCAAACCACGTCACCGTTGTTGCTCCGGAGTATTCGCCGTCGTGTTTGTGCGTGAAGAAACCGAAGTCAAAGTGGAGGCTGTTTTAGCGCGCGCTTGCGCTCCGGCTCGTTTTGGCTGCGGACTCCACTTGCTTGAGGATGCGGTCGAGGGCGGCGCGATTGAATAAGCGGCCGTTGGCGATTACCGCCGTGATCTTCCTGGTGTTGCGAATGTCCTCCAGCGGATTGGCTGCCAGCAGAACCAGGTCCGCGATTTTGCCCGTTTCCACCGAGCCATAGCTGCTTTCCATTCCTAAAAATTTCGCGGGATTGCTGGTCGCCGTTTGCAGGGATTCCATGGGCGTGAAGCCGGCTTCGACGAAGTTGGCCAGCTCATCGTGCAAGCTGAATCCGGGCATGATGTAGACGCCGGGTGCGGTATCGGTTCCGGCCAGAAACAGCACGCCCGCGCGATGCATCGCGCCAACCATCTGCAGATTGCCCGCAAAATATTTTTGCCGCAGCTCCAGCGGATCGTGCAGCAGCCCCGGCATCATTTCCTCGGTGAATCGTTTCCAGGTGACATCGCGCCAGTACGCCGGGACGTACTTGTCGAGCGGATCGTGCTTCAGGTCGCGCTGGTCGAGAAAAGTGCCGCCGCGCTGCCAAGCGAGCGTGGGAACCTGCCAGGTGTGGCTTTGCGCCAGCAGACGAATGAGCCCATCGCACTTTTGTTTGTCTTGCGTCGCGAGCAGGAGTTTTAGATCGCCCTGGCCGGCAATGAACTTTTCTTCTTCGGTCGAGCAGCCCTCAAAGCTGCCCATGAGGTGCTCGATGCTTTTTTGTCCGGCGGCGATTGTTTCGCGGATGCGAACTTTGTCGGGGACGTGTCCGACGATGGGGAGGCCGACCTTGCGCGCCTCGGCAGCAGCAGCGAGGTACGCGTCGTGGGAAATGACGCTCTGGACTTTGATGAAGTCGACGCCTTGCGCTTTCAGCGAGTCCACGGCGGCGACGGCGCTGTCCGGAGTAGTGACGGCGATGGAGCTGGGAAAGCGCAGCTTGCCGTCCGGCAAAAGCGCGTCCAGCATCGGGCCGGAAATAATCATGCGAGGGCCGATGATTTTGCCTGCGGCGATTTCCTTGCGCCAGGCGAAGAGAGCAGGGATGTCTCCGCCCATGTCGCGCACGCCGGTAACGCCGTTGGCGATGAAGAGCGGCAGGATGATGTCGCGCCCGCCGGGGAACCAGTCGCCGAAGACGGAGTGCACGTGCATGTCCCACAAGCCGGGGATGAGGAATTGGCCGCGACCGTCGATGACGCGCGTGTTCTTTGCGAGCGGCACGGCAGCGGAGTGCGAGACGAAAGTGATGCGATCTCCGTTAATCACGACCATGGAGTCGGGCTGCACCGAAGCGGTGCCGGGATTGATGACGGTTACGTGGGAGATGACCATCTGCCTGGGTTCGGGTGTGGTCTGCGCAGGAGTGACGGAAGCAAGCGCAAGCGCGAGCGAAATCAGCAGCAGGATGTGGCGGGATGGCGAAATCATGCCGGAGAGACTACCCCAGAAGTGGCTGCGTTCAAAACGCTCTAGCGAACAGATGGGATTGCCACAGAGGCACAGAGCGCACAGAGAAGGAATGGAACGCAACAGGAAAAGTCAGGTGCAACGGCTACGGTACTGGAACTACCCGGTACTGGGACTGCGGCTCACGCAATAAGCTCGCACGCTCGGGAAAATCTACACCCCTTGTACGTCGGTTTCCCTACCGACTCGATGCTTGCAGGCACCCTATGCGACTGAATTTCAGGCACTTACCAAATCGAGTGAATGTCTGGAGGGAAAGTTGCGTGTCGATTACCGGAACTAAGGGACTCTAAGGGATCTGCCCGCCCGAAAAGAGAGAAGTTTTCATCCAGATATCACACATCCTCGAGGAGGAGTTGCGAATGGTGTTCACAAAGTGCTGGAGGGTTTTAGTGGCGGGCATGTTTGCCTTCGGACCAGTCGCGTCGGCAAAAGATGCGAGCGAAACAAGGGTTGAGCAGGATCGCCTTCAGAATGCGGGGAAAGTGATGCAGGAGATCCTGAATGTTCCTGATGACATCCCGCGAGACCTTATCGACAAGGCGCGTTGTGTGGTGGTGATGCCGTCGGTGTTGAAAGCTGCATTCGTTGTCGGAGGCAGCTACGGCCGCGGGACGTTGATATGCCGCACCGGCACAAACTTCAACGGTCCCTGGGGATCCCCCGCCATGTATGCTCTCGAAGGCGGGAGCGTTGGTTTTCAGATTGGCGGGGAAGCAACCGACTTCGTTTTCCTGGTCATGAACGATCGCGGCGCGGATAGCGTGCTGCGTACCAGGGTGAAGGTTGGGGCGGACATATCCGCCGCGGCTGGACCGAAAGGACGTTCCGCTTCCGCCGACACGGACGCTTACATGCGCGCGGAAATGCTGAGCTACTCGCGCGCAAGAGGCGTATTCGCCGGCGTCTCGCTGGATGGCTCGACGCTCCGGCCTGACGGGCAAGCGAATCGCAAGCTCTATGGCAATTCGTCGAGCGCCGCAAAGATCATCACCGAATCGGATGGCGCTGCGCCACGCTCGGCCCGCACTCTGATTGCGGCTCTGCAAAAGGCGTCCCCGCGTCTCAAGCGGTAGCACATCTTGGCAATCCGGATTTCCGTCAAGGTACAGGCAGGCGAGCGATTAGCGCCAACAGGGAGGAAGCTTTGTTCTTGGATCACGTAATTACTATCGCGGGTACAAGCCTCACGATTACAAGTCACGATGCGTTCATGACGGGTGTCTCGGCCGTGATTGGGTTGGTGTCTTGGGCCGCTTTTTACTTCAGCCGGAAACAGATTGTCGTGCTAAAGAGGTCGAACGGAACGGATCAGGTGGCGTTCGAGTTGGCGCGAATTGCTGAGGCACTCGAGCGCATCGCCAATCGCCCGGTGGATCGCGCGATTGCGTCTGCCGCGCGGCGTCAGGTTCAAGCGCAACCGCCCGCGCAGCGAGAGTCGCAAGGCGTAGCGTATTCGATGTTTGGGCGTTAATTCGACGGCGATTACCTCGGGTCATGCGCTGCGCCATCAGGGAGGAGCGAGCCCAGGAGGTGTGCCGCACCTACGGCGCTCAGGATTTTTAGTTTGACCGCTACCCAGTGCTCACGCACTGGGCTAAATTGTGGCGCACCTCCGGTGCTTAGGATGGTGCGAAGCGTAGGATAAACTGAGATGGATGATAAAGACGCATAGCGCAGGGGGCGTGGTCACAAATAGCGAGGGCAAGGTGCTGGTGGTCAGCCAGCATGGGACATCGTGGTCGTTGCCGAAAGGGCACATCGATCCTGGCGAAGACGCACTGGGTGCGGCCAGACGAGAGATCTATGAAGAGAGCGGGATTCGCGATTTGGAGTTTGTCCGCGAGCTTGGAAGTTATGAGCGCCACAAGATCGGCGTGAATGGCGGCGATGATCGCTCGGAGCTGAAAGTCATCACGATGTTTCTTTTCCGAACGAGCGAAAAATTATTAAAGCCGGTTGACTCCGACAATCCGGAAGCAAAGTGGGTCGAGAAGTCGAAGGTCGCGCGGCTGCTTACGCATGAAAAAGATAGAGAATTCTTCCAGCGTGTGAAGTTCTAATTTCGCCTCCCGTACTATTGCGTTGGAGGCGCTTTCCGCAATAAGAACGCTACTGCTTCGGGTCGGGTAACGCTATGAGAAAGTGGGCGCTACGAGCGTTGGAGCGCTCGCTTTGCTCGCTGGCCGGGCTCAAGCCCGGCCGCTACTTCTAACCCCACCGAAAAACCAAGGTTCCTCTACACTCCTTTTTTGCTTTGCTCGGCTGAACGTAGTGGTAGGAGCCGCCACCTGCCAAAGAGAACCCTCAAAAAGAATGGCAAGACCAAGGGAACCCTTTCGTCGTCTTTGCGTATTAGAGCCTAGAGGTGCGAAGCGAGGTGGGAGGGTCGATGAACATGCGCGGGTGGGTGGAGATGGTGGGGCGGGACTTTGGGTATGCGCTGAGGACTCTTCGGCGGAGCCGCGGGTTCGCGGCAGTGGCGGCGCTGACGTTGGCGCTGGGGATTGGCGCGAATACCGCGATCTTTACCTTGCTGGATCAAGTGTTGCTACGGCTGCTGCCGGTGAAGAATCCGCAGCAGCTCGTGCTGCTGACGATGCGCGGGCACCATTACGGCAACAACTGGGGCGGCAACGCGATTTCCTACCCTATGTACCGCGATTTTCAGGATCACAACGAAGTGTTTTCCGGGATGTTCTGCCGGTTTCCGCAACCGGTGAGCATGACCTATGGCGGACAAGCGGAGCGCACGCAAGGTGAGCTGGTTTCGGGAACGTACTTCAGCGTTTTGGGAGTGGGAACAGTTTTGGGGCGCGGGATTGGTCCCGAGGACGACCGGGTGCCGGATGGCCATCCGGTTGTGGTACTGAGCTACGACTATTGGAAGCAGCGCTTCGGTGGCGATCCGAAAATTATCGGGAAGACGCTGCTGGTGAACAACTATCAGATGGCCATCATCGGAGTAGCACTGCCGGGATTTGATGGGGTCGAGCTGGGGAGCTCCACGAAGATTTTCATCCCGGTGATGATGGAGAAGGAAATCATCATTGGCCCCATGAAGTTCTTAACGGACCGGCGGTCGCGCTGGGTGAATGCGTTCGGTCGATTGAAGCCCGGCGTTACGGAAGAAAAGGCTAAAGCGTCCTTGCAGCCGTTCATGCATTCGATGCTGGAGCAGGAAGTGAAAGAGGCGGCGTTCCGGAATGCTTCGCGGTATGACCGGGAAGAGTTTTTGAAGAGCTGGATCGACGTATTGCCGGGATCGCAAGGGCGGGCATCGCTACGGCAGGAGCTGCGCACGCCATTGTGGGTGCTGATGGCGACGACCGGAATGGTGCTGCTGATTGCGTGTGCGAATATCGCGAATCTATTGCTGGCGCGGGCGACCGGAAGGCAGAAAGAAATTGCAGTGCGGCTGGCCATGGGAGCGACGCGGGGAAGAATCGTGTCGCAATTGTTGATCGAAACGCTTTCACTTTCAGCGTTGGGTGCGGTTTTGGGTTTGGCGCTGGCGTTCTGGGGGGACAAGGCGTTGATGGCGATGTACCTGCCGTCTGACTCGGGAAGCCTGAATATTTCCACGACACCGGATTTGCGGATTTTGCTTTTCACGCTGGCGGTAACCGTGGCGACAGGATTGGTTTTTGGGTTAGCGCCAGCGCTCCAGTCGACGCGGCCGGACGTAGGGCGAACATTGAAGGATCAGGCCGGCGCGGTGGTCGGCGGAGGGCACGGCCGATTGCGGAATGCGCTGGTGGTTACGCAGGTGGCGCTATCGCTTTTGCTGCTGATCGGCGCGGGACTTTTTTTGCGAAGCCTGAAGAATCTGAGCAACCTCGGGCCGGGATTTTCGGCGGAGCGGCTCGTAGGATTCAACATTGACCCGTCGCTGAACGGGTACAGTCCGGAGCGGCTCAACGGCTTCTATCAGGAGTTGACCGACAACCTGAACGCGATACCGGGAGTAAAGTCGGTGGCCGTGGCCTCCATGCGCATCATGGAAGATAACGAGTGGGACAGCGGTATGACGGCGGAGGGGTATTCGCCGACGAAGCCGGACGACCACCCGCAGGCCTTCATGAATCAGATCGGACCGGGATACTTCGCGACGCTGGGTGTGCCGATTGTTGCGGGGCGCGATTTTCGTCTGACCGATAATCGAATAGTTAAACGAGCTAATGCGACTGACGATTTTGACGTCGTGCCCACAACCGTAATCATCAATGAAAAGTTCGCGCAGCGGTTCTTCGCGGGGCGGAATCCCGTGGGCATGCACCTGGGATTTGGGACCGATCCCGGAACGCACACCGAGATGGAAATCATCGGGGTGGTGAAAGACATCAAGTACACGAATTTGCGGGACGAGATTCCGATCCAGGCGTATGTGCCGTACATGAATAGTCCGTATTTAGGAGGCATGACGGTCTATGCGCGGACGATGGGCGAGCCCAGTCAGTTGATGACATCAATACGGGCGAAGGTGCGAGAGATGGATGCGAATCTGCCGATCTATGCGATGCGCACGATGGATGAGCAGATTAGCAATTCACTTTCGAGAGAGCGAATGATTGCGAGCTTGTCGACCGTGTTTGGATTTGTGGCTACCGTGCTGGCGATTATCGGGCTGTATGGGGTTATGTCGTACAGCGTGGCGCAGCGGACGCGGGAGATCGGCATTCGCATGGCGTTGGGCGCGGAGCAGGGGAAGGTTATCGGGATGGTGATGCGCGAAGTGTTGACGCTGATTGCGATTGGGGTTGGCGTCGGCGTGCCCGCTGCGCTGGTGCTGACGCGCGTGGTGAAGAGCCAGCTATATGGTTTGGAGGCGCATGATCCGTGGACGTTGGGATTCGCGACGGGATTGTTGGCGATGGTGGCGTGCGCGGCGGGTTATGTGCCGGCGCTGCGGGCGAGCCGGGTGGATCCGATGAGGGCGCTGCGGTACGAGTGATTCGCCGAAACAAACCATTCTATCGATCATTAGTTTGCGGTGAGCGGAGCGGTTGAGGTCCTTCGGCTACCCTTGTCGGGTAGCCTCAGGATGACACCTCGTTGGGGCGTTTCTAGCCTTAGCCTTAGGGTGACGCTTCTTTTGGGGCACTTAGCCCAACTAAATTTGAAATGCGGTGGGGTGGCGCTGGCCGGTGGCGATTAGGCGCTCGATTTCGGCGAGGGGGGCGATGTGGCCGCGGGCGCCGATTCCGGTGCAGTTGAGGGCGGCGGCGGCGCAGGCAAATTCGAGTTGACGCTGCAGCGGCCAGCCTTGCAGTAATCCATAGATAAAACCAGCGTGGAAGATGTCGCCG
>Ga0137359_10000506_pt1 | contig 29581 bp, 29 predicted proteins | sample Mad1_40_16metaG_FD_108281 | JGI IMG/M metagenome (GOLD analysis project Ga0137359, IMG submission 108281) | Vadose zone soil microbial communities from Angelo Coast Range Reserve, California, USA - Mad1_40_16 metaG | ecosystem: Environmental > Terrestrial > Soil > Vadose zone | place: USA... | reverse complement strand
GGCTTCGCGAAATTCAAGTGGCCGGAACGCATCGAGCTGGTACCCGAGCTGCCGATGACGACATCCGGGAAGGTATCAAAGCCGAGGATGCGGGAACTCATCGCCGCCAAGCTCGCGCAAGAAAGCGGCGACAAACAGATGAACGCTCTTGCGACCAAGGCTATCAGCCGCGACGAGGGAAAATCGTCTCGGAGCGTTTAGGCGGCGGCCGCATATCACGCTTGGCCGGCCGCCCTGCACATTGATGGGAGTAACCAGGAGAGTCGTATGAAAGATGAGAGAGCAGAAGATCGCAACATAGCGATGGCCAAGGAATATTTCGTTCGAGGCGATGCCGGCCGCGCGGATCTCTTCGATCTGTTCCATCCCGAGTTTCAGCTTTATTTCCCCAAGTTCGGAATCAAACGCGGGGCACAAGCCTTCACGGAACTGGTCTCGGGCTTTGCCGGCCAACTCAAGTCCATCGAGCATGATTTCAGCAAGTACAATTTCATCGCTACCGGACCGTACGTTGTCGTCGAGGGCACGACGCGCGGCTCAATGACGAACGGCAAGTCCTGGGAAGCCGGCAAGACCCCCGGCGGACGGTTCTGTAACGTCTTCGAGTTTAGGGACAACCTTATTGCACGGGTTCACGTCTATCTGGACCCCGACTATACGAGCGAGGACGAGCCTCGATTTAGGTGGGGCCTCGAGGGACGGACCTGGTAGCGACAGGAGCTGCCTTGAACGCCGCAGTCCGAGCTCGGCGCCGACCGCGGCATGCTCGCGCACTGATGGCCAAGGCCTCCGCCGACGCCTCCGACAAACGACTCAAATTCGAGAGGAAATCATGAATCGCACCTACAAATATTTCTCGAACGGGCAGTGGTTGGACGCCGAAGCCCGGGCGCTCTTCGATGTAGTCGAGCCCTATAGCCGCAAAGTCATGGCGCGCGCGCCAAATTGCGGCCCCGCTGAGGTACGCAATGCCATCCATGCGGCGCACCAAGCCTTTCCCGCCTGGGCTGACAGCTCGCCGGCTTACCGGGCGAAGCTATTCTTCAAGGCGGCGGACATCGTAAGGCGCCGCCGGGTCGAGATAGCCGATATTCTGGCGCGCGAGACGGGAAGTACGATCTTCTTCGCGACGTTCCAACAGGATCTCGTGATCGAGAGCCTCGAGCAGGCGGCCGGCTGGGTCTACAACACGCGCGGCGAAGTATTTCCATCCAACATTCCCGCATCGCACTCCTTCAGCATCCGACGTCCATTGGGAGTCGTCGCGAGCTTCACGCCCTGGAACGGAGCGAACATATTGTCCTGGCGCGCGGCACTGTTGCCTCTCGTGGCGGGCAACACGGTCGTGATGAAACCCTCGGAGCTCGCTCCGATCTCCGCCGGGCTGATGGTCGCTGAAATCGCCGAAGAAGCCGGCTTTCCGCCGGGGGTCATCAACGTCGTCCCCCACGGCCCCGGCAGCGCCGGAAAGATTGCAGATGAAATATTCGCGGCGCCGGAGGTGCGTTGTATCAATTTGATCGGCGGTGTTAAGACTGCGCGAACGCTGGCCGAACGCGCAGGACGCACGCTCAAGCGCACGGTCCTCGAACTCGGCGGCTACAACCCGCTCATCATCCTGGACGATGTCGACATGGACTATGCCGTCCGAACCGCCACGTTTGGCTCCTTCTTCCATCAAGGGCAGATCTGCTCCAATACGCGCAAGATCATCATCCAACGCGGCATTTACGAGGAGTTCCTCGAGAAGTTTATCGCGAGGACAAAGACCCTGCAATGCGGCGATCCGGGCGACCCGCAGACAGTCGTGGGGCCGCTGATCACACCCGAGGCCGTGCAAAAGGTTCAGCACAGCGTCGATGAGGCCGCGGCCAAAGGCGCGACGATCCGCACCGGCGGCACTTATGAAGGACAGGTCTATCGGCCGACCATTCTGACCGACGTCCCATACGAGGCCACGGTATCGAATGAGGAGACCTTCGGCCCCGTGGTCATTGTCGAGCCCGTCGACACGCCCGAGCAGGCCGTGGCGGTCGCCAACCGCGTCTCTTACGGGCTGGTCGCCTCCATCCTCACGGGTGCACCCTACCGCGGTCTGGAATTGGCGCCTAAAGTCTTAGCGGGTGTCGTCAACGTAAACTCATCGACCGTCAACGACGAGCCTCATGTCCCCATGGGGGGCGTGCGTGACAGCGGTTGGGGACGTACCGGACCCGACAGCGTCGCCGATTTCACGGACGTCATCTGGATCAACACACGGAGCACCGAACGCCAATATCCGTTCTAAAGGTCTGGACGGCAAGCCGAGCTCGGCGCGCTGGACGACCGGGGGAACTTACGTCAGTTCTCATATACCTAAAATGAGATAATCATGGACCTAAGAAGTGTGCGCTATTTCGTGTCTGTTGCCGAGCAGCTTCATTTCGGACGCGCGGCAGAGCGGATGAACGTGGTGCAGTCCGCGATCAGTCAACAGATCAAACGGCTGGAGGAAGAGCTCGACACGAAACTCTTCGAACGAAGCGGGAATGAGCTTCGATTGACGGAGGCGGGCCGCCAGATGCTTCCCGAGTGCCGCCGCCTCCTTGTTCAAGCGAATAAGACCGTCAAGGTCGCGAAATCGGTTGGCGCAGGAATTCGAGGAAAGGTTAATTTTGCCTTCGTCGACAACTCGATCTCATCGCTGATCCCATCGCTGGTCGGGGAATTCAAAGCCCGCCGCCCCGACGTGGAGCTCGGCCTGCAGGCCCTAGATCGCCTCGAGCAGACCGCATCTCTCGAGGATCGCCTCATTGACATCGGCCTCATGCCTCCCCCCGTTCCGCCAGGCGACTTCCACAGCGAGATCGTCGTCTCCGCGCCGCTCGCGGCCGCGCTTCCACGCGGGCATGTACTCGCCTGCAAATCGTCGCTATCGCTTCGCGAACTCTCGAGCGAGCCATTTGTCCTGTTCCCGGCAGCAATGCACACGCGGATACTCGAGATCATACTGGCAGCTTGCGCCAGCGCCTCGTTCATCCCAAGAGTCGCCCAAGAGGCTACGCAGCTGCACACCCTACTGGCGTTGGTCGGCGCCGGACTAGGCGTGACCCTCGTCCCCCGCTGGGTTGCCAGCGAGTCCGTCCACGGTGTTGCGTTTTGCGACATTGATCCCGAAACGCCTGCGTACGAGCTGATGTTCGTCTGGCGACGCGACAATTCAAACCCTGCCCTGGAAGGGCTGCGCGCAGCCGCACAGATCATGGCAAGAGATGTCTTCGAGATTGAAGGCACGAGTGACATTGGAAGCGCTTCGTGGGCAAACTACCCGCTCAGTAGAATCAAGATGGTTGAGGCGGGTTCATGTTGACGATGACCACCCCGACGATGGTGGTCATGACGCCGACGGGCTGATAAAGCGTCACGCGCTCGCCAAACGCGCGCCGCACCGGTGACGATCGCAACCTTTCCTTCCAATCGGCGCATCTGCGCGTCGTCTGTCGGGTTCATCTGATTCACCCTTAGAAGTGCGAGCTGAATGTGAGGCCGTAAGTGACCGGCATTCCGGTATACCGCACGACGGTGTCATAAGGATGAGAGACGTTGTCCCAGTAGAATTTATTCGTAACGTTCTTGCCCCACAGCTCGAGCCGATACTTCCCGTCCTTGGTTGCGACCGCGGCACGCAGATTGAGCAGCGCGTAGGGGTCGATGGTGTCGATCGAGGTTGGGCCGACGGTCGCGTAGGAGAGGGTCCGCTGGACCACCGTGCCGCCCACGGAGGCGGTATATTTCTCCGACAAGTCCCAACCGTAGTCCGCTCCCACGTTGGTGGACCACTTTGGCGAGTAAGGGACGTCCGTCCCGGCATAATTGGCGCGAATACCATCCGCGTTGGTACCCTCGAACTGGGTGATCACGGCAGCGAGATAGGTGGCGGCGGCGGAGAGCCGCAAACCGGGGATCGGCCGCCAGGCAATCTCGAGCTCGCCGCCATCAACCTTCGATTTCGGAACGTTTTGCAGATTGTTGAGGATTCCGAAGACCGGCTGAACCGTTTGCGTGCGGATTTGCTTGTTCGTGTAGTCGTAGTGGAATCCGGCGCCGTTGAGCTGCAGCGTGCGATCGAACATCGACAATTTGAATCCGACTTCATAGTCGAGCACGGATTCCTGCTTGACGGGCAGGTATTGATAGGTCGTCGATGCGGAGATCATCGGAAAGCCGCCCGCTTTGTACCCCTTCGTGACATTGATGTAGGTCAGGAGGTCGGAGGTGGGTTTGTAGTCCAAGCCGCCACGCCAGGACACGTTGTGCTCATTCAGCGTGGCAAAGTAGCCCGGTCGGACCGAATATAAAGTGGCGGGATCGAGCGTAATACAGTCCTGCTCCGTCAAGGGCGGGATTGCAACGCCGGGGTGGAAGGCCGCCATCAAATTATCGAACGCCAGATCGGCGTTGCCGCCGAGACCGCCTTGCGTACAAAGGTCGGCCTTCCGATCGGCCTCGGTGTAACGAGCGCCGGCCTTCAAGGTGATCTGAGAGGTGACGTCCCAATCGATGTTCCCGAACGCGGCATAATTGTTCATCACCTGATTGGAGTAGAACGGCACTCGCTTTAAATTCGTGCCCAGAGCAGCTTTGGTGTCCAGAGAGTCCGCCTCGCTGGCTCCCGGAAACGCGTAGACCTGGTACTCGAATACGTCGGAATGGTCGTAGTTGACTCCTGCCAGCCAACGGATCGCATCAGCGCTGCTGTTGGCGATCCGCAGCTCCTGGAAGACGTCGGAGATATGCGCGTGGTCCAAGGTAAGTTCTTCGTCTCCCAGATCCGAGCCGTTCGCGTCGGTAATCGAAGTACCACCGAATTCGACGTTCTCGTCCCGAGTGTAGCGGAGATAAGACGTGATCGACGTGAAGGTGATGTCGTTGATCGGACTGTAGTCGCCCCGCAGTGACAGCTGGTATTGAGCGTTGTCGCTGCGCGGCTTGTTCGTGAGGGTGAAGTCCGCGGCCTCGGCGTCGTTCGGCGCAAATGGATATTTGAGCAACGCCGGACCGTTGTACGGGGAATTGCCGGCCTGCAGCGCCAGACCGATGAATTGCGGCGCAACCGGTTCCGAACGATCCACGCCGCCATTTAGATTGAGCTCCCATTTCAGATTGTCGAGCGGCTTCCAGTCCAGCAGCAGTCGCGCCGCGTACTTTGAGATGGAGCCGTTGGTCGCCCCGGGATTTGCGTGGTAGGTATGCTGCCACGGCCCGGCCTGCTCGGAATTTAACGACAACCGCGCGCCGAGAGTGTCCGTCACGGGTCCGCTCACGTAGCCGCCAATGGACGTGGCAGCAAAACGGCCGACTCCCACGTCGATGCCGGCCTCCTCCTTATCCGTCGGCTTCGCGGCAACATAGTTGATGGCGCCACCGGACGAATTTTGACCGAATAGAATGCCCTGCGGACCTTTGAGCACCTCGACACGCTCGAGGTCGAGGTTGGCAAGGCTCGTCAACACGGGAAACGGCAGAGGCACCTGATCGACATAGATGCTCACGTCCGGATATGCAGCGAGCGTCGTCTCGTAAAAGCCCACGCCGCGAATCGAATACACCGGCGTATCCAGCAGAGAGGCGGCGTAGGATAGGCTGGGAACGACATCGACCAAGTCTTGGACCGACTTGATCTCCTGATTCTTCAACGAATCACCTGCGAAGGCGTCGATGGACATGCCCACCCGGTTGATCGACTCCTCGCGCTTTTGCGCGGTTACGATGATTTCGTCGATCATTTGATTGCTTGCGGCCGGGGCTTCAGCATTTTCGCTCGAACCGCCCACGGCATCCGAACTCGCCGCGACTCCAGCGCCGCCCGAAGCGATCAGCGCTCCGAAAAGGCAAACATAGACTGTATATCTCTTATCCACTTTATCCTCCCCGTGTTATGAAGCGATCCTCAACCAGCATCGGTGCGCATACGACGCGCGCCGGGTACCTGGGAGGTCGGTCTCGATCGTCTAGGCCTTAGCTGCGAATTACGCCCAGCTTGCCGCTCTTTGTTCGGCCAATTGCATTGGCCGCTTCATCCAATTCGCAAATGGGCGCTGATCTTCCGCCTCGACTCGGTCGGTTATCGTCTGCGTGCATAGGTGAAGAATGGCTCGTAAATCGTGGCGACCGTGCCGCCCAGGTCTATGACTTCTTCTCCACGTTCGGTGTAGCCTTTCTCGCGAGTAAACATGTGCTACGGACGCGGTCGTGTCTACAAATATAATGTGATGAAGCGAACACAAAATGTGACCCCCGCTCTGCTCGCTTTTCGAACAAATCAAAAATCAGGAGGAAGCGGACACGGTCTGCAGAGCCCGCTTCTGATCGGAATTACCAGAATCACGAGCCGGCTGCGGTGCATTAAAAATGTGATTGCAGTGTCACAACAGATAACTGGACAGGTTCCGGCTTCGCGCTACCGTTAGCTCACAGTGTGCAGCCCATTGGCTGGTCCTATAGCCGAGTTCTGCCTGCGGGGTCATCGACGGATCTGCTCTGCCGCGCGTGGTGCGTGGGCCAACCAATGGCCCAATCATGATGATGGCAGAGAAAATCGCCGACGATCTACGAGGCCGTCCTACCCTGCCCTTCGTTTCCGCCGACGTGATGGCTCCGGCACCGACCTGTTGATCCGAAATCGCCGTCTTGGGCAAGCTCTCGCTAATAGCCTCGCATCGTCCAACGCAGTCCTGATGCGCGGGCACGGATCGACCGTTGTCGCTCCATCACTCGAGCGGGCGGTCTACCGGGCGGTCTATACCGAAGTAAATGCCAAGATCCTGGCCGATGCGTTGCGCATCGGGTCCGTTGAGTATCTATCCCTGGAAGACGCCGGGGAGGTGCTCACCGGTCAAGCACGTTCAAAGATGGCTGCGATCCCCTGGCCGCCGCCAATACACATCGTCACTAATGCGTAGCGCCCGCCAGTACGGTGCAATTCATGGATGGCCTTGGTGCTAATGATTGCGCCCGTGGCGCCGACCGGATGACCCAACGAGATTCCCGAGCCGTTGGGATTCACCTTGTTTGGATCAAGATCAAGCTCTCTCGTTACTGCGCATGCCTGCGCCGCAAACGCTTCGTTTGATTCGACGACGTCGAGATCTCGAGCGGTCAAGCCGGCGCGCTCCAAAGCCAATCGTGTCGCCGGGACCGGGCCGATACCCATGTACGCGGGGTCGACCCCTGCGTGAGCGTAGGCCACGAGGCGTGCCAGCGGGGCGTGGCCCAACGAACGCACTCCCTCGGCAGACGCCAGCACAAGTGCCGCCGCCCCATCGTTGATGCCTGACGCATTGCCCGCAGTCACGACTCCGTCCTTCTTGAAGGCCGGCTTCAGGGTCGATAGCGCCTGCAACGTGGTCTCACCGCGCACGTGCTCGTCCGTGTCAAACACGACGGCACCCTTGCGTGTTTTGAACTCAACCGGCACGATCTGGTCCTTGAAGCGTCCCTCCGCAATTGCACGAGCGGCACGTTGCTGGCTTTGGAATGCAAGCTCATCTTGCATTTCTCTGGTGATCCCATAGCGAGCGGCTACATTCTCGGCCGTGATTCCCATGTGCAAGTTTTCGAAAGGATCGTGCAAGATTCCAAGTGTGTAATCGAGCACTTCTGCGTTCCCAAGCCTCGATCCCCAGCGTTGGGAGGCCAGGAAATAAGGTCCACGACTCATCGATTCGGCGCCGGCACCGATGGTCAACTCGGCGTCCCCGACCAAAATGCTCTGCGCGGCCGATATGATCGCCTGCAGACCGGAACCGCATAGGCGATTCACGTTGAACGCGGGCGTCTCCTTGGGAATTCCTGCGTTTATTGCAGCGACGCGACTCAGATAGGCATCCCGCGCTTCGGTTGGGATCACGTTCCCCATGACAACATGTCCGATACGGTCGGCCGGCGTCCCCGAGCGCGCGAGTACGGCCTTCACGACAGTTGTCGCCAAATCGGACAGCGGCACATCCTTGAGCGCACCCCCGAAACTTCCAATCGCGGTTCGCAAAGCAGCAATAACAAAGACTTCTCGGTGCATCGCTTTCATGATTCGTCCCCCTGTATAGTTTTCTTCGCTATGTTAGTGCATCGCAGGGAGGTTGTGCCAAGTCTCTCGACGGCCGCCCGCCATGCGCCGGTCTCCTCGCTGCTCGCAAGAGCGTGCGAGACCATTTGCAGGACCGGTGCCGCCATCGGCGGGGGCCGGACCACTACTGCTTCCCGTTCAACACGAGGGCGAAAGAGATCTTTACGGAATCGGCGACCCACTCCGTGCTCTTCCAATCGCCCTGGCCAGCACCAAACTCCAAACGCTTGAGTTGCGCAGTACCGGCGAGCTTGGCCGATCCGTTCGAGGGAACTAATTGAAAAGTGATCGGCACCTCCTTTGTTACGCCGCGCAGTGTCAGGGCGCCGATCGCGGCGTATCCGCTGCCGGACTTCGTGATGCTGCGGGTAACATAGTGCGCGACCGGAAAATGCGCGGTGTCGAAGATATCGGGTCCCCGAATGGTCTTGTCGCGATCCTTGTCCTTCGTGTCAACAGAAGCGAGTTGGATCTGAACGTCGATGCGCGCTGCCTCGAGCGCATCCGGGTTGAATTCGACGGACGCAGTATAATCATGAAACGTCCCATTGAATTCCGCTCCCGCTTGCGTTCCGGTAAATTCCAGTTTGCTCGCAGCCGTAACTGCCGTATAACTCGAGTTCGAGGCCGATGCGTTCAGCGAGGCCATTGCGCACAGGGCTGCGGCGCCGAGGGATGTCTTTTTCATGATGATTTCTTGTCGGATTGAAGGTCGGGAAGCATTCGAATCAGGACCGCATCCTTGTTCCAGAAGTGATGCTTGAGCGCCGCAAGAATGTGAAGGGAGGCGATTGCAAGCAGTAGGTTGCTCAAAAAGTGATGCAACGTCTTGAAGAAGTCGACAGCGGCCTCGTCGGGTTCAATCAGGTTTGGCCAGGTGAACACGCCGAACCAGCTTACCGAGTAGTTCTTGGCAGACGACATGAGCCAGCCGCTCACGGGCATCGCGAATAGCAGCACGTACAAGCTCACGTGGGCAACGCGAGCCAGGAGGCGCTCGACGTGGTGCGTGTCCGTGGGCAGAGGCGGCGGCGGGTTCTTGAGCCTCCATGCGAGACGGATCACCGCGAGAATTAACACGGTCATCCCAAAGCTCTTGTGCTCCGCCAGAAGCGCGAGCTTCCGTGCACCCAACGGCAAATGAGCCGCCATTTTGGCCAGCACATACTGGGTCACGATGAGACCCGCCACGATCCAGTGCAATGCCTGCGCCGTGGCGCCGTAACGGCGCCACGTTTTTGGCTGGTTCATGGGTGGGTCTCGGGCAAGCAGCTCGGAACTCAATTGGCCTTGATCGCCTCCACCTGAATACGAAGGAGTACGTTCTGGTTGAATCCATACTGCTGGGCATAGTTCACACCGAAGTCCGCGCGATTGAAGCTGCCGCTGGCGTCGGCGCCGCACACCTGCTTCTTGAGCATCGGATGGTCGATGCATTTGAACGAGTTGATGTTGAGCGTGACCGGTTTTGTCACCCCGTGAAACGTCAAATTGCCGCTGATCGTCTTAGGTGCTCCATTCGCAAAATCCACGAATTGCCCTTTGTATTCAGCCGTAGGGAACTTTACTACGTCCAGCATTTCGGGACTCGAAGCATGTTCGTTGAGCTTGTCGTGCGCGAAGTCGATGCTCGCGGTATCGACCAGAACGTCAACGGATCCGGATTTCGCCACGCTATCCAGCTCGATGCTGCCACTCGTTTTCTTGAACGTCCCCCGCCAGGTGGAAAGCCCGGCGAAATGATCGACTTCAAAGCTCGGATGCGTATGGTCGGGATCAATGTTGTAAAGAGTAGGAGCGCCTAGCGCCGAAGCACTGGCAAACGCGAAGACCAACGGTAGATGCAATTTCATCAATAATCTCCAAGTATGATACAAAGTATGGCTACGCATCCGCTCGTTGCACCGGACGGGCTGCGCATATCCCAAACGCCCGCACGAGGCTCGCGACTGATAGACCTGCTCGAACCGCTTACAACCGCCCTTCCCTCAGCAACCGCACCCGAACTTCCTCGATCCGCCGCTCACCGGCCGCTAAGGACGCTCGACTCGTGTGCACGGAGTAGTACCCCAGCACGAGGTCTTCGGGATGCGGAACAGCGGAGCCGAGGACAAAGTTGGCGTCACGATCTGCATGGAAGTCGATCGCCGTATCCCCGACCTCGAAGATAACCAACTCGCCGGCGTCAATGCGCTCGGGCGCTGTGAGGCCGCCCTTGCTCAACGCCAACCAAGCGACCGCGTGATCGGCGGGCCGCTGATAGCGCCAAGACTCTCCGGCCTTCAGGCTCACCGCCAGATAGTTGATCGAGTACGGTGCCTCGAGTGAACTGGCAGCGGCGCCGTGAGTGCCGAGCAGAACTCGAGCCGGACCGTCCCGCGCGACCTTCTCCGGAGCGAGGTAGATGCTCTCCACCGGTCCCAGTTCGTCTTTCCGCGGGAGGGCGAGCCACAGTTGAAATGCCCGCACACGAGCGGAGTCGCCGCCTCCGCCGCCATGCCACGCACCGTGGCCCGCTTTGAACCATTCGACACCGCCTTCCGGCAGCAGGCCGGAGGCGCCCGTAGTATCTTCGTATCGCACGTTGCCCTCGAAGAGGTGCGTCAGCGTAGCAATGCCCGAGTGCGGATGCATTCCGAAGCCGGACAACGCCTTTGAATCCGTGTCGACCAAGTCGAGGAAGACGAAGGGCTTGAGCACTTCACCAAGATCGCCGGGACTCATTAGGCGAGTGACCGGACCGTGGCGGCGCCCACGAGTGCGGTAGACAATAGTGCTCGGTCGCTTTCGAATGGGATGCGCAGAATACAGCGCGGTGGCTTGGCTCATGTCGACGCTCCTTTGCCGCCGCCGCGGCGATGTGGCCTGGCATTTCTCGCCGAAATCCGCTCTCGCAACGGCGACAAGTGGTCGGTCATGCGGGTGTATGTCGTGCGCTTGGCGCTCATGCTGCAATGGCTGCGATGTGTTCGCGTGCCTTCAACATGGCGGCCTCTTTGGCTTCCTCGCCAAATCCAAGTCCCTCTGCACGGACCACTGTCACATTCGTCAACCCGATGAAGGAAAGAACGCCGGTGAGATAGCTTTCGTGATGCTCGAAGGCCGCTGCGGGAGAACCCGGCGCGTAGACATTGCCGCGAGAAGAGGCAATAAATACTTTCTTGTCTTTGGACAGCAACCCTTCAGCACCATTCGCGCCGTAGCGGAAGGTCTTGCCGGCAATGACCACACGGTCGATCCACGCCTTAAGCTGACTTGGAATCGAAAAGTTGTACATGGGAGCGCCGATGACGATGATGTCGGCAGCCACGAGCTCTTCTAAGTAAGCGCCGCCCTTGGCCAAATCGGCACCGAGCGAGGCGTCTTCAACAAGGCCACCGTGCCACGCGGCAATATGCGCCGGAGAGAGGTGTTGCGCTGCGTCCGCCGCCAAATCGCGATGGGTTACTTTCAGGCCCGGATACAGAGCTGCTTGTCGCGCGACGATCTCTGCCGAGAGCACGCGGCTCGCCGAATTACCGCCCAAAACGCTGGAATCGATGTGCAGTAGTTGCATGGTCGTTTGCCACCTCGTTGGTTACAGCCGGAATGAGGCGTATGGTGCGCGCAGCAGTGCCCTGTGAATAGCCGTTATATTTCGATACTATCCATCGGTTGATCCGGTATACAGAAGGAAAATCATGTTGGACGGCGTCTCTCTGGACCAATTGAGGGCCTTCATCGCTGCGGTCGATGAGGGCAGCTTCTCGGCTGGCGCACGCAGGCTCCAGCGTGCGCAGTCGGTAGTCAGCGAACTCGTTAGTAACCTCGAAGCCCGACTCGGGGTGGTTCTTTTCGATCGTTCCGAGCGCTACCCAAAGCTCACGCCCGCCGGGCAGGGTGGAAGAAATCATAGCCGGAGCAAACCCTGGTACCCTCGTCCGTTCCGCTCACCGGGAATGGTATCGAGAGCTCTTCCAACCATCCGTCGCCGCAGGACTGATTCCCCCGACCGCTCTCGCCGGCTATCGAAACGATTTCGTGTTCTTGCGCACATCCCGTTACGTGCCTCCCCGTTGGGAAGCCGTGCGCGATGCGATGCCTGCACTCTTTGATCTTCTCGAATCGGAACCGGAGCCCGCCGTTCGAGCCGTCTTAGGTCACTGGTTGATTGGCTACATCCACCCCTACATGGATGGTAATGGACGCATGGCCCGCTTTCTAATGAACGCCATGGTCGCGTCTGGTGGATATCCGTGGACTGTCGTAAGAGTAGAGGACCGCGCGCGCTACCTTCGCGCCCTGGACAGCGCGAGCATTGATCTCAACATTGCCCCGTTTGCGGCCTTTCTCGCCGAGCGCGTCGCATGGTCCGTTTCGCAGTTACCCGTAAAAAACGTGGGATAATGCGCCTCTGATCCATGGGAAATTCGTACGCTCGATGTTTCGTCGAGCGCGGCACGCACTACCGTTGCGGCCAGACTGCTGAGCGGTATGTCTTTCAGCGAGCCGCCAAATCCACCAATGGCCGTACGGGTCGCACCGACAACAAAGACTTCGCGTGAAAGCATGTAGGCGTCCTCGCAATTAAAGCCAATCCGAAACCCAATCCGAAACCTGACCACTGATAGTCTGATAGCGCCGCGCTACAAACGCGTCAATCGCCTCTTTCGCTACCCCCGTCTGCCATTCGCTTACTCACGGACGCGTCCCGAGAGCCTGTTCCCATGCACGCTGTGCAATAACGGGTAGTGCAGTCACCATCTTCTCAGCATGTGCCGAGGACGCATTGCCGCGAATCAATCGTCCCTTGATCCCGTGAAAAATTGCCGCTAGTCGAAACAAATTGAAGGCAATGAAGAAATCGAGATGAGCGATGCCGTCCCGCCCAGTTCGCCGACAGTAGGCTGCCACATACTCGGATTCGCTCGGTATGTTTAACGCCCTCAGGTCTGCGCCCCAAAGTCCGGCGATGAGCATTGGCGGCATCCGGTACATCATCACGTGGTTGGCAAAATCGGCAAGGGGGTGCCCAAGCGTCGAGAGTTCCCAGTCGAGAACTGCAACAACCCGCGCTTCCGTGGGATGGAAGATAAGATTATCCACTCGAAAATCGCCATGTATCAACGCGGTCTCATCGCTTGCCGGGATATGCGCCGGGAGCCATTCGATCAGTCGATCCAAGTGCGGATCGCGGCCGGCGTCCGCATCGGCCAAGTATTGCTTGCTCCAGCGCCTAATCTGACGTTCGAGGTAGTTGCCCGCCTTTCCGAAATCCGTGAGTCCTATCTCCCTGATGTCAATGGAGTGAAGGTGAGCGATTACTTCGTTCATGGCGTCAAAATATCGCGGACGGTCCTCGCGCTGGACTTGCGGGAACGTCGCATCCCAAACATTTCGACCCGTCACGCAGTCCATCACATAGAACCAAGTGCCGATGACTTGATCGTCGGTGCATAGTCCGTAGACATGAGGCACACAAAAGCCCGTTGGCTCGAGTGCCCGCAGAACTCTCGCCTCGCGGTCCACGGCGTGAGCACCTTTCAGTGTGGTTCCAGGCGGCTTGCGGCGCAGCACATAAGTTTTGACAGGAGTCACGAGTTTGTAGGTCGGGTTGGACTGACCTCCCTTGAATTGCTCGACGGTTAACGGGCCTCGAAACTCCGCTACATTCTCTTTTAACCACCTCGTCAGGCGTTCCACGTCAAAACGGTGTGATTCCCGTACCACCGACGTGCCACTGAAATCGCCGTCAGTCGTCATACGGAGCACCGCTTCAACTCGTTCCGCTTAATCTGCTTGGCGAGCGACCACTTGTGAACCTCCGTCGGACCGTCATAGATCCGAAATGCCCGCATCTCTCGAAATACCTGTTCGACGATTGTATCTTGCGTAACGCCAGTCCCGCCCATCACCTGAACACAGCGATCGGCGACTCGATATAGGCCCTCTGAGACGGCCACTTTTGTCATCGCTGACTCGCTGCCGCCAGTGGCCCCCGCGTCCAGCACCCCCGCGCACCAATCGATCATGAGTTCGGCTTGCTTCAATTCGATCAGGTTGTCGGCCAGCATGAACCCAACCCCCTCATGGTCGATGAGAGGCCGTCCAAAGGCCTGCCGCCGGACAGCGTAGTCTGTTGCTATTTCTTGGGCCCGCAGGCAAGCGCCCAACCAGCGCGCGCAGTGAGTCAGGCGCGCGGGCGCGAGACGAACTTGAGCGTAGGAATACCCGGCTCCCACCTCCCCGAGGACGCATTCCCCGGGGACTCGGACGTCATTGAGAGCCACAACACCGTGCCCACCGGGCATTGAGCTATCAATCGTGTCAAGCACCCGCTCGAGCACGACCGAGGGATCGGGAAGATCGACCAGAAACATCGTCGCGGCTGCATCCGTCTTCGCCATTACGATGCCGAACGCAGCCCCCTCCGCTCCGGTAACAAATGCTTTGCGCCCAGTGATGCACCAGTCCGATCCGTCGCGGCGTGCAGCCGTTTGCATCATTCCAGGGTCGGATCCGGCGCCCCCCTCGGCCGCAGGCTCGGTCATCAGAAAAGCCGAGCGAGCGTGCCCCGATAGCAGTGGGGCAAGAAATCTCTCCTTCTGCAATGGTGTTCCAACCTTGCCGAGCAGGTACATATTCCCCTCATCCGGAGCCGCCACATTGACGGCGACGGGTCCGAGTGGTGATAGCCCCGCAGCGCGCAGGACGAGCGCGGTACTTCGGTGGTCCAGATGGCTGCCGTCGACGCGGACATGAGGCGTCAGCACGCCCGCGGCAGAGGCACTACTGCGCAGCTCACGGACGAGTTCGGTGGATGGACCGTGGCAACCCCATCTCGAATCGTGCTCGTACGAAGCTACAACGCCGCGAACAAACGCTTCTACACGGGCGGCAATTGCGATGGCCGTCTCGTTGTCAGTGGCGTCATTCATTCTGCACCGCGTGCCTGCGGTGCTCAAACGCAGGATCCCGCTGATACAGGCATCGCCTCACGGCTATCATTGCGCCAGATACCCGCCGTCAATTACCAATTCCGCACCCGTGACGAAGCTTGATTCGTCACTCGCGAGAAAGAGACACCCGTATGCAAGCTCTAGCGGCTGCGCCATCCGCTTAAGTGGCGTGGCGGCGATTACGGCGTCGCTGACGCTTTTGGGCTGCTCGTCCAGCACCATCGGGGTAGCAACGATGCCAGGGTGAATGGAATTCACCCGGATGCCGTCCGTTGCATAGGTTACGGCCGCATTCTTGGTCAGATTGCGAACCGCACCTTTGGTTGCATGGTACGCCGCCGCGCCAGCAACCGCGGAAATGCCCCAGATGGACGAGAAATTGACAATCGACCCCCGCCGACGGGTACGCATGTGGGGAATCACCTCCCGCATTCCGAGGAAGACCCCCGTCTGGTTCACAGCGAGCACTCGGTTCCAGTCAGCCAAGGATTCCCGATCAATCACCGCCTGTGAGCCGCCAATTCCGGCGTTATTGACGAGTATGTCGACCGATCCGTGGCTGGCAATGATGCCCGCGACGACCGTCCTCCATTCGATCTCGCTGGCTACATCCAGGTGAGTGAACGTGATGTTCGAGTGCGCAAACGCCGGCGACGGGTCACCCACGTCAGTTGCAATCACCCGGGCGCCTTCTGCCGCGAACAGTTCTGCCGTTGCCCGGCCTATTCCGCGCGCTCCTCCCGTTATCAACGCGATTCGACCTGCCAGTCTTGCCATGAAACCCTCCTCCTGCAGCCCAAGCACACGACACTTCTTAGCCAATGCCTCCATCAATGGTGATCTCGGCGCCCGTAATGTAGCTGGCACTGTCCGAAGCCAAGAACGCCACCAGCCGCGATACCTCGTCAACAGAGCCAACGCGTCCGAGTGGAATCATCGCCTCAAACATCCTCATTCGCTCCGCGTCATTGGCGCCGAGCATCGGCGTGTCAATCAGCCCCGGGTGAACAGAATTGACTCTAATCTTCGATGGGGCCAGTTCCGTCGCGGCCAGCTTGCTCATTCCGCGTACCGCCCACTTGCTCGTCGCGTAGGCAAACATGCCGCCCACATTCTTCATCCCGGCATTCGATGAGACATTGACGATTGAACCTCCGCCCGACGCCACCATGACATCTACGACTGAGCGCATCCCAAGAAACACGCCTAGTTGATTGACCCGATAGTGGAGGTCCCAGAGTGCCTGGTCGGTGTCTCGCAAAGTCGCCGGCCGGTAGACGCCGGCATTGTTGACGAGAATGTCCAGTCGCGAGAATCTGCCGACGGTATCATCTACGACCGCCTTCCAACCCTCTGGGTCTGCAACGTCGTGCAGCATGAAATGCGCGTGGTCGCCAAGTTCTCCGGCAAGCGCGGCGCCGTCGGAATTCAGGTCGGTAAGTACGACGTCCGCTCCTTCGGCGACAAATAGTCGCGCCTCGGCAGCTCCTTGGCCCCGGGCAGCTCCGGTGATAATTGCGACCTTCCCTTCAAGGGCTTTCATTTTTGAAACCTCTCTGGCTTGTCTGCTCACCAATGCCGGCTGGCACTCTCCGGCCATAGGAACCGATCACGATCGGCGCTGCCGTAGTCGGGGTCCAGATAGATGTACATACGAGAGATCAAGCGGTCACGAAACTCAAAGACGCTGCAGAATCGGCCGCCCGGCGTTTTGCCGCCGTCCCATTGGGTACCGTTTCGCGTCTCACCGCGCGTCGTCCCTTCCACCACCACTGTGCGACCGACGGCGATGTACGAGAGACCGCCCCGATCGTGGGCAATGGCCTTTAGCGATCCTAACAGGCCCGTCGCCAGCTCCCCAAACGCCGCCTTTCCCTGCCCCACCCCGAACTTGGGAAAGAAGATCTCGACGTCCTCTGTGAACAGGTCTACGACATCGGGTTGACCCGCGTCCGCGCGCCGATAGTACTCTTCGGCAAGCGGTACCAGAATGGCTGTTGCCGGTATCTCGCCCATGGTCGTGTTCTCCCTGTTGCTATGCCTGTCGTCGTGGCTGTATCCGAGTAACCTTATTTCATCCGGTACCCGACTGTTATCCCATAGGTTGCCGGCATGCCGACAACTCGCGCAACGGTATCAACCACATGCGTCACCGTTTGCGCATAGAACTTGTCAGTCACGTTGTGACCCCACAGCTCGACGCGCCAGCTCCCCGAATTGATTCCGGCCCTCAAATCCAGCAGCGAGTACGAGCGCAGCGTGTATAGGGGCACCTGACCAAAGGCGGCGAAGCTATCGCCTTTGTACGAGTCGCTGGCGCCTATGTAAGCCGCAATGCCGTTGCGGAGGTGGAAGTCATACTCAATGTCCCCGGTGAACAACCACTTTGGCGTGTTCGGAAATGCTTCGCCCTTGATGTCAACCTGATTATTTAGAGGGTCGTTGGTCGTGAAATCGTCGGAGACTCTTGAATCCACATAGGTTCCGCCGGCGGTTACGGACAGACTCGCAACGGGCCTCCAGGTCACATTCACTTCCCCGCCCACTACGCGGGATTTCGGGATGCTGACGAGACCCGGAAGGTTGCCGAACGCCGTCGTGATGTAGCCGATGAGCTGCTTGTCTTTATAGTCGTAATAGAAGGCGGCGGCGTCGAGTTGCAATGAGTGTGACAGCAGAGTCTGCTTTGATCCCACTTCGTAGGCCAGCACCGACTCCTGCTTGATCGGGTTAAACTGATTCGGAAATAAACCTGGCACCGTGGGGAAACTCCCCGCCTTGAAGCCCTTCGTAGCATTCACGTAGTACAATTGCTCCGTTGAAGGCTTCCAGTTCAATCCTGCCCGCCACGACACATTGGATTCGTCCAGATTCTTCGACACGATCGGGACCGCCGCGAAGGTGGTGGGGTCGAGTGTGACGCACGCACCCGGTGCGATTGGTGCCGAGGCAATTTGCGAGAACGCCGCCGCGAGCGGTCCATCACCGGGATCGAAGAGACACCCGCGAAAGTGGTTGTCGTATTTCGTGTACCGCACCGAGGTTTGCGCCGACCATGTGTCCGAAAGCTTGAAGTCGAGACTGCCAAACGCAGCTTTGGTATCGATTTTCTGGTGATTGCCATTGATAAAGTCGTGGTAGCGGATTGCGCCGATGCCGGAGTTGGACGCCGTGTAGGTGCCCTCCTGGTCGTCACGCGTCGTGTCATTCTGATAGCTGGCCCCGATCATCCATCGCATCGTCTTTTCCGGCGTCGCTCCCGCGAGCCGCAGTTCCTGCGAGAATGATTGAATTGCCGCGCGGATCGTCAAGAGAAAATTATCAAGGTAAGTTCCGTCGGAGTCGACTGGTGCGTGCTGTTTGAAGTCAGACCACGCGGTAATTGACGTGAGCGTGGCGGCATCGGATAGGTCCCAGTCGGCGCGCAGCGAAAATTGATGGAAGTTATCATCGCGCCTGAAATTCGTGTTCGGGTCCCAGTCTGCGACGCGCGCGCTGTTTGGGGCCGGGACATAAGCCGACAGCGCCTGCGTAAAGTCCTGATATCCCGTCGGCACGGTCGGAGCAAATTTCACAAACTGAGCGGCCTGCGTGTCGCTCTTGTCGATCCACCCATTGGCATTGAACTCGAAGCGCAAGTCCTGTCTCGGCTTCCAATCGAGAAGCAGTCGGCCGGTCGAGAAGTTGCGCTTTCCAAGCGAGTCGTTTCGGGTTTCACTTGTCTGCCAGGCATCTCGCTGCTCGGTTCGCAGCGCCACTCTCGCCGACACGGTATCCGAGAGAGGACCGCTGAGAAATCCTTGTGCGTCCGCTTCATTGAATCTGCCGTACGTGACGTCGGCGCCGGCGTCGAGATGGTTCGTGGGCTTCGCGGCAATGAAGTTCATCGCCCCGCCCGTCGAGTTCTGACCAAACAACGTGCCTTGTGGACCTTTTAGCACCTCAAGTCGTTCCAGGTCGAAGGCCGCACCCGAGGTCATCGCCGAATATGCCAGAGGAACCTGGTCCACGTAGACACTGACGGTCGGCGCCACGGCGACCGCGACGTCCTTAAAGCCAATGCCGCGAATGGTATAGATCGGCGTGCCGTAGTCGCTCGGCTGGAAGGTGAAGCCTGGGACGATCTTCGTCAGATCCGCTACCGACACCACGCCCTGCTTTTCGAGTTGCTCCGCTGTGACCGCGGTAATGGACATCGGTACGTCCGTGGCCCTCTCGGACCGCTTCTCCGCGGTGACGACGACCTCCTCAAGTTGAGTCGTCTCCTCCGATGCGGCGGCCGAGTCTGCGGCTTGTGTGGAAGCACCGGCCAACAGTTGAATTGATATCAGGCTTGCCGCCGCCCAGTAGTGGCTTCGCATATTCGAGTACCCCCTTTACTTGATGGCTGTGTCGCCATGTCTAGTGCCGCGGTGACGATAATCGTTGAGATTTGGCTCAATGTCAATACTAAACTTTACCGCGGTGAAGTTTTAATGATCAATTCACAGCTTTGCCGCGATGTCAATAGGAAACTTTACCGCGGTGAAGTTTCAGTGATGAACTCACAGATTTTCGCGGCGACTTTGAGGATTCGCCCAGCGGGACCTTCTACTCGAGCGAGCGTGCGGCGCGGCACCGGCGCGATCGCGCGGTCCAACAATTTACTGAGGCCGAGCGCTGCGACTCTGCTCTGGCTTCAGCGTCCGAATATGGTGGCGTCCACAAGCCGCCAGTAGGACTCCATTACGGCCAAGTCCGTCCCGTCGAGGCCCGACGTGGCGCGAATTTCACAACGCAAAGACGAGAGCACGGACATACAACCGATGAGCATGTAGTAGATAAGGATTGGATCGCCAGCAGGCAAGTCGCCGTCCTTCTGAGCCTCCGCGATCTGGGGCACGAGCCGATTCATTGTCGGTTGCAGCAGGTTCTTGACGAGCCATTTCAAGCGCGGGCTTCCTGGCCTGTTCTCCCACAGCATGAATTGGTGAAAATCTACGTGCTGGATGGTGAACTGCAGAAATGCACGGAATTCTTCTCGCACCCGATCAACGGCGCTAAGGGACGAGTCGGGCGGAATGCGAATATCCCATGTCTCCCGAATTTTCGCGAACGCATACTCCGCCACGGCACGCCAGAGGATGTCTTTCCTACGGTAGTGATAAGTAATTAATGGATGCTGAATTCCAATTCGATCGGCCATTCGTCGTGTGCTTGCCTTGTCGAATCCTCGCTGCGCAAATTCTGTCAGTGCGGCCTCGAGAATCATCGTACGAGTATCGATTGCGCGCTGCTGCTCGCGACGTTTCCTCTTGGGTCGAGTTCGACGACTCGTCGGCGTCGCCCGGCTGCGAACAGGGCTACGGTCTTTGGGGATCTTGCTGTCTTTCATAGTCACGCGATTATCGCCGAAATTGAAGGGAAGGACGACTCAGGATTGCGGCTACCGGAGCGGCGCCGGCGTCAGCGCGAATCCGGCTGATACAGCAGGCACCCAACCTGTTGAACCGGAACTACCAGCGGCCGAGTCAGCCGGAGTTACAACCCGGCGGACGGCAGGCCTATGAGAAGGTTTCCCGTATGTCCGCCGCGGTAGAGCCTTTCAATGGACTCCGGCGCCTTTTCGATACCGTCCAAGATTTCTTCCGCGTACCGGATGTTGCCCCGCCTCACCCATTCGGCGAGTGTACGGACCGCTTCCGGAAACCGTGCCTTAGCCGGCCCGCCGATATCCAGCAGACCGAAATACGCGGTCAGACCATTTAACCCCAGGACGGTCGACGAGACTCAATGACCTCGCCAACGGCAAAGGCACGCATCGTTTCGCCGATCGCGACCTGAGGCCGGTATCCGCCGACGTCCTTGATCCACCCGCGCATCGCGGGATCGGCAGAGAGGTAGTGGTTTCGAATCAGGATTTCACCCTCCTCGAGCCGCGGCACCTCCGTTTCGCGCAAACGAAAAATTCTCCGCTTGCGGAATTTCTGCAGGCCGCGAGTTCAAATAGACCTGGCGATTGACACCCTGCTGCATAGTTAAAATCGCACGCGGTCGCGGCCCTTCAGCTCAAGAATCGTCCGCGCCTCGTCCGGCGAGGCAATTTCAAGGGAAAGCGGCTCTAGAATCGAGCGAATCAACTTCACCTGCTCCGCATTTGATGAGGCCAGCCTTCCCTTTCCAGCATATAGGGAGTCCTCCAAGCCCACTCGCACATGGGAGCCATTTAGTGCTCCCATCGTAATGAATGGGATCTGATGCCGCCCAGTCGCCATGACCGACCAACAGTACTGTGTCCCGAAGAGCTTATCGGCGATTCGCTTGGCATGCAGCAGGTTCTCCGTGTCCGCACCCGTCCCACCAAGTATCCCGAATATTGACTGTACGAACAACGGCGGCTCCACCAAACGACGGTCAAGAAAGTGGGCCAACGTGTAGAGATGAGCGGAGTCATAGCACTCGAATTCGAAGCGGGTACCGTGCCCTCGCCCGAGCCTCTCGAGAATACTTTCAATGTCCTTAAAGGTGTTCTTAAATATCCAGTCTCGCGATGACTCGAGGTAGGGCGCCTCCCAGTCGTTCTTGAACTCCTTATAGCGTGCCAGCATGGGGTACATGCCGAAGTTCATCGAACCCATGTTGAGAGAGCACAATTCTGGGGAAGCGCGAAGCGGCGCGGCCAGGCGCTCGTCCAGCGACATGCCCTGGCCGCCGCCGGTTGTGATGTTGACGACGGCGTCCGTCGCTTCCGCAATCTGCGGCAGGAACTGCATGAATACTTCCGGGTTTGGGGTCGGCTTACCCGTCCTCGGGTCGCGGGCGTGCAGGTGCAAAACAGCCGCTCCCGCCTGTGCTGCTTCAATCGCCTGGCGGGCGATCTCCTGAGGAGTGATTGGCAGATGCGGACTCATGGTCGGCGTATGGACTGCGCCGGTGACAGCACAGCTGATGATTACTTTGCTCATTGTCCCCCCGTCTTCGCTGAGAGCCAAAGGCTAGGCCCGCTTCTTGCGGCTGTCAACGTAAACTTTACCGCAGTGAAGTTTTTCTAGACAAACGTCGAACTTTGTGGCATCAATCCAGCATGAGTCGAGGCCAATGTGACTCGACCGGCATGAGGGGGAGGGGCAGCCAATGATAGATGTACCGGTGCTCGTCGTGGGAGGGGGGCCTGTCGGGCTCACGACGGCGCTCGCGTTGCAAAAGCGGAACATCCGCACACTCGTCGTGGAGCGTAATCCAACAACGACGCGACACCCGAAGATGGACGTCACAAACGGCCGCAGCATGGAGCACTTCCGTCGCCTAGAAATAGCGGACAGAATTCGCGACATTGCAGTCCCTAGAGACCATTGCATGGATGTGACCTGGGTTACGCGACTGTCGGAGTGGGAGCTCGCGCGATTCAACTACGCCAACGTTCATGAATGGCGCGACAATATCCGCGCGCGAAACGATGGCTCTCAACCTCTCGAACCCAACATGCGGCTGAGTCAAGTCGTACTCGAACCAGCGCTGCGTGAAATCCTCGACGCATGTCCGCTCGTCGATCTCCGGTTTGGGTGGGCTTTCGAGAGCCTGACGCAGGATTCCGACGGGGTGACCGCGACCATTCGCAGTACGTCCACCGGATCCACTGAGACTGTCCGCTGCTCCCTTCTGGCCGGATGCGATGGTGGTGCGAGCCGAGTTCGTGAATCTCTCGGCTTTTCTTGTACCGGTAAGTGGAATGTATTGCCCTTCTATATGGTTCACTTTCGCACGCCGTCCAAGGAACTAATGCAGCGCCTCGGCCAGGCTTGGCATTACCAGTCTCCCGTCGGCGGAACCCTGATCGCACAGGACGACGAGGAAATCTACACTCTGCACAATCTGACTCCGTCGGGCGTTGACCCGGAGAGCATCGATCCCAAGAGATTTCTGTTCGACTCCCTTGGCGTGGACTTTCCATGCGAAGTCATACAAGCCAATCCGTGGTGTCCCCATCTTGTCGTTGCCGATCACTTCGGTTCCGGACGTGTCTGGCTAGCTGGAGATTCAACGCATCAATTCATCCCGACGGGCGGTTATGGCATGAACACCGGAATTGGCGATGCCGTGGACGTCGCTTGGAAATTTGCCGCTGTGCTGCAAGGTTGGGGCGGCCCACAGCTTCTCGCCACGATCGAGTCGGAGCGGCGGCCGGTTGCACTGACCAACTGCGATGCCGCGGAAAAGAACATGGCAGTGCGGCTCAAGATCGCCGAGGCATACTCCCCGACCATTCACGCCGATACCGCCGAGGGCGCGGCCGCACGAGACGCCCTGGGGCGCCTTGTTCTGGACCTTGGAAACCTCGAGAACGAGGCATTCGGAATCGAGCTCGGCTACCGCTATCGCAATTCTCCGATCGTGTGTGGGGAACAAAACGAGCCGGAGTGGCGAATTGAGGATTACGTACCCAGCACATGGCCTGGAGTTCGAGCTCCACATGTATTTCTGTCGACCGGGGAAGCGATATTCGACCTATTGGGTCCCTACTTCACCCTTTTAGCGTTTTCCGACATCGATGTTACTGATTTTGTTGAGGCCGCCTCCGAGCGCGGTGTCCCACTGGAAGTGGTCCGCATCCGCGATCCGCACATGCGGCAAGTCTACGAACGAGACCTGGTAATGGTACGACCGGACCAGCACGTGGCGTGGCGCGGCCAGAAACCACCGTCCGATCCGCTCGCCGTGATCGATCGCATACGGGGTGCCTGACGATGGGTGACTCTAGTCAGTCGTATATTCGGATTGAGCGTCCGGATCCCATCGTCCGTGCAGATTCGGTCGTGCATGTTGCCTTCGAAAGACGTGACGTTGAATCTATGTCGCGTTTTCTTGTGGACTTCGGTCTCATCGCCCATGAGACTCGCGACGGTGTTCACTACTTCCGAGGCTACGCGGACCAGCCCTACTGCGTAGCTATTTCTCCCTCAAACGTCAATCGCCTCGAGCGGATCACATTTGAAGCACACAGTTCGTCCGACCTGGATCGGCTCGCGAAAGCCACGGGCGCACAATTGGAACCGGCCCAGGGACCGGGCGGTGGCATGCGGGTGCGGCTCACCGACCCGGATGGGCTGTGCGTAGATTTGATTCATGGCGCTCAACGTGCCGCAACCTTGTCAACGCGTCGCGAGCCCATCCCATTCAATACGCCTGGAAACAAGCGTCGTGTCAACGAGACGGTGCGACCGCCGCTCGAGCCGAGCCCTGTTTTCAGGCTCGGTCACGTGGTACTGCAACGCCCGGATTTTGATCGATCTATCCAGTGGTACATGCGCCATTTCGGGTTAATTCCGACCGACGTGTTTGCTCTTCCGGACGGACGGCCAAATCTCGCCTTCATGCGCCTGGATCGCGGCTCGGAGCCGGCGGACCACCATACGCTTGCGCTTCTTGGCGGACCGGCAGCCAACCTTCTGCACGTGTCCTTCGAGACCTTCGACATTGATTCTTTGGGTCAGGGTCAGCAGGTTCTGCGGGCCGCTGGGTGGAAGCATTATTGGGGCATCGGGCGACATCAATACGGAAGTCAGCTGTTTGATTACTGGAAGGATCCCGCCGGCGACGAGTGGGAGCATTACGCGGACGGTGACGTCATGAACGTCGAGTATCCCACGGGCTATCACCCGCTGGATCGCGGAGGTCTATGGACGTGGGGCGACGACCTGCCGGACGCTCTGCGTCCGAAGTTTTCCCTTCGCCTACTTTGGTCGATGTTGGCGCTCGGTCGTCAAGGCAAGATTGATATGAGTCGAATGGCGGGCGTCAAGAAAGCGCTCGGCGCGCCACCTCGGCGATGGCTGAAGTAGATCAACCAACTTTGCGGACCGCAACAAAGGAAGCCGTATGGGAGTCATGATAGTTCGCTTCGGCGAAGGTGATAAGAGCCGATGGGGCCGCGTTGTTGGGGATGCGCCGACAGGACCGGAAACATCGATCGACATTATCCCTCTCGACACGCGCGCCGAGACCACGGGCGATCTGATTGCGGCGGTTGAACACGACCGCTCGCTCCTGGATGGTGGCCAGCCTCTTCGCATTTTGGGTGGCGCCCTTCGCTCGCCGATCACCACCGATGCTCGATTGCTCTGCCAAGGCCTCAACTACCGCGATCATGCCGCCGAGGCGGGGCATCACGAACGAAAACAAAACCTCCTATTCATGAAGGCCAGTTCGTCACTCTCAGGTCCCTATGATCCCGTACGCCGGCCGGCGAATACCCAACTCCTCGACTACGAAGTAGAAATCGGCGTGGTGCTACGCAGCGATCTGCGTCCTTCCCAGACAATTGGGGACGACACCGTCGGCGAGGTCGTCGCAGGCGTCGTACTATGCAATGACGTGTCGGCTCGCGACACGATGTTTGGGGCGTCGTTTTTTCAGTGGTTTGAGGGCAAGAGCGCGCGGACCTTCTGCCCAGCGGGGCCCGTACTGTATTTGCTGGAGCATGACGAGGTTGCTGCGACGCTGGAGCATTTGGAGTTGAAGCTATGGTTAAACGGCGATGCTCGACAATCGGCCGTCTCGTCGGATCTCATATACAAACCGGCCGAGACGCTTACGCACGTGGCGAGCTTCATGGAGTTGCGCCGCGGCGATGTGATTCTAACCGGCACGCCGGGGGGTGTCATCGCGCAGGGTTCCCCAAAGCTATTCGATATTCTGAAGAACCAACTGCACGCCGATATCCCTCGGCGTGATGCGATGCGCGCGGAATTGCTCGCCGGCGCCAGCTTCCTGAAGCCGGGCGACAGAATTACGCTCAGCCTGCGTGACCTTCGCGCCAAAAAAGATTTGGGTCAGCAGAATACGATCGTCGTCCAGGGCGAATAGGCTTTGATCCGCGCTCGACGCAGAACTAAGGACCAGCCATCGTGGAACCTATAGTCATTGCCGGTGCTGGTATTGGGGGCCTGAGCGCCGCCATTGCTCTGGCTCGTCATGGATTCGCCGTGAGAGTTTACGAGCGTGTCGCACAGTTACGGGAATTCGGCGCCGGAATCCAACTTGGCCCCAATGCCTTTCGCATGTTCGAGCGCCTAGGCGTTCAGCACGCGATGCAGGAAATCGCCTTTGAGCCGCGTGCCATTGTGCTGATGGACAGCGTCTCGGGCTCTGAGATATGCCGTCAACGCGTGACCGAGTCGTTTCGACGCCAGTTCGGTTATCCATATCGGGTTGGACACAGAGCGGATGTGCAAAAGGTATTGCTGGAGGCTGCGCGCAGCTATCCCGATCGCTTAGAGCTTCGCCTCGGCGAGTCAGTTCGCTCGTTCGTCCAAACCGACAGCGATGTGACCGTGACACTGGAAAGCGGAGCAACGTCAGTAGCGTCAGCCCTGATTGGCGCCGACGGGCTCTGGTCTGTGGTACGACAGGCGATTCTCGGCGACGGGCCACCCCGCGTTTCCGGCCACATCGCCTATCGAGCGGTGTTATCGGCCACAGAAATTCCTGGCGATCTGCTTAGCGATAACGTCGAGGTATGGGTAGGTCCGCGACATCACCTCGTATGCTACAAAGTATCCGGGGGTAAGTCGCTCAACATCGTCGCCATCTTTCACTCATCGCGCTACCTGGATGGCTGGGACACTTCAGGCGACGCGGCAGAGCTCAATGCCAGCTTTGCCGACGCCTGCCCTCGCGTGCGACGGTTGCTCAGCTTCGTGCAAACCTGGCGGATGTGGGTCTTATGTGACCGTGATCCGATGCGGGGCTGGAGTCGCGGACGAGTAACTCTGCTTGGCGATGCAGCTCATCCGACTTTGCCATACCTCGCACAAGGGGCATGTATGGCACTCGAGGACGCGGTTTCTCTGGCCGACCGGATTGCTCGGCAATCGGACAACGTCCCCGCCGCCCTGTCCGAATACGAGCGCGTCCGCCTGGAGCGCACCGCAAGCGTTCAACAGACTGCCCGCGAGATGGGCGAGATCTACCATGCGGATGGCCAGGCGCGCGAAGCGCGCAATAAGGCCTTGGCGGCGCGCGATCCTGACGATCACGAGCCCAATGCATGGTTATTTGGGACCGACGGTCCTCGCGACATGACTTCGACGACCAGTTTTTTCGGCCGGGTCCGATGATCGGTCTGGAGATGTTTACGAACGTGAAGTCGGAAACCACCGCAATCGAGATCGAGTTGAACATCAGGTTCCTGATCGGGGCCGCAAAGGCCTTCAACATTACCTAGGGCATGACGGTCTTCGTCACCTCAATTCGCAAGGAAAAAACCATGTCGTCCCCCACTGCACTATCAAGCCGATCCGTCGCGATCACCGGCGCCGGCGGCGGCCTGGGCCGCGGGATCGCGCTCGGACTTGCCTCCAAAGGCTATGCCGTTTTTGGCACGGCCATCTCTGAGGCGGAGATCCAAGAGCTGAAGAACGCCTCGAACGGTCGCGCCCGCTTGATGATCTGCGACATGACCAAGCCGCTCGAGAGAAATCCGACACCGAATTGGATGCGCTCCGCGTCCAGATTGTCGGTCTCGACTGACGCCACCTCACCACCCCCTTTTTTTGAAGAGGAGATCCCGATGCTCATACTCGTAGACCACAACGACAGCCGCGCTGTCCGCAACAAAGACAACGTGCTGGCGCTCTATGACCTAATGATCAACCAGAAGAAGTCGGAAGAAGCGACGGCGAAGTTTCTCTGTCCCGACTACATCCAGCACAATCCCCTGATCGCCGATGGATCCGTGGCCCTGGGGCAGTACTTCGCGCAGGTCACTCGCGAACATGAGCGGGCGCGTGTGGTGGTCCATAAGATCATCGCCGTCGGCGACTATGTGTTCGCGCACGTGAACTTCCTGAATCTTGTGACCGACAACCCCACGGACACGGGCATCGCCGGTGTCGATATTTACCGGTTCGACAACGAAGGCAAGGCCGTCGAGCATTGGGACACCCTGCAGCTCGTCGGCCACCCGGCCAACTCAGCCCCGTGGATCGCCCCGAACATCCCTCGCGCCAATCCCCAGGGAATGTTCTGAGGAGAGGCGGCGGTGGCGCCGTGACCGTCTTTGAGCGCCGACGAGAACGAACTCGGGAAAGGAGGAGAGGAAATGCAATACCGAGGCGCCGCGGGCAGCAGTTCTCCGTCGGCCATTTAAATTAAGCCTTGATGCCAGTTATTCAATCAGCGCTTGGGATTCACCAGCATCGTAAGGCCCTCCCCATCAGCCAGTTTGTACGGTCGGGCCTTCGGCTTGACAGCTCAGCTTGAATAGCCTTGCCGGTGAGCATGTGGGTACGACTCCGTGAATGCGCCCGTACCCACAGATATACCCATACTGCGGGTACGCTGTCAACGGATTGAGTCGGACGTCCTGGGAAGATTAATTGTCATTTTAGTCTTTTTTTTTCAGTGTTTTATGGACGTCTCTGGACGTACTTGGAAGTGAGCTTACCGACACATAGGTTACAGATCATTCCGGACACATAGGTACCCATGTGTCCGGAACGGACCAAGTGGCGATGGTGCGCAAAAAGGATTCGAACCGGGGGGCGAGAGGACAGCAACAAACCAACAAACTGCGGTCAACATCAGAAACTTGACGCAACCTACCGATCGTTCACGGCGAGCCCGTTGCGACCCGTGATTTATCAAACCACCAGCGACGCACGCCGTGAGCATGGAATTGGCCCCACAGCAAAGGGTTGCAAGCGTGCTGCGGGGATCTCCCGCGCAATCCAGCCCTCGGCGGATGGGGAATTGACGAAGGCGTCAAAGTGACATAAGGTCCATTTCCAATACCCGACCCACCAGGTTGGCTCAGATGACACATGAATAGTCGGCCAAGTCTTGACCAATCAAGGGTGAAACTTAGACTCGGGCCGACGGGATTGCCGAGTAAACTGCTGGGTCGGCTATGCGCGTAGTCGCGCTAGAAGAGCATTTCGCGATTCCCCGGTTGACGCGTCAAATTGACTTGGACGCAATTCGAAGTCGTGGCTTTCCACTCGGTCGCTGGAGTCCGCCAGAACAAGAATTGGCGGATCTCGGCGAAAAGCGGCTTCGTAACATGGATCGGTCGGGGATCACCGTCCAGGTTCTCTCGGCCTCGGGACCGGGCGCTGATCTGATTGAGGGATCGACGGGGGTAGAATTAGCGCGGGCGATGAATGATGGGCTAGCACAGGCAATAGCAGATCATCCAGGGCGGTTTGCGGGTTTTGCGCACCTTCCGATGCGGGATCCAAAGGCGGCCGCGGACGAGCTTGAACGGGCGATGACGGACCTTAAGTTCTGTGGTGCTCTAATCAATGGAACGACCGAAGGCTACTTCCTCGATGATGAGCGCTTTGACCCGCTCCTATCTCGAGCCGAGAGACTGGACGCTCCAATCTATCTCCATCCCCATTTGCCACCAGCGGAGGTTCGCAAGGCCTATTTTTCTGAATTGCCAGGGGTTACTGACTTTTTGCTGGCCGGCCCCGGTTGGGGCTGGCACGCCGAGCTTGCGCTCCATGTCTTGCGGCTCGTGGTTTCCGGTGCTCTCGACAGGCATCCGAGATTAAGATTG
>Ga0137359_10000504_pt1 | contig 29670 bp, 29 predicted proteins | sample Mad1_40_16metaG_FD_108281 | JGI IMG/M metagenome (GOLD analysis project Ga0137359, IMG submission 108281) | Vadose zone soil microbial communities from Angelo Coast Range Reserve, California, USA - Mad1_40_16 metaG | ecosystem: Environmental > Terrestrial > Soil > Vadose zone | place: USA... | reverse complement strand
ATGGGGCTTTGCCGACTAGCGCTTTTGCAGAAAGATTTTGCGATGGCGCGCAAGATCGCATCCGAGAACTGGCAACGTTACCGCGACTTCGCATTTAGCCAGCAGATGGCGGCACAAGTCGCATTCTTTTCCCGGAATTTCGCAGAAGCAGAAAAACTTTACACAGAGCTTGCCGCAAAGGATCCAGATGGCGGCGGTACATTTAGCGGCGCCGTGAGTTATAAATCGGCCCTTGGGAGGCTCTTCCAAGCCGCTCATGAGGAAAAAAGCGCAAAGCGCATACTTGAACAGGAATTGAGCAAAGAGCTGAATTGGCTGCAATCAGCGCCGCAGCACCCCCAGAAATTGTATCGGGTCGCGGCAATCGAGGCGTCTTTGGGCAAACGCCAGCCGGCGCTGGACCACCTGCAAGCAGCAGTGAATGCTGGATGGATCGACTATCGCTCGCTAGATCTAGACCCGCGCTTTGATTCGCTTCGGACTGAACAGAGTTTTAAAGACATTCTCGCACACCTCCAAAGCAAAGTGGAGCAGATGCGACGGCAAACAGGCCAGCCGGTAGCAGTGGCCTCAAACCCAAAGTAGTTCTGAAATATGAATCAACCAATCACGAAAATCTGGCCAAGACCGGTACACCTAGTTGCAGGCGCGCTGATTGTCTTGGCCGCAACCCTCGCAGTTTCAGCCCTCATTGCGCAAACAACGCCAGCAAAACAATGGCCAACGCGTGCGCCCTATGACGATGCGATAGATGCGTTTGACGAAGCTCTAACCAAAGCCGTCAGAGATCCAGCGTTTCGTCAAGAACTGACAAATCCTAAGACGGCCAGGGACGCAGTCGCTCGCGTTTGGAATATCCAGATTCCAGACGATCGGATCATCATCTTTTACGAACCGCAATCTCTCGGAATTACATCAACCTGGTTGCCTAACACCACTGCCGAGAAGAGCAACCAACGCGGGACATTTCGTACAGACGATGGGGGGAAAACGTGGGCAAACATGTTTGGTTCCAGGTCCAACGAAAACGTTCACGTCTTCGTTCTACCAGAAGCGAGCTCTGACCCGAAACAAACATACAGATACGAAAAACAATTCGAATGCTGCTACGAGTGGTGGAGGTACAGCAAAGCGCAAAGGCCGACTCACTAATCGCCGAGTGGTTACCCATCCGACTAACCGCTCTGGGCTCAAGGCCCAGAGCGGCCGCGGATAAAGCATTATCCGCACTGGCTTTCTTTGGTAGTCCGAGAAACGAACCTTAACAGTTCAGCCATCGCCCTCTCCGGGACCTCAACCAGCCGCTCTATCGTCGGCTGCCACGCAACAGCCCTTGCGCGATCAGTTGCGTCGCCCGACACTGCGTTTTTCGACGCCCAGAAATAGGAATCTCGATCAGCTATTAGCGATTCCATAATTACGTCCGCGACAATAAAGCTGCCGACCGGACCTAAGTGCTTGCCGCCTTGCAACGCTTCCGCCTCTCTTAAGATGTAGTACCATAGTGGAGTATTTCCCCGCAGACCGTATTTTGGATCCATTAAGATGCTTCCTTGATCGTGGTCGCCAGCTACGATCTCTTTTTCCTTTAAGATCCGAACACCTGGCATTTGGCGCGCAACTTCGGCAGCGACCTGCTCTCCCGAAGGTAAGCCAATGCGAAAGCCGCGGACGAGTGTACGAACAGGTAGCTTTGGTTCCAGGCGTTCAGCTAGCATGGCAACATTGAAATGCTTCACGTCTTTTTCGTCCAAATGATGCAACCCTTCCGCAATCCTAGTATCGATTGGACGGGCACGATTTAGCTGAGCCGGCTCATTGATTTGAAAGAATCGGTTCCAGCAAACTACCCATTCTTCGGGAAGAGTAGTATTTGGCTGACTGCCCGGCGATGTCAGACCTTTCGATCCGGTCAAACCCATAAGGGCCGATATTTCAACCTTAAACTGATTGTCATTAATGCTCTTGTATTCGTTGCGCACCATGCTGTGACCGAATCGGAATGCAGCCACGCTAAACTCAACTGGAATAGCAAAGCTCGACGGCGGATTCGCGAGTTTTTTCTTCTCAAGCTCCGGAAGCCATTTGAAGACGTTGGGATCGAGTACCGCGTTAAGATAATCGTTGCGGATGATCCATTGATAATGCCATCTAACGATACGTTGCGCGGCGGCGAAATCAGATTCTCCCTTGCGTCGAAAATTGTGGGGATCATTCAGCATGCCGGAATTCGCAATCACTACGTTATGCAGCTTTAGAAACGCTACGTGAAGTTGAGCGATAATCAGGTTCTCGTCCTGTCGCGGATCCCCAGTTAAGGCGACCCCGTCAGGGTTGCGTGGCAAGTCGTTTTCTGATCCTTTGCTCGTCTTACCAATGATGAACCGTTCTGCTTCTCGTGGAGATGTCCCTTCAGGGATATCGCGTCGGTAAAGATGTGGCGAAAGATTCGGTCCACCACCGTACACCTGATCCAAATCTAGGAATGGCGTGCGAAAATTCTGTGTCTGCTCAACCCGCGGCTCCGCGCTATCAAGAGGCGTTAGATCAAGCGTCAGGTCGTGATCGATGAATTGCCCGAAGTAGGTATACCCCGCCAGCGGCAGCTCCGGCTCGTTTTCACCAACTTGAGGCCCGGCCTCAACGTCCGTCATACTCTTGCCAAGTTCTCTCAAGCCCTTTTCGATATCGGAGTTGGGTGGCCAAAATTTAGGTTTCAACTTAGGGAACATTCGTGCGTAGTAAGTGGGAGGCGGCGCGCTCGTACCTCCAAGTGCTAGTAATTTCTGCGCCTCAAATGCCGCGAGCAGATTAGGGCCAGCGGCGAGTCCCGCGCCTGTAGTCACAGAGTTGATTAGGAACCGGCGACGCGAAATCATGATCCATCAGGAGTAGGCGAAGGCCGTGGCGGCGCGTGACCTTGCAGACAATCTGTCGGAATCGGCGTCTCATTCCCACACATCGACCCGGCGAGAAACTGCAGTGCATCGCGAGTCATCTTTTTTTGCGCTGCAGGCGAAGCTTCGGGAAACAGTCGACAGTATCGATCCGGAGGAGCGGGCGCATACGGTCGAATCACTGGTGGACGACGAGTTCTCATGGCACTCTCAAAACGGGTTGTCGCGATGCGCATCCGCTGTCGCTCGCGAGGCACTGCCAAACTGAGCGTTTAACAGAGCACGCCGAATCCCGTAAAGAAAAATAGCGATTCGTAAAATGGCGGATCGTGTCTGCCAGACGTTCACTCGCTTACTTCTCCGGACTTCGTGGCGTGAAGTTCGCGAGATTCAGAGAAACCACGACTCAACGGAATTTGAGACAAACGGGCTACACTTCGACGGTCATAGACCGCCGCTACACGATTACAACGCGAAGAAAGTTTTCAGCCGCTTCAGAAATGTCGCTGGTGTATTCGCGCTTTTCATTCTTTGGTTGGCCAACTTCGTCGGTTGGCAAAGGCTATTCGCCAGATGTCATCGGCGGCAAAATTACGCGCTGAGAATCATCGTCGGACAGGAATCAGGCGAGATGTTGAGCCAGGAAATCCTCCATTGCTTTGCAAAAGGCCACTTTGCTTTCTTGACGTGCAAAAATGTGTCCTTCGTTGGGCACTTTAATGTACTCAACGGTTTTGCCATTGCTTTGAAGAGCGGCAACCATTTGATCCGACTCCGATAGGGAAACGTCCTGGTCCTTCTCACCGTGGACGATGAGGACCGGCTTCGTGACTTTGTCGGCATGAAGCGCCGGTGCGACCGCCTCAAGGCGTCCTTTGTATTTAGTCGGATCACCAACCTTCGCGCAAAATTGCGGGTATAGCGGGTCGCTCGGCGGAAAATCGCGCAGCCATGTTAACCAGTTGGATACGCCGGCACAATCAATCGCGGCGCGGTATAATTCGGGCGTGAACGCAACGCCGGCGAGCGCAGAATAACCGCCATAGCTCTTACCGTAAATCACGATGCGGCTGGGATCCGCAATCCCTCGTCGGATTAACGAGCGCACACCATCGGTCACGTCGTGCTGCATTTTCAGTCCGCGTTGCTTGAATCCTTTTGTCCAAAACGACCGCCCGTACCCAATTGAGCCGCGAAAATTCAGCTGCAGGATCGCATAACCACGATTCGCCAGGAACTGTATCTCGCCGGAGTATAGCGAATCGTACTGCCAGTAGTTACGATTTTCCGGACCGCCGTGGACGCACACGACCAACGGCAATTTCTTCGCCTTTTTCCCGACGGGCAGAGTGAGATAACCAGAAATCGATAACCCGTCGCGGGCCCGAAATTTGATCGGCTTTAGTGGAGCGAGCGGCTTTTCGTTCAGCCAAGGAGCGATATCGCCGAGCAAGGTCAGTTTGTGGTTCTGATTATCAGAAGCGTCCAACAAATAATATTTGCCGGGCGTCGTATCGTTGGAGGCCAGAACGATGAACTTCGTCTCAGCGGCATCGTGGTCGAGAATCTCGACGACGTAATCAGATGGCAGTGCGCGGAGGCTCGTGAAAATGCGCGCCATTTGTCGATCAAGCATCTTGTGCTGCAGCTTGGTGTCGTGGAACGAAACGTGAGTCACGATCTTTCGTTTGTGCGAAAAGCCGATGCTGGCGACATCGAAGTTGCGATTGTGATAGAGACAACGAAGCTGTCGCCCGGTCTTCGCTGAGAGAACGACTACACCGGCTGTATTCCGGTGCTTTTGCGTTCTGGCAATCGCGTAAATGCCATTGTTGTCATCGGTATAAAACAGGTACGGATAAAACTGGGCTTCAATCGAATGCCGAAAATCCATTCGGCGAACGATCTTGAAGGAATCGGCCGGCCCGGGTCGCGTGAGCAGATAATCATTGTTTCCTTGAACGCTGATCGCAGCGCAAACCTCGCCCGCGTGATTTACGATCCACTCACGCACAATGCCGAAATTCGTCACGTCAGGATGTTCGGCGACGACGATGCGCGTCAATTCGTCAGAACAGACATTAATCCGATAAACGTCTGAAACATCTGCACCGGGCCTCGGAATCGCAACGAGAACATCTTCATCAGAGCTCCATTTCAAGTCATCGACCAACGCCACGTTGCTGTCGTCGGCCAACAACAACGTGCTAGCTTTTCCGGACTCCAAATCGAGACGAAGCACACTGGAATCGATTTGGTAAATCAGATAACGGTCGCCTTTCCAAAAATACGTCGCTACATCGCAATCTATTTCGGGTGTGACGTTCACCGCCTCCTTGGTGGCGACGTCCAGGACAAAGAGGTTTTTTCGTTCCACCCAAGGCGCCAGAAACGAAATCTTTTTCCCGTTCGGCGACAGACGAACGGTCCAGATCGCTGGGTCTTTGCAGAAATCCTCAACCGGGATACGTGGGCAAGTCATCGCTGATGATCAGGTGACGCCTGACACGCACGCGAGCGCGCCAGGTATTCGGGAGAGCCAACTTTTATCCTTGAACGACCAGGGGGTTGTCCTCAAACATCGACAGTATGAAAACCCTATTCAGAACAGACAAGCACGTACTCATCCTTCTGGGCGTCGTGGGTTCTGCGGTCCTCATTGCCTTCCCGCAACAGTCGGCAATGGCTGGCCGCACGGGTAAGGGTAAGCACAAGCCAAAAGTCGAAATCACCAACGAGACGATTGTCATGCATCCGGCGGTGAAGCTTTCACCGGCTGACGCAAAAGCAGTCGACGATGTTCTCCAAAAGAACTCGAAGACTCTTTACAAAATCGACACCGTCGAGCATGGCAAAGTCACCAAAACCGCTGGTGTACTACCGGAAGCGAGTTTGACCGCCGCGGCAAGAGCCGATGCTTCTGCAACAAATCGGGCTCCAGGAGGCGCCAACAGGACTCACCAAGTGATCTGCGAAGCGCCTTGTAAGAACCAACAGATCCCGCCCTTCTCAACGGTGTTTAAGTCCACCGATACCGTGGCAAAGCAGCGGTTAATCCAAGAGCTGAAGCCGATTTTAGAGAAGTACAAGTAAGCACGAACTCACCAGGGACTGGTGCGCAGGAACGCAGCTTGAAGCGGCGCCTGTACGTCGGCGCTCTCGCGCTGCACCTTTTCTTCGTCGTAGCTGTTTCAGCTCACGACGTGCTATCTGATTTGGCGCGCGGTCTGACCTGGTTGCCATCCTCATTCGAGAAGTATGGGCAAACAGGTGAACGCGCTACCGCAACGGCGATACGCGGGTTTGCGACTGATTCGCGCACGGTCGAAGGCCTGATCATGTTTTACTTGTACGGAGCCGGAATCGAAGGCGGCTATGGCTTCTTCGCGCCAAACGTTCCCAATAGTTCAAAAATCGTGTTTGAACTGCATTACAGCGACGGCCACGTCGAATACGAACTGCCCCACGTAAGTGACGCGGCAGCGGGCCTTCGGCTTATCAGCGTCTTAGATTACATCGGCCAAACTGACTATGAGCCTTTGCGACAGGTGATGGTAAAAATGCTCGCTTACTCTGCCTGGCAGCAGCATCCCGACGCGGTCGCGATTCGCGCCGTCTACGGAGTGATCGATGAACCGACGCTGGCCGAAGCCAAAAAAGGTCAAAAGGAATCTTACCACTTCTTGTATGCCTACGACTTCGACTTTAGAGCAGATCAAACTCCGCCGGCCGCACCTTGAGCATTTGCGCGAGCTGCGCAAAAGGTTGGTCGCATTCCTTTTTCCCGGCGCGTCTGATGCCTGGTTAGCCGTCCTTCGAATCGGACTGGGTCTACAGATGGTACTTATCTGTCTATCCATGCGGCGCGATTGGGGCCATTTGTTTGGGCGAAGCGGGGGCGTGTGGATCAATCGCGATTTGCTGGAGGCGCTGCTCACAGCTCAAGCTCCGTTTGTTCCGAGGTTCGGCTGGCTCTTGAGCTTGGGCGATCAATTTGGAATCAAAGACGAGACGGTGTTGTCGGGAGCGTGGATTTGTTTGCTACTCGCGGCTTGCTGTCTTCTGGTTGGTTTTTGTTGTCGAACTTCTGCGATCCTTGCCTGGTTTCTTCAACAGTGCGCAGTCAATAGCGGGGGACTGTTGACCTACGGAATGGACAATTTCACCGCCATCGGACTCTTCTATCTAATGCTCGCTCCGTTTCCCGATCGCTATTGTTTCGACCGTTACATTTGGAAATCACCGATAAAAGATCGACATCTCCACGGTTTTTTTCGGCGGGCGCTGCAATTGCATCTTTGCATCATTTATTTCTTCGCCGGGTTGGCCAAATTTCTCGGCAGCGGATGGTGGAACGGCGAGAACCTGTGGATGGCCCTGACACGTCCACCGTTCAACGTTTTGCCAGATCACTTGATCATGTCGTTCCACTGGGTGTTGCCAATTGCGGGAATCGCAGTCTGCTTCCTCGAAATCGGTTACCCATTCTTTATCTGGCCGAAACGCACCAGGCTTCTTTGGCTGGTTAGCGTGATTGCGATGCATGTCGGGATTGGTTTGACGATGGGGCTTTATCTGTTCGCCTTAATCATGATCATTCTAAACATCGCAGCTTTTGGCCCGGGAACTCTGTTTTCCGAAAGCACGAAACCTGCGGCAGCAGAATTGAGCGAACCACAAGCAAAAGTTTAAGGCTTACGGCTGTGGGAGTTGCCCCGCAAAGGTAATTCTCTCGACCCCGGCAGAAAAAATCGCCATAATACGGCTTCCTGAGGAAGCGCGTGCCCACGCTACCCACATCGTCGGTGCCGCAAAGCGATCACCAACTTGAGATCGCGCATTTACTTCTGATCGACATCGTCGGCTACTCGAAGCTGCTGGTGAACGAGCAGATTGAAACGGTGCAGGAACTTAGCCGCATTGTGCGCGGCACCGATTGCTTTCGACAAGCTGAGGCCAATCGAAAACTAATCCGCGTCCCGACCGGCGATGGCATGGCGCTGCTCTTCTTTCACAGCCCGGAGGAACCGGTTCGCTGCGCGCTCGAGATCGCGACGCGACTGAAAGAACATCCCGAAATTCAGGTTCGAATGGGAATTCACAGCGGACCGATCAATCAAATACGCGACGTGAACGATCAAATGAATGTGGCCGGCGCCGGAATAAATGTGGCCCAGCGCGTGATGGATTGCGGCGACGGGGGGCATATTCTTTTGTCAAAACATGTCGCGGACGATCTCGCCCAATACGGGCATTGGCGTCCTTACTTGCGCGACCTGGGCGAATGGGAAGTGAAGCACGGGTTCCGACTGCAGCTCGCAAGTCTCTGCAAGGACGGAATCGGTAACCCAGCCGTTCCCGAAAAACTGCGACGGGGCGCGCGATGGCAGAGGAAATCCGCCACCGTTCGGGCAATCAAACCAGCGGGCCTCCCGAGGCCGCTGCTTCTTGGCTTATCGCTGGCAGTTCTTGGGATCGCTCTCGCATCTTTCGTTTTTTTGCGCGGCCGCGTTTCAGCTCCGCCGCCGTCCGGAGTCTCGAACCCGATTTCCGAAAAGAGCATTGCTGTCCTGCCCTTTGAAAATCTAAGCGACGACAAGCAAAACGCTTATTTCAGCGACGGCGTGCAGGATGAAATCCTGAACGGTTTATCGAAAGTTGCGGACCTGAAGGTGATCAGCCGCACCAGCGTGATGCAATACCGGAGCCAGACGGGCCGGAATTTACGCGAGATCGCCAAAGCTCTTGGAGTAGCGCACATCGTGGAAGGCAGCGTGCAGCGCTCCGGCAATCGAGTGCGGGTCAGCGCCCAGCTGATTAACGCCCAAACCGATATGCACCTGTGGGGCCAACATTACGATCGCGATCTGGCGGACGTGTTCGCGTTAGAAAGCGAGCTCGCGGAAAAAATCGTCGGGCAGTTGAAAGCCACTCTTTCCCCTGAAGAGAAAGCAGCTATTGAGGACCAGCCGACAAAGGACCTTGTCGCGCATGATTTGTATGTCCGGGCTAAGGACCTAATCGATGGCATTTCGGTCAGAGCGCAGGGAAAGGATGATTTGTTCCAGGCGGTGGGACTGCTTGATCGCGCGGTTGCACGAGATCCTGCGTTCCTTCGGGCGTATTGCGCGCTGGCGCGTGCCCATGACTCTCTTTACTTCTATGGAGATGATCACACGGCCGGTCGACTCGACCTCGCGCGCAAGGCGGTGGATGCCGCTCTGAAGCTCCGCCCTGATTCCGGCGAGGCGCACCTCGCTCTCGCGCAACATTTGTTGTTAGGTTACCGCGATTACGACGGCGCGCGCAGGGAGATTTCGATTGCTCAACCCAAGTTGCCGAACGATCCGCAGGTTTTCATGCTCGCGGCGCGTATCGACGGACGGCAAGGCCGTTTGAAAGAACAAATTGATAACGTCGAGCGCGCAGCTGACGTCGATCCGCGCAATATGTCTATCCTCCGACAACTCTATTTTGTTTATGGTTCGGTGCGGCGCTTTGAATCCGCCCTACAGGTTGTCGACCGTATTCTCGCAATCGAACCGGACAATATGCATGCGCAAATAAGCCGCGCTTATATCGAATTCCAATGGAAAGGCAATTCTCTGCCGCTGCACCAGACCATTGAATCGATTCTGAGGAAGGACCCTGGTGCAGCACCAACAATCTCCGCCACCTGGCTCTATCTCGCATTCAGCGAACACGATTCGGCCGGTGCGGAACAGGCTTTGAGTCATTTACCAAAAGGCGGTTGTGAGTATTCCACCATCCCCTTTCCAGACGCTTGGTGTGAGGGTCTCGTCGCCCACTTCCGCGGCGATGAGGTCGCTGCACGAAAAGCGTTTGTTAAAGCTCGCGAAGAGATCAAAGATGTTTTACGCGAACAACCCGACTACCCTGCCGCCTTGTGTGTGTCGGGCCTTATCGATGCCTTACTCGGCAACAAGGCGGACGCGCTCCGGGAAGGTCGGCGCGCGGTAGAACTTTGTCCGCTTACCAAAGACTCGATAGAAGGCGCATTATTGATCCAGTACCTGGCGCTCATTTACACCTGGACGGGCGAAAAAGATCTTGCGCTCCAGCAACTCGAAGTTTCCGCGCGAATTCCGAACGGTCTCAGTTATGGCGAGTTGAAGATGGATCCCTACTGGGATTCACTCCGCGGTGATCGGCGATTCGAGAAAATCGTCGCGTCTCTGGCGCCGACGAAAAAGTAATCGATCGCGCCAAACTCCCGCCCAATTCAAAGGGCGAAAAACGTTTTCAGCCGCTTCAGAAACGTCGCGGTATATTCGCGCTGTTTGGCGGCCTGATCGGCGCTCAATGCCGCCGCATCTTTCAAGATGCCTTCCGTTTCCAGCCTTCGCTTCGCCAATAATTCGCTCAGTTGCTTCAAGCACTCGGGCGACTCGCGAATGACTTCTCCCATGATGTCTTTGGCAATTTCCATGACGTAACAATCGCCGTCGGCACTCACGGTCGCGCTTCGTTTCTCGCCGGTCAGCAACGACATTTCGCCGAAACAATCGCCCGAACGGAGTGTCGCTACTGGAATTGTCGATCCATTTTTCGCAATCGAGACCTGCGCATTGCCATGGAGCAGAATGAACATCGAATCGCCGTCCGCTCCTTCCTCAATCACGCGCTCGCCGCGGCCGAAATGGTTGAGGCGCGCTTGCTTGACCAAATGATCGAGCTGCGTCTCAGATAGACATTGAAAGAGCGCTTCACCGCGCAAGATCGACAACGCTTCATCGTGGCCTTCGTCAGCCGGCGGTCCAACCTTGCGCTCGACGTGCAAGGTTCGTATCGGATAGGGAATAGTGATTTTGCGCCGCTTGAATTCGTACCAGGCATTAGTGTAAATGGCGTCGCGCGCCTCGTAGTAGCCGGAGTGAGTCGTCATCGCGAACTTGATCTGATAAACGATCGCTGATTCGCCGTATTCACTCACGTAAATTTGCGGCGGCGGATCCTTCTCCACGCCGGGCACCTGAATGGTCGCGCGCATGAGCGCGTCTTTTACGCGGTTCGGCGGCACGCCGTACTCGGCGTTGATCTGCAAGCGCATGAAATGCGTCCGGTTCGGGTAAGTGAGATTGGTGATCGTGTGCTGGACCATCTCGTTATTCGGAATATCGAGATAGATGTTGTCATTCGTACAAAGCCGGGTCGAACGCCAGTTGATCTCACGGACTTCGCCGTAGGTGTCGCCGATTTTTAGCCAATCGCCCACCTTGTACGGACGATTTATCTGGAGCGACATGCCGGCGATAATGCCTGCAAAGAAATTTTGCCCGGCAATGCCGAGAATGACCGCCGCGACAGTCGAGCTGACGAGCAATCCCCTCAACTGAGCTTCGGCATGGTAGCCAATGCTCAAGACCAACAGCAACGCGATGAGAAAAATCAGTCCGCCGATTACTTCGCGCAGGAAGTGTGGGATCGGCGTTCTTTTGCGCTGCTCGAAATACCAATCCCACAGGTAGCGATTCACCAGCGCGACCAACAACGCCGTGCTGAGGAGAATTGCGGCGGCGCCGATGTGGTTTCGCCAAGATGCGTGCACGCCGTAGACGGCCAGGCTCGCGTAAAACGCGAGGATTAAACAAAACAGCCGATAAAGAACGCCGAGCTGCACTCGGGCGCGGCGTTTGAGCAGACGGCCGATGCTGAGCGCGACAAAAAACGTGCCGACGAACGCGGCAACGGTAAGCGCCGCTCGCTGCGTGTCGAACGAAAGAGCGAACATCAGCTAATTAGCTCGAACATAGTGGCGCGTGCGGGTATCGACAAGTTCACAGCTCGCGCGCCTAATCACGCGATCTTTTCCTAAGCTCGTCCAGTCTGCGAATAATGTCGCTTAGGAGCAGTTCGTTCTTCAGGTTGACCTGATAATCGAGATTCGCCCGCAAACGATCCTTATACGACTGCCGATTTTGCGACATCATAATGATCGGCGCCTGCAGCGCAGCGAGCATGTTCAACCCGGTGCTCAGGAGAAGAAATGGGTAAGGATCGAAAGCGCGAGTGATCAGGATCCACGTGTTTAGAATTACCCAGCAAGTCAACACCGCGACGAACGTGATGATGAATTTCCAACTGCCGCCGAACTCCGCGATCTTGTCAGCGGCTCGGTCGGCAAACGTGAGCTGCGCCTCTTCCTCTTGGTTCAGGTTGCGAGACACGCGATGTCGCAGCAGTTCATCGGTGCGGCGCAATCGATGCGTTAACGCGGTGAGCAACTCCAGCGTCACGCGCGGATCGCTTTTCATGAACTGGAGAAAATCGTCCCGCGTCAGCTTCGCTACCCGCGAATCCTCGAGCGCCACCGCATTCGCCGACCGTCCCTGCCCGTCCAGCATCGCCATTTCGCCGAAGAAATCTCCCGCGCCGAGCTCGGCGAGGGTCACGACATGCCCATCAGCGTCGGTGATGCTGATGCCAACCTTGCCGAGATCGATCAGATACATCGCGTCCCCCGGATCGCCTTTGCGGAAAATTGTCGCCGATTTCGGATAGTCGTTGATCGTAAGAAACTGGCCCAGCTCCGCCGTCGCCTTTGAATCGAGCGAAGAGAATAAGGGGACTGCCCGTAAGTTTGCGGCATCCATGCCCGGCGATTATAGACATGGCGCGCCGCCGCATGGAAGCCGCGCGTTTGTGGAACTATTTCCCAGGCGAGATTACGAGCCAGAGCCAACCGGCAAGAAAAGATAAACCGCCGATCGGAGTGACCGCACCCAACCAACGCGTGCCGGTGAGACTCATCACGTACAAACTTCCGCTGAAAATGATGATGCCCGAAAAGAGCAGCCACCACGCGCCGCGATTTGTCGATCCTACCAGCGCGAGAATAAAGAGCGCGATCGCGTGAATGAAATGATACAACACTGCCTTATTCCAAACATCGACAAGATTGTTCGCTTCAAGCGTCGGCTTCAGCCAATGCGCTCCGAACGCGCCGAGCGCGACCGCCAGAAAGCAAAGCGCTGCCGCAATTCTGATCATCAGGTTAGTATGCCGACAAAAACGATGATTGTCAGCGGCAGGAGCAATCCGGCATGATTCGAGAAATGACGCGACGAATCAAACGGATCGCGCCGCTTCAAGCCGGAAAGATGATGGGAGTACTTTATGGCTGTATCTTCGGAGTGATTTCCGCAGCCATTTACAATCTAATCGCTCGCTGGATCGGCGGAATCGAGGTTGAAGTCGAATAGTTAACGGAGGATTTGGCGCGCACTTGCCGAGCCCGCTTTCACCCCCACTCATTCGACCTTTATCGGCAAAATATCCGACGGAACTCCCGGATAGCGCTTCTGCACCTCGCGCAAGAATTTTGGACTTGGATCCATCGGCCCAACGGGATCATCCAATTCCCCGGCGATGGCAATCAAATCGATGGGCGTCCATTTGCCGTTCTTCTCTTGCAGCAACGAAGGCCAGTCTTCGCCTTCAATTTTTCCGCTTGGATCGAGCGGCGTCACATTGATCCAGGCCCAGCCGTTGTGAACTTTGAAATAATTGACCTTAAACTTCACGGCGCTGCCCGAGCCGGTTGTGTAGTCAGCGTGAAGCGCAGCCAGGACTCCATCGCGTTCTGCGCTTCCAACCGGCGGAGTGTGGACGCCGTCGTCGCCGGCGCGTAACGACGCAGCCACTGAGACCAGCGCGAATCCGACAACCAACGCTTTTCGTCGAATCATGCGGCGGAGCTTGCTCCAACGTGGTTCAGAAAGCGAGCGTGATCGACGAACAGGGACCGCCGGAATTTTCTCAGGTCACTTTGAGCAGCACATCACGAATCTCCGATTCGAGTGCCGACAATTTAAACGGTTTATAGAGCACCCTCGCGCGCACGCGGCGAAAGAAGAATTCAAGTGAGGGATTGTTCTTGTGGCCGGTAAAAAAAATGAAGCGCTGACGAGCACCGGGGCGAATTCGCGTCACCGCCCAATAAAACATTTCCCCGCCCATTTGCGGCATCATCATATCGCAAAGGATGATGTCCACCGGCTCCATCATGACCTTGCGAAGGCCTTCAATGCCGCTCGCGACTGAGATCACCTCATAATCGCACGAGACAAGATGCTCGCGCAGAACATTCCTGAAATCACTGCGATCTTCGAGCAGCAAAACCTTGACCGCTACAGGTCTCGGCACCCCGACCCCAAGCGGCGCAACTGGTCCCGCCGATTGAGGAGTTTGCGGCGGCGGTAGAGGCATCTAAAACCGATGAGCAAGACGAATGCCTTTACACGAGCCAAAATCTCTCGGAGCGACGCTCCGCCGACGGGATTTTAGTCGACGACTTCGAGGCCCATCTGGCGCGCGGTGCCTTCGATAATGCGGAACGCGGCTTCGTCGCTGCGCGCGTTCAGGTCTTTGCGCTTCGTGTTCACGATTTCCATGACCTGTTTGCGCGTGACTTTGCCGACTTTCTCTTTGTTCGGTTCTTTGGAACCGGCGGCGATGTTGGCCGCCTTCTTCAACAGGATCGCGGCCGGCGGACTTTTGGTGATAAAGGTGAACGACTTGTCTTTGAAAACGGTGATGACGACCGGGAGAATGTCGCCCGCTTGTTTTTGAGTGGCGGCGTTAAATTCTTTGCAGAACGCCATGATGTTGATGCCGCGCGGTCCGAGCGCGGTGCCGACTGGCGGCGCGGGGTTCGCCTGTCCGGCCGGAATCTGCAACTTGATCTGAGCGATAACTTCTTTTGCCATAGATAAATGCCTGTCCGGCTCGGACTAGCCGCGCTCGACTTGCCAATATTCAAGTTCCACCGGCGTAGCGCGCCCGAAAATGGTGACTGAAACGCGGAGCTTGCCGCGTTCTGGATCGATCTCTTCCACAATGCCGTTCTGATTTTGGAACGGTCCGTCCGCGACTTTTACCGTCTCGCCAACTTCGAAGCTGACTTTCGGTTTCACTTTTTCTTCACGCTCCTTCATTTGCGCGAGCATCGAGTCGACCTCCGATTGACGCATCGGGATCGGTTTGTCTTTCGTTCCGGCAAAACCGATTACGCCCGGGGTTTCGCGAATGAAGTACCAGGTGCGGCCGACGAGCTGATTGTTTTCGTCGAGCAAATGCATGTTCACGATCAAATAGCCGGGGAAAAACTTCCGCGTGGTCTCGCTCTTCTTTCCCTTCTTAATTTCTGAAACGCGTTCAGTGGGAACGAGCACCTCATAAACTAGGTCGCTCATCTCCTCAGTTTTCACGCGCTTGTCGATGTTCTCCTTGACCTTGTTCTCCTGGCCGGAGAGCACGTGGACTACGAACCATTGATCTTTGCCTGCGAGTGTCTGGGCCATACTTAGTGCAGTTTGGTAAAATAGTGGACGGCGTTCACGAGGACAAAATCGAACAGCGCCACGTAACCGCCAAGCAACAGCATCGCGATGATGACGACGAGTGTCGAATCCGTCAGCTCCTTGTACTTGCGAAACCCTTTCTCTTTCGGGTCCCACGGCCAGGAAGCTTTCTGAAGCTCGACCTTTACCTCGTTAAAAAAGTTTCTCGTTTTCGCAATCACGGGACGATGTCGCTGTTGTTCAATTCGATCCGGCGGTCAAAAAATCACGCCAGGAGGGACTCGAACCCCCAACAGGCGGTTTTGGAGACCGCTACTCTACCAATTGAGTTACTGGCGTAAGGTTTCCTACCCTAGTCTTTAATTTCGCTTACGCGACCCGCGCCGACAGTCTTGCCGCCTTCGCGAATAGCGAACCGAATCGTCTTCTCCATGGCGATAGGAGTAATCAGCTCCACCTCCATGGCGATGTTGTCGCCCGGCATCACCATTTCGACGCCTTCGGGCAATTTAACCGTGCCAGTAACATCGGTGGTTCGGAAATAAAACTGCGGCCGGTAATTCGAGAAGAACGGCGTATGGCGGCCACCCTCCTCCTTACTCAACACATAAACTTCCGCTTTGAATTTCTTGTGCGGCGTAATGGAACCAGGCTTGGCAATAACCTGACCGCGCTCGACATCTTCCTTCTTCACACCACGGAGCAGTACACCGACGTTATCGCCCGCGCGCGCTTCATCGAGGAGCTTGCGGAACATTTCGATGTCAGTCGCAACTGTCTTGGCAGTTGGACGAATGCCGACGATCTCGACTTCCTCCATTTTCTTGAGGACGCCTCGATCAACACGACCCGTCGCAACCGTGCCGCGACCTTCGATGTTGAACACGTCTTCGACCGCCATCATGAAAGGCTGATCAATCGGACGCTCCGGTTGAGGAATGTAATCGTCAATCGCCGCCACCAGCGCGAGAACTTGCTTCTCGGCTTCGGCGTCGCCGTTCAGCGCCTTGAGCGCACTGCCTTTAACGATCGGGATCTTGTCTCCCGGAAATTCATATTGAGTGAGCAAATCGCGCACTTCCATCTCGACGAGATCGAGAAGTTCAGGATCATCGACCATGTCCACCTTGTTCAGGAAGACCACGATCGACGGTACACCGACCTGACGCGCGAGCAGGATGTGCTCCCGAGTCTGCGGCATTGGACCGTCAGCCGCGCTCACCACCAGAATCGCGCCGTCCATTTGGGCCGCTCCGGTGATCATGTTTTTCACATAGTCAGCGTGACCCGGGCAATCGACGTGCGCGTAGTGACGCTTGTCGCTCGAATATTCCACGTGCGCGGTGTTGATCGTGATACCGCGCTCTTTTTCTTCCGGCGCATTGTCGATCGAATCATACGCGCGCGCCTCGGCCATACCTTTTTTGGCGAGGACGCTCGTGATCGCGGCGGTCAGTGTGGTTTTGCCGTGGTCCACGTGTCCAATCGTGCCGACATTCAAGTGCGGCTTGTCGCGTTTAAATGCTTCCTTTGCCATATCGTTTTTCTCCTGTCTGTCTGACTAAAACTAAACTGCGTATTTTCTAAAACTGTCGTCCCTGTCGTGAGCTCAAACTGGAGCCCATGACCGGGATTGAACCGGTGACCTCGTCCTTACCAAGGACGTGCTCTACCAACTGAGCTACATGGGCCGGTTTGCCTCCCGCGGTTAGAACTAAAAGTCCCAAAGCCGCGTCAAATTGCAACGACCATGGGACCGTCTCGTTCTCGCAAAAAGCGTCCGAAACGGTAGTCGCGCCGGGGGTAGTGTCAAAGCAATTTTCGCGGCCTAAGTCGCGCTTATTTAGCGGATTCTGGTGCTACTGCTTTGCTCCGGTTTTCCCCGGGTAAAGAACCGCACCACAGCCGCGATTATGATCAAGATAATGAGAGCGAAAAACACCCTCGCCGGCGTGAAAAAACTCGCTCCAGGCGTCGGCGTCGGCGTCGCCGGAGGAGCATTTTTCGCGGCCAGCTGCGTTTGGGCATATTGCATCCGCTGCACGGTGTTGTAGTCATCTGGCTTCAATTTCAAGGCCGCTTGATAATCAGCGATGGCTTTTTCGTATTCCGTCATCGTCGCATACGTCGCACCTCGCTTTACCAACGCATCTTCATCGTTCGGATTCTTTTGCAGAATCAGGGTGTAATCTTCGATGGCTGCCGGGAAATTCTTCAGATTCCGGTTCGCCCAGGCGCGGCGATCATAGCTTTGCGGATCGTTTGGGTCTTTCTGGATTGAAGCGGTAAAATCCGCGGCCGCTTTGTCCCATTGGGACAACCCGATGTAAGCGAAGCCGCGAAACTTGTAGGCGAGCCCTTCGTCAGCTTTTAGTTCGAGCGCCTTATTCACATCATCGATCGCCGCATCGAACTGAATTTGCGCAATCTCGGTTTGGGCGCGCTCCAGATAGCCGACCGCGTTCTTAGGAGACAACTCAATCATCTTGGAAAAATCCGCCTTCGATGCATTGAACCGGATCGCTGCGGCAGGTCCGTCATTCGCGGCCATCGCCGCTCGGCCCGCCGCGCGGGAAGCAGTGCCGCGGTCATGGTACGCTTCAGGATTGTCCGGCGCCGCTTCTACTTCTTTTGTGAATTCCTCCACCGCTTTGTCGAATTGCTTCGCGTCAGCGAACTCGATGCCTTTCTTATGGTGTTCATCCGCGTCGCCGCCTCCGCCGCCGCGGCGTTTCGCTTGCGCCGCCGGGACTGCGAATAGAGCCGCGCCTAACAAGATCGATAAGGTGATTGTCGTTCGATTGTTCATGTGTCCTCCCTGGCCCTAACTTTTGAGCGATTCCTGGCGCACAAGCCAGCAAATTTGTGCCGATGCGGCTTGCACCTGCCAAATCGCGCCGGGCATGGCAATATCGATTCGCCATGGATAAGCGCGCTCGCCAGCTCTCACGAGGTTACGGCGCAGTCTTTGCCACGATCGCCATTTGGTCGGTTCCTTCGCTCTTCCAATTCTATCTCAATCGCTTCTACGATCCCTGGGCGCAAAACTTCTACCGGTACGCCGCCGCCTGTCTCGCGATCATTCCCTTCGTCCTTTTTCAACTCGGCCGCGGTCCAAAGATCGACATTCGCGCGGTCACCGCTTGTCTCATTCCGTGCTTGCCGAACGCAGTTCATCAAATCACGCAGGTCGTCGCGCTCTTTTACATGGGACCTGGCGTTTACGCGATTTTCATTCGCTCCTCCGTCATCTTCACCGCGCTGCTCGCGCTCATATTTTTCCCCGAAGAGCGCTTCGTAATTCGGCAATGGCAATTTCAAGTTGGCACGCTGCTCGGCTTAATCGGCGCCTTCGGCGTAATCTGGTTTCAGCCGAACGGCGAAGATCGACATATTGCGCTGCCTGGACTCTTCATCGCCTTCACCGCCTCGCTTTGCTGGGCCCTTTACGCGACTCTGATCAAACGCCCGTCTGCTCGGTTGGGTCCAATTCGCAGCTTCGGCATCGTCAGCGTGATCACTTCAGGGCTGCTATTTCCATTAATGCTCGCCTTTGGCAACGCGGCGACGCCTGTTCAAGTGAGCTCAAACGTGAATCTCATCCTGATTATCTCCGCCGTGAGCTGCATCACGCTCGCCCACGTCTTGTATTACGTCGCGATCCGCGAGATCGGCGTCGCACTTGCGCAAAGTCTCCAGCTGCTCTGCCCTGTCGGCGCGCTCGCACTTTCCGCGCTCATTTTTCACGAGCGACTCACTCACTCCCAATTCGTCAGCGCCGCCATTCTTCTCATTGGCGCCTTCCTCGCCATGCAAACCAAACCCGCCGCCGTCACCGAGACCGCTGAAAATATCTAGCGCGATCCGGCAATTGATTCTTAACTGCTCCTGCGCCGAAATGAATCTGAAGTCGTACCTTACGTCCAGACAGCAAGTCATCGACCGCGCGCTCGATGGTTATCTGCCGAAGGAGAACGTGCGGCCGGCGACGATTCACAAGGCGATGCGATACAGTTTGTTCGCCGGTGGAAAACGATTGCGGCCAATCTTGACGCTGGCAGCCGCCGAAGCGTGCGGCGGCAAGATCGCGAATGCCCTGCCGCTCGCATGCGCGATGGAATGCATCCACACCTATTCGCTCGTCCATGACGATCTCCCAAGCATGGACAACGACGATTTCCGCCGCGGCCGCCCAACTTGCCATAAAGTTTTCGGCGAAGGCATTGCAGTCCTCGCCGGCGATGCGCTGTTAACGGTCGCGTTTGAGATCGTCTCGCGCGCCAAACCGCCGCATCGTTACGATCCATTCACATTGCTCCGCGAGGTCGCCGTTGCAGCAGGAAGTCGCAAGCTGATCGCCGGCCAGGTCGCCGATCTCGAAGCGGAAGGAAAAAAAGTTAGCCTGGCCGACCTTCGCTACATTCATCAAAACAAGACCGCCGCGATTCTGACGGCTTCGGTTTGTCTCGGCGCGATGAGCGCAAATGCGACCGCGAAAGAGCTGGCGGCGATCACAAAATTTGGGCGCGCGCTCGGGCTGGCGTTTCAAGTGATCGACGACATTCTCGACGTCACGCAAACGAGCGAAAAGCTTGGCAAGAGCGCGGGCAAAGATGTGGCCGCGCAAAAAGCGACGTATCCTGCGATCGTCGGTTTAGCAAAATCGCGCACGGAAGCGAAGAGTCTTACCAAGCAAGCGCACGACGTGTTGTCGATCTTCGGAAAGAAAGGCGACACACTCCACGCGCTCGCGGATTACCTCCTGAAACGCGAATACTAAATTGCGAGGGCTAGGTTCGGATCGATCTCTTCGGTCACGCTTGAGCTAAGCCCGGTTTGCAATTTCAATATCGCGGCGAAGGCGATCATGGCTGCGTTGTCAGTGCACAACCACGGCTCTGCCGTTTTCAATTCCAAGCCATGCTGTTTGCAGGCTTCGACCATTCGTTTGCGTAATTCTTTGTTGCAACTTACGCCGCCGCTCATCGTGACAAGATCGACATCGTGCGTTTTCGCGGCATCGATCGCTTTGGAAACAAGAACATCGACAATCGCCGCTTGAACTGACGCGCAGACATCGGCGAGATAATCGCCTTTCAGTTTCGGCAACAAATAGCGCACCGCAGTTTTCAATCCGCTAAAGCTGAAATTTTCTGACTCCGGCATGCTGCGCGGCAAATCAAAACGCGTCCGGTCGCCACTTGCCGCATGGTTCTCGATTTCCGGTCCGCCCGGATAACCGAGGCCAAGCAACTTCGCGATTTTGTCGAACGCTTCGCCGGCGGCGTCATCAACCGTTCGCCCAATGATTTGGTAATCGCCGATGCCCCGAACAAGAACGGTCATTGTGTGGCCGCCGCTGACTACCAGCGAAACGTTTGCCCTAATTTTTTCTTCGCCGAAGAACGGCGAAAGCAAATGACCTTCGAGGTGATTGATCGCGAGATACGGTTTGCCGAAACCGATCGCGAGACCTTTCGCGATCGACGCGCCGATCATGAGCGAGCTCGCCAAACCGGGTCCGTTGGTCGCGGCAAACGCGTCGATTTGTTCGATGTCGATCTCCGCGTCACGCAATGCGCGCTCGAGCAGTCGCGGAGCGTGCACGAGATGATTGCGCGATGCGACTTCCGGAACTACTCCGCCGAATTTCTCATGTTCCGCAATTTGGGACAGGACTTCGCTCGCGAGCAGCTTGCGATCGCGCAAAACTGCGACCGCGGTTTCGTCACAGGACGTTTCGAGAGCGAGAACTGTCACAGGCCGTCACCACCGTTTATTTCTTGATGGTCTCGGTCTTGAGCGAGTTTTCCTGAGCGTAAATCATTACGCCTTTGAGCGCGTCGATCGCTCGCACCATTTGCGGATCGTTGCTCTTGATGAAGGCCTTGTCCTCGTCCGCGCGAATCGTGTCGCCGCTGCTGCGTGCGGTGAACAACTGACGTTCCTGTTCCACGCTCATCGGCACCCGAATGTTCGGAGTCACGCCGTTGCCATGAATAACCTGTTTGCTCGGCGTGTAATATTTCGCAGTGGTGAAACGCAACGCCGAACCATCCGGCAATTGCATCACGTTTTGGACTGATCCTTTTCCGAACGTGGTTTCGCCGACGACGATTGCGCGGTGCAAATCCTTGAGCGCGCCGCACACGATCTCCGCGCCGCTGGCGCTGCCTTCGTTCACCAGCACAGCCATCGGAAAATGCGGCCGCTCTTTAATCGCGCCAGACGTCGTATACTCGCGCTGCTGCGACGCCACTCGTCCCTGAGTCGAAACCACTTGGGTGTTCGGCGGCAAAAATTGAGCGCAAACGTCCACTGCGCTGTTGAGCAATCCGCCCGGATTATTGCGAAGATCGAGAATGAGCGCCTGCATTCCCTGCTTTTGCAAATCATCAAGCGCTTTCCCGAGCTCGTCCGCGGTCGGCTCGTTAAATTGAATCAGTCGCACGTAGGCGATCTTGAATGAGCCGCTCAATTCCGGATCGAGCAGCCGCGCGCCTTTGACGCTTTGCACTTTGATCTCCGTCCGTTCCAACGCGTAATCCTTCACCTCTTTGGTCGCCGGGCGAATCAAGGTGAGCGAAATTTTCTGGCCGGGCGCGCCGCGCAAATGATTGATCACGTCCTGCAAGTCCATTCGTTCAGTGGAAGTCCCGTTGATTTTCAAAATCTGATCGCCGGAAAGAATTCCCGCTTTGGCCGCGGGAGTGTCCTCCATCGGCGAAATCACCGTTGGCAAACCATTCTTGATCGCGACCTCGATCCCAAGTCCGTTGAACCGGCTGCGGGTGTCTTCCTGCATGTCGCGAAAATCGTCCGGGTCCATGAATTGGCTGTGCGGATCGAGCGAGCTGAGCATTCCCTTCAACGCCGCGGTGACGAGGTCGTGGTAGCTGGTCTTGCTTCCATCGACATAATCCTGACGGATCAATTGCAGCGCTTTCGCGAAAAGCGCGATCTGCGAGTAGCCGGTATCGTCGTCCTGTTCCTCCGCGCGTAAACTGCGATAGCCGACGCCCAGCAGGAGCGCTGCGACCGCAACGGCAACTGTTCCAAGAAGAATGCGACGCTTCATTCGACAGAGGCTGAAACGCCGTGACATTCGCCCATGCCAAAATTTTTGGCAACGGCCAAAGCGTCGACTAAGGTTGCGCCGCCGTGTTGATTCGTAGCTGGAGAAAATCTGTCGCGTGCGGCCTGATTGCCATCGCGATTTCGACGCCTCTGCGCGCCGTGCTTGCGTTGCAAACACCGGACCAGGAATACGAAGCCATCGCCGAGGAATTCATCAAAGGCTATTTCGCGGCGCGTCCGCTCCTCGGCACGTCGATCGGCCTGCACGAGTACGACGGGAAGATCACCGATTATAGCCGTCTCGCCCTGGACGCGGAACTTTCGCGGCTCAAACGATTCGAGGATCGCCTCGAAAAATTCGAGCCCAGCAAATTGAGCCAGCGGCAATCAATCGATCTGCGGATTCTGCAGGCCGGCATTAAGAAGGAAATTTTCCAGCGCGAAGCCTTGTTGATCTACGAGCGCGACCCAATGGTGTACGCGCGCGCGGCCGACGTGAACGTTTACATCAAGCGCAACTTCGCGCCGTTGGATGATCGCGTGCACAGCATCATCGCGATCGAGTCGCAGATGCCGAACATCGTCATCGCAGCCAAAACGAACCTCGACCAAGTGTTGTCAAAACCGAAGGTCGAGCTTGCCATTCAGATCGCGAAAGGTTCGGCCGATTTCCTGCGGAAAAATCTGGTTGAAGCGATCGCCGACTTAAAAGACGACCGCCTCCGCACGGAATTTTTGGAGTCGAACCGAAAAGCTGCGGCAGCATTGACCGAGTACGCCGGCTGGCTCGAGCGCGAACGTTTGCCCAAGGCGACAGCCGACTTTGCGATCGGGGAAGAAAAATTCCACCGGATGTTGATTGAGACCGAACTTGTTCATCTGCCGCCGGCAAAAATTCTCGAAATCGGGCTGACGCAGCTGCGAAGAGAGCAATTGGAGTTCGCCGCTGCCGCTCAGAAAATCGACCCGAACAAAACGCCGGAGGAAGTTTTCAAGGAAATGCAGGCGGAGCATCCAACCGCCGACAGCTTGCTCGGCGACATCAACAAAGATCTCGAGGCCATCCGGAAATTTGTCGTCACACGAAAACTCGTAACGATTCCATCGGAAGTGCGCGCTCGCATCAAAGAAACCCCGCAATATCGCCGCGCGACCTCTTTTGCCTCAATGGACACGCCGGGCGCGTTCGAGAAGCGCGGCAACGAAGCATTCTATTATGTTACTCCGCCGGAGCCCGACTGGCCTCCGCAGCAAAAAGAGGAATGGCTCACCGCCTTCAACTTTTACACTGCGGACGTAGTTTCGATTCACGAAGTGTATCCGGGCCACTACGTCCAGTTTCTCCGGCTCAATGCATCGTCGGCCAGCAAAGTAGAAAAGATTTTCGGCAGTTACGCCTTCATTGAAGGCTGGGCGCACTATTGCGAGAAGCTGATGGTCGACGAAGGTTACGGCACGGTAGCCAATCCAAATCAGGCGGACGAACGCCGCGCCGCCAAATATCGAATGGCGCAGGCCGATGAAGCGATGTTGCGATTGTGCCGGCTCTGCGTTGCGATCAAAATGCACACCCAAAACATGACGGTCGAGGAAGCGACCAAGTTTTTTCAGGACAATTGTTATTACGAAGAAAAACCGGCGCGTGCCGAAGCAATGCGCGGCACGTTCGATCCCGGTTATCTCAATTACACACTCGGTAAATTGCAGATCCTGAAACTGCGGGACGATTACAAAGCGCAGGAAAGCGCGAATTTTTCAGTGCAAAAATTCAACAACGAACTCCTCAATCACGGCATGCCGCCAATTCGCTTGCTCCGCGAGCTGATGCTCAAGGACAAGTCGAAGTGGGACGCCGTGCTCTAAGGCTTCAATCGAGTCCCGGCAACGGAGGCGTTGGCGGTGCGTCGTTTTGTTGCGGCTGCTCGATTTGAGCGAGCTTGTCGTCAAGCTTGCTCATCCGTTTGTCCGTTTCGTTAAAACTGCCCGTCGCGTTCGCGAGATGCCGGCCGAGGATTCGCAAATTGTCCTGAATCTTCACGAAATCGCCGCGCAACCGCGAAAGCTCGCCGAGAATTTCCTGCGCTCGTTCTTCGACCTTCATGCCGCGCAGTCCCAGCAGAATCGTTTGGACATAGGCGTAAAAACTGTTCGGCGAAACGGGAATGACTCGCTTCGCCAGCGCATAACTGAATAGTTGTCGATCCTCGCCGGAATCCTCCTTGATAATCGTTTCATAATAAACGTTCTCTGCCGGCACATACATCAGCGCAAAATCGTATGTGCCTTCGTCCGGCAAAATATATTTCGTGGCGATTGCATCGATATGCTTTTTCACGTCGCGCAGAAATTGTTTCCGCGCCGCCACGCGCTCCGTTTCGCTCGCCGCTTCCACCACGCGTTTGAAATTCTCGTAGGGAAACTTCGCGTCCGCGGGAACCATTTTTGGGCCGATTCGAATCACTGCATCGACTGCGTCGCCACTCTTGAATCGATGCGGCATCTCGTAATGCTCGCGCGGCAAAATCTGCGCGAGCAGATCGCCCAGAAACAATTCGCCCATTCCGCCGCGCAATTTCGGAGCACGCATGATGTGGACCAATTCCTGCGCCGCCCGGCCAACTTCGTGGATCTGGCCAACTTTTTCGCGCAGATCGCCAATCACACCGGCGGCTTTGTCGAGCCGCGTGTTCATCGACGCGGTCGATTGCTGGAGATTCTGCGTCACCGACTGTCCGAAGCTGTCCAACCTCTCTTGTAGGGAATTCAGCTGCTGTTGGAGCATCAACGCGCTTTGATCGAGTTGCTGCGTTTTACGCTCTCGCATCAAAACGAAAAGAACCGCTAACACGCCCAGCAGCGTGATGCCGACCAGCAGATAAAGCAGCGGACTCATCTGTTTGTCATGTCGAGCGGAGTCGAGACATCTCTAGATATTTCTGAAACATCGAATTGAAATTGTTCCGCTCCCCGACTCTCTCGCCGCTTCAGGCGCGGCGCAACCGTCATGTCGGTCGTCCCACTCGTTCCATTGCTCGACTTCACCCGAAATAATAACCGACCATTGGAACTGCCGTGATTAGACTTCGCGACGCGGTGCGGTTGTGCCACTGTAGCGGTTGATGCACTCGCAGCGGATTATCTCTTTTCTCCCCTCTGCGACAGAGATGATCTGCGCGCTCGGCGCTGACGATCGGCTCGTCGGCGTGACACATGAATGCGATTATCCTCCGGACGTGCGGGCGAAGCCGGTCGTCGTGCACGCATCGCTTCCGGTCGAAACGATGAGCTCGCGCGAAATCGATGTCGCGATCAGCGCGCAGCTTGCCGGCGGCGGAAGCGTTTACACGGTTGACGAAAATCTCCTCCGTGACCTCGCGCCCGATCTGATCGTGAGCCAGGACCTTTGCCAGGTCTGTGCGCCCTCGGGCGACGAGATCACACGCGCTCTGGCGGCGCTCCCGAAGACGCCACACGTGCTCGCCTTGACGCCGCATTCTCTCGACGATGTCTTCGATAATCTGCGCGAGCTCGGCGACGTGATCGGATGCAGCGACCAGGCAAACGCGTTGATCGCCGCCGGACGCGAGCGGATCGCGCGAATCCGCGCGGCAACAGCAGATCTCAAACGGCCGTGCGTCTTCTGTATGGAATGGACCGATCCGATTTATTGCAGCGGACACTGGGTGCCGGAAATGACGGAGATCGCCGGCGGCGTTGATCCGATTGGCCGACGCGGCGCCGATTCTGTTCGCATCGCATGGGAAGATGTAGTCGCCGCTGCGCCGGAAGTGCTCGTGGTCTCTCCGTGCGGATTTGCCCTCGACCAATCGCTTGCGAAAGCGGAGGAACTGTTCGACCGCGCCGGCTGGGAGGATTTACCGGCGGTGCGAAACGGTCGCGCTTATGCGGTGGATGCGAATTCATATTTCGCACGACCCGGCCCGCGACTCGTCGAGGGCGTTGAATTGCTCGCACACCTTATTCATCCGGAACGATGCGAGTGGCGCGGCGCGGCGGACGCGTTTATGCCGGTGCCACAACCGGTCGCCTGACCGCGATTTAATTCACATCGTTACGACCAAGCAAGTCGGCGAAGTATCTTCCGCCTCGCTCCACAATTTCCCCTACGCTTACCGTGATCGGGTGTCGGAATATCGGACCATCATAAACAAATGAGTGGAATTCTCCGTTTTCGCCGCACGGGTCGGCATCGGCAGGAAGATCGCGCAAAAGCTCCTCGCCATACTCTCGACCTGCAAAGCTCGCGCCTAGTCGCGAGACCGCGCAGGAGAGCCGCGCCTTGTAACCGAGAGTGATTACCTCGCGCGCAAATGCTGCCGTCGGTCGATGCCAAACCGGAAAAATCGCGCGCATGTTAACTTTCGTGAGGTTCGCCTCACGCCATTCGCGCAGATCCTGCAGAAACAGATCGCCGAACGCGACGGTGCGAATCCCATGGCGAAAATACGCGAGCATCGCCTCGTTCATGATCGATTCGTAGACTTCGTTCGTGCAGCCACCGTTGCCGCCCGACGGCAAGTAAACTTTATTCAGTGGAATACCGATCCCACTGGCCTGCTGATCGAGCAGCGATTCCCTCACCCCGTGATGACTGATGCGGCGAAATTCTTCCGACACCGTCGTAAGCAACGCCACGACCTCGAATGCTTCGTCTCGGAGAAGTTCGTGCAAAGCCATCGCGCTGTCCTTCCCGCCGCTCCACGAAATTACGACTGGTTCCTTCAAACGTTCGCCTTGATCAATCGCGGTGTTGCTCCAAACCAAGGCGTGCAAAGCGCTGACATCAACTCATTCAAAACTACCAAAGCGATGAGCCACGTCGCGTTGATTAGCGCGATCTGTTCGATAATCGCCGGCGAAAATGTCTCGGCGCCACCGAGGACCAGCGTCGCGGCGAAGAGGCTGATCTCATAGACCGAGCAACTCACCATCAACGCGATCCCAAGGCGAGCGACTGCTGGCAAACTCGCCATGCGTCGAAGACAGTTCGCCGATACCAAGGTGGTCAATAGCGCCCCACCGCCGATCGCAACAGCCCACAGCGCAGTATTCCAAGTGCGCGGTAAATGATAAAAAACAAATCCGACGAATTGATTGCCCAGCCAAGTTGCGGTCATCGCGATCATCGCAATGCGCAGCCGCACTGTGCCCGCTAATGCGACCGCGAGCGCCGCAAACGGCGCGATGCACGAAAGCATCAGACTTCCGCAGAGGCTCGCGAGCACAAGAAGCACCACCCAAATGATCCGCCCACAGTGCGATGTGTTTTGTGTAGATTTCTTAATCATTTCGAACTCTCTTTCGTGAGTCCTTCTGTTTTCTTCGCGGGAGCAAACGATTTTGTGTCGAAGTCGACACGCAAACCGGCGTAGAACCCGAACCCGGGCCGCTGGAAACCGACCGGATCTTCATAGCGCTCATCGAACAGATTGTCGGCGCGCGCGAATAGGGTTACGCCTTTGCCGACGTAATATTGGACCGCGAGATTCACGACAAAATACGGATTGGCCGTGAGTCGCGGGATGGAGAAGCTGCGGTTGCCGTCCACGCGCGAACCGACATAAAGCATTGTGGTTGACATCGTGAGTCGATCAAACGGTCGCCAGGCGGCGGTCAGACTTCCGCGATGTCTCGGCCGACGCAGCAATTCGAGGCCGGTCATGTCGTCCTTCGCGTCGGTGTACGTGTAATCAGCGCGCGCCTCGAACTGGTCGCTGAGCAAGAGTGCAACGAAAGCCTCGACGCCTTCCGTCGTAGCGCGACCGACGTTCTCGAGCGAAGTAAATGTCGCGTTTACGTTGATCAGATTCGTGATCTCATTATGAAAATAGGTCGCGCCGAATCGCAGACGTTCGTCGAACAGCGGCTGCTCGAGTCCGAACTCGTAACCTTCGCTTTCTTCCGGTTTCAGATTCGGATTGGCAAAGAAATTGAACGCCGGAAAATCGACAAAGAGTTGAGTCAGGCTGGGCGCTTTGAATCCAGTGCCGTAGTTCGCCTTCAGTTTGGTGCCGATCAGCGGCACGAGATAAGCCGGCGCGATTCGCCACGTCGCTTTGCCGCCGAAACGATCGTTGGCGTCGTAACGCGCGCTCGCGGCCGCGAAAAGGTTGTGCAGGATTTCCGACTGCAATTCTCCGAACCCTGCCAGATTCCCGTTATCAACTGAGATCGGACTGTCGAGCAGTCGGTCATCCTGATATTCCACTCCGAGCAGCACGATCTGGTTGTCCGCCAGCGTGATCTTTCCCAGCCAGTCGGACTTGATCCGGTCGCCGTTGTTAATGTTCGGTGGCGGCGTGCCAAATCCAGTGTCGGGCGCCTGAATTTCCGTGCGGTAATACGTGTAGCCGAGCCCGACCGTGTTGTCGAAGTGGCTGTCGAAGAGCCCGAAATGCGCCTGCCCGCGCGTGAAAACCTGCTGCGCGTCCTGTTCGCTTTGTTTCGCCGCGGGAACACTCGGGAAAACTGAGAAATCGTCACTCGTGAAAAACAAGGTCGAATCCGTGTAGCGCGCGACCGCATCTACGTCGAACGTTTTCGTCAGGTCGAGACCGAGCTTGGTCGAGAGGGTCGTGTTTTCATAACTATCATTGTTTCGTTTACGTCCGGGCGGCAGCAAATCGAGGGGCGTGACCGGGGTATCGTCGGCGAGAAAATGCGCGACGCTAAAACGGTAATTAAAACGCGAGGTCGAGCCGCTCACGTTTGCGCTTTGATTGAAAGTATCGAACGCGCCGCCTTCCAGCATGCCGGTCAAGCGCGGCGGTCCCTCGCCTTTTTTTGTCACTAGGTTGACCACGCCGCCAAGTGCGTCCGATCCGTAAAGACTGCTTTGCGGACCACGCAGCACTTCTACGCGCGCGAGATCGGCGGTCAGCACCTGCCCAAAATCGAAAACGCCGTCCTGGCTCGGGTCGTTTGCGTCAACGCCGTCGATCAGCACTTTTGTATGATTGGAATTGCTGCCGCGCATGAAGACCGAAGTCTTTCCACCCGGGCCGCCAGTCTCCACGACGTTCAGCCCAGGAACGGTACGCAGTACATCCGGCAACGTCCGCTCCTGATGCTTTTCGATTTCCTCATCGGTCACGACCGTGACCGAGCTGCCGATTTGATCAATTGGCGTTTCAATCCTCGTCGCGCTGACGACGACCTGCTCGGCTTCGGGCAATTGATCGCCGTTCGGCGAAATGAATTCATCGGCGCGGACACACAGTGCCGCGCTACTCAAACTCAACCAGACAAAACATATTGGGCGAATTCGCATAACAAGTTTCCTCCAACTCGAGAGTCGGACTTGTTTGTCTCACGTCCGGCAGCTGCCGGATGAAGGCGCATCGCCCAGCTCT
>Ga0137359_10000500_pt1 | contig 29806 bp, 23 predicted proteins | sample Mad1_40_16metaG_FD_108281 | JGI IMG/M metagenome (GOLD analysis project Ga0137359, IMG submission 108281) | Vadose zone soil microbial communities from Angelo Coast Range Reserve, California, USA - Mad1_40_16 metaG | ecosystem: Environmental > Terrestrial > Soil > Vadose zone | place: USA... | reverse complement strand
TTGGATTTCGAACTTTAGCGATTGGTTTTGAATATGAGCCGAAACTACTCTTCATCTACCGCGATCAAACAGCGCCGACGGATCACTTTTGCCTGGGTCGCAGGCCTGGCCATTTTAGTCGTGGGATTGATGGTCTATCAACAGACCGAGATTCTTTATGTCCTTTCGACCTTAAGTGTCACGGCGCTACTAATTGTAGTTGCTCTTGCGGATTTAAAGGGACCTGCAGGATCTGAGGCGAATTCAGGAGCTGATTCTGCCGCTCCCGGTACTGTAGCAAATGCGGGAGTCACAGGCCGCGCACGGCGCCCGATAAGTTCCTAGCTTTGGGATCGGGGAAGCGCAGTTGGTTTTTCATTGCCAATGTTTTTTGACTTGATCCCTCTGGCGTAATCGCGCTCGAGAGCAGCCGGATCGCCAAGGTGTTCAAGTAAAAGAACAATGGCGCCCACCGCAGTTGCTGCAATTGAAATAAACAGGTAATACATTTCTCACGTTCCCGAATCCGCGTCTTCTCACGTTCAATGCGTTATTTGACGGGTAAGAAGCTATACAAAGTCTGGGGGCACTCTTTACTCGCAATCCCCCTCCAATTGGAGGTATTTTCTGCGATTTTCCACGCACTCTCCCATTGGTACTTTCCCTGATTGCCGAAATTAAGACGCATCTCACCCGTCTTTAGTCGACTTCGCAATTAATATGCCGCAAAATTCCGTCGTCTTTCCGACAACTTGATCGCTGCGGTCGGGGCGGTTTGGTCCGCTCGCCGCGCTTGCGCCACAGCGACATCAGGAGTACAAGGTTCCTATGTCACTCCCCCTAAAGTGTTTAGCGAATATTCGATGCGGCCGTTAAAACTACATACAAAAACGACGGTGCTGGTATCTGCAATAACGGTTGCGGTACTGGCTGGTTTGCTCGCCCTGGTGAATCCCCGGGTTGCCGATCTTGTCACGGAAGAACAAAGATCCCGTGCAGAATTACAGGCTATAAATCTTGCGGCGCAAATCAGTCATATGCCTGTTCCGCGCGACCCGCAAATGCTGGCGCGAGCGGCAAATATCATACGTGGGGCGCGCCCAAGCGTAATTGCGGTCCGTGTTTGGATGCGAGTAGGAGGAAAGTATGTTGAAACGGCAGCTTCAGCGGGAAGTGAACCGGCGGATGAAGTTCCTGCTGAAACAATAGCCGCATTGAGAAATGGCCTGTCGTCAAAGATATCACGGGTTCGCGAGGCCGGCGCAGAGAGTTCGGTCTATCGTGTGTTTGCGCCGATCACAGAGGATGGAAGGTTTAGTGGAGCGGTCGAGGTGGTCGAACGCCTGGACGATGCGCCTGCGATTGCGGTGAGATTTGAGCGAACAGCGCTTTATATGGCGCTAACTGCCGTCGTTCTGATAACCGTAGTCACATATCTTCTGTTTCGCCAGTTGGTTTACCGGCCCGTCGAACGACTGTTATTTGCAATGTCGATGGCGGAAGCGGGGGATTTGCTGTCCGAAGCACCTCCGAGGGCACCGGATGAACTTGGTCTATTGTCGAGGGGATTTAACCGAATGATCGGCCGCATCCGGAAAATGACGGAGGAGCGTGAGGCCCAGCGTAAGCAGCTTGAGGATAGGGTAAAACAGGCGACGTCGGAACTGGCCCAGCGAAACGAGGAACTCGAGGAGCGAAACCGCGAACTTGGTCAGACGATTCGGCGAATGGCAGAGCTTGAGCGTCTGGCGGCGGCGGGGCAAACAGCGGCGCAGTTTGCTCATGAAGTTGGTACTCCACTGAACCTGATTAGCGGCCATGTCCAGCTCCTGCGTTCACGCCTTAATGCCGATCCAAGGTCAAAACTCCGACTCGAAACGATCAGCACTCAAATCGAACGTATTGAACGCATTGTACGAGGGATGCTGGACCGAACGAGACCGGAAGCACTTGTACTAAAACCACTTGATCTAAATGCACTGTTGATGCGGATTTTTGACGCTACTGCCCCTGAACTTGAACTTCACGGAGTTCGACTTGAAACGAATTTACAGGAATCCCTGCCGCTGGTTCTAGGGGACGCAGATCGATTGCAGCAGCTATTTATTAACCTGGTAAATAATGCTTTGGATGCGATTTCAGAGGAGGGCGAACTATCTGTTTCGACCCGGGCCGAAAAGGATTTTGACGAAGGCCCGGCGACTACAGTCATCGTCGAATTCCGTGACACCGGTTGCGGAATGTCAGAGGATCTGCGGTCACATATCTTCGACCCATTTTATACGACAAAGGAGATAGGACGAGGGACGGGTCTGGGACTTGTCGTTGTGAAACAGGTGGTACGCGAGCACGGTGGCGAAATCGAGGTTAAAAGTGCTGTCGATAGTGGTGCGACATTTCGAATATCATTTCCGGCATTTGTGGCAGGCGATTTTGATAATCAGACTGCGCAGCCAGGTCCGATAGAAGCGGCGGACGTAACAGAAGCAGGGACGCGGGACTGATTTTGCGAGTTTTTGGGCGATAGAAGGGACGACCACGAAACGATCAAACCGGAGAAAAAAGCCGGCAGGACGAGTCGTTTGGAATGATTTTCGCCCCATAATCATAGTTATTGAGATTGAATATGAGCAGTACAAAAAGAATTCTTGTCATCGACGATGATCGTGAGACATGCGAACTCTTGAAAGAGATATTTGCCGATGCGGGTTGGAGTACTGCAACGGCTCAGACACCCGAAAGAGCAAGGCAACTCGCCGCCGCGGAAAAGTTTGATCTGGTTATTAGTGACGTAAATCTCGAAGCAGAAGAATCGGGATTGGACCTTCTGCGTAAACTGCGGGAGAGCGCGCCGGTAATATTAATTACGGCATTTGGCACACTGGATGCAGCGGTCGAAGCGACGCGTGAAGGCGCGTGGGATTTTATTTCGAAACCGTTCAAGGTCGAGGATGTTGTCGCCACTGCAGCGCGAGCAATGGATCAGACCTCATCGCCGAAAGGAGCGGAACACGAGGTTTCGGAAACTCTGACGTCGCAATACGAAAATGCGGGCCTTGTTGGGCGCTCGCCGTCGATGATCGAACTTTATAAAGAGATCGCCAGAGTAGCGCCCTCGAGGTCAACAGTTTTGATTGTCGGAGAATCCGGCACCGGTAAAGAACTGGTCGCGCGTGCGATTCATAAACACAGCCAACGTGCTCGTGGACACTTTGTTGCAATCAATTGCGGTGCTTTAACCGAAACATTGCTTGAGGCCGAGTTGTTTGGACACGTTCGCGGCTCGTTTACAGGAGCGGTGACTGACAGGAAGGGGCTGTGGGAAGAAGCGGAAGACGGAACATTGTTCCTCGACGAAATCGGAGAAACAAGCCCTGCAATGCAGGTCAAATTGTTGCGCGCGCTGCAGGAGTCAGAAATCCGACGAGTAGGGGCTTCCCGAACGACGACGGTGAATGCTCGAGTTGTTGCAGCAACAAACAGGGATCTGGAAAAAGAGGTAAAGGAAGGTCGATTCCGCGAGGATCTTTTCTACAGACTGAGTGTCGTGACGCTTTTGGTCCCACCGCTACGGGAACGCCGAAGCGACATACCATTGCTTGCGGAAAAATTCGCCGGAGAGGCAGCAAGAAGAGTCGGCCGCAGCCTGAGATTTTCCGATAAGGCAATGCGATTGGTTACCGCGTTTGATTGGCCAGGAAACGTACGAGAGCTTGAAAACGCTGTCGAACGCGCAGCTCTGCGGGCGCGGGGCACCGAGATTGTCGAGGAGGACTTGCCTCTTAAGCTTCAAAGCAAAGAGTTGTTGACAAGGGCCTCCTCAATCCGAACCTCGCTTAACGCTCTTTATAGTGACCTTCCTACTTTGGATGAGCTGGAACGGCGATACCTGACGTTCGTGCTTGAATCCGTCGGTAGTAATAGAACACGAGCAGCTGAAGTAATGGATATCGATCGAAGAACTCTCTACAGAATGGCGGAGAGATTTGGCGTAAAGCTTGATGGCGACTAAGGAGGAAGGGGAATGGCGAAAGGGGAAGGGGGAAGGGAGGAAATTTCGAACGGGCGGAATTATGGGCAGAAGTCTGGGATGCGGGTGTCGGAATTTTTCGAGAATGCGGGAATTTGAATGCGGGTATCGTGATTTGTTGGGATTATTTACTTTCCGTGTCTTTGCCTCGGCCGGGCGTTAGTTCTAAATTGTCCAGACGTTTGCTTAGTTCAGCAAGATGCCTCGAAGCATCAGGAGCATTGTGGGAAACAGCACGCATAGAGGTGTCAAGCTCCTTTAGAAGTCCCTCAATCTTTGCAAGGTCTGCGTCTTCCCATAAACCTTCACGCCGAATTTTAATTAGTGAAATCTGAGCGTCATTGAGTGCGCGCTCGGCAGCATCCCATTTATCGCGCCTACGAGAATCCAGATAGGTTATGGCTTCGCCGATACGATCGCCTGCTTCTTCCAAATCGGGATCACGGTCGGGCAGGTTTGGTTCTTTTGTAACGGGTTCTCCGCCGGGAGGTATTGCCGACACACGACTGGCATCGGTGGTCACAATTTCCTCAACCGGGCGAGTAGAACAGCCGCTTGCAGCAATGCTCAGGATTGCAAACAGAAACGGAATCGCCAATCGCTTTGGTCGGAGGGAAGTTTTGGCTGTTCTTACCGCGAGCATTGTTTTAAGAAAAATCGAATCTACAAACGAAGGGTGTGGTTACCTCCTCAAAATAACCCCACCCTCCCTTTGAATACGAAAACGGAACTCGAGAGAGAACCGCCTTCGCATTTTCGTGGAACGCAGTCGATAGTTCAATTGAAAAGACCGCGTTTGATATATCTTCGACTGAAAAATGTTTTGTCGCGAGATACTGTCGAGTCATAAATCCATGCAATCTGGATAGATCTACTGCGCATAACTCTGCCCGGACAGAAACAAGAGGTAGCAACGTCTGTGCCACATGACTGTGCGGATTCATGAGGATTTTTCACTGGATTGGTCGCAGATCCGAGGCGCAGCACTCGGGAATGTGGCATTCATGTGCCCCAGGAACAAGGTTGCCACGGCAAAATTCATGTGTGTTTGCCACACATTGAAATACTCGGCGCGCCGGAATTTGCAGTTTTAGGTTCACGGCGCGGATTGAACTAGGGTAGAATAGCGCGGCCTACTTTGCCCCAGTGGCAAATCAGACGGCTTAAGCTTTCTTTGCCGTCTTTCTCATTTCGATAGTTTATAGGTTTCTTCTTTTTTCGTTTTGTGACTTTGATACGAGTAATGTACTGGCGCACTCTTACGCAAATTTGTCTGACGATATCCCTGGTAATCTGTGGGTGCATCAGCGGTCAATCCTACACATTGCAATTTACCGATCAATCAGCTGTTGATCCCATTCGGTGGCCCGCGTCGATCGTTTACGTCTCGCTTTCGACTTCGTTGAATGATCCGCCGTCGAACATCAAGAAAGGCAGCGATGTTCTCGGGGCAGTCCGAAAGGCGATGAAGCATTGGTCGAGCGCAGCCAGAGTTGACTTTGTGGAACTTAGCTCGCCTGCACAAGCCATTAGTTCTATTGCAGGCGGAGGAGACGGAATCAATTTGATTTCTGTTGCCTCGACACGTGAAAACGCCGCATTGTTCCGGGGCCAGAACGCCGTGCAACCGGCGAGAACTCGTATATTCTTTGACACCAGCGGCAATATCACAGAGGCCGACATTGTTTTGAATCCCACGCAGAAGTTCTCAACCGACGGCACGTTCAATACGTACGACCTTGAGTCGACTTTTACGCACGAGATCGGACACATGCTGGGACTTGATCACTCTGCCGTGCTCGGGTCTGCGATGCAGCCACGACAAGCCTGGAACGGGACCTTTTACGCGCCGCAGTTTTCGGGACGAGTGCTTTCCAGCGATGATATTCTGGGTGTTCAAGCCCTGTATGGAGCAAGGAACTCTCAAACGAAATCAGGCAGCATCTCCGGCTCGCTGACCTATCCCGGCGGTACTCCGGCGGCAGGCGTAAATGTTTGGGTGGAAGATGCCGCTGATGGCAGGGTCGTTGAAAGCGTCTTGACCCGTGAATCGGGAGCATACAGATTGGGCAGTCTCGCACCGGGAGCCTACAATTTGTATTTTTCGTCACTCGATGGACCGTTGGGACACCCGGACATGGATTCCTCGAAGGGGACTACTCAAACCTCAAACCCTAAATCGGCCGCGATAAGGACAAAAGAGGTGGGCCGTATCGAGGTGGCAGAAGGAAGCACTCGAACTGTAAATGCGGAAGTCGCAATCGAACCGTTTGACTTTCGGTTGTCTATACTCGGAATAAACAATCAGGCCTCTTCTGTCGCAGTTCCTCTCATAGCTGGGAATACTTATACGATCTTCGCTGGTGGACAGGGTGTGGTGGCCGAAGAATTACTCGCTGAGAAAATCATGGTCTCGTCGCCTTTCATTCACGTTGACCGAACGACCATTTCTCAGGAAACCTTCGGGAAGGGAATCGACGTTGTGAGCTTTCAAGTTAGTGTCGATCCGAAAACGCCACCGGGCACATATTCGCTTTGGATGGGCTTGCGAAATGGCGCGTTGGGTTGTCTTGTCGGCGCTCTTGTGATCTCAGAGGGATCTGCAGATGCTGTGGCCGATGAATTGCTGCCTCAAACCGGGCTGCCAAGTGCCGAAGATCCATTTCGTTTGTTGTTGTTGCACCTGGGGAATTCCAGCGACGGAGAAACGGATTCCTCATACTCTGAAATTGGAACTTTCGACCAACTTTTAACCGTCCGGACCGTCTCTTAAAATCGTATTGCCCCCAGCCTTTTTGGCTTTCCCTCCCAACTTTCCGAGTGCATCCAGCGTCAATTCGAACGGTTAAATTCCAGGGCGCTGACATGCGAATTCAGAACAAATCGCGTCTGAAAGGCCCAGTGTAGTTGATTGAAAGTTGCCAAACTCTGATGCATAATTCTGTTTCGCCCGCCTCCCTGGTGGGCGCACTGGTCGCGCGGGGTGAGGACGCGTGGCCTCAGGGTGAGAGCAGTGGGAGGCTCTCACCCGCTTTGATTTATTCCAGATGAAATCCATACGATTTTCAAGTTAAGAACCACACTTGTAGTCAAGTTCACCCGTGATAAACTCGTGCGATGTTTGGGTTGACGGATAAAGATGAAAGCCCCAGTTTTCGCGCTCGGGTCCGACATGGCAGACGTAGGCTGAAGAGGATTTCAAAGACCACCAGTCTCGGCGGCATTTTTCTTTCCTTTTTAAAGCTTGGAATAGTTGGATTTGGCGGCGGCCTTGCGGTCATCGGTCAGATGCGTACGATGACAGTGAGGGATCGACGCTGGCTTACCGAGCACGAATTTGCCGAAGCCTTTGCCCTCGCACAAAGCTTACCTGGCACCTCGGCTGGAAACGCAGCGACGTATATTGGGTTTCGACTACGTGGTTGGCGCGGCGCGATTTGCGCGATATGCGCGTTCATCTTCCCATCCATGGCAATGATGATCGTGCTTTCGATTCTCTATCATCATCTGCGTTCCATTCCCAATACAGAGTTGTTGTTTCATGGTATGAACGCCGCAGTCGTTGCGTTTGTGCTTGTAACGGCCTTGCGAGTGGGAAGAAATACACTGTCGCGCAAATGGCAATGGTGGGTCGCGATTGCTTCGTGCCTTGCGGCGATCGTATTCCGCGCAACTACGATCGAGATAGTTCTTGCGGCGGGACTGATCGGCATATATATCGATTCATTTGCTGAGCGGCGGTGGCAACGGTGGCGGAGAATCCGTCGTCTGGCGGCAAAGAGAAAAGAGCGGATACAGGCGCTGGAACGCAGATCGTTCGTGGGAGGGCATCTAACACGCGCAATTGCCGAGGAACGCATCCGGCGCCGGCAGAAAGCGACTGAGACAACGAAGAATGAGACGCCCGGTGGTGGCGAGGAACTTTCAAATCAAGGTGAGGTCGATACCCCGATTATCGAGGGTACCGAAAAATTTCGATCATTTGTTCCGTTCCTCGCCGCAGGCATGCCGATTCTAACCAAACTGTCACTGTTGATTGCGTTGTCCTCAGTATTTTTCAGAGTTGGAGCAGTAACGTTTGGCGGAGGGTTCGTGATGATTCCCTTGATCGAGACTGAAGTCGTCGAAACAAAGCAGTGGCTGACGCATCAGGAGTTTGCTGATGCAACGGCGCTGGGACAGTTGACGCCGGGCCCGGTCCTGATTACGGCGACGTTTATTGGGTATCGTGTTGCCGGTACGATTGGGGCCCTACTGGCGACGGTGGCCGTATTTCTTCCAGCATTTTTGTTGACGCTCGCGGCCGGGTCTTCACTCCGACGTTTTCGCGCAAATCGCCAGGTTCAGGCATTTTTAAGAGGGGTAACCCCAGCTGTTGTGGGGTTACTGGTAGCAGCAGCGTGGGGACTGGGACATGCAGGCATCCATTCCTGGATCGGGATCATGATAATGGCATCGTGCATTGGGGTAATGTTGCGCTTTCGACCAAATCCGTTTTGGGTAATTGTCGGCGCCGGTACAGCACGGTTGCTTATCGGATTCCTGGTTTTCTGATAGAGGCTGCCCTTCTATATCGTGGAGATCCGGATATTTAAGAAACCCTACGCATCCTCTGGGATCAGAGGTTTGGGCAAATAGAGTCGAACGGGATTTGAAACGAGAGCAGTTCGAACCAGCGAAGACGGCAAATATTTATGTTGAACGATTGAACCAGATGGACGAGTTGCAAAACCGGGGGCAACAAAACACAACGCTTCCCTGCGGGGAAACCGTTGTCAAATGAATTGCGTTCCTGCGTTCGAACTAAAGCGGGTTGGACCTGCTGGACTCAGGCGCCTTCGGGTACCTTTCCGGCCAGAAAACAAGTGCGGCAATACACCGGCCGGCCTTGCGACGGATAAAAAGGTACTGTTGTTTGCTGTCCACATTGGGCGCACTGGACTGATACTTCAATTCGCTGTCGAACGCCTGACGCCTGGGCTGCGGCAATTGCCGCCAATCTTTCGTTTTTTGCCTGTTTACAAGGTTTGCAACGCTTTGGTTCGTTCTTCAAACCTTTGTCGTGGAAAAATACCTGCTCGCCAACCGTCCAGGTAAAATCGTCACCGCAATCAACACATTTTATTGTCTGATCCTGGTATTCCACCTCAGGTTGACTCCAATTGCCGCTCGATCCAACTACAACCTCTGTCTGTGACATGATCAAGATCTCCCACCGTTGTGCGTCGATGCCAACGAGAAACCGAAAACTTAAGTTCCAAGTTGGCGAAATTCGTAAAAGCTGTGCGAGGCGTCCGCGAAATATAGAACCCGAAACTCTTGCTAGAATTCAAATGACATATAAAGAATAATTCCGTCGAGAAACAGAATTACAGGTCCGTGAAACTGTCTTAGTCGCGGATTCTCGGAGTCTGATCAAACACTAGACACAGAACGAATCCTATGAACAAATGCGGGAAATTCGACTGAAGGAGGTCTCAGTCACCCCCATAGTATACAACTCGTCGGGGAGTTGATACCAATAACTGTTACAAAAAGTATAACTATCACGAAAATGTGTCAAGGCTTCGGGCGTTATATTATTGAATCAGATGAAATAATATTCAGGGGCGTTTTCTTGACACTGCTGACGGACCGTGTAAGCATCGGCAGCATTTCTAACTCCTATTATTGGTCGAAAGCATAACTATAATGCGGATTTTTCTTATTGGGTCAGGCGGGCGAGAACATGCGATCGCATGGTCACTGAGGTCGACATCAAGTCGCCCGGTCGAAATCTTTTGCGCTCCTGGGAATGCCGGTATAGCTCAGATTGCACAGTGTGTTCCGATCCAGGCGACAAATGTTGAGCAACTGGTGGTGTTTGCGGAAAGAGAGCTGATAGATCTGTCAATTGTCGGTGGTGAAGCACCGCTTGCTGCCGGGATTGTGGACGCTTTTGAATCGCGGGGGCTGTTAATTGCCGGTCCGAGCGCTGCCGCCGCAAAGCTCGAGTCCAGCAAAGTGTTTGCTAAGCGATTCATGAGCCGGCATGGAATTCCCACTGCCCGTTATGAAGTCGCAACCGCTTTGGAGGACGCCATTGCCATTTTACGTTCCGGAGTGATCGGGGGTCAGGGCGAGCAAGTGGTTGTAAAGGCTGACGGCCTGGCCGGTGGAAAGGGAGTGGTTGTCGCCAGTTCGATAGAAGAGGCCGAAACCGCGGTACGGGATATGATGATTGGCGGATCAGTCGGAAAAACAGCCGCTGAGTCGGTTGTCATTGAGGAGGCACTGGTTGGACGCGAGGCATCGCTTCTTTTGTTCTCGGACGGTACGAATTTCTCACTGATGCCCGCGGCCAGGGATCATAAACGAATTGGTGAAAACGACACCGGACCCAATACGGGAGGAATGGGAGCGGTAACCTCGCCGGACGTAATGGACGAGAAAACGATCAAACTCGTCGTCCGAGAGATCGTAGAACCTTCGCTTGAGGGCGCCAGGAAAGACGGTATTCCATTTCGGGGAATATTATTCATCGGGTTGATGCTGACGGCGGATGGGCCAAAGGTGCTGGAATACAACGTCAGATTTGGGGATCCGGAGACTCAGGCAATTCTCGTTCGGTTGCGGAGCGATCTTGCGGCCATCTTTGAGGCAGTCGCACATGGAACTCTGGCCCAAACAACGGTCGAATGGTCTGATGAATCGTCTGCGTGTGTCGTTCTTGCAGCTGGTGGGTATCCAGCGAACCCGAGGACGGGTGATCGTATCGTGGGGCTCGGAACCAATTTGGCCCGCAAGGATGTTCATATTTTCCATGCAGGTACCGCGGTTTCAGCGGCGGGCGAGCTGGTGACCGCCGGGGGGCGAGTCCTGGGTGTAACGTCGAGCGCGCGATCACTGGATGAGGCGCTCGCAAACTGTTACGCCGCGATAAAAGCGATTTCCTGGGATGAAATGCAATTTAGACGTGATATTGGCCGATTTAAGGGTGATTGAAGCATTTGGTCGACAGGTAGAGAAATAAAGAGAAACGGGCACGTGGTTAATCGGCGAAATGATATTCCAGCTCATTTGTCATGGGGGAGCACAAATGTCATGTGGGAGCAGGAGAATGGACCTCGTAAGAACCGGTATCCTCAAATTCACTGCGAAAAGCATTTTTGCTGAATTAGTTATAGCTCCCTTCGTTAGGGGCTTTCGCTCAACGGCGCCCCGCCAACTCTAGCGGGTGGCGCAACAGTCCTGTTATACTCTAATGTGAACGACAGAGCTTTATTGCAACCGTGCAGCTCCAGTTGTCGTACAATCCGTGGTGCCGCCCATTTAGGCAACGCGACGAGACGGTTTGGGAGTCAGAAGTCTGTAGATGCTGGTTGGAGGATGAGATATAGATGGGAGTTTGGAACCGATTCAAACGCTCGGTACGCGCCATTTTCGGCGGAATTGTCGAAAAAACTGAGGACCCCGAACTCATACTTCAGCAGACGATTCGCGATATGCGTGACCGCGTGCCTGAGCTGAACAATTCCGTTTCGCAAGTTATGGCGACGGAGAAGCTTTTGGCGAGGAGCAAGGATCGACTGGAAGGACAGGTCGTCGACCTTGATTCCAAGATCAAAGCCTCGGTCAAAATGGGCCGGGATGACATTGCCACGGCATATATCGGCCAGCTGCAACAGGCACAAATGGACCTTCAGAAAACTTCGCAGCAACTTGACCTCGCCACCGTCGCATCCAAACAGGCGTTGAAAGCAAGGGATAACTACGTGCTTCAGATGCAGCGCCGCACTGCAGAGGCGATGCAGTTGATAAACCAGTCGAAGCAGGCACGCCTGCAGGAACAGCTGGCGCAAACTATGGAGTCGTTTCAGATCGGCGATGATGCGTCGACCTTTAACGAGATGAGGGACAAGATCGATCGGCGGGCAGCGGCGGCCGAAGCAAAGATGCAATTGGGTTCTGCTTCCGTCGATTCACAGATGCAGGATATTGAAAATGAAGCGATGAATATGCAGCTTCAGGATAAACTTCTCGAGTATAAGCAACAGATGGGACTGTTGCCGTCGTCGACGAGCCAGTCGAAGCCAGCACAGTTGCTGTCTTCAAATGACGATGAGAATACCGAGGTTCGCCCTGCATTGAGAGGGCTGGCTGGAAACAAAGAGTAGCTGGAACGCGTTCGACTGTTAAGAGTCGAGGCACTGATTCCAAGCTTGGTAGAGGCACGGTCATGGCAGGTTTGCCGAAGATAGATCTACAATACTTCAAAGAAGCTCTTCGAGAGCCGGTGAATTTCTGGGGGATGGCGGGCTTCGCAGTGGCGGCCGCATACACGCAGTCAATCATCCCGCTTGGCGCAGCTCTGGCTGCCGAAGGAGTGTACCTGGCATCAGTGCCGGCAAGCACTTTTTATCGACGTCTGGTGGACAGGCGCAATAAGGAGCGGACGCGCAAACTTAGAGAAAGCCAGCGTGAAGAATTGATCAAGGGCTTTGACCCGAGGGAACGTGAGGCCGTTGAGTATCTGCGCTGGATGAAAAACCAGATCTACTCCAACTACAAGAAATTCACCGCAACCCGCGAACTCCCTGCGAATATTCAAAGTCTGGATCACCGATGGGAGGATTTTGTAGATCTGCTTGATGTTTACAGGCGACGCAAGAACCACTTAAGGTCAATAAACCGTCAGGCCGTTCAAAATCAACTTGTACAAGCCGAGAGGGCAGTAGAAAGCTCGACCGACGAACGTGCGAAGCGCGTGCAGCAGGCTAATTCAGAGATTCTGAAGCGAAGAGTTGCGGCATTTGACGACATTGAACGGTCCGTCAAACTTGTTGAAGGTCAGTTGCAATCGATTGAAAACTTTTTTGGTCTGGTAAACGACCAGGTGGTTACGTTGCCGACGCCAGAACGTGTTTCATCGCTGGATTTTGAACAACTGAGTGATTCAATCGCGATGACAAAGCAGATGCTCGAAGATACTTCGGACATGGTTGGGGCGCTCGATACGCACAATCGTGAGATTGGGAATTACGACCTGCTCATTTCGAATTCGTCGTCCACGAAATAGAGATTGGTTCAATTCGACGGCTGTGGTGCCGGGCGCTTCACAGTCCGCAACAATCTAGCGTATATCGCATTCCTGCTGACGCCTTTTCAACAACTCACGAATTCATCCTTAAAACCCACACTGCGACGATTCCCTCTCAAACTCGAGAACTAAGAAAGAAGACCATTGGGTTTGCGTGACGTACCGTCGCCATTCATGATAGATGACGAAGGTGGCGACTTATGATCAATATCCCGGAAACAGATGAAGAATTGTTGAAAGAGTGCGAGGTTGAAACCTTTCGCTCAAGCGGACCTGGCGGCCAGCACGTGAATAAAACTGAAAGCGCGGTTCGCTTACGACATCTGCCGTCCGGAGTCGTTGTGTCATGTCAAGAGATGCGCAGCCAGCATCAGAATAAAGCGACTTGTCTGACGAAGCTGCGTTTACGGCTGACAAAGCTTAATTACCGAAAGCCCAAACGCGTAAAGACCAAAGTTCCAAAGGCCGTCAAAGCACGTACGCTTGAGGAAAAGTCGCGGCGTTCAATGATTAAGCGGTTACGTGGAAAACCATTGAACGAGGAATAAAGCCAGTTTATAACTAAATGCACTTATGGGTTAAGAATTGTTCAATACAGCCTGGAGAGCGTTCTCATCGACTGTGTAGGCCTCGTTACAGAAATGACAAATCATAACCGCACCTTTGTCCTCTCGTAACATCGACTCGACCTCTGCACGTTCGAGGGATGAAATCAGTGAAACGGCGCGGTCATATGAGCACGTACACGCAAAGCTCACCGGCTTCTCTTCGAGTACCTGAAGTTCCAGTGGCCCAAGCGCTGCGCGAAGAAGATCCGCAGGAGTTGCGCCTTCGCGAATCATCGCTGTCGTGTGTGGCGTGCTTTTTACAGAACGCTCAATCGTTGCGATTGTTTCATCGCTTGCACCGGGCATAATTTGAATCATGATGCCGCCCGCTGCAGAAACGAAGTGCTCCAGCGGTTCTTTTGCCTGTATCAGCACCCCGAGGAGTACCGCCGATGGAATCTGTTCGGACTTCGTTAAATAGTAAGCGAAATCCTCGGCGATCTCTCCAGAAATCAGGGGGACGGATCCCTTGTATGGATCGAGATAAAGTCCTTCCTCATAACCCGATTCGCGAATAACGTATAGAGTGCCTTCGCCAACAATGCCACTTACATCCAGTTTGCCATTCGCATTGAGCGGTGGGTCCGGCTCCGGGTTGCGGACATAGCCACGAATCTCTCCTTTAGCGTTCACTTCCGCTGTAATACTGCCAATGGGGCCACGTGAAACAATCTGAGTGGTCAGCCGATCAAACTCCTTAAGGCTTGCGCCCAGTAGCAAGGTGCCGGTCATAGTCCTGCCAAGGGCAGCGGAAACCGTTGGCGAAGTTTTGTGTCTGCGGGCAGCCTCGGCCACGCAGTGCGAAGTGATGGCGGCCATACATCGAACGGTCCCGTCCGCGGCGAGCCCGTGAATCAATTTGTCAGATTGGCTATTAACTATAGTCAAGATTCGTCACCTTATGATTACTTTCGTAACTGGTTTATCTATGAGTAAAACAGTGTGCGCGGAAATACCCTCGCCTGGCAAACGATCAGATTTTGATTAGAGGTCGATTCATGTCTGGAAGTTCGAGTTAGCTCTGATGACGAACGGTCGAACTTCGTTGTGCAACAGCTTTAGTTTTAGAGACCAGAAACGCCGCGGAAAGGAGCGCCTTCAAGTGGGTATTTTTACACGTTAAACAAACAATTTCAGGTGCTTAACATGCTTGTGATTTTTAACGCAACTTCTTAACATACGCGCTCTATAGCTATGAAAAAGCAGGGGAACACTATATATTGGGTTTTAGTGTTGACAAGGACGGCTTCTGGGTCTATAAATTCGAATAGGGAATATATGAGATCGAATCAGGGTGGCGGGAGCGGGGGGCGATTGACCCTGCGGGGATTTCTGTCCTTAAAACTTGACCCGTACTCCGGGTTTGTCAGCTAAAAGTTTCTCGAAACTGGTCCTCCTCGGGCCGAAACGCCAACGATATAGAGGTATTCGCGCCAACGCGGGAAAGGGAATTAAGAATGGGTACAGTCGTGAAGCCAGTTGATCCGAGCGCGTCAAATCCGGCAGCTCAGGATTCAAGAATCAGGAGACGCCCCCTTGGACTAAATGCCCGCCGTGTAATCAGCAAAAGGTACTCACTTAGAGACGCTCAAGGTAGAGCGTTGGAGGAATGGCCGGATATCGTTCGACGTGTGGTAGGGCATGTTTCGCTGGCTGAGACGGATCCGAACACCCGCGATGAGTTTTTCACTGCCATGTCGGAGGTAATGCTTGATCGCGAGTTCGTTCCAAATACGCCGTGCCTTGTAAACGCAGGAAAGCCAAATGGACAGCTTGCAGCTTGTTTTGTTCTGGATGTGCCGGATTCGATTGCCGGAATCATGAAAACGGCGACTGATGCCGCGATTATCCATCAAACCGGCGGAGGCACGGGATTTACGTTCGAGAAACTGAGACCCACGGGAGCAATGGTGCGGTCGACTTATGGCGTTGCGTCCGGGCCTGTGTCATTCATGAACATTTTCAATACCACGACGGACACAGTAAAGCAGGGCGGAGTACGTCGCGGGGCGAATATGGGGATGATGAGGGTCACGCATCCGGACATTCTCCAGTTTATTCATGCGAAAAACGACCAACATTCGCTGACAAATTTCAATATTTCGGTCAACGTAACAGACAAGTTTCTTGAGGCGGTCGACAGAAACGAATGGTTCCAGTGCGAGTTTGCCAATGCACCCTGGACAAATCCCGTTGCCGATCCCGTAACAGGCGCCGACTATGTCGTTTACCGAAACCCGAAGGGCGAGACGATAACCTTCAGGGACAAGGCGACTTTTCTAACAACGGATCTGTCGAGTTGCACAATTGAAGCTCCGCCGCGTCCAGGTATGATTTTCGCTCGGGATATCTGGAATCGCATCATCGCGAGTGCTCACAAATATGCAGAACCGGGAATCGCCTTCATTGACGAGGTTAACCGCCATAACCACATGATGAATTCGATGGGGCCGATCATGTCCTGCAATCCGTGTGGCGAACAGTTTCTACACTTTTCAAATTCATGCAATCTTGGGTCTATCGATGTTGCAAAGTTTTATGATCCAAGGGAGCGACTGGACTGGGATCGTCTTAAAGAGGTTACGAGGCTCAGCACTCGTTTTCTCGATAACGTAATTGATACCTGCGCCTGGCCTTTGCCTGAAATCGACGGCACTGTTAAGCGCACCCGGCCGCTTGGGTTGGGGATAATGGGCTTTGCAGACCTTTGTTTGAATCTCAATATCACTTATGGCTCGGCACAATCGATCGATCTGATGGATGAGGTAATGGGCTTTGTTCGGCGTGAAGCATGGCTGGAGAGTCTTCGGCTGGGAGCCATTCGTGGGGTATTCCCGGAACTGGAAGCGAACCGCGAGGCGTACAGCGAATTTTTATACGGTCAGCTTGGATTCTCACGTGATATCCCTTTGACGCCGCGCAACTACGAAGTGACAACGATTGCTCCGACCGGGACAATTTCATTGGTAGCGGAAACGTCTTCAGGCGTCGAGCCGAATTTCTCGTGGGCCTATGTCCGGACCGACACACTGGGCACGCGGACCTATGTTCACACGCTTGCCGCAAACGCGCTGGGGATCGACGTTGATCAGACCGATCAGGAATCGATAGATCGTGCAGCGGCATATGTCGTCGAGCATGAAGCCGAATTGCCGGCGCATTTTATCTCTGCGATGTCGATCAGTTCACACCAGCACGTTCACGTTTTGGCGGCTGCACAGCGGAACGTTGACAACAGTGTCTCAAAGACATGCAACGGCGCGTTTGATGACACAGTTGAATCCGTGGACGAGCTTTACCGTTTGGCGCGACAACTGGGATGTAAGGCTGTCAGCTATTATCGCGACGGTTCGCGTGAGGGTCAGGTACTGACCTCTATGAAGCAGTCCGATAAGGTGGTAATCGAAGAGAAAGGCGAGACTGCCTGCAATCCGGATGCGGCCGATGTATCGATTGGGGGGTTAAAGTCAATCGTGCAGAAAGCCGAGGCGGCGCCGACACCCGCAAAAGTGTCCGCGGCAACAGCGCGAGTGGAAAGGCCGCGTGAATTGCAAGGCGCGACCTGGCAGATTCCATTCGACGGCCAAAACCTTTACGTTACGGTGAACCACAATAACGAAAAGATCCTGGAAGTTTTTGCCACTGGCCCGATCTCCAGCGGTGTGGGATTGCTTGCTTCAAAAATGCTTCGTGGGGGATTTGACGTTGCCGAGGTTTCGCACAGCCTGAACAAGGTTACAGGGACACACGCTGTCTGGTTTAACGAGAGGCTGTTGACCTCGCCCGAACAGGCGGTTGCGGAATGCCTAATGCTTACGAACAGGCGACTTGCAAACCAGCCTGATTCGGCTCGCGCTGTTAACAAGGGGCATGATTCGCCCGTGACCGGGCCGGTCTCGAAGATGGGGTCGATGATCGGCACCTGCCCGGAATGTCACGGTCAGTTGGAGCATGCCAGCGGGTGCGATTCCTGCAGAGATTGTGGCTATTCGAAGTGTAAGTGATTTGGTTTGGACTCCCGCTTGTATCCGTTGGGACGTAAGGATCCCAACAGGATTTTCCTTTTGGCGGCCCTGGGCTGCAAGCTGCGCTGCGAACTCAGATTGTAGATGGCTGAGTGATGTCGTGTTAAATGTCAACGAGTTCGGGTTATCAGATGTAGCAGAGCCAACGGTTAACTCAAAAGGGAACGAAAGTCGGAAGTTATTTTCCACAAAGCTCTCACATATGTACGGTTTCGTGCATACAGCTGATATCTTTGTATGCTACTAATACAACGTCAACCATTAGTTAGAATCGTGTTTCCTCGATTCCGAGACTTGGAACTTCTTCCTCGAAAGTAAAGTTCATCAGGTGCTCCTTCCCATTCAGACGAAGTCCAGTTGTGGATTTTTTCCACAGTTGTCAATCAGATCCGTAATTTTTCAAGGATTATTTTATACAGTGAGCTCACCCACCAAAATCAAAGTCATCAAGCGTGTTGAACGAGAGCGGCGAAAGCAGGGACTCAATGCTAGTGAACCCGCGACTCCAATTCTTAGCGAAGAAGAAAAGACTGAGGATGCTGCCAGGACTATTGCCGGCTGGATCGGCCGCATGCGGGAACAAAAACAGGAGAGCAGCATTTTAGCACGCAGACTACAAAAGCTGGAATTCCCCGAACTGAAAACCAAGTGATCTCGGGTTTTCTGAAAGCGAGGTGAGTTCCTGGCCCCAATACGCACCCTGGCAGAGCACAGGGCAAGTATAAGCGTGTCCGGACAGGTCCTGATCGGACGTTTGGCTATTAAACTCAACGGCTAAACTCAACGGCGAAACAGCGAAAATCTCTCCGCGTCAAATACTCGTGATCGAAAGGGAAGTCCCGCACGAGGTCACTTCCCTCGAAGAGAGCGCTTTCCTGATCTCGATTTCCGGTGTTCGCGAGAATACACGATAGTCGTTGACGATTTTGAGGTGCGCAATATCCGTATGCGCAGGGTCGTCGGAAGGCGGTAAACAGAATTCGTTGGAACACACCTCCGCCACATCTGACAAAGGTTCTTTGAAACAATTAAAGAATAACGGACGTGGCAATCATCCCAGTTGAATGAATTAAACTTGACTCGATTCCCGATTCGCCTGACACTTTGTATCAGCTTTAGCGCAAACGCTGATTCGGTTTCTGTAGTATCGGCGCGCAATGCGAACAAGGGCGGTACGGTGACAACAATGGAGTCATGATGGACACGGCAGGGGCTGGAGACTGTGAACAGAGAGACGAATCGGGCAACATCACCTATGACCTGGCTATCAAGCCCGCCTTTGCGGCAGTCGACGATCCAGAGCGCCTGATACCCGCAATCGAGTTTCGCAATGTGCATTTTTCCTTTGAGGATCAGGAAGTTCTCGACGGGATAAGCTTCCGCGTCATGAGGGGTGAAATGAAGATCATCCTGGGCGGATCGGGAAGCGGGAAATCCACAACCCTGACCCTGGCCCTGGGATTAAGAAAGCCGGATGAAGGACAGATCCTGATCAACGGTGAAGATATAACCGACCTTAATGAAGATGAACTGAACCGGGTGCGTGCGCAGATGGGGATTGACTTTCAGGAAGGGGCTCTGTTCGATTCCTTATCAGTTTACGACAATGTGGCGTTTCGTCTGCATGAACGTGGCGTTCCTGAAGACGAAGTAGAGCGTGAAGTGCGCCGTTTGCTGTGCTTCGTCGACCTCGAAGATGCGATAGAAAAAATGCCCGCCGAGCTTTCAGGTGGAATGCGTACACGGGTGGGCATCGCACGGGCACTGGCGGGCGATCCCAGTATATTGTTGTTTGACGAGCCGACGGCGGGTCTGGACCCGCCGACTGCCCGTGACATCCTTGAACTCGCGATTAAGTTGCGTGATCTGAAGGACGTTGCGTCGATCTTTATTACACACGAAATCGAAAATGTCGATTTCCTGTCTTCGACTTATGCGGCAACAACCAAATCCGGAAAGCTCGTTTTTGTTCAGACCAAAGACGATCTATGCCTTGTTAACACCAACATCCTCATGATCCGCAAGGGCCGGTTCATTTTTAGCGGCAGGATCAAAGACCTCTACGAATCGGAAGACCCATATATAAAGAACTTCGTTGGTGGGGTCTAGATTTCCTCGCTCTGTTCCGACTGCGTTCGTAACTGATACAACGGTGGCAAGCATCAGCGAAATCAGCAGGTCGACACACCACAAACCTCTTTGTCTGTTGTTCAGGCACCGTGGACAACATTAGCGAATGAATAATTGCCGGCATGTGCCCTTCAGAAGGCCAGATCGAAGCAGGTAACATTGTGCGAATGGCGCCCGGCTACAAAAAGGAATGAACTTATCAACCGGAAAATACGTATCGCAACCCCAGGGGGAGACCATCTATGTATTGCCAGGCATGTGGAAACGAGCAGCCAGCGGAGTTGAGCTATTGTAATCGGTGCGGCGCAAGATTTGGGTCGGGTAGGGAGTTGCAGCTAAGACCTTCGGCAAAGCTCACTACGAGCATTGTGGCGCTTTCTGCCTCGATGACCGTTATTACTCTGGCCGGTTTCATCGCTGTCCTTAGTAGTGCGATGAATCTGCTTGAAAGGAATATACCGATGCCGTATCGGTTTGTTATCCTTTTGTTCTTTATTCTGGTCATAGTTTTAGGTGTCGACGTTTTGCTGGCGCGTCAGATAAGCCGATTGCTGAGTTCGGGCTCGAGGCTCGCAGAATCTATCCCTCCTGCGCAGGCTTCGGTATTGTCCGAGCGCATTGCGCCGCAGCTTGGCGAAATGAAGCGGCCAGTGGGAAGCGTAATCGAAAATACGACTCGATTTTTCGAGCCCTCGTGGGAGGGCCGGGATACTCAATCGAAGTTGTAAGGTTTTTTGAACTGCGCATGGTGATTAAGCCACCAATTTCAACCAAGTACAGGTGACAGATTAGATTCCGGTATCAGGATGGGGCTGGCGTAAGGCTTTTTTCGTCCTTTCGGAATTCGCAATTTTTCTTTCCCTTAATTTAACCGCCAACGCCTCGCTCCCAGGGTGTTCGAGAACTCGCTCTCGCGACATCTGCACTTTTCTGACTTCCGTTCCCCACTTTGTGTATGCTTTACTTATACAAAACAATAGGGAAATGGAGTTGATTTGCCGCCTAATCGCGGTAAGAAAACATCATGCAAGCAAATGACTTCGAATTAACCAGTCAGAAGGATCAGGCCCGAGTATTAAAGGAACATCTGAATCCCTTGCCGCGCTCGGTCACACGATCCGGTGTTTTTGAGCTTCTGGACGGCGAATGGCGGTTTGATTTGGATTTGGAAGATAAAGGGTTGTCCGAGCAGTGGTACCTGAATCACAAATTTAACCATACGGCATCCTGGCCGGGCTCTGTCGAAGCCCATATGGCGGCGGCCAAGGACATCCAACAAACGACACCAGTATGGCAGGACAAGGTAGTGGCCTGGTATGAGCGTGAATTCCAGTTACCTGAGAAATGGTGTTACCAGGTAGATTGCATAACGCAGATCACATTTGGCGCGTGCGGTTACGAAACAAGTGTCTGGTTAAACGGATTCAGGCTGACGACCATTGAGGGCGAAGAGACCCATTATGGCGAGTACACTTCGTTCAGCTATGAGTTGCCCAACGAGCGTCTATTGCCGGTCAACCGCTTGACGGTTCGTATCGCTGCTTCTTTGGACGCCGAAGTACCAAGAGGGAAACAGAATTCAACCGTCTTTAAGCGTGGAGGTATCTGGTATCAGACCTATACGGGCGCGGTACGAAGCGTCTGGCTGGAACCAGTCGAAGCAAATCGTCTGCGAACGAGAGTTACAGTCATCAGCAATTACCGTGACAACTTTGTCGCGTTCGACTTTACCACTCTCGTGCATAATCCTGATGTCTATACACTTAGAGTAGTGGTTTCGGAACGTGGGAGCAATACCCCGTTGGCGGTACACGAGTATAGTCTTGCTTTGGAGGCGGGACAGAAGAGGCAGCGTGTTACCTTGGAATTGGAGGGCGCGTCGTTTTGGTCGCTGGAAGATCCAAAGCTATATGGATTGGTTGCTCAACTGATCGGACGTGATTGCATTTCGCAGATCGAAGTCGCGTTTGGGTTGAGACATATCGAAGCACGCGGTCGCAGTGTTTTCCTAAACAACGAGCCCGTATATCTGGACGGTATACTCTATCAGCCAGGGACCGCTACGTTCGAGCAGATGCGGGCTCACCTGCTGGCGATGAAACAACTGGGATGTAATCTCGTCAGAGTTCACATCAGCGGAATAGATCCTCGCATCTATGACCTTGCTGATGAAATCGGCATGCTTCTATGGGTAGAAATTCCAAGCCCGCACAGCTCCAGTCCGCGAAGCCGTGAAAATCATTGGTTGGAACTCCACCGAATGTTGGTATTCGCGGGTTCGCACCCGAGTGTCGTGATCTGGAGCATGTACAACGAGGATTGGGGCGTGCAGGACATCGCAACAAATCTGGAAACGCGAATGTACATCGCCAAAACTTATGGGTATATGCGATTGACGCACCCGCACATACTGGTGGTGGACAATGACGGGTGGCAACATGTTTCAGTTGAGGGTCGACTGAAGTCCGACCTGCTTACGGCGCATATTTACACGCCGGACCTTCACGCATGGGATGAATTGCTTGACAGATTTACGTCCGGTGAAAACGAAGGTGTAGCTGTAAAACCCCTCGTCGTCGGCGACCCATTCTTCAATGTGGGCCAGATTCCGATGGTTGTGAGCGAATGGGGTGGCTTTGGGTTTTCAGAATATGGAGGACCTTTTGAACGTGCCGAGAAAGTGAATGACATCCGGGCGTTCAAGGAGGAATTGAGAAAGCGACCGATCGCAGGTGACGTCTATACACAGGCGGTTAGTATCGAAGACGAGAATAATGGGTTGATTGATCCATCGACGGGGGAGCTGCAGGTTCCTGCGGGGCTTTTGGCGTCTTCGATCGCTACCGTATCTGCAAGCGAGGACCCAGCGCGGCAGAGCCGCAAGCTGGGGAATTTTGAATTATGAATTATGAATTTTGAATTGCTGAAGTCACAGTATTTCACAATCGTGTGAGTTTATCGTTCATACGTAGCGGTAAGGTCTTGCCAGGAAAAAAAAGAAGTTACAGATTGGCATTGCAGTGGAGAGCGAGGGAATCGCACCATCGAAGATTGATGCCACCTGAGACGATTAGCCGCTGAAGCGTGCAGGTGATATTCGATCGATAATGAATGGACGTTGGTGTGAGTCGATCGGGGTAGTAGCCCGACCGTGATCCTGCTTACGTTATTCCCATTGACCGTGAGCAAGGGCTCAAGCTGATCATACTATGAGTATGCGTGAGGCTTGGCTCGTCTGCGGTCTTAATTGTTGGAGGACCCTTACAATGATCTCTCACTGGAAATTGACGACCTTCACTTTGATAACCGTTTGTTTTGCGATTGGCGCATTCTGTTTTTGTTTTTGGAATGCCGAGGGTGCAAGCACCGGCCAAAAGGAAAACGAGGCGAGACAAGCGAACCCGATTTCTCAGATCGATGAGAAAGCTGCGCGCGCCGTGGGGAATGATGAAAACTCGATCAGGGAACTCTCCAATTCGGTGGTGGATTGGGCGGTCATGGGTCAACTGCCTTCGTTTTTGACGGAGCCTTACAAAGAACGGCTTGCGCGTGCAGAGGTCAATTATCGTTCGGGAGTTACCCCAGGTATCACCGGGCACAATATCGTGTTGCTGATTGACGATCTTGTTCAGAAACTCGAGGCGCCGGAATATGCTCGCACAGACGACGACGAAGTTTTTAATCTGCGAGCGAATCTCGCAGCAGGGGCGCCACATCTGGTGGGAAACTTTTCCCAGGCAAACTCGAAAAACGCTGCAGCAATCGGACCGGAAGACAAATTGTCGCCAATCGAAGCGGTATTTGTCACCCGGCAGCTAATAATGCAAAAGGAAATCAACGAGGCGTTTCAGACGACCCCGGCCGAAAGGCTTGAAGTAAAGAAAAGCATCGAAGCGGTTGAAGGTGGAGGTGTTGTTTTGACGCCGGAGGAACGTGGGATGCTTAGATACGCGTTGCTTCAGCAAAAGGGGGCAGAAAAAACGCCGGTCGAGTCCGCGGAGGAAATTGCCGCCCAAATTGTTAAGAGCCGCTCAGAACGAGAAAAGGGCACATTGCGAGGTGCTTACCTCATTGCACGGGTGGTATCGCCTCGGACGACAGAGATCGGAAAGGCTTTTAGGCGGGCGTATACCATGAAGATCAGTGACGGGCTGACCCTAACTGATTCTTCTTTAGAGTTGCTTGGAATCGGAAAATAAACTGTCAAGGAATCTATGACCTTGGCCGAGCCAGTTGAGTCTTGCGTGGCTTATCTGTAACTTAGGATCAATGGAGAAACAGAAGCCCGGAGTTACAGTTGAAGATGGTTCAGACCAAGCAGGAAGTAGTTCAATCGCCGCGTTGCGGCACCATGATTTCAGAGTCTTATGGATTGGTCAGTTTGTCTCGATGGTCGGTTCGCAAATGCAGTTGGTCGCGATCAACTGGCACGTATATGTTTTGACACGATCGGCACTGGCGCTTGGGTTGTTGGGTCTGGTAAGGGTGGTGCCAATAATTCTTTGTTCGTTGGCGGGTGGGGTGGTTGCAGATGCGATCGACCGCAAGAAGATGATTTTGGGGACGCAGGTTGTATTGTTGTCGAGTGCGGGATGCCTGGCCCTGGTTACAGCAGGTGGATTAAAGGTTGTCTGGCCGATTTACCTTCTGACAGCGATTGCATCCGCCGCCACAGCGTTTGAAAATCCAGCTCGCCAGTCATTGCTTCCGTCATTGGTCCCGATCAGGGATTTTACAAACGCAGTTAGCCTGACAATGATCTCGTTTCAAGTGGCGACCATTTGTGGTCCGGTTGCCGCGGGTGTCTTATTGGCGAGTTATGGCCCGTCAATCGTTTATTTGATAAATGCTGCGTCGTTCCTTTCAGTTATTGTCGCGGTGTTGTTGATTCGGACCAGCGGCCGTGTGGCAGTTGCAGAAAATGCAACGGCAAATCGGATCAGTTTTGCGGCATTGAGCGACGGCCTGAAATTCGTTTGGCAAACGCCCATTATCGTCCAAACGATGACAATTGATTTTATTGCGACGTTTTTTGCTTCCGCGACTGCATTGCTACCGATCTTCGCAGCAGAAATTTTGCATGTGGGTGCCCATGGTTTTGGAATACTGGCGTCAGGCCAGGCCATGGGCTCTGTCGTGACGGCGTTGGTGATGGCAAAGCTGGGTACCCTGAGGAATCAGGGCCGTAAGGTGGTGATGGCAGTTGCGACATATGGGGCGGCAACAATCGGGTTCGGATTATCGAGGAACTTCGCTCTGTCGCTGGTAATGTTGGCGATTGTTGGGGCGTCGGATACGGTCAGCACAGTATTGAGGCAGACGATTCGGCAACTGGTTACACCCGACAATCTGCGCGGTAGAATGACATCCGTTAACATGATGTTTTTTATGGGCGGACCTCAGTTAGGCGAGCTCGAGGCGGGTGCGCTGGCAAAATATGTTGGTGCGCCGATTTCGGTGGTTCTGGGCGGCGTAGGTTGTCTGGTTGCGGTTGCAATTGCGGTAACAAAAGCGAAATCGTTACTGACGTATGACGCATCGGTACCAGACCGGACGTTGTAAGTTGGACCCGTGCAGGACAGAACATGAATACTTCGTTCAAACCGAGGGTGGATAACAATGAATACTATTAGAACTGCTTCAGAGAATGACGTTCGTCACCCATTTGTATTTGCGAAGGTACTGTGGCGTGCCGGCCAGGATTCCGCATCGAACGATCGAGAGGATGTTGAGGAGCCTGAGCCCGATTTGGACGGGGTCGTCAGGGAAGAGCAGGAATATCTTCGGGAGAGACTGCGGACGGAGCTTGGACGGGAACCTTCGGAAGATGAACTAAACGAATGGTTAAGAGAGCACACAGAATCGTATTGATTCATATTGTCTGGATGCGAGCCTAGCCAATTCCTAAATCGATCAGCTGGATTTACGAGGCTCCGTAAAGCGGGTGCCTCGCAATCCTAACTGACCGATGTTTCTCACGAACTGGAAACAGTTATTTGGTTATCAACGTACTTGACACCTTTTACTTTGCGAGCAACTTGCTCTGCTCTCGTCTTCTGATCGTTGGATATAACTGTTCCCGTTAACAAGACCTTGCCATTCAGGACGTCTGCATTCAGCGCCAAGCCTGACAATACTGCATCTTCTTCGAACTTCTTATTTAATGCCGTCAGAACTGTGGCATCGTTGCCGGAATTTGGGGCCTGCGATGGTAATGGCGTCGGAGCCTGTACAATGATCGGCTGTGCGGCCGGTTGCGGCGGCTGCTGGACGATCACCGGCTCCTGTGGAGTAGCGGCAGGTTGCTGAACAATGATCGGCTGTTGGGGCGAGGGCTCTGCGCTGGCCAAACGTGCGTTTGCACTGGCTTCATCGGTAGTTTGCCGGTCATACACGACCAGAAAAGCGATTGTAACCAAAGCAACAATGCCGACTACGATCGCAGCAACGGTCCCGCCCGAAAAACCGGAACGGTCCGGTACGCGAGAAGACTCGCTACTTACATATTCACGTCTTGAGTTTGGTGTATCAACCACGACTCGACTTCGTTTTTGTTCCTGATCTTCGTATGCCATCTCTTCTCCTCAGGGCTCAATGTTAATATTGAAGCGAATTGTGAGAACAACGAGATTCTCCCTATGTATCTCGTGCAACCCTATCCAGAAGCGGCGCGCTAAGCGCAGTTGCTTTCGCCGCAAAAAACCCAGTCGCCCAGCGATCCGGTAGTGATACCGCTGACCTGATGGTGCTCACTCATTATCCGATTTACTCTGACAGCAATCTGCATTCCCTGAAAATACCGAGGAACGTGATCGTCTCCTGGAAACTCAAGGATTTGAGTAAGTTAGCGATGAATTTTGAGTGCTGAAGAAGACTAACGATACGTTTTGAAGTCGCAAAGTATGGTATGCATACGCGCTACGAAAGTGATCGGTCGGCTTAAAGTGATACAGGGGAGCTATATTCCAGGACCATTTGCAGTGGATTGTTAGCGACCGCATAATATCGTCATGACTACGGCGTTGATCCATCATCCGACATATCAGCTGCATGATACCGGCGAAAATCATCCTGAGCGCCCCGAACGGTATTCAGTGATAATGGACGCTTTGCGCCGCGATGCGGAGCTGTGGACTAGTCTCAAGGAAGTACTGCCAAACCCCGCGCCCAAAGGAATGGTGCAGGCATGTCACACAACTCAACACTATAAAGCCGTGGAACGCGCAGTAAGTGAAGGCAAGGGGTATTTGGATGCCGATACTGTTGTATCGCTTCGTTCGATGGATGCGGCATTACTCGGTGCAGGCGGAGCGGCGCGTGCGGTAGATGCGGTCGTAACGCGCGAGGTTCGAAATGCATTTGTTGCCGTGCGTCCGCCCGGCCATCATGCAACGGCCGAACACGCAATGGGTTTTTGTCTTTTCAATAACGTCGCAATCGCAGCAAAGCATGCACAGTCGCGTTACGCTTCAATTGAAAAAGTTGCGATAGTTGATTGGGACGTTCATCACGGCAATGGAACTCAGGGGATCTTTTATGACGACCCAAGCGTGTTCTTCTTTTCGATGCATCAATATCCGTGGTATCCGGGTTCGGGTTCGCGCGGAGAGACTGGAACGGGTCGGGGCCTTGGGACTACTATAAATGTACCTGTTCGAGCGGCAACCAAAGCATCGGAACAGCGTAGGATGTTCGAGTCTGCGATTGAAGAGATTTCTTCGCGCTTTAGGCCCGACTTGATCCTTATCTCGGCTGGTTTTGACTCGCACGAATCAGATCCGTTGGGACAACTTCGTTTACAAGACGAAGACTTTCGCGAGATGACCAAAGTTGTTTTAAAGTGGGCCGACGAAGTTTGTGATGGAAGAGTCGTGTCGTGTCTTGAAGGTGGTTATAATCTCGAGACTCTTGGCGATACCGTGCGCGCACACGTAAAGACGATGTCGAATCACGTTGCAAGCAAAACGCTAAAGTCTTCTCAATAGAAAAGCCAAATCTGGTTACATTACTCAAACGTGACAGGTGACAAGTGACAGGTGACAAGAAGTTGTGTGCTTACGGCCGTTTTGTTGCTAATTCTGCGCATTAAGTAAGCGAACCGAAGCGGAAGACAAGCTCACCATAGTTTCCAGGATTTCGTACAAGAATCGACCTGGAACGGGCTTTTTCCTGTCACCTGTCACCTGTCACCGTTTACCTGTCACCTTTGTGTACATTAGGGCTAGGTGTTATTTGCAGCGGACTTCAATTTGAGAAACCCTGTTTCTAGTCCCTCAGACGATACGCTTACAATAGCCGCACCGCTTTTAAGTTGAACCTTAATTAATGCGTAACCGTTGTATAGCTCGAGTCGCCTGGAACCCGTCGAGGTGCCGAGGTTGTCGAGCAGCCGTCCATCGCCGGTTAAACCAAAACGAACGACCTTGCGTGAATCCAGGCAAGGCACACCATCACTGTCAAGCAGCATTGCACGCACAGTTATCTTCTCTCTATCTTTTTCATGTTCTTCCAGTACCAGTTTCGATGGCGTCCCCCACGACTTCGTTTGATAGTTTAAGCTGGCTGTATCCGTGACCGTTGCACCGTCTTTTATTCCAACTGCTTTTATAACGTTCTCACCGTCTTTAAACTTAACGAGCCAGCGCAGACCGGCAGCAGGGAAGTTTTGGCTGTTGCGCTGTCGCACTCTGGCTGAACTTCCGTTCACGAACAGTTCAACCTTTGGACAATTGGAGTAGACTTTGACAAGCTTGCTCTCGTTCGGCTTACCCCAACGGACCGGCCATGAGTGTCCGTAGATGCGCACCATGGCCCGTTCAGCCCAATACGATTGGAAGACAAAGTAGCCCTCCTTCAGGGTCATGTCACGCTCAACTACTCCCTTCTGATTCACGCGAGGTAATGGATTTTCAGGTCGCTGCGGTGCGGAGAAGTCCTTAAAGACCCACTGGGCTGTACCGGCTAACCAATCCATTGTTTCCTGTTCTTTCAGGTGCCAATCGAAGAGATTGCAGATATAAGTCTCAGACCAGTCACCGTTCTTCGAAGCCGTCTCCTGGCCTCCGGTCAACATGTAATCGAGTCCCTTTTCATTCGGACTTTCTCCGGCAACGTAACTTGCCAAAAGTTGGTCGACACTTTCGGAGTGCCTTAGTGCATGACTGTCGCCACCCCATTCAGCATGCAGGAAATGCTCGACCTTTTTCATCTCACCTTCCGACATTTTTTTATAATCGGTGTATCGGCCGCGATACCACCCAGCCCAGATCGAAGGCGAATAGACGTCAACAACATCTTTGCAAAAGTCGCAACGCCGAATTACAGTTTTCCGTGAAGGATCCAGAGTGTGGGCAAGGTTGTTGAGCTCGCTCATGAAAGCGCGAATCTTTTCCTTGTCAAACTCTTCGAAATCGCCCGGCCAGTCGTTTTCATTTCCCAAGCCCCACAGGATGACGGAAGGATGATTTCTATGCTGATCGATCATCGACTTCAGCATATTGCGCGCCTGTTCCTTGTAAAGTTCTCCGCCGAGTCCGCCGCGGCACCAGGGTATCTCTTCCCAGACGAGTAGTCCCAGTTCGTCGCACAAATCGAGCACGATTGACGATTGCTGATAATGAGCAAGCCGGATGAAGTTCGCACCCATGGCTTTGATCAGCTCCATCTCCGTACGGATTAAATCCTCGGTCATTGCTGAACCAAGACCTGCATGATCCTCATGACGTTGCGTTCCGCGCAACAACAATCGTGCTACGTTTAGCTTGAATGGCCCGTGCGACATAAACTCGAAATTGCGCAGGCCGAACCGCTCGACGACCAGCATTTCCCCACGGTCGCTGTAAAGGGTAACTTCGCAGCGATACAGTGAAGGCGTGACTGGAGACCAAAGTGCCGGCGCATCCAGCCTAAAAGTATCAAGGTCCTGAGCTCCTTTCGCTTCCGGCAAATTGCGCGA
>Ga0137359_10000477_pt1 | contig 30246 bp, 28 predicted proteins | sample Mad1_40_16metaG_FD_108281 | JGI IMG/M metagenome (GOLD analysis project Ga0137359, IMG submission 108281) | Vadose zone soil microbial communities from Angelo Coast Range Reserve, California, USA - Mad1_40_16 metaG | ecosystem: Environmental > Terrestrial > Soil > Vadose zone | place: USA... | reverse complement strand
TGGATCGACGTTCCTTGTCAACGGAAAATAGGCGAGCACGCCGATGTAATCGAGCGCGTCCCAAAATTTTACGTCGGCATATTCATTCCAGTTCGCGCCGTAAGTTAGTTTGCCGTGATAAACCTTGCGGACGGCACCAATGATTCTTCGCCAGCGGTCTTCAAGCTTTTGGGCGTAAGTAAATTCGAGTCCCACACACAAGACGGCCGCGTTGTGCGCCTCGGCGATTTTCGCCATTTCCACGATCCACCTTTCGTAATCGTCGAAGAAGCGATCCCATTCGACCATGGTGTTGAAAATGATTTCGCCGCGCCAGGAGAACTTGGATCCCCAATAACCGATGTGTGGAATAAGCATGACCGACATCCCGCGATCGCGTGCCCAATCGAGCGGCACAGTGATATGCCGGTAGTTATCGATGTCGCGGAATGTGACGTGGCCGTCGTTTTCAATCCTGGCATAGGGATGTATGGCGACGCTGTTTACGCCTAACGACTTCAACTCATCGAGCGTCTGCGCCATTTCCGGCGTCTGCCATTCGATTCCCCATGTCTGGCACGAAACGGTTACGCCTTTGAAAAATTGCGGAGATTGAGCGCCGCATTTCGCGGCAAGAACGAGCATTATGATCGCCAAAATTGTAGGACAACCGCTCCGATTGCCGCGATCTCTATGCCTCTGCATCCGTCTGTGATAAACTCAATTTGATCTTCCTCAACAACTCAACCTTTCAACAGCTCAACTCGTCTTTGGATGGAAGTCGAAAAAGTCAATGTGCTCGGAGTCGGCATTAGCGTGCTCGATCAGGATCGGGCGCGGGAATTTCTTTTCGATGCGGTGCGTAACGGCCGGCGCGGTTACGTGACGATCACCAATGTGCACAGCGTGAGCGAGGCCCAGCGCGATCCCGCGTTGCGCGACATTTTCAATCGCGCTTTGCTTTCCACTCCGGACGGGATGCCGATGGTTTGGATGGGACGTTTGCAGGGACAACCGTCGATCCGGCGCGTTTATGGCCCGGATCTGGTCTTGAATTTGTCCGAGCACTCTCGCGCCGCCGGATTCAGTCACTTTTTTTGCGGCGGCAAACCGGGAGTGGCGGGAGACTTGGCCGATACTCTGCAAAAGCGGTTTCCCGGTTTACGTGTCGCAGGAACTTTTTGCCCGCCCTTCGGTCCGCTCAACACCGAACAGCGGGCCGCGCTTGCCAACAAAGTGCGGGAAACGCAGCCCGATTTTTTTTGGGTCGGAATCAGCACGCCGAAACAGGAACGGTTCATGGCCGAGTACATGTCGATCTTGCCCGAAGCAAAAATTTTTATCGGCGTGGGCGCGGCCTTTGATTTTCTTTCCGGACGCGTGCGACAGGCGCCGCGCTGGATGATGCGCATTGGGCTCGAGTGGCTCTTTCGACTTTTTCAGGAGCCGAAGCGGCTCTGGCGGCGTTATCTGATTTACAATCCGCTTTTTATCCTGCGCGCCACGGCCCAGCTTCTCGGTTTGCGTTCGTATCAACTGTGACCACTAACGTGTTCATTGCGCTGTTTGGCCGCAGATTCTAGAATTGACGCGGTGAGGGAACAGCTTAGGCAACTCGGCGAAATCGGCCGCGCTTTATGGGAATGGTCGCGCCGGAATCCACTTCAGGCGTTTTTGTTCGCTGCTGCGCTTGCGACCGTCGTTTACTTTTTTGGTTTTCTTCCGCTCTACGCGAATCGCGCCCAGTCGATTTGGACATGGGCCTGGATGCGTTTTCTGCCGCAGTACAATCAGGAGCACAGTAAACTGATCCCGCCGATCGTCCTGTTTCTCGTCTGGTATCACCGCGGTGAAATTCGCAAGGCGCCGAAACAAGGAAACAACTTCGGACTGATTTTTGTCGGAATTGGAATTCTTTGTTACGTGATCGGGGCACGCGCCCTGCAACCGCGTATCGCGATCTTTGGGTTTCCGTTTATCGCGTTCGGAACGGTTCTTTTTCTCTGGGGCAAACAAATGGCGCGTGTCCTTCTTTTCCCGATAGCTCTGCTTTTTTTCATGACTCCGCTGGGCGCGATCGAGCAGACGACTTTCCGGCTGCAATTTTTGATTATTGATGTCGTTAGCGCACTGAGCCGGCTGTTCGGAATGGCGATTTATTCGGTTGGCACGGGCGTCTATCCGGTTTCCGGCAACTGGGGTTTCGACATTGCAGAGGGATGCAGCGGAATACGGTCGCTTATTGCCATGGTGATGGTCACGGCGATCTACGTTCATATTTGCGAACCGAAACTGTGGAAAAAAATTACCATTCTTTGCTTTTCGGTCTTGTTCGCGATCGTTGGCAATGCTGGACGGATTTTCACAATCGTTGTGCTAGCCAAGCTCGGGTTTCCAAAACTAGCAGGCGGCTTGTATCACGATTGGTCCGATTGGGTCTTCTTCCCGATCGCGCTTCTGAGCATGTACGGCTTTTCCAGGCTTCTGAATGTAAACTTTAAGACTTTGGTGACGCGTAAACGACCGAAGGAAAAGGAAGCCGTTGTCTATGACTACTAATCGGCTGGTCGTTCTCCTGCTGACGTTGGTTATTGGTTTAAGTGCAGTTTTTTTCCTGCCGACGTCCTCTAACAGCGAACCAGTCGGGATCAGACTCGCGTTGCCTCAGTCCATTGATAAATGGTACGGCGTCGATCTGCCGATTACCGAGCGTGAACGACAAATTCTGGCCGGCGATACCGAGTTTGCGCGAAAGCAATACACCGATGGCGCGGGCAACACGATCAGCGCCTCAATTGTTTTGTCCGGTCACGATCTCGACAACAGCATTCATCGTCCGGAACGCTGCCTGCCCGCGCAAGGCTTGACTATTGCGGATTCCAAAAATCTCGCGATCACTGTGCCCGGTTGGGGAAATCTACGGGTCACGCGGCTGCACAATGTGCGCCAGGTTCCGACACGCGATGGCAAAACAGTTCCGATCTATAACCTGAGTTACTATTGGTTTGTCGGTTATCACCATCTCACTGCGTCTCATTTGCAGCGGACGTTTCTGGACATTCAGGATCGAATCTTAAAGGGATACAACCAACGATGGGCTTACGTCACAGTCGCCTCCGATATCACCCAGGGTGTGATGCCGTTTGGCCGCTCGGAGAAGGAGACAGACGCTTTACTGCAGGATTTTATCCAGCGCTTGTTTCCGCAGATCAGTGACGAGGCGCAGACTGTCGCTCGAAAATTTGAAACGCCGGCAAAACCCGCGTCACTTTGAAATCGTGTTCGCGCAGGTAATTGTCGATCTTGCCGCGCCGATCGTAAATGTCCGGCTTGGAAAAACAAACAAGGTCAGGCATTGCAACGCTCTCCAACGCGCTTTCGGTCAGGCTTGAGCTAAATGTGAGATTTGGCGAATCCAGCGGCAGGTTGTAATACGCGCCGGTACTCTCATCGGCGATCCACCAGACTTTTTCATTCGCGGCGATTGCGTTGCGCGCCAAATTCACCGCCGATCCGTAATCATCGCGCCAATGCCGCGGCGCAAAACGAATTTCCAGCGCGGAGATTAAAAGCACGACAATCGCGATCATTGCGACAGCGCTGAGCCATCGCCGTTTGCTGAACAAGATTTGCTCGAAGCCGATCGCCAAAAGGATTAGCAGAAATGGTAGGAGCGGAGTGAAATGGCGACCGAGAAGCCGCACGTAACTAATCACGGCCGCCGCAATCAACAGGGCCAGCGGTAGAATTACGGTGATGCCGAAGAAAATAAAATCGCGACGCGTCGCTTTTCTGCGCAGCGCAATAAAAGCTGCGCTCAACAAAACGAGGATAGCGATCGCTCCGAGAATCAGCGGTGCGATGTATTCGAAAATAACTTTTTCTCCCTGTTCGCGCATAGCTAATCGACCCGGGCCGAGTCCGGCAACACCGAGCAATTCATAAAAAGCGAAGGCAAGATTGGCGAATGAGGTTTGGCCAACGTTCGAAGCGCGGGCGCCTAGTCTGAGCGACCAGACGTAATACAAACCCAAGCCGATAACGGTACAGATCGCGGAGGCCGAAGATACCGGGAAGCGCGACGCCGTTTGCACAGTGCGACGCGGACCCGCCCAGAAAATGAATGTGCCGGCAGCGGCGATCGCCCAGGGCACTGCGATCAAATTCGTCGCGCAAACACCAACGATTCCCAAAAGAAATAATCGAAACCAAGACGGAGAATTGATTGCGCTTTCGGAAACTTCTCGCAGCCGCAATAGACAGGCGGCGGTCAATGCCGAAAATGCAAAGAGCACGATGTACGGTCTGGCTTCACTGACGTAATACCAGAGAAACGCATTGGTCACAGTAACAGCGGCGATTGCAAATTGGCGGTGTCGATCTTTTGGAAACGCGCAAAGCAAAGCGAGAAGGCCGGCTGCGAACCAGGGAATGTTGGCAGCGCGCAGCGCGATCTCGGATGTGCCGAAAATTTTTGCCCAGGCCCACAGATAAAACATGTAGAACGGCATCTGCAGATCCGAGCCTTTGTCCTGGATCATGGCCGTCCACCATTTCGCGAGAGAAGGCTGCATTGCCTTCGCCGCGCTGTGCGCTTCATCGATCCACAAACTTTGATTGCTAACCGCGAACGCGCCGACAAGCAGCCCGAGCAAGATCGACAATAGAACAAATTTGATTCGGCTATCGACTTGTCGATCCGCGTTTGCGTTCGAATTGGTCACGGGCTGGGAAAATTTACGATCCGACGCGGTGAATCTGACGCAGCATTCGGAATCCCATTTGCACGATCTTGCGCAAATTAATGCTGTTGGTTCCGCCTTGTCGCGCGCGAAATCGGATCGGAACGTAGCTCCAGCGCAAAGTCGAATCGCGTTTCAACGCCAAAGTCAGTGCGATGTTTTGAATGTCGAAATCTCTGGGCACGCTGGGTAGCGCTGTCTCCAAGGCCGCACGCTTCATCAGACGGTAGGGAACATTTGCATCCTTCAAGTTTCGTCCAGTTATCGTCGAAGTAAGAATGCTCGCGGCTTTCGAAATTATTTTGCGCACAAGACCGTCGTCACGCGTGATGCGTAATCCAAAAACACAATCGGCTTCGTTGCGCTTCGCCCAAAAGAGCGGAAAAAATGCCGGATCGCATTGACCGTCGGAATCGATTTGCAAAATCCATGGCGCCTCCTGTTGCAACGCCGCCTCATAACCAGCGCGGCAACTTCGGCCATGGCCTGAGTTTGGTTTGTCCAGAACCAGAAGTTGATCGGGATATTGCGACTGCAGTTTGTGCAAGATCGACAACGTGTTGTCCCTCGAACCGTCGTTTACGGCGAGCAAACGGGCGTTGATTCGCTCGCGCGCGAACGCTTCCAGCCATTCCGTTATGACCGCCGCAATGTTTGCCTCTTCGTTATAGACCGGCATGGCGGCGATCAGCTCGACGGAATTCATGAGCGAGCCGTCACCTTGCAGAGAAAATTGGCGGACGCGATCCGTCGTGAACGCATTTTAGGAAGCCGGCGGCGAAATCGAGCGATTCGCCGATGACCTGATCCATGTTCAGGTAACGATATGTTCCGAGCCGGCCAACGAACGAAGTGGCTTTTTCTGATTCGGCCAGTTGGACATATTTCTGGAGAAGATCGACATCGGCGGAGAGCCGCTTTGGATAATATGGCAGGTCGTCCGGTTCCGTTTCTTTGCTGTATTCCGTGAAGTAAACCGTGTTGTCATGCTGTTCCCACGGCGCGAAATGTTTGTGTTCGTGGATGCGCGTGTAGCCGACGTTTAACTGCGGGTAATTTATAACCGCGCACCCTTGGAAATCTCCACGTGCATCGGAGCGTTCGAACGTCACCGTGCGATAGCCGAGCCGGCCGAAACGGAAACCGAAGTACGCGTCCAACGGCCCCGAATAAAAGAGGTGGTCGCGCCGATCGGTCGACGCCGGATCGAATGGGGTCCCAAGCAGGACCGTAATTTTCTTGTGGTCCAGAAAATTGCGAACCATCTCCGTGTATCCCTCTTCCGGAATCCCCTGAAACAAGCTGTCGTAGTAACTGTCGTTATAATTAAACCGCAGGGGAAGACGTTTCAGGATTGAGGCCGGTAGTTCGCGCGGTTCGCAGCCCCACTGCTTTTTGGTGTAACCGTAAAAGAACGCTTCGTATAATTCGCGCCCGATCATCTTGAGCGCTTGCTCTTCGAAGTTGGCGGGCTCACCGATGGTTTTGTCGGCGATCGATTCGATGAACTTGCGCGCTTCATCGGGCGTGAAAGCTTTGCCAAAAAACTGGTTGATCGTGTGCAGATTGACGGGCAGCGAGAAAATTCCCTTGTCGATCTTAGCTTTGACCCGATTTACAAAGGGGCGGAACCGCGCGAAGCGATTGACGTAGTTCCAGACATCCTCGCGGTTGGTGTTGAAAATGTGTGGGCCATATTTGTGCACCATGACCTGTGTTGCTTGATCCCGTTCCGTGTAAACATGTCCGCCGATATGGTTTTTCGCTTCGAAAATCGTGATGCGACAATCGACAGCCTCGGCCAGTTCTCGGGCGAGGACCGCTCCGGCCAGCCCCGCGCCAGCGATGACGTAATGTGAATTGGCCATTAGTTGACGGCAAAATAAATGAAGAGCGCAAGCCAGCGAGCGAAAATTAACAGCGACCTTAATCTTATTGTGCTTGCTCCGATCGACGAAATACTAGAAGCCTGTAATCTTGCGTCGATAGAAAGCCCATATCGATCTTGTTTTCCCAAAAGCCCGAACGAACAGGCTTATAACCGGCTCCCGTCGGCGTCCACAAACCGCCGACAATGTCTGTAACTTTTTTCACCTCATCAGGCGCTACGACCAATACGGTTAAGCGTTGTTTCTCGGAGTCGAGCATCGCTGTTAGGTAAAATGGGGTGAAGATTTCGCGAGCTCGCTTCTTGGCGGCGTAATAGGTCGAGAATTCTCCGTACATGATATCTTCGGGACCGACATTTTCCTCGATCAGCTTTTCCACATGCGCGTAATTTCGGTCGCTCCAGTTGTAGGTCGCGGTGACACCATGAAGAAAAATGCTCACGGCGATGGCTGCGGCTGCCAAGGTCAGACTTATTTTTCGCTCAAACGACCCAAACTGGCACTGAGAAAGCGTCGCGCATATGCAGATCGCTAACGGAATGTATGTCATCCAACCATAGTAGGTCGGGAACTTACCTGAGAGGACCAATACGATCGTCAGAGTCGCCGAATAAAATATTCCAAAGAAAAGCGGCGATCGCCAACTCGCCTGACGTTTTCTCCAGGCTACGAAGCCAAGCAGTAGCGCTGCTACAAAGAGCGGAACGAAACTAAAATCCTTTGGAATGTGGTTGCTGTGCCTAAACGTTCCATGCAGTAAAGAACTAAACATGTTCACGCTGGTGTGACCGCGAATTGAAGCCAAGAAACGATCAAATACGCCAAAGCTCTTATAGAAAGCGATGAGTGAAACCGTTCCTGCCGCGGCGCCGGACCAAAGCACTGCGATTTCGTGCGCAATTTCGCGCCTGAGATAGATGATAAGAAAAACGCCACCGACCAATAGCATCGGTGCTAGTTGAAGGCCTGCCCAAGGGGCGGCAAAGCCAATCAGAAAGATTAACGTCCAGCGCCACCATCGTGGCGGCACCGAATAAAGATAAAATAGAGCGGCGACAAGGCACATCGGCAGACAATCGGGACGGCCGCTGCGGTAAGAAAAGATCGTGCTGTATCCGCCCAGCAACAATGCGACCAAAAGAAGTCGGTATCCGCTTTTTTGAATCAGCCCGAGTCGTATCACTCCCCGCCAGAAAAGGAGGCACGCAAGTACAACGTACGCGTAATTGATCGATCTTACAGCAGTGATGGAATCACCGAAAAAGTTCATCCAAAAATAAAGCAGGATTGCGTGCAGCGGAACATTACCCGCCCAAAATTCGTGTGAATGTTGGACGTACCACGCACTCGATGTGAAACCGTGCCCCATTCGTAAGTTTATGGCGGGGTCCGAGTAGGAAATTTCGTCAATCCAAACAAACGGGTATCGGGTCGCCGTAATCAGGTTCAAAACGAGAAACAGAATCATTATAGTCGCAACCCAATACGCTTCGGACTTTGTGGTTTTCAATAACGTGGGCATAATCAGGCGACTTTTGTAGCGACTTCTGAAGAGCGAAAATTATTGTAACATGGACGTTGGATTTTATCTCGCTGATCAGAACCCAGACCGTGATCGCACGATCGGTATTACGGTTTATACCAACCATCTGATCGAAGAGCTGTCCAAGCGCCGAGAATTGTCGCTCGCAGCTGTCGTTTCGACATCATCATTCAAGCCGCCATTAGCATCGATCGGTTTGACGACATTGGGGATGCGAACGGACAACTTGGTCGGTCGCCTTGTTGCCGATCAATTACACACGCTTTTTGCACAGCCAAAGGTAGACCTCTGGCATTATCCAAAAGGATTTTTGCCGCTGCTGTCGCAACCAAAGCGCCCGACCGTCGGCACCGTGTGCGACGTAATTATCCAGTTCTATGCCGATCGATATCCAGGCGCTCGCTCGGCCGCTGCCTACGGCTATTGGCTTGGAATGTTGAGAAAATCCATTCCTCGCTTTTCAGAGATAATAACGATCTCTGAATTCTCGAAGAATCAGATCGAACAATTTTCCGAACGTTGCAAACTGCGATGCCCGCCGATCACGGTCACTTATTTAGCGCGACGCTGGGTCTGCGAGGACATCTTGTCCGAAAAAAAGAATTACGTTCTACACCTCGCCTCTACAGAACCACACAAACAGACGGCGACTCTCCTTCGATTCTGGACGGCATTGCAGTCCAGGCGGCAGGATCTTCCGGAGCTTCACCTAGTGGGAGGACTCGATCGGGAAAGTGAAGCGCTCGTCGACTCGATGAATCGAGTGCATCGATTCGCGCGCCTCTCGGAAGCCGAGTTGAAGCAAAAATTTTCCGTAGCTAGAGCGCTAATCATTCCGTCGGAAATTGAAGGCTTCGGCCTTCCGGCACTGGAAGCTTACGAGGTGCGCACGCCGGTTGTATTTGCAGCTGGCACACCAATCCGGGAAATCCTCGGTGCGGAAACACCGGGAGAATTCAGTCTCACTTCCGTGGAATCGTTCGAGGCCGCGCTTGATGCCGTTCTCGCCCTCGACGCAAACGAAGTTGAGAAAATAGCTATCGAACTGCGCAATCGCTTTTCATGGTCGCGCTGCGCTGACGAAACGATTGCGGTTTATAAACGCGTGGCAATTTAGTGTAAGCGTTCAGGTCGTTGGCCACCTGGCGCCTACGTTGTCCGCGACAATTCGCCGTCGGGCATTCGGCGATGACAGAGTGTAGATGTCGATCTTCACACGCCTTGGGCGATACGCGCCCGCGACCGCTTTGCGCAAACGATGCAAGGCGATCGCTGTCGCGCGTTGGAAGTGTGACATTGCGGGTAACTCTTTGCGCCAGGCCTCGAGTTCCTGTCCGGTTAAGGATGTCGCGCCGAGATTTTGGCCCGTAAACGTGAACACAGCCAATAGTTCGGGGACCGTTTCAACAGAAACTCCGGCGTCGAGGAGACGGTAAATCCAGGCGAGGTCGCCGATTGCCTTCCATCTTGTATCGAAGTAAAGCCCGCGCTCTACGAGTTTTCGTCGAAAAAATGTTGCGCAACTGGAAGTATTCAGGTGCGAGCTATGAAGATGGCTCTTGTTGGGTTCGATTGCTCGGCGATACGACAGCGCCTTTCCATCGCGATCGACCAACACAACGTCACCGAACAAGATGTCGATCTTGGGATTCCGTGCGAACCGATTCGCGACGTCACGAAGTGTTCCCGGCAAGTATTGCTCATCACAGTTCAGATAAGCGCAGATATCGCCACGCGCTTTTTCCAGTCCGCGATTGATCGCGTCGTACATCCCGACATCTTTTTCAATAAACAACTTTGCAACGTCACGTGAACGACCGACGGATCTGGTCGCACCGTCGAACATCTCCTTGATTCCGTCAGTCCCGGCGTCCTGGATGATGTGTTCAACTTCAATTCCTTCTTGATCGGCGACGGATGCCATCGCCAGCCGCAACCAGTCTAATTGGCGAAAGCTCGGCGTAATAATTGAGATCATTTTTCCCGTCTTCGTTGAGACATGCTTGTGGAAACCCTGAAACCGATGGATCGAACCCTATGCGGTAGCCAGCTCCTCGCGCGCACCGCGCAGTGGCTTGTCCAGATTGACCGCGTCATCGGGCAGTTCTTCCGACGCAATTGCTTCCTTCAGGCGGAGGAAAGCTCCCGCGAGAGCAAATTCGAGCGGCAAAAACGTGCCGACGTTCAGAGCTCCAAACCAATAGGAGATGATCCAGACCGCGAGGTATAACGCAAGGAAGCGCAAAGCGATGTACTCAGGATCGCTTTTGCCGAACGGTAAACGAAAGGTTCGAACTAGAAGGCGTAGATTCCAAACAATAAAGAAGGTTGTCCCAATAATTCCGAAAGTATCAAGGGTTGCAAACAAGCCATTGTGAATGTTGCCAGTTTCGACTGTCTGGCGATCCCAGTTCGGATTGTATTTGTACACCGACCCCTTGGCCCATTGACTCTTAAAGCCAAATCCTCTTCCCAGCCACGGTTGCTCGGGAAAATACTCCTTCGCCCAAGTGGTCCAGACTCGTCTTCGAAAATCGTTCGATGCTCGAGCATCCCCGGCCATGTCGGCATCCCATTGTCCTGGTAGGAATGCCAGACCGCGCTGTATTTGTCTTGGAAGATGGAAAATCTGTGAGTTTACGAATGACAGCGTAAACAGGATTGCCGCAAATATCGGCAGAAGGGCGATCACTCCAGACTTCAAGTCCCGAATCCCAGCGGTGAAAAATCCGATGATTGCATTGATTACAGCGCTACGGAATCCAGAGAAAAGCGCAGCTACGAATCCTGTGGCGAGACAAATCAGGCGAAAAAAGTTTTGCGGATGCAGGATCTGGGTCAGCCGAACAGAAGCCAGGACAATCAGAATCAGCACGAAGCCAAAGTTGCCGAACGCCCCAATCCGCTCAGAGCTCATGTCTAAGGAGGTCCCGGTAACGACTTCTTCAAAACCCGCGCTCGAGACGGCAGAATAGAAAGGGTAGATCACATAAATTGACTTGGGGGATACCGTTGTGATTACACCAATGAGTAGATCGAAAGCGGCTACAGCCAGGACGAGGTAAGGAAGTTTGGCCCAAATCTTGGATTTCGTCGGAATGCTTTGAACGACGAAAAATGCGGCGAGGCCGACGTACACATTTACGTAATGATGGCCGCCCCAGATCGTCGAACCAAGAAAACGCATTCCGAAGCGATCATGCACGCCGTGCCAGGTAAGGATGGCCATGAACCCGGCGATCATCAGAGTGTCGAATCGGTTTCCCAATCTTAATCGAGTCCGGCGCAGTACAACGTCCCCGACCAGGAATTTGGCTACGCCGATCGCCATCAAGATTTGAAATGGAGTAAACGCCGCTCGAAGGATGGGAAACGTTCCGCCGAGAAAAGACGAAGCGATGGTGAGGACCCAAAACGACCGGCCGGAAAAAAGCGCGATGCAAGCAACAAAGATAATCACGGCCCCCAAGAGCATAGGGCCGTAATTCTCGTGGCCAATTTGCGACCCAAGGAAAACTGCCAATACCAAACCGGCGCCGCATAACGCCAACACCTTCAGTTGCTGACTCAGGGCGGGATCTTGCATGCGTTTTGTTCGCTCCAATTATATCGCAACAAGGTCTCTTCGACAGGTATTCTTGATTGGTTTATCGACCGGCGGCGACCATTTCATAAGATTGGGTGAGTTTTTTCCAGGCTTGCTCCCGGGAAAAGTCGTATCGTGTCTGATGCTCAAGGCTTTTTCTGTGGCCGGCGTCCCTCCAAGGCATTTCGCTTAGCGCGGTTTTCAATTCCCTACAGAGGCTCTCGACATCGTCGTTTCGTGCCAGCGAACCGAATCGGTACTTTCGCACGTACTCGCCAGGCCCGGAATTATCGTAGCACACTGGCCATAGCCCCATCGTTAAAGCTTCTTTTAATGCAGTAGGTCCAGTATCCACCCGCGTCGGAAGAATGAACACCGAACTTTCCTTCATCGACTCGACCAAATGTGGGGCATCAAGATCGCGCGAATGATGAAAGCGTTCGTTCATTCCCGTGTCTTTCACCAGTTTTTGCATCCGATTTTCGTTCTTAGACGTTCCTTTTCCGACGACATGAAGCTTCCAATCTTCGGGTGCGATTTTTGAGAAGGCGGCAATCGCATCCATCACATTTTTGCGCTGGTCGATAGCGCCCACGAAGAGGACCGTTTTCTGGCCGCCGTCGGAAGGTGCTGCGCCAAGAAATTCTGAACGCAGCGGATGCTCAATTACGCGTTTTATCGCCGCTGGCGGACAAAGAGAAGCGGCGCTATTTAGCGAGTAGTCGCTCTCCGCGACTACATTTCGAGCCCGCCTTAGCGTCATTCGTTCAGTGACACGCACGACCAGGGTTCGGTAAGTCCTCGGGAGGTATTTGTGATAAGTGCGAATCAAACCCTGGATTCCGATCACATGTCGTTGCGGAGCAAGACGGCGCGCGACCAAACCAAACGAATCTTCCGTCCCCCAGCCGTGAACTAGATCAGGCTTCAGTTCTTCAAACAGTGATTGAAAGTAACTCTTGTCGCGTTGGAAAAGCAGTACTGCCCGCCCACGCCGTGGACAAGGGAGCATATGAATTTGTGCTCCTTGATATTGAACCGTCTTACGCTTATCGCCTCCGGGCCAAAGGCATGCTAGATGAAGCTCGATTTCCTTCGGAGTTGGCAGGTGGGCCACAATCCACGGCAAGGCAGATTCGGAACCATGATCCTCACCCGCAAAAACTTCGTCCTGCACGACTCTTGGCAGTCTGCAAATCCAAAGCACTCTCATGCGTCTCCGACCTTATCCAGCGTGCGGCCGCATGAAACCCGAATTGATAGCAATCGGCAAAAAAACTGTGGCCCTGCTGCAAGCCGAGCAACAGATTGTTCTTCCCTTTTGTGAGAACCAGCGAATTGCTGCTTTGCCTAGAAAGAATGACAGCACAGATTTCTTGATTGAGTTTTTTCGATGAGAGTTACGCTAGCAAGCCTTGATCTATTTTGGATCGTCAATCAGGCGCGGGTGCTCCAAAGCGGGGGCTTTCTCGATCATTACTTCACGACTCGCGTTCGACCAGAGGTCGAAGGTATTCAAGGTGAATTGGGAACAAGTTGTTATCCGCTTCATTATCTGCTTCGGATCATGCAAAGGTGGCCGCGGTTTGTCGGCGGCAATCATTTCTACCTCCAGCTTTGTCGGGGGTTCGATTATTGGGTCCGGGCTCAGTTCCCCCGGCAGACCGACATCCTAACGATTCTTTCGGGCGTTGGCCTTCAAAGCTTCCGGGCGGCCCGCGCTGCAGGCGTGATCACAGTCGTCGAATGCGGATCCACGCATACCGATTTTCAGCATGAGGTCGTGCTCGCGGAGTTCCGTCGCAACGGGATCAATCGCCCGCTTTTTCCAAAGAGTTATCGTGATCGTGTCCAGGCCGAATTTGAAGAGGCGGACTATATTCAAATTCCAAGTAGGTTCGTCGGGCGGACATTCATAGAGCATGGCATTTCCGAGGCAAAGCTTCTTTACTCGGCTTACGGAGTTGATCAGGAAAAATTCAAAGCGAAAGAAGCGCTTCGCGCGGAAGAGCCGTTTCGTGCTATCTGCTCATCGGGCATTAACTTGCGCAAAGGCGCGCGCGCGCTCATGGAAGCCTGGCGTAAACTCTCATGGACCGACGCCGAGCTGCATTGGATCGGGAAGCCGACAGCGGACACGGCGCATTTGTTTCGTCAGAAACCGAGAACCGTTATTATGCACGAATGGATGGGTCATGAAGAACTTTCCGCACTTTACCGAGGTTGCGACGTTTTTGTCCTTCCATCCTTTGAGGAAGGTTTCGCCCGCGTGATGCTGGAGGCGGCCGCCTGTGGACTTCCCGTAATCGTAACGCCTAACACGGGGGCTCAGGACTTTCTCTCGCCGGATGAGCCTGAAGGTTGGCTGATTCCAGTAAACGATGTCGATGCATTGTGCGATTCGTTGATATTAGCGAAGCAAAATCGCGACAGAACATTCGCGCTCGGACAACGCGCGGCACAAAGGGCACGCGCTTTCACCTGGGATGCTTATGGTGAAAGAGTATTGGCGAACTATCAACGAGTGTTGGAATGCAAAGCGAACCGGCCGGCTGTCTGATTTGCGCACTTTTCGAAGCACTCGGACAGCGTTCGCCGCATCCGTTCGGCGTCGAATTCATTTGTCGCGCACCGAATGATCTCTGCTTTGTATTTATCGAAAGGTTCCTGAATCGATAATGTGGTCATGAGCGCCGGCGCCAGTTCGTCAACTGTTGTTGCGCTTGCGCAAAGGCCGACCTCGTACTGGCGCGCCATTCTTACCAGGCTGCTTTCAGAATGACCGAGTGTAATGATCGGTAATCCAGCCGCGAGGTAACTAATAAACTTCGTTGGAAAACTGAAGCGATTGTAACGCGGATCATCATCATCCAACGCCATTGGCGCAAAACCCCAATCGCACTCAAGCATCCTTTTTAACAGCTCGGGCTCGGGCAGGTCGCCATTTTCCACCATCCACTCTGAGTTAAACCACCGTTGCTGCGCGTAGGAATGTGCCCCAAAAAGGTAAAGCTCAATACGTCGCGGAAACGATTTGCGAATTTCTTCACTAGCCGACACAAACAATTCGAACACTTGTTCGACCAAGATTGTGCCGGCGTAGGCGATTCGGACTCTGGGCGAGAGAGCATCGACGATTGGCGTAGTACGTCGAAGGTTCTCAATTTGATGAGGCTCCAACCCAAACCGGATTATTGCATCGGCGGGAGAACCGGTTCGGCTAGTCAAATCTTGAGCCATGGTCTCGCTGATTGCGTCGCGCGTCGTAGCTGCAAGGTAGAGTTGATCCGTCAAACCTGCCATACGTGCACAGCGCCGCTTTCCGAAGCGTTGTGGCGAACTATGCACGTCTACGTAGTCGTGGAGTGAAACGTGGAAGGCGTACCGTGAGTTCAGCAAGCACCGAGCGAGTGGGAAAATGGACCAATCATGTGGGATCGCCCAGATCACGTCCGGTTGCACTTGATGGATTGTTTTCTTAAGGTGAATCGACGCGAACGGCGTCCAAAACCAATCGAGCAGCGCCGATTTTATGCGAGTTAGTCGCCGGTGAGGCACCAGTTTGCGGGGGGTCGTCGCGCAGAATTGGCGAGCGACTGTTTGGCCGAATCGTTGATCGCGGTCGGGAAAACAACTCCACCAAAACAAATCGTCCGCTGGCCAGTCACGCAACATCTGCCGCACGATCGCTGGCCCGCCCCCGGAAGCGTTTGGCGGAAATTCTGTGGCGACGAGCAACTTCACTGGTTCGTCATGCCCAGTTCCGTTTCTCAACGAGAACGCGTAGACCCAGCATAAAATGGTGTAGTGCTGGATTCAGACACTCCGAGATCAGTGGCACCTGGCCAACTGCGACCATTCCTTTGAATTGATAAACAGGAAATCTCGTCAGGGAGACAAAACTATGCCGCAAAGGATGACGCTGAAGATTACACCAAAATTCCGGCCATTCGTCGGATGTCCGACGCCAGCACGGAAGATCGGTAGGCTTTCGCATTAGCGATTGCGCGATGACCCGTCGCCAGCGATACGCTTGGCGACGGAACAGGACGTTACGGACTCCGTAGGATTTTCGCTTTGGCCGGTGATGAAGCATCAGGTTGAGTGGCTCATAAAGTGTATCCGGAATTGGGACCTGTTCCGCCATGCCAAAGAAATGCACGCGCTTTTTTTGAAAAAGGAAAATCCGCCCGACGGGCCATCGCTTTGTTATGAACTTGCGCCCATTCCAAAGCGGCCAAAGGCAAGTGTAACCAGAAATGCTTCCTTCTGGCTCGGGCGCTTCTCGAAAACGCCGAAGCCACTCTTTCATCTCGGCGCTCGGGAATTCATCTGTATCCAGACGTAAAATCCAATCATGCTTCGCCTGCCACCAGGTAAAAGGCCAATGCGGTTCTTGTTGGTAACATCGCGGTCCTTCGAAATAACGTCCGTCATGTTGCATTACTAATTCGTGAATGCTCCCAGGGCGCGGCGGCAACGGTGGTGTTTTGTAGAACGGTGGAAGCGACGCGTCGGGTGCGAGCGCACTATAATCCAACGCCATTTCTTTTGCCGGTGCCTCAACAGGAGGCGATGTCGCGCCATTACTTACTTCCGGGCCATCATGAACTACCACAAGATCGTCGTACAAACCGGAGCTCTCGTGCAAGAGCCTCTCAAGAAGGTCACGCTCTCTGAAAACGCAGACGGCAAGGGAAAGCGTGGGCATTACGAGGACGTCATGAAATTGGTTTAGGTTTCACGGTCGGGAGTCGTCGTTTCGCTTATAAATAGAGGCTGAGCGGGATCCGAGGTCTCTGACCCAAAATGCATTGCCAGAATAATTCCAGCCATCGATGCCGAGCCCGACGCAAAAAAATCCAAAGTCAGTCAGTAGAGTATTAAGGTCAGGGAAGAACAGAGTGCCTTCGTACGGCGAATCAATCAGCGCAACCTCGAGAAAAACAGCCGAAGTGCGATGCAATGCGTTGGGGCCGCTTTTTAAGACATCGCCTTCGGCGCCTTGTACATCAATCCAGAGAAGATCGATCTTATCTAACCCTGCGGCCTCCTTATCTAGAGTGCTGACTCGTACTTCAAAGGAGGTGACTTCGTTCTTGTCGATTTTGTTGAAGGCAGACCAACGATCCGGATTTGGAGGAAGAAGCGATCCATTTCCCGCGAGTGGCAGCTCATGAAAAGTTGCTGTTCCAGTGGAATTGCTCAAAGCCAACTCGCGCGCTTCCACAAAGTCCACCTCACGAAAATTCTCAGTTAGCTTCTTGTACCATTGAGGCGATGGCTCGAAGCATAGGAACCGACTACGAGGGTAGGCACGTCGAAGCCGCAATATTTCTCCCCCTTCATTGGCTCCAACAATCACAATCTGTTCGATCCGTTCGGCGGGAACGTGCAAGTAGGAATGCAATCGACGCTCCACCTCAAATTGCATGGCATCGTAGGCTGGAGGCAGTTCCATCTCAGGATGATCGGCATAGTTTCTTCCCAACCGGCGTCTGGCAGCTTTCGTTAAGGGCGAGTGCAGTGGCCGCACGAGATCCCAAAATTTTCTCTTTATAAGATCGACATTCACTTCTGTTGATCGAATCCCGATACACTCTCGCCTAGGCGGCAACGAAAGGCTTTTCGCCATTGATGAAATCGGACCCGGTAATGCAGCGGACGAAGCGCGATTTGCTCTCCGAAGGAATGCCCGAACTGGTGCTGGTCCAAGTAAGCGGCGGCTGCTTGTGCGGTAGCCAAGTCTTCGGAAACGTGAAGATTTTCGTGAACGCTCGCTCCGGCTTTCAAAGCTGCTTCGAGTCGATTCAGTGATTTCTCAGGATCAGCAAGATTCCTGATATGAGCCTGCGCGCTCTTCCCGAAACGCGTTCGTAATTCAGTATCGTTCGCCAATTTCAAAATAGCCTCAGCAATCGTTTTGGGCGTGCTGGCTATAAATCCGCACTCGCCATGCCTAACTAATTCGATTTGCGCCTGGTCCTGCCACGGCGTGGAATTCGCGATCACTGGCTTCCCATAGTTCATCGGTTCGGCGATCCCATAACCAAAACTTTCGCCGACACTCGAAGTATGCAACACCACATCTAGACTTGCCGCCGTCAGTGCGAGTTCGGCCGGATCACTTGTCGTCGGAAGAATAACAAATCGTTCGCGGTCGGATGCGCTTGCGAGTGATCGCGCGACGGCCTGCGGCGGCTCGCGCAGCAACAGTTTAAGGCGCTGGTTACAGCGCGCCGCGATGCGAAATCCCTCAATCGGCAGATCCGTCCACTTGTTTGGTTCTGGCCGGGATAGGCGGCCGAAAACAACATCATCATGCCGGATACCGAGGTCGCTTCGAAATTTTTCGATCTCGGCGGAGCTTGGCCCATCATCGGCATCGAGCGGATAGACAGCGACGCTGGCGTGACGAAAGAATTCTTTGTCCAGCGATTGAAAAGAACGCCGTGCCGCTTGCACGCAACTTGTCCAGGAGACGAACAAGCGAAAATTCGTCCACGCGTTTTCCTTTGGGTTGTCGAGGTGCCCAAAGATGTTTGTCTGCGCGACGGGAATCTTCGGCATCAGGACTAAAGCCTCTCCAAGAATATCGCCCTCATGCGGATGTCCGGGCGCATGTGTGTGAATGACATCCGGGCGAAGCTCCTCCAACTGCTTACGTATTGCCCTCGCAGCGGTCACGACATGCACTTCAATGCGATCTGCTTCTAATGCCGCGCGACGCGGTCCGTCTTTCAACGTCAAGACGTGAACAGTGTGACTGCGCTCAGCGAGCCCTCTCGCCCAGCGGCACGCGGCCTTTTCCGAGCCGCCGATCCCAAGTTCGTTTAAGAAAATAACGATCCTCACCTTTGGCACCAAACGTGAAATGCGACATCCCTACTAGGATACCTGTAATCTTCGAAGAACGTTATCGTGCGATAACCAATCGTCTTCAAAGCTTCTATGGCACTTTCCCACTGCTTACCTTGTGCCGCGAGGAAATTGGGATGCAATTCGAGCCAAAGCCGCGGTCCATTATTTAGCAGGCATTTGCGTGCTCCCTCGAGTACCTCCAGCTCGAACCCTTCAACATCCAATTTGATAATGGATGGTATCGTGCGGCTTTCTTCGATGTATGCATCCACTGATATCGAAGGCACCTCTGTCCGCATGAAGGTATCGGATAGGTCATCGTGCCGAAGCATTTCATCGTTCGTTTGCAACCCACCCGTATTTGTCGTTCCAAATCCGACCGCTTTCCCGATGATCTCAAATCCTCGGAAATTATTCAGCTGCGAGACGATTCGAATTTGTTCCACGTTCGCTTGAATCGGTTCGAAGAGATGTACGTTTATCTTATCTCCAAACGCGGCTTTAGCTGCGGCCCCGTACGCTCCGCGAAATGCCCCGATATCGTAAAGGGTGTCTCCTGGCTGCAGTCGATTTAAGAAATACCGAAGCTCGTCTCGACCCGTTCGGGATTCGCAAAAAAAACAATAGCTTTCGTAGAATTCTCGAAGCGGAACTTGAAGCGAATGCTTCGAACACGGGAGAACGCAAGGAACCGTGCCTGAATGCTCTCGATGCAGCCACCCTTGAAGGAATTTGCCCCATGCCGGCCATGGGAGGCTCCGCAGCTGAACGAGTTTTCCGAGGATGCTTGTTGCTCGCATCGATTTAAGACTGACGCGGCAATCCTAACTCAAAGGACGCGCGCCGTCGCCGTTGCGTTCGCCCGAAAAAGAAAATTTCGCACTGGTTGATACAAGAGTAGCGCGCTAATTAGACCTCCGTGTAGGAGTGCTGGGATCAGTTGCCACAACGAATTGCGTGGCCAAAGAAATATTGTGGAGAAAAAGGCGAGAGCGATCGCCACTTGCGCCGCCAGGTTCTTCCAAGTTGACGCGGCCAACCATCCGCCCGCGCCAACCAAATGAATCACAAACAAGTCCTGAACGATTAAGACTACTCGGCTGAAAAGAAATGCCCATGCGACGCCAACGACACCGTTCCATCGCCATCCTGCAAGAACCCCGACCACGAGAAGGGCGCCAGCCAAGATGCTGAAAATCAAGCCGGTACCGACGCGGTTCAGTGAGCCGAGTTGAGCTGTTGAAATATTACTAACTCCGGTGAGGCAGCAGCCTATGATAATCGGGACAAGAATTGGTGCGACGGCGACGCCGAGGTTTTCGCCGAGCCACAATCGGAGCAAAACGGGATGCCAAAGCCAGATCCAGATGGAAATCAATGCGTACCAAGGGAATGTGAAATCGAAAATTTCATTATAAACGGCCGCTATTGATTCACGGCTCTCTCTGCCGATCGCTCGGTTCGTATTATGAAAGACCGGACCCATGACAGACGCACTCAAACCAAGAATTCTTCCGCCTACGTTCGAACAAATCGAATAGTTGGTGAAATCAAGGGCCGGCGCCAGTTTTCCAAGGACAAGGCGATCAGCGGAGCCGAGAAAAGAACCGACCAGGAGCGAAGCGAAAGTTTTCCCAGTGTAGACGGCCATTTCACGTGCGCGATGCCAGGCAGCGTGCCCGAAACCAAAGTTTAGTTGGTATGATTTTTTTGCATGCCCGACGAAAATTCCCAATTGCAATGCGCTGATCGCAGTTGCCCAAAGAATTAGAACCAGAGGATTTCGCGTGGCCCGGGCCAAGATAATGGATGGAACAATCTGCAAGGCGCTCGTCGCAATTCGAAGCAAAGAAAGAAATCTAAAATCCAGATGGGCCTGCGACAGGATCAACCAAAATTGACCATAGTAGGAAAGGAACAAACCAACTCCGCCGGCAATGAACGACCATTGTAACAGTCGAACGAGTGACGGATCTACGTTGAACCACTTCGGACCGAAGATCACGCCAACAAAACCAAAAATGAGGCCCATCATGGCCAAGAGCGGAATCGCGATGGCATTTCCGGTGCCCCAGTATTCGCGAACGCCTTGAAGATCATTACGACCGAGCGCGACGCCAATATAGCGACCTACCGCAACTCCCAGTCCAAGGTCCATAAAGCCAAACGCGCCAGTAAAGGTGAGCACGTAAAACCAAAGGGCATAGAGCTCCGCGCCAAGATACCGATAAAAAAGCGGCACGGAAACGATGTTAAGAGCAGTTACAACGACAAGCGGGGCGATGCTCCAGAGCGTCTGCTTTTTTAGACTCATTTTTCTTCGTTCATCGTAAACGCGCTGCGTACGGTTCGCTCTGATATTACAATTTGACCAGATACCAGTCACGCGGACCGACTGAAGCGCGCAAGTTCAGGGAAATTACTCGCACGATCTCCGCGTTCATGCGTTTTGCCCAATCCTCAGGCGAACATCCAAACCAGTTTTCAAATCCATCCGTTTTCACCAATACATATTCGACACCGCATGTCTTTAGATCCGCGGCGGTATCTTCCGGTCGTACGTGTTCAATTCGTCGCGCCCCGAAGGGCCGCCACAGGGAAGTTTCAGGATCGTCGTATGTAAACAACCCGAGAACTCTCCAATTCTGTGGCAGCGCCTCGCGTACAGGCGCAAAACCGTCCCAGCGATTATGATAGACTGAATAAACTTCTTCCACGCGCGCTATAGCCGGATGCTGCCCGGCTTTAGCGTGAATTTTCTCCAAAAGAATTCCAATTGGAAACAACGGACGTGGCGGAGAAACAATCAGCAAAGTTGCCGCGATCGCGAAAACAACGAACGCGAGCGTTCTCCACCAACGTCGTGTTACAAGGCGCTCCTGCGCTGGGTTGGCCAGGAAAAACGGAATCATCAGGATATAATAGGGTGCGATTACACGACTGATGGTGATTGCATTTGAGTTGGCAAGGATTGCAAGCAGTGAAACGAATGGCGCGACTCGGATACTGGTTTGCCAGATTGAAGGAGCGCATCTTGTTTGCCCTGGTGAATTCTGAAACATTGCCGCTGTAACGCTGATGATTAGTAGGACGGAGACGCCGAATCCTAGTCCGGCGTTCTCTTCAATTTGCATTTCAGGGAGGTCGAACGCGGTGACGGCCGACCCCGATTCCATTTTCTTGTCCAATTGCTCGCGCCAACCGCGCGGCATCCCGTGCTCCACCTTTTCATGCCAAACTTTTGTGAATGGGAATAGTGGCGGCGCAAGATTGTTCATCGTAACAAGCGTCGTTTCTACACCGGCAAGAAGTACCGGCCTTCCGCGTCCTCCGAGGCCTTCTGCAGCCGTCCCCGACCAATCGCCGCAATACCGGGTGTTAAGAACGGCGGTGGGAAGAAATGACGAGCCGATCGCGACGACGCAAAGCGCGGCGGTTCGCATCGGCCAGCGTTTAATCAAAGTCAGCGAAGGCAAGATGGCGATTGCCCACGGCAGCAGTAATGGCAGATTGCTTGCTTTGGCACTGCTCAATAACGCCGCCGCAAGCAAAGAAGCGAAAAAATCACGCTGCGATTTTGAGATTTTAGCGCGCAACGAAAAGTCCACTGCGGCTAATGCAAACGGCGCACCGAACAAATCGTTGCCGATGCTTCCAGCTTGCAACAAAAAGCAGTAACCAGTTGGAACAATCCACATCCAATGCCATGCGACGCGGGGGCGCACGCCGAGACGCGTGAAGACGCTGAAGATCAAACCGGGCAGCAGTAGAAAGGAGACAATATTGATTAGGAATAACAGCCGATCTGTTTTCAGCAGCGCAATGAATGGCGCGGAGACCCATTCGATGCCGCAGCCGCGCATGTTGATACGGGGAAAAACACTGTGAATCCAATGCCACTGGCCTGCTGCGAGCCAGTGCAGCACGCGTGGAACGCGATAGGCGAGTGCGTCGTAATTCGTCGGCGGATACAACGCGCCCCCTAAAAAGGCCATCGCTGCGAGAATCAAAAACACGAGCGGAAACGAACGGTGGAAACGTCGGCGGAATTTTTGCCAGCGGATTCGTGGAAGAAAACTGTCGGAATTTTTGTTCTGCCAGATAAGCAGTGCGGTAAACCACAATAGCAGGGCAATGGCGTAGCCAGCGGCGTTGAGCTGGTGCAGGACGGAAAGCACCCAACCGGCGCAGTTAAGATAGGCGCAGAACCAAACCCAGAGAAGAACGGCTTTCACACTATACGTAAGCGGCGGCTACGTAAGATTGTATTTCACGATGCATTTGAGGGCGCTCAGTCCGTCGCGCCAGCTAACCTTCTTACCCTGAGCGTAGGTGCGTCCGCTGTAGGAAATGGCTACTTCGTAGATGGGCACTCCGAGACGCGCCACTTTTGCCGTGATCTCCGGTTCGAATCCGAACGCATTCTCTCGCAGCTCGATTTTTTGGAAAACTTCGCGCCGGAAAGCTTTAAAGCCGCATTCCATATCGGTGAGGTTCAGGTTCGTGGCCATATTGCTAAGCAGGGTGAGGAAGCGATTGCCCACCGCGTGCCAGAAGTAGAGCACGCGGTGCATTTCCGATCCGATAAATCGCGACCCGAACACAACTGCGGCCCTTCCATCCAGAATCGGCTGCAGCATTTTCTGATACTCCGCCGGGTCGTACTCCAGATCGGCGTCTTGAATGAGGACGATCGGCGCTGTCGCCATCGATATGCCGGTGCGAACGGCCGCGCCTTTTCCGCGATTCGTTTCGTGTCGATGCAAAACCATCCGCGGGTTTTCGGCGCGTAATCCATTGAGCGATTCCCAAGTCCCATCGCTCGAGCCGTCATCAACCACGACAAGCTCGGCTACCGCCGGTTGCACCAGGACTGCGCCGATGATTTGGCGGATCGTCGCCGCTTCGTTGTAGACCGGCATCACGACGGAAAGACAACGATTGTCGATGTTAAGTTTGGAGGGGTTCAATGGGGCAGGCGATTCCGTCATGCTTAATGCTCCACACTCTTAGCTGGCACGATTCCTTTCGGCATCGGATTGGAGTCGCTTGAGCACATTCCGTACTTCCAGAAATGTCGGAATGTAATTTGCAATCAAGAACGCAATCACCGTTCCGGCGATTACGCCCGCCACCCCGTAGATTCGCACGAACCAGATCGACAATAACAGATTCAAAACCGCGGTGACGCTTCCGTAAATAGTCATCCCGCGCAAATGTCCGGTGGCGTTAAGCAAACAGCTCGCCATGTAAAGATTGGAAAGCATCAGGTTCCAAAGCGCCATCCAAACGATCACTGAGAACGATGGCACCGCGCTGGGGCCGGCCCAAAGCCGAATGATGTCGCGTCCGAAAATCACCAGCACGGCCAGGATTGCAAGCGTAACAAAAAAACTGAACATGAAACTTGAGCGGAAGGTGCGTCGGATCCAGGCAAAATCTTTTCGCGCGAACGCGTTGGTGTACGCGGGCCAGAGCGACGGATAAGCCAGCGTTTGCAGCATCGTCGCGATTGCGAACAGGCGAAACGTCACGCTGTAAGGCGTTACCTGGTTCGCCCCGAGAAAGTGCGCGATGACGAGGTTGTCCGTTTGCGAATTGATCATCCATCCCACGCCGATCAGGAAAAATTTCCAACCGTCGGAGAGGAGATTCTTTGCGAACGAAAGATCGATATCGGAGAAGCGAGGTCGCAGCCAGGATTTGCGAAAACCAAAAAGCCAAAGCGCGCTCGTGACATTGGTGAGCAATCCCAAACCCGAGCAGCCAAGCACCAGCCAGGGCAGTCCGCCGCGAAATGAAATCACGGCAAGGATGGCGACGAGATTGGCGAGACTGCCGGCCATGTTCCAAAGATTGGCGAGCGCGTTTTCCTGATGCGCCGCCAGCACGCGGTTGGTGATGAGCAGCGGAAAATTCAAGGCGAAGATCGACAACGAAATGAGGATTGCGGGCACGATCTCGTCGCGTGCGAGCGACGACTGAATATTTGGAAACAAAAACGTGGCCAGGCGCGGCGCGAGCAAGCTTCCCGCCACGAGCGTGAAAAGCGCGATCAGGGAGAGAACAATGAACGCGGTGGAAACGTAGCGGCGGCCGGCGTCGCGCGCGTCCGCCGCTTGTGCTTTACCGAGCGCATTCGTCAGGCTGTTCGCCAGTCCGAAGTCGGTGAAGCTCAGAAACGCGAGGAAACTGCTGATCGTCACCCAAACGCCGTAGCGTTCGCCGCCGAGATATCTCACGGTGAGCGGGACCGAGACGATGGCGACAATAAACGCGAGACCGCTCTTGCCGATTGCGGAAACGGTCCCGTGCAAAATGCCGCGCGAGCGGCGAGCACGCTCGTCTTCCGTCGATGCTCGGCTGCTCCCGGCGTTAATCCAACGTCGTAAACTTTGAATCAAGGAGGCGGATTATAGCGCAATGACGGAACAACTCCATTCGCTCGAACGGCTGTAGCCACCGCCCTGCGGGCGGTCCAGCATTAACGGCTCATAGAGCCGTGGCTACATCGTGGCCGACACCTGCCTTCGCAATTAGCTGCGGCGCGGCAGGCGGCCGCCACTACAGCATTCGACTTGTGCGAACGGCGCGTATCGCGGATGGATGATGTCGATCTTGCAATCCAACGATAACCATGGCTGAGAAGGTTGCGCTCATCACCGGCATCACCGGCCAGGACGGCTCGTATCTGACCGAATTGCTTTTGCAAAAAGGCTATGCCGTCCATGGCGTGGTTCGGCGAACGAGTAATTTGCTTCGCTCGCGCATCGAACATTTGCGGCGGGACGAGAAAATTTACGGCAAGACTTTGTTTCTTCATTACGGCGACCTTTCCGACGGAACCACTCTCCGCCGCATTTTTCGCGAGGTCTGTCCGACCGAGCTTTATCATCTGGCTGGTCAAAGCCACGTCGGACTCAGCTTCGAACTTCCCGAATCGACTTGCGATGAAGCGGGAATGGCGACGCTGCGCTTGCTCGAGATTGTGCGCGATCAATCGCAGCCAGTCCGGTTTTATCACGCATCGAGCTCGGAAATTTTTGGCAACGCTACGGAGACGCCGCAAACGGAGAACACGCCGATGTGGCCGGCCAGCCCCTACGGTTGCGCCAAAGCTTTTGCCACGCAGTTAGTGCGGGTTTACCGGCAATCGTACGGGCTATTTGTTTGCAATGGAATTCTCTACAATCACGAATCGCCGCGGCGCGGAGAAAATTTTGTCACGCGCAAGATCGCGCGTGGCGCGGCGCGCATTGCGCGAGGTCTCGATGTCGATCTTGTCCTCGGCAATCTGGAAAGCCAGCGGGACTGGGGCCGCGCCCAGGATTATGTGCGCGCCATGTGGATGATGTTGCAGCATCAAACCGCGGACGATTACGTGGTGGCGACAGGAGAAACCCATTCGGTGCGAGAATTTGTCGAAGCCGCTTTCGCGGTGGTTAATCTTCCGTGGGAAAAATACGTCAAGCACGACACCTCATTTGAGCGACCGGCCGAACCGGCCCGTCTGGTCGGTTGCGCGGACAAGATCCGCAGAACACTCGGGTGGAAGCCGACCGGAACATTTCAAGAGCTCGTGCGAGAAATGGTGGAAGCGGAGATGAGGATGTTGAGCGGTTGCTATGTTGAGCCGTTGAGGCGAACAGAATGCAATCAAGCCCCCGTCCAGCTCGGACCTCAACCTCTCAACTGCTCAACGCCTCAACAATTTCGTGATTTAACGATTTACGTTTTGACACGGGCAGCTAGTTTGGCGCGGTGAAAAAAATTGAGGCCATCGTCAAGCCGTTCAAGACGGAGGCGGTCAAAGACGCGCTGGCCGAAGTAGGAGTGGAAGGGATGACTTTGAGCGAGGTGAAAGGGTTTGGCCGGCAAAAAGGCCATAGCGAAATTTATCGGGGCAGCGAATACACCGTGGATTTCCTGCCCAAAGTGAAATTTGAAATCGTAGTTTCGGACGATCGTGCGCAACGGGTAGTCGAAGCCATTCTCAGTTCGGCCAGGACGGGAAAGATCGGCGACGGAAAAGTTTTTGTCACGGAAGTGGAGCAGGCCATTCGCATTCGCACCGATGAACAAGGGGCGGAAGCAGTCTCATGAACGATTTCTTATTGTCGATCTTGCTCGGTGTCGTCGAAGGGCTCACCGAGTTCCTGCCGGTCAGTTCGACCGGACATCTGCGCATCGTCGAGGCATTTTTGAATGTCGATCTTCACAGCGGGTATTGGAAAATGTACACGATCGTCATTCAGCTTGGCGCCATCCTTGCCCTGCCGGTTTATTTTTGGGGACGAATCCTGAAATTCATCGGCACATTTCCGAAAGGCGAGCGGGGCGATCGTAATCTTCTTACCCATCCGCTAAGCCTAACGATGATCGCATTCGTGATCACGGCGCTGCCATCGTGGGCGTTAAAGAAACAAATTGGCGAAAATCTTGAAAACCTTCACATCATTGCGTGGGCGCTGCTCATTGGCGGCATTGTCATGTGGATTGTCGATGCAACTTTTACGCGGCCGCGTGTGACTCACATGGAGGAAATGAGTTTGCCGCAGGCGGCCTGGATCGGTGCGGTTCAAATTCTGTCCGCGGTTTTTCCCGGCACGTCGCGGTCGATGTGCACCATCGCGGCCGGCCAAGTGGCCAGTCTCTCGCGGCCGGCGGCGCTCGAATTTTCTTTTTTTCTTTCAATGCCAACGATGGTGGTGGCGACTTTGTATGATCTCTACAAAACACTTGTGCCCAATCGTCATACCGCGGTCGAAGGTAATCTGGCCCCGCTCGCGGTGGACGCGCATCAATGGATCGTGCTCGCAATCGGTTTCGTTGTTTCATTCATCGTCGCGCTCGTCGTAGTCGCCTGGTTTATGCGCTGGGTGCGCGCGCGTGGATTCGCGCCATTCGCCATTTATCGAATCGCACTTGGCCTTGTCCTCCTGGCCCTTCTCGCGTTGGGTCGGATCTAGATTGATTGTCGATGCAAGCGACCGAAGTGATTCTGCCCGACCTGCAAAGCTGCGTGCTCTGCGAAGATGTCCGGTGCGAATTCAACGGGATGCAGACCCTCGTCGGCGTTCTGAACGTCGTGGCCGCGCCGGGCCTGCCGGTCAATTATTTGCGCTTGTGCATCTGGACGCGCTGGTGCAGTGGCGCGGGCACGTTCCGGCAAAAGTCGCGAATCGTCGGAGCGGACGAACAGAATGTGCTCGCCCAAGCCGAGGTGGACTTTGAGTTGAAGGAAATGGAAGGCCACGCCACCAACGTTCATTATTTTGGCGGCGTGCAGTTTCAGCAATTCGGACTGCATCACGTGGAAATTTATCTCGGAGACGAGTTGCGGCTGCGCTTCCCGCTGCCGGTCGTGCGAATCACCTCGAAGTAGGGGTGGAAATCACACCGTTAGCCCCCTGTGAATAACTGCTTGCCAGGGCGAATGAATTTGTTTATGACGGACGCTTTCGATGCGGAAACAAGCCCTTGCCAGCATTTTTTGCGGACTTGTTGTCGTCACGCAAATTCACGGACAGCAGGTCGAGATTCCTCGAGATAAGAGCAGCAAGATCGGCGAGCAGCAGAAACGCGTTGCCGGGCAACCGATCGTTGAGACCCCGGGAAAACAGGCGGTCAACGCACAGCCCGCAAAATCCCTGTCAGCAGCGCTTACGGTTGATGAAATGCGACAAGCGGGCAGGCTGGCCGCCGAGCGAATGAAAGAGGAAATCCACGAAATCGAACCCAGCGATGTTGCTCCAGCGCGAGTTCCGCAAACGAACAAACAGGCTTCGTCGACCGCGTCTCGTCAGGTTGATCGACAATCGCGGGAAGCAGAAGCCACGCTTCCTCAGCCCGTCAGTTTTTCAGGGCAGATGGCTTTCGTTAAGTTGGCTGACGGATTCGATTTGCCCGTTGGTAAACCGGATGCGCAAGGCTATTACAAAGCGCGCGGTTTTCGTTCGAATGGACATCTTGGCGAGGATTGGGACGGAGTCCGCGGTGGCGATACTGATCTAGGTGATCCTGTTTATTGTATCGGTGACGGCGCAGTCGTATTTGCGCGAGATTGTCACCAGGGATGGGGGAACGTCGTGATCGTGCGCCATTCTTACCGCGAAGGCGGCGCGGTCCGAACTATCGATTCGCTTTACGGACACCTGCAGAAAATCCTTGTCCACCGCGGTCAGGCAGTAAAGCGCGGACAGCAAATTGCCACCCTGGGCAACGCTCATGGCCTTTACGATGCGCATTTGCATCTCGAGATCCGTAAGAACATCGCGATCGGAATGAGCCGGGATAAATTCGCGAAGGACCTGGGCAATTACTACGATCCTTCGCAATTTATCCTTTCGCATCGACGTCTGCAAAGCAGCGGAGCCAGCTATCGCGTCGCGATGAATACTTTCATTTACGATGCGAAGATTCCCTGGGATAAATTGCGCAATTATTCGCACGCCCACACTGGCGGCGGGTCAAGTGAATCGGCTTACGCGCTGAAGAAGGCGGTTGCGTCGCAGAGCACCACTACGCGCTAAGCGCCCGGTAGCTTCTGTCTCAGAGGCGACCCATCAGCGCGAGGATTATTAGGATCAACAGAACTAGTCCGAGCGTACCACTCGGATAATAACCCCAGCCCGAGCTGTAGGGCCAGCCGGGCAGCGCTCCGAGCAAGAGAAGAATCAGAATAATCAGCAGAATAGTGCGCATCCCGGCAGGCTATTCCCGCCGGCAACGTCGTGGCAATATCTAATCCAGCGGACTGAAATCTCTTGCAGCGCCTCGAGCGCTTCCTATCGTTCGTCGGCAAGTCCCGACCGCGTCTTGCCGATGCATCGGGACAATTTATTGCCTGACTCAAAATGGCGAACACGATCCTAGTTGGCGCGCAATGGGGCGATGAAGGGAAGGGGAAGATCATCGACGTGCTCACGGCCAAGGCCGATATCGTTGTGCGCAGCCAGGGTGGTAACAATGCCGGCCACACCGTTATTCACGACGGAGTCACTTACGTTTTGCACCTGATTCCTTCAGGGATTTTGCGGCGCGGAAAAGTTTGCGTCATCGGCAACGGCGTCGTCGTCGATCCAATCGCGCTCCTTTCGGAGATCGAGGAGTTGCGCAAAGTCGGGGTCAAGATCGACAACAAGAATTTGCTCATCAGCGACTGCGCCCACTTGGTTTTGCCTTATCATCGTTTGCTCGACGAACAGCGCGAGCTTCGCAAAGGCCGCGCCAAAATCGGAACAACGAAGCGCGGTATTGGTCCGGCCTACGGCGATAAAGCAGCCCGCACCGGACTGCGCATTTCCGATTTGATGCAGCCGATTTTGTTCTCGAAAAAATTGCAGGCCAAAATTCGCGAGAACAACAGCATTCTCGAGGCGCTTGGAGCGAAGCCGATTAATTATCGCGATGTGAACGAAGGTTACCTGGCCGCGGAAAAAAAACTGCGGCCGTTTGTGACCAACACCGTCGTTTTTCTGCACCGGGCGCTGCAGCGCGGGAAGGAAATTCTTTTTGAAGGCGCGCAAGGCACGTTTCTCGACATCGATCACGGCACCTATCCGTATGTGACTTCGTCGAACACGACGGCCGGCGGCGCGTGCACTGGCACAGGTGTGCCTCCGCACCGAATGGATCGCGTTCTCG
>Ga0137359_10000471_pt1 | contig 30336 bp, 15 predicted proteins | sample Mad1_40_16metaG_FD_108281 | JGI IMG/M metagenome (GOLD analysis project Ga0137359, IMG submission 108281) | Vadose zone soil microbial communities from Angelo Coast Range Reserve, California, USA - Mad1_40_16 metaG | ecosystem: Environmental > Terrestrial > Soil > Vadose zone | place: USA... | reverse complement strand
CACTGGATGGAGTGTGGATACACCGAACAGCTGATCAAACCCCCGACAGCGGTACGAAGACGGTCAGCTACACAGTGGATCCTAATCCGCCGGGGAGTCGCGCCCGCAGTGGTACCATAACCGTTTCAGGCGCAAGCACGTCTCACCCTGTTACGCAGGCGGCGGGGCCTCCTCTGCCGCCTAATTGCACCTACGCAGTGTCGACACAAACGGACTCTTTCCCAGCTCAGGGGACTCCTCAACAGTTGACGGGAAGCTTCGATGTAACAACGACACCGCCGACCGAGTGCCCCTGGACGGTTGTGATCACAACCGACCCACTGGATGGAGTGTGGATACACCGAACAGCTGATCAAACCCCCGACAGCGGTACGAAGACGGTCAGCTACACAGTGGATCCTAATCCGCCGGGGAGTCGCGCGCGCAGTGGTAGCATAACCGTTTCAGGCGCAAGTACTTCCCACCCTGTTACGCAGGCGGCGGGACCGCCGGTACCGCCTGGCTGCACCTACACAGTGGCGCCACCAACAGCCTCTTTTCTGGCTACGGGCGGCAATGGAAGTTTCGCAGTAACGACTACACCCTCGACCGGATGCCCCTGGACCGCAGTAAACAACAATCCTGGATTTATTACTATCACATCGGGCGGCAGCGGGAGCGGTAATGGGACAGTCAGCTATTCTGTGGCAGTCAACACAGGAAATGCTTCGCGCTCCGGCACGATCGCTGTTCAGGGCCAGACTCACACGATTAGTCAGGCAGCATCTGGTGCCGTGCCCGGTTGTACCTATACCGTGTCTCCCCAGATGATATTCATTGGAGAAGGCAAAGGTTCATTTGGCTTCACGGTAACCGCAACACCGAATACTGGATGTCCTTGGACTGCTGTAAGCAACAATCCCGAGTTCATCACTCTAGAACCAAAAGCCAAAGAGGGAAGCGGGACAGGGATCTGCCTCTACTCTGTCAACGCCGAAGCGGCCGCTATTCCGCTACTAGGCAGTGTTGTGGTCCTTGCGCCGGACCATCTCGCCGATCGTCAGGGTCCGATTCACAAAGTCACCCAAGCCGCGGGTAAGGAGTGCGCGCCAAGACCAGAACCGATAGTGATAGGGCAGACAATCTATGGGAGCTTGTCTGCGAATGACTGCAGGTCTAGGCGGGGAACCGCCCTGCTTGCTGATCGATACGAGTTTACCGTCACCGAGCAGCAAAGAGTGGCGATCAATGTCGCTTCGGGCGGTTTTGATCCCTTCATTAGCCTGCTACGCAAGATAGGGGAGAGTGAGGTGAAGCTTGATGATGATGGCGCAGGATTTCGCAGCGCACGCATACCGCGTCTCCCAGCGCCGGAGGAATTCACGCCTCTAGGAGCGGGAACATATATTATCGAGGTCACTTCATTCACTACAAATAGCAGCGGCAACTATGGTCTCGTCATCACCACGCCTATGACCGGTCCTGAGGAAGTGAATCGCGTGCCCATCATCCTTGCCGCTATAGCAGACGGAAACACCCTAATCGTGATAGGCGAAAACTTCGATGAAGGTGCAAAGTTGCTTGTCGGGGAGGGCCCAAAAGCGGAAAAAAACACGACAAACGATCGGTCAAGATCCAGGACCGCATTGGTTGCCCTGAAGTCCGCCAATAAAGCCAATAGCGCAACTGCATTTTACGACGAAAAAAAGCCTGAGGTCACCCCCCCAACCTTGCGAGTGGTTAACCCTAATGGCAAGAGATCGGAGGTATTTGTCTATCCGGCTCGCCCCTGAGCGTGACTGCCTGGTTTGTAGACCTGAGCATCAAGAAAAGCTTGATGCTCCAGTTGTAATGGTCAAAACTCGATCCAATGGTCACGACAGAAAGCACCGCCGATGCTTAATTGCAAATCAGCTTGGTAAGAGATTGATAGTCTTAAGTAGCTCTTATCCTCTCACGACCTGTCCTTGAATTCTCTAAGCTTGCGGTGTCCGGAGATGCTGCTCGGGGGAGAATAGGGAAGCCGGTGAAATCAACTGTACGGTCCCGGCACTGTGGTACTCTCGAATCCGGCGAGCCATAAGTCTCGACTCGGGAGGGCTGCGGGCGGCAGAACGAAGGTTGCCAGTGTTTATTCATCGGGGTTCTTCTCGATTGACATAGCCGCAAATCCATCATAGGATGAGCGCCGCCAAAACTCCGGTCCTCGGCGTTGGAGTTAGGACGATGAAGCAATGCCCCGCCTGCGAGAGAGAGTTCAAGGACCAACTGCATTTCTGCCCATTCGACGGACTCGCGCTGGTGCTACAGCCCGACAACGATAAACTGATCGGGACCATCCTCGATAACAAGTACCGCATAGAAGAAAAGATCGGCGAAGGTGGAATGGGCAGGGTTTACCGCGCGACTCATATCCATATGGACCATACGGTCGCCGTCAAGATTCTCCATTCGCATCTCGCTTCCGATCAAACAGCGCTGGAGCGCTTTCGCCGGGAAGCGCGAGCGGCGGCTCAGCTTCACCACCCCAATGCCGTTGCCGTGACTGATTTTGGCGTCACGATGAATGATAGAGTGGCTTACCTGGTCATGGAGTTTCTCGACGGATTGGATCTGAGGCAAAAGATAGATAAGCAACGGCAGCTTGATTGTGAAGAAACCTGCTCCATAGTCCAGCAGATATGCTCCGCCTTAGACGCGGCACACTCCCACGGCATCATTCACCGCGACCTTAAACCGGACAATATATGGCTTTTCAAATCGGCCGACGGCGTCGAGCGCGTCAAGGTGCTCGACTTTGGTATTGCCAAACTTCAAAGCACCACCGAGATGATCAAGCTCACGCAACAGGGGGTGATAGTAGGCACTCCACACTACATGTCACCCGAGCAATGCAGCGGCGAAGAGCTTGACGCGCGCTCGGATTTATATAGCCTCGGAGTCATCATCTACGAGATGCTTACGGGTCGGGTCCCGTTTCAAGCGCCTACGCCGATAGCTGTTGCGATCAAACACGCCACCCAGAAACCGGATCCACCGCGAAAGCTACGCGCCGATATTCCCAATGACGTAGAAGAAGTCGTGATGCGCGCCCTCGAGAAAAAACAGCAGGACCGACAGAGTTCAGCCCTCGAGTTGGCGCAGGAATTTGAGGGGGCGCTCTGGGCCGCCGGCATGAGGCCTAAGCTGCTCGCGACGAGAACGCTTTACGCACCATTCGCGAACACATCCCCTTTGTCGGGGACGCGGGAACTCGCGGAGCCGGGTGCATCGGCTGAACGTGTGGGCGTAGTGGGCGCGACCAGGACTCTCGCGCCGGATCAATTCCAGTCTGCCGGCTCAACGGTAGTCATCGAGCCGCGCTCTGGACAACCCGTAGCGCACCCGCCCGGCGCGAGGGGGGCCGCTCTTCAGGAATCCACAGAGAACGCCCCAAGGGGCAAAACACTCTTCTCCGAACGATGGTTTTTCCCCGACCACCCGGTCTTCGGTGATTTGTTTGCCTTCCTCGATAACCACAGGATGATTCTGATACCGGCCGGCGTCGTGAGTATCGTGCTGATAGGCGTGATCGCGCTTGTGATGCTCTCGGGCCGAAACAAGGCGTCGACACCGATTGATCCAACCAAAGGATCCGGCACTCCGCCAGGTATGGTTTTTGTCAAAGGCGGCAAGTTCATCATGGGCAGCGACGATCCTAGAAGCTACGCCAACTCCAGACCAGCCCATCCGATGCCGGTTGGTGACTTTTTCCTGGACGTGAGCGAAGTCACCAATGACGATTATTACAAATTTATCGGGCGAACGGGACATCCCGCGCCACCCCATTGGAAGAACGGGCGTTTCACCCCCGGTACGGAGAAATTGCCCGCCGTCAATGTTTCGTGGTTTGATGCAAAGTCGTATGCCGCCTGGGCGGAGAAACGCCTACCTACCGAGGCTGAGTGGGAATACGCTGCGCGTGGCACGGACAATAAGACTTATCCGTGGGGCGATGACTGGAATTCCGTTTATGCGAATTTGAAAGAGAGTGGGCTTCGGAATCCGGTGGACGTCAACTCTTATCCGAACGGCCGCAGTTGGTGCAAAGTAAATGATATGGTTGGCAACGTCGCCGAATGGATCGGAAATGTCGGATGGTATCCATATCCGGGATCAATAGGCACGCCTGATGCCGGATTGAGGATCTATCGGGGTGGATCATTCAGTAATTCCAAGGCAGAGCTTCTGATGACGAACAGATCGTACGCGGCGTCTAGCCAGAAGCTACCCGAAGTTGGATTTCGATGCGCAAAGGATGCGCCGAAATAGTCGCAAGAGACGCGCGGAGATTCGTTACAAGTGCGATAACCTATGGAGATGTCTGCCGCGCAATCGACGGATGATTTTTCGTTTCCATATGAAGGTACCCTTTCGTATAATAGCCGGAGCAGGGAAAAACCCGGGAGTTACCTCTTCGTGACTAGGTGCTTAAAATGTGGTGCTGAGAACAGGCCTGGAATAACTGCGTGCCGCATGTGCTCAAATCCGCTCCCCCAGCCTGATGTTTCCAGCCCGGATGCCTTCGGCGGGGATTCGCTCGACACGACTGTTGTATTCAAGAGTTTCAAAACGCAACGTGGAACCGCTGGTCTCACGGAATGTCTAGTCTGCCCAGAATGTCAGACTATCAATCAGCTTGGCTGGCTGTTTTGCCCGCAATGCGGGAAGAAGGTTGATTCGTCCTTCCTACAGACTATGCAGCTGGCTGATCAGGCGCCTACAATATTTACAACGAAGGCTCCGGATCGACCGCCTGTGCAGAGCGCCCTAAAGAACGATGTTGCCCAGACGGAGTCCAAGATCGTTCAGCCAGCCGCGCCGAAACAGGAAGATGGTCCGTCAACTCCGCGGCAGCACCCAGAGCCATTGCCTCAGCCTCAACCAGCACAGCAATGGGCACCTCCTTTGCAACCGATGCGGCAACAGGTAGAAGAGACGAGCAGGTCGGCGCAGAGTCCCAACGGAGCTCCTGATAAATCAGCGAATGCCTTGGCGCCAGATTCGGAGAATACCGTTGCCTGTACCGAGTGCGGAGCGGAGAATAGTTCCGATTATTTCTTCTGCCTGAGTTGCGGCGGCAGCCTTCCAGTCACCAAGACGGTCGTAATGGCGTCAACTCCCAATCGCATCAAGCCCAGGCTTCGTTTGCTAATGCAAGGCGGCACATCTGGGCCTACTTATGAGATCAAGAACGAAGCTAAGATAGGACGCACTGAGGGCAGCATAACATTCCCACACGACGCCTTCATGTCAACCAATCACGCGCGTGTTGTAAAGCGCGACGCAGATTTTGTATTGATAGACGAAACGAGCAGTAACGGCACGTTCATTAAGGTCAAGAATGAAACCAGACTCGAACCCGGAGATGTAATTCTGGTTGGCGGACAGCTTTTTCGATTCGAAGCTTGATTATCAAAGGCGAGTTTTATTGGATCAACACCTGGTCAGATCTATGGCGACACCGGCGAGTGACATATTAGTTTCGGTATATGCCCGCACAGATATTGGAAGGCGGCGCAGCGGGAATGAAGATGCCTTCCTGATAGCCGATCTTACGAGTGGTAATGTCGGCCTTGGCCCTGAAATGATGACGCATCCTGTTGGCGAGCAGGGCAGCCTGCTGATCGTCTCGGACGGAATGGGCGGGGCTGCAGCCGGAGAGATTGCTAGCGAAATCGCCGTCAAGACCATCCGTGATTCGCTGCAGGAAATACCGGCGGATCTCGATACACCCGCACGTCTTAGGATTGCCACAGAGCTTGCCAACGAGTGTATATGGACTGAGGCGCAGCAAAATCCCGAACTTGAGGGAATGGGCGCGACTGTGACTGCTGTCCTGGTGCAGGGAGCTATCGCGTACATAGCGCAAGTAGGCGACTCTCGCGCCTATCTTATCCGGGGCGAGCGGATCAAGCAGGTTACAAAGGACCAGTCTTATGCTCAGGCGCTGAGCGACAGCGGCATATTCTCACCAGAGCAGATCGCCAATGTTCCGCAAAATGTTCTGCTGCAGGCTCTGGGAACTCAGCCAGTAGTGCAAGTTGGCCTCACCGCAGTGGATCTCCTCCGCAATGATTTTCTGGTTGTCTGTAGCGATGGGCTGTCGGGCAAGATAGAGCCTGACGAATTGTGTGACGTGGTTGGCCAATCTCCCGATCTTACCTCGGCGTGCCGACGCCTGGTTGATACGGCTAATGAGCGTGGTGGTGAGGATAATATAACAGTCATCGTGGCTTTGTTTGATGGTGTAGGGCTTGACGCTGCCGACGAGAGCACATCCATTACGGGGAGCTTTAAGTCGTTAAGCAAAGACTATCGCCCGGACCAATCGATTGGCGACACACAGCCCCTGGGTTCCGTGCCGTCGACTGACCAAGCCTCGAGAACCGTCATGATGCCTTCTCTCGCTTCACCAAAAAAAGCTCCGGAGACGGCCCTGCCGGCTACTGCTGAAACCTCTGGTGCGCCACAGCGAGCAGAAACCGCCGCCGCATCGGTTGCGAGGCAAAAATATAAGACGGTAGTCCTAAGGAGAGACAAAGCCGAGAAGAGAATTGTCAACACAAGGTGGCTGATCCTCTTTTTGCTGTTCTTGCTCATCCTCTCCGAAGTTGGATACGTGATCTACACGCTCGCATCCAGGTAGTCTTCCTCGAAAAAATGACACGAGATCCGTGCTCCAAACTCGGGTTGACTCCGGGCATCACTCGATATAATATCGGCGCGATCAATCGGGGTCGTCAATGTTCGGTACCTGATGTTTCTCAGCACAAGGACTTGTACTACTAGTCGTAAGGTCAAAATTGACCATCATTCTCCCGCGGTTGGGTCATCAATTATGAGGCGCTGAATGAGACTCAAACTGGCATTATCTGGTTTTTGATAGTGCGTGCCTCGGCTGCTATCGATGCGGCTCACAAGTGCGAATCGAAACAGACCGAGCGGTTCCAAGCAAGCGGCTTCGAGGCCGCTCGGCATTCAATCAACGACAAGACAAGGAGAGACAAGCTTATGCGTAAGAGTCTAATGGTAGTCGCGGTCGCGGCGGCAGTAATGCTCGGCGGTCTCAGTATTGAAGTGGCTTCGGCCCAGAAGAAGGACGCAGGAAAGATGGCGAAGCCGAAGTCGCTCTACACCCGTCTCGGGGGTAAGAAGGCGATCACCGCTGTCGTCGATGAATTTGTCAACAACTGCGCTGGAGATTCCCGCATCAACAAGTTCTTCGCGGATACGGCTAAGGACCCCAAGCGGCTTAAGAAGTTCAAAGGAAACCTGGTTGACCAGATTTGCCAGGCGTCGGGTGGTCCTTGCAAGTACAAGGGCAAGGACATGAAGACCGCACACAAGGGGATGGGCATAACCGACGCGGACTTCAATGCGCTGGTCGAGGACCTTGTGAAGGCGCTGGACAAGTTCAAAGTGGGCGCCACTGAGAAGAACGAGCTTCTCGGAGCGCTCGGCCCGATGAAGGGCGACATCGTCGGGCAGTAACAGTCGAGCAGGTTATGCAATCAGGGGAGATCAAAGCGCCGGTGCTCGGCGCTTTGATCTCCTCCCTTTTTTGGCGTCATCGATCGGGATGCCGCGGGAACTTGACGTAGGGCAATCTGATCCCCCGAACAAAGACTCGGTCGCTGCGAATGTCCACAGGGGCCTCAAACCCAGCGCTTCCCATCGCCGAGATCAGATCGTCCTGATCGACGCCGTCGCCGCTTATCCCGATTGCACCCGCTAGCTTGCCGTTCTTGAATAAGGGCACGCTTCCTGGAAAGATTTGAATCCCATTCTTCAGACTCAGAATGCCAGTGCAGTTTTCGGGACTGAACGCTCCCGTCGTGACGAATTTTCCTATTGCGGCGAGCAAAAGATCGAGCTGCAGACCGTCGTTGAACGGGCTGAAGTCCTCAATGGGAACTGAGAACGGTCCGTTCTCTGTGTCGTCGATTCCGTCCGGGTAGAAGGGACGTTCGAGAAAACCTTCCGCACGGTCGGAGAACGCAACCGAGCCATCGAGCTTAATGCCGTCTTTGTTTGCGGCGTCCGCGTACCGCCCCATCCCTCTTGAACGAAGCTCGGCGCCTGCCGTCGCTTTGCTGAAGAAAGCGGCGGTACGGGCCTTCTGCACGCACACATCGAAACCAAATATCGGGGCGTCGATCGTGCTGAAGATTCCCAACACGTCGCCGTTAACATCGACAACTGAAATGTTAACTTCCGCCGCGCTATTCTCCGGCTGCCGTATCGCGGCGCGAGTAATGAAAGCCTGATGAGCAGCTTGAGCGATGATCTGTTGCACGTCGCTCTTGCTCAACACCGAGCCGCCTTTGAATGGAAAGAACTTACCGTCTACTACTCGGCCAGCCGGTGCGGAAGGATCAATGCTCACGACGCTGAACAGCGACGGTTGCGCATCCCTGATTCCAGGGGCTAATGGCCCAAGGGTCAGGACCTGTCCGCGCAGTTGATCGAAACCCGTCGTCTGAAGCTGCGCCGGCATCGGCGTGTTGACGAATGGGAACCTGATGCCGTTGACGACGATCTTGTCGCCCTGAATCTCGGGCGGCGTTTCGAAACCGCGAGTCCCGGCGCGAGCTACGAGTTCCTCGACAGGTTGATCGTTATCGGCCGGGTCGGGGTCCAATGTGTAAACGCCATCGCCTTCCACGCCAATGCCGCCGACTTGGAGCCCGTTCTTGTACAGCGCAATTCCTCCCGCATCGGCGGAGAGACCCAACGGAGCTCGAGCGTTGATATCGCTGCAGATAAGAAGCTGAGAAAACTGAACGCCGAACAGCGGACCGCCTGATTGAAAGTTGACGCCCGGAGGGAAGTGCTCCTGCACGATGAAGCTCGCGGTGCGGCTGGTGAAGCTGTGCCCCTGGCTGCTCAGAAACGCCCCGGTCACTGCTTTCGAGATCGCGGCAAGGGACGCTCCGTCAGCAACCGGCAGCGCGCCCAGGTGCAGCCCCTCGAGTCCACAGATTGGATTGTTGATACTGTTGCTCGCCGCACACCGCGCACCAACGCCTATCGTTATGTCGTTTCGAGCGCCCGTCATTCTGAAGATGCCAAGAATGTTGCCTTCCTTGTCGACAACAGAGATGGTCGCTTTGAGTCCGCTCGCCTCGCCCTGCGCGACAGTTTGCGCGATTATCTTCTTAACGTCATCTGCCGTGAGCCTCCTATCGTCGGTAGCGGTAATGATCAGGTGAACAGTCAGAGAGACGCCACCATCGGGATTGGTGACGGTCACATCGACGCCGTCCACGACATCGGCTTCGGCGACGCTATTCACGAAAATCTTTCCGTCGCCTTTTACTTTCACGCTGCCGATGTTGATCTGACCGGCCGGCGCTTTCAGGCTGACTGTTGCGCCGCTCTGAAAGTTCTCGCCCTTGATGATCAAGCGCCCGCCCGCTGCGTCATAAGAACAAGCTTGCGGGTTGATTATCGGGGCCGGTCCTAGAGATTGGCCGAGCCACGCAAGCGATTGGCCGCTGAAGCATAGGAGGGCCGCTGCTACTAAAAGACTGGCGCCTCTCATCAACCGCCTTCTTCTTGGGATTTCGCTTTGACTGGTCATTTCAAGGGTCCCGGGTGACTTCAGAGAATCGGAGTGAAATCTGGTCCAGCGAATTTCGGCGGCAAGTTTAGCCCAAGTGCCAATGCGTTGCAAGCGGAAGGCGGAAGGCGGAACGCGGAACGCGGCACGAGTCAAATCTTTCCGTTTGCTAACCGCAGACCCGGCTAATATCTCACCTCGCAAACTCTTCAAATTGGAAGCGCGGTTATGTTCGCGCGGTTCTGTCGCGCGGTTCTTGACTTTGAAATGGCAAGATGATATTTTCCGCCGCGTATCGCGTGAGCCTTTGAAGGTAGAGTTGACGCGTAAGCAAAGAGTCACAGATTCTCCCTCAGTTCACGGCACGAATCATAGCGCGAAGTCTTGACCAATCTTTTCAGCTTTTGAGTAGCGGCGGCAAGCACGCAGGGCTGTTCCATTAGAGGTAGTATGCGACTGAGGCTGATAGTCATCCTTCTATATTCAGTGGCGCTGATCGGATTCGCGTCCTTCAAGTCGTTTGCATTCTCCCTTGGTTCGGAGGCGACGACGATACAACAGCCGAAGCCGGTTCTCGGATTGGACCTCGACGGCAAACGAGGATCGGTGCTCTTTCATCACAACCCGCACGAAAGCCAGGACCGCATCGCCGATTTCACCCCGCCGTTTCTGAACAAACCTGCCGGCGGCCTTAGCTGCGTCGTGTGCCATCATCGCAGAGATACCACCGACCCATCGAAGGCGGACGTCACCGACATCACCGACATCAAGCAATTCCAGAAGTGCTCGAATTGCCACCGGCCTGAAGGGGACGCGCGTAACTTCTATGATGCTGAGGGCTACGAGCTGAGCAACCGCGAGGCCTATCACCGGCTTTGTGTTGCCTGTCACATGACCAAGGCCGATCTTGCCTCGAAGGGTTTGTATCGAGCGGCTGAAAAGATTCCGCTCAAGTGCGGCGATTGCCACGACCGCGAAGGGGCCTTCGCAGCACGGACCGACGTGATTCCGCAGCCCCCGGCGGAGCGGCCGCGGCGGATCTTCGACCCGGAGCCCCCGGTCGTAAAGGTCGCGCCTTTCCCGACACCCGTCGATTCGCCGCCGGGTTACGCCGGGCCTTCGAGGATCGAAAACCCCAAACAAGAAACCGCCGATGCGATGCCCAGAGCGGACCGCTGGCGCATCGGTTATCCGGACGACCCGCGCTACGCCAAGGGCGAGGTGTACAACCCTTATCGGCAAAACGTGCTGAAAGGCGACTACCCGTTATTTGGCCAGCACAACTTCTTCGTGCTGACTGCCGAGAGCGAGTCGCTGGTAAACGCTAAGCGCATCCCGGTGCCCAGCAACGTTTCGGCTCAGCGGCCCGATAGCGAAGAGTTCTTCGGACGGGGCGGTCAGTTCTTCTTCAATCAGAATTTCATTCTCTCATTCGAGTTGTTTCACGGCGACGCGTCGTTCAAGCCCGTCGATTGGCGCATTCACATCACTCCGGTTTTTAACATCAACTATCTCCACACTCAGGAAAACGGGATCGTCAATGTGGACTTTCGGCGAGGAAACACGAGAACAGACGGCTACATTGCATTGCAAGAAGCCTTTGGCGAGGTCAGGCTTGGGGACACGACCCGAGTCTTTCCGTTCCTGTCCGGCGGGAGACCCAACGATAAGAAGAGCGCGTATTTCGACACGACCACGGTTAGAGCTGGCATACAGCCGTTCATCAGCGACTTTAGGGGATTCATCTTCAGCGACACAAACCTCGGAGTTCGTCTGTTCGGCAACTATGCGAATAACCGATATCAGTTCAACGCGGCGTACTTCTATATGCTCGAGAAGGACACCAACAGCGAGTTGAACACGCCGCATTTCCGCGACCAGACCGTGTTCATCGCGAACCTCTTTCGACAAGACACCAGGTACCACGGATACACATCGCAGTTCAGCTTTCATTACAATGACGACCGTCCAACACGCCACTTCGACGAGAATGATTTTCTTGTGCGGCCCGCACTGATCGGGGATGTTCGGCTGCACGGAATAAAAGCATACTACCTCGGTTGGGCCGGCGACGGGCATATGGGCCGCTGGAATATTTCTCACGCATTTTATCAGGCGCTGGGACGCGATTCGCATAACCCGATTGCAGGCCGGAAGACCGACATCAACGCGCAGTTGGCGGCGGCCGAACTATCGCTCGATCGCGATTGGCTGCGATTCAAGGGCTCGTTCTTCTGGGCGTCGGGCGACAAGAAGCCGTTTGATGGCACCGCGCGAGGATTCGACTCGATCCAAGACCATCAGGAATTCGCGGGGGGCGCGTTTAGCTTTTGGAACAGCCAGGGGATTCCATTGACCAACACGGCGGTGCTGCTGACAACGCCCGGCAGCTTGCTGCCCGATTTGCGAAGCAGCAAACTCGAGGGGCAATCCAATTTCGTCAACCCCGGCATCTTCGTTTACAATCTGGGCGCCGAAGCGGAGGTGACGCCGAAGCTGCGAGGGATCTTCAACATGAACTACTCGCACTTTCATCACACCGAGCCGCTGTCGGAGATGTTGTTTCAGCCGGACATACGAAAGCCAATCGGGTTCGACTATGGCGTAGGTGCTCTGTGGCGGCCTTTCTTGAGCGAGAACTGGATCATCTCTGGAGGAGTTTCGTCACTTATTCCCGGCACGGGATTCCGGGATATCTACAGCTCGAATTGCAACACCGGGTTCTGCGGAGCGAAGTCGAAGATTCTCTATTCGGCATTTGTGAAGTTGAAGTTTACGTATTGAGCCGGCGGGGCGCCGCCGGTGGACGCCTCCTGGTTCGATTCGACAACAGGGCATCGAAAAAGGGACGCCCCTACAGGCTGTTGGTGTAATGATGAAGGCATCGAAGAATCGCGCAATCAAACTGGTGTTGATTCTGGCGTTGGCGTGTCTGTACTCGGTCGCTGGTTTTGCGGGCGCCAAGGTCGCGGCAAATCAGGGTCAATCATTGAACGAGTCGAACCCCGCGGATGACTCCACCAGTGCGCCGGCGCCCGCCACCAACCCCCAGACTTCCGCTCCGTGTAACCCGACAGCCCAAAAGTCCTCGCTCTGGGGGATGAGAGCGTCGGAAGCAAGGTGCCGAAGCCTCGGTTGTGTAGACTGCCATCAAGGCATCGAAGACATGCATAACGGCAAAGTGAATCTCGGCTGCATCGATTGTCACGGCGGTCACGCCGAAGTCAGATTGCCGGCGGGTGCGCAGAAGGGGTCGTCGGAATATAAGGAGGCCGAGAGGAAGGCTCACGTCCAACCGCGTCTGCCTGATCTCTGGAAGACTTCGGCTAATCCAAAGGTGTCATACGCCAGTGTGAACAAGGAGAGCGCCGAGTTCATACGCTTTGTAAATCCGGGCGATTTGCGTGTTGCCGCGATGAGCTGCGGGACAACCGATTGCCACACGCGCGATGTGCACAACGTCGGCAAGAGCATGATGACCACAGGCGCGATGCTGTGGGGTGCTGCGCTTTACAATAACGGTTCGTTCCCGCTCAAGAATTATCGGTGGGGCGAAAGCTACGCCGCCGACGGCACTCCTCAGCGGCTTATCACGGTTCCGCAACCTACAAAGGAGGAAACCGAGAAGAAAGGTGTTCTGCCGTTTCTCGATCCGCTGCCCCGGTGGGAAATTACTCACATGGGCAACATCCTCCGCACGTTCGAGCGAGGCGGGCGCAAAGCTGCCGAAGTTGGAAATCCCATTCCCGAGGAATCGCCCGGCAAGCCGACGCAGAATCTCCTGAGCCCTCGCGGGTTTGGCACGCTACTTCGAACCGATCCGGTGTTCCTTGGTTTGCAGAAAACTCGCCTGATCGATCCGATGTTGTCGTTCTTCGGCACGAACGATCAGCCGGGAGATTATCGGTCGAGCGGCTGCACCGCGTGTCACGTGGTCTACGCAAACGATCGAGACCAGTTCCACTCGGGGCCCTTCGCCCAGTTTGGACACGACGGCGCGACTCAGACTGACGACGCCGCGTTGCGGGAGGCGCGCGCCAGCAAAGAGCCTGGCCATCCGATCAAGCATCAACTCACCCGAGCCATCCCTTCGAGCCAGTGTGTCGTTTGTCACATGCATCCGGGTACTCTCGTGCTGATGAGCTACTACGGCACGACCTGGTGGGACCTGGAAACCGACGGCGAACACATGTACCCGAAACCAGGGGAGAAAGGGTACGAGAAGCCCTCCCCCGCTGAGCAGCAGCAGATTCTGGCGCGCAACCCCGAAGAATCTGCGCTTCGAGGCAAGTGGCGCAGCGTTGACTTTCTCCGCTCGATTCGAGATGAGATCAATCCCAAACTAAAGCGCACCCAGTTCGCTGACTTCAACGGCCACGGCTGGGTCTTCCGCAACGTCTTCAAACACGATCGCAAAGGAAACTTCCTGGATGCCGACGACAATGTAGTGAACGAGGTCGACGCGGACAAATTGAAGCGCGCGGTTGAAGGCACGACCGAGGACCCTGCGAACAAGGGACTGCCTGTCCACCTGAAAGACATTCATTTGGAAAAGGGCATGCACTGTGTTGATTGTCACTTCAAGCAAGACAATCACGGTAACGGAAAGCTGTATGGCGAGGTGCGCAATGCAATCGAGATCGACTGTATTGACTGCCACGGCACAATAACCAAGCGGGCCGATCCGACTTCCAGGGACGCGCGAACCTCGGCCGCGGCCGGCGGCAATCAGATGCTCAAGTACCGGGAGCTCGAGTCGGGCAAGGACCGCTTCTTCAAGGACAAAGACGGAAGCCTGTTTCAGCGCGCGGCAGTCACGACGGACAAAGACGGCAAGCCCGTTGTCTGGCGGGTCAAGCAGGTGATGGACACCGTCACCCAGGGCAGCCCGGATTACAACGAGAAAGCCGCGCTCGCAAAGACGATCCGCAAGGACAACCGCACGTGGGGTGTGGCGGCGGGGGGGCTCGAGGATGAAACGAAGCTCGCGCATGCCAATAGCAGCATGACATGTTACACCTGCCATCTTTCGTGGACGCCCAGTTGTTACGGCTGTCACTTGAAGATGAAGGCGAATCAGGAGCGCCCGATGCTCCACAACGAGGGCGAGTCGGACCTTCGCAACTGGACCTCTTACAATTTTCAGACGCTGCGTGACGACGTTTTTCTGCTTGGGCGTGACGGCACGGTGACCGGACGGCGATACGCTCCGGTGCGATCTGCTTGCGCCATACTGGTCACCTCTCAGAATCAAAACCGCGAGTGGATTTACTCGCAACAGCAGACTGTCTCCGAAGAGGGTTACAGCGGTCAGGCTTTCAGTTCGCACTTCCCGCACTCGGTGCGGACGAAGGAGACCAAGGCTTGCGACGATTGCCATCTCTCCGCCGGTAACAACAACAACGCGTGGATGGCTATGACCCTGATGCAGGGGACGCAGTTCTACAACTTCATGTACCGCTTTGTTTACACCGCGCTTGGAAAGGATGGCTTCGAAGCCGCGGTGGTGACCGAGCGCGACGAGCCCCAAGCGGTAATCGGGAGTAATCTGCACAGAATGGCTTTCCCGGACGAGTACAAGAAACACAAGGACCGGCACGACGAGTTGGAGGAGGCTTACGAGCATCCAGGCAATGATATCTCTCGCGGCCTCATGCCCTTTGCCAAACAGGAGACCGAGGTCCTCAACCTTCAACTCAGAGGCGAGTATCTGTACGCGGCCGCGGGCAAAGGCGGGCTGCGAGTTTACGACGTTGCCAACATTGATCAGAAGGGATTCTCGGAGCGGATGACCACCGCGCCGGTCTCGCCGATGGGTCAGCGTTTGTACGTCAAGACCAAGTACGCTACGGCGGTTGCTTCTCCCTCGACACTCGCTGTCGATCCGACTGCGTCGCTGCCCGACAGCATCTCCCCGAACAAGTACAGAATCCATCGGCCTGAGAATCAAGAGGCCGTCAACCGCGACGATAAGCAGCCAATTCATCCGCTGTACGCCTTCCTCTATGTGACCGACAAGTACGAGGGCTTGATCCTGGTGAAGGCGGCGACGCTTCTGGACGGTAATCCGACCAATAACTTTCTCAAGCGCACACTGACCTGGAATCCGAAGGGAGTGTTGAACGGTGCGAACAACATCACGATTGCCGGGACACACGCGTACATCACCTGCGATCGCGGGCTCGTCATCGTCGACATCAACAATCCATTCGAGCCCCGCATCGTTGGCGAGATTGGAGCGCCCGCGTTGAAGAACCCGCGCGCGGTCCAGATTCAATTCCGTTATGCGTTCGTCTGCGACTCAGAAGGGGTCAAGGTCATCGACGTGACCGATCCGGATCACGCGCGCGCCGTCGAGGGCGCGGCCGTACGACTTGCCGAAGCCCACAATATCTACCTGGTCCGCACCTACGCTTACGTTGCGGCGGGCAAGCAGGGACTTGTCATCCTCGACATAGAGAGACCCGATCATCCTCGAATCGATCAGATCTTCAACGCCAGCGATCAGATCAACGACGCGCACGATGTGAAGGTCGGGATGACGAACGTCAGCTTGTTCGCTTACATTGCGGATGGTCACAACGGACTTCGGGTCGTTCAACTCACGTCGCCTGAATCGACGCCGGGCAACTACGGCTTCAGCCCGAGACCCAATCCGGAGTTGATCGCTACCGCACATACTCACGGTTCAGCGCTGGCGATCTCAAAAGGGCTTGATCGAGATCGGGCGGTCGATGAGAGCGGAAATCAGCTCGCGGTGTTTGGGAGAAGAGGCGCTCGTCCGCTGAACTTCGCAGAGATGATGCGAATGTACACGATCGGAGGCAAGCTGTTCACCGTGCCCGAAATCAAAGATGCCAACATCAAAGACAACCGGGACATTCGGGGCTTTTACGGCGCTCCCGGGCAACCGACGAATGTGGATGCGAGCAAGATAACCTACGCCGGTCCGCCCAGATGACGATTGCGAAGTTGGCTGGTTCAAGTCCGAGATATACGATGAGACTCAAGCTGGTAATTCTAATCCTGTATGTGACTGCGATAGTGACGCCGTCTGCCCTGCTGGCACGTACGTTCGAGCAGCAAAGCGATTGCGACAGGATTACAGCCGATGACGCAACTGCGCGGATCGTCAAGCTCGATCTCGACGGAACACGCGGCGTAGTCTTGTTCCGGCACAGGCATCACGAGGCGTATCTGAATCCGAGCAGCAACTTCCCGCATCAGGCACAGAAGGGCTCTGAGTGCATCGGGTGTCATCACAAGCGCACCGAGTTCGGCGGCGTACCGATCCTCGTGAAGTGCATCGAGTGTCACGGCGGCGAGGGTGATACGAACAATCCGAAGAACAGAGATTTGGACGAGGAGTGGTCGGAACGGGCGTATCACGATCTGTGCATCGGATGTCATCGAGCATCGAATGAGAAGGGAATGGTGAAGTGCGACAAGGCGCCTGTGGCTTGCAACGAGTGCCACGGACCAAAAGGCTAGGAGAGAGTTGAAAATTGAGAACTGAACATTGCAAAATGAAAATTGCCGGAGTCGGAAAGGCCGCCGCGCGGAAAGCTTAAGAGGGAATTGCAAATTGAAAACTGGAAATTGCAAATTGAAAATTGCCGGAGTTCGAAGGGCCGCGGCGCAAATTTTCAATTTTCAATTTTCAAATTTCAATTTTCAACGCTTTGTTGCGCTGAGCGCCCTGATGGCGCTCGGGGCCTGGGGGCTTACATCATCTCGAGCTGAAGAGGCTAAACTGTTCTCGATTTCGCAAGCCAGAGACAGAACCGGACACGGGAGCTTTCCTCACGATCAGAAGGAGCACATAAAAGTTCAATGCGCTGATTGTCATCTCGCGGCTAAGGAGAAGCCCAGGAACACCGATCAACCGATGGCCAAGGACTTTCCCCATGCCGTCTGCGTCAAATGTCACAACTTCGCGGCTGAGTTTTTCAAGGCGGCGTTCGGCCAGCCCAGCCGCTTTTGCGGCGTCTGCCACGAGACGAGGCGGATCTCGAACGCCGATAAGGCGCTTCGGCCCGGCGTGTTTCCTCGACCTAAGATAAGCGATTTTGAGGATGAGTTTTCACACAAGGCCCATCGGAAGATTTTGCCGGCTGGCTTTCGCATCGTGCCGATCAGCAATCCGCCCTATGGCTCTCAGTTCACGTCGGGTGAGAGCCCACGATGCACCGACTGTCACGTGCAGATCAGAAAGCCTAAGCCCGATCAGAAAGAGATGAAGACTGAGGAAAGCCACCCGACGTGCTTTGTGTGTCATGGCGGCGCGCCTCCCGAGCCGCGAAGAATATCGGCGGAAACGTTTCCGTACGCGAACGACTGCAAAGTGTGCCATGAGCTGCGGGTGTCCGATATGGGTCGTCGCGCGCGCACATTGTTCGGAAGCATCAAAGGGTTCAGGCACGACGACCACGACATAGATATTCGCCCGAAGAAGAGAAGTGATTTTCCGCTTTCAACGGCGCCCGATCGTTTGTGCTCTGAGTGCCACAAACCTGCGGACCAGGCCGGAAAGCTGATTGATATCAGGTTGCCGGAAGCCGGTTACTGCGATAAATGTCATATAAACAACAAACCCGGTCTGCCCGGGAAGCTGGGCGAGGACATCTTGAACAAGCTCAGGGGGAACTGAACAAAAGGCAAAAAGCACGAAGGTAAACTGCGCGAGACGAAAACGGTTTGATGAGGCGGTCTCCGATCTTGTGTCCTAGTGGCTTGTTCCTTGATGCTCAATTCGGTTACTAAATGCGAAGCGAAACTTCAAAGCGGATAGTTGTGGTGGCGGCGTTCATTCTGTTTGCCGGCCTGGGGGCTTGCCGGAGCACGAAGCAAAACCTGAACAAGCCGCCGGAAGGCGCTGCCCCGCCCGCGGCGCCGGTAAGCCAGTCGCCTTTTGACATTGTGGACTCGAAGGTGATCGAAATTGTTTCGCCGTTCGATCACAACCGCAAAGAGCACAAAACCAAAACGCAGGACTGCGCAGCTTGCCACGTGCGCGCGACCAACGATCCCAAGCCGGTGCTGCCCGGACATCCAGCCTGCTACGAATGTCATGCTAGAGACTTTTCAAACTTAGAAAGCAAGATGTGCGTGGTCTGCCACAAGACGCCGCCCACGAAAGCCTCGCTTATCGACTTCCCGGCGCGCCTCGCTCAATTCGGGATCAAGCGTTTTTCGCATCGCGACCACATGAACCCGGAGAAAATGAAGAATCAAATGGACGCGCAGAAGATGCCCGAAGGCGCGCCGAAATGCAACTTCTGCCACCGGTTCGACGATCAGGGCCTCAAAGCGAGCATGCCTAAGCACCCGGACTGCTACTCATGCCACAACCATCAGCCCGATGAAAAGTTCGGCGCGTGCGGGGCCTGTCACATCAAGAAGTCCGAGGGGATGCAGTACGGTGCGACGCTCGGCACTGCTTTCAGCCTGTACAATTTTAGACACGGACCCCACCTCAAGAAGGCTTCCTGCGACAAGTGCCATAAAACGGTGGAGGTTCCAGCCGGTCAGCTTCGGACTGACATCTTAGAGATCAACACGGCGCGGGGGCAGAGGCATCATTCGATTTGTTGGACTTGTCATGTTCAGGCAAAAGAATCGGTTTGCAGCAAATGTCACGTCGGTTCCCTGCCTTTCTGACATCAGACAGGGACGGTATGGGATTAAACACAGATGCACGAAGTCACGAGAGGCGTTCTTATCTTCATGACTTCGTGCATTCGTGTTTAGCCCGTTCTGACGCCGGCGCAATACGAACAAAGGTAATGACCCATGCCGCATGAACATAAGAGTCGCCGCGACGTACTCAACGCCATCCGAGACTTGCCCTCTCTAAAGGATCTGCTTTCTCAGCACGATGGCCATTTCGATCACGAGCTTGACCTCGAAGTGAGCGTGTACGGCCGCAACTACGGCGGCAAGAAAGTGGGCCCGTACCTCCGCCTGCTGACCTACGATCCAGGCGAGGCGGTAATGACCACGGGCGAATGGGGCGGCAACACCTTCTTCTTCGTGGTCAACGGCGTCGCGGAAGTCTACATCAAAGGTCCCAACGATCAAGACGTGAAAGTAGCCGAGCTGGCACCGGGCACTCAGTTCGGAGAGATGAGCGTGCTCGCCGGAGTGCCTCGCAACGCAACGGTGAAGGCGGGCGGCGGCAAGCCCGCGCAGGTGCTCGAGATTCACCGCCCCGCCTTGCGATTGCTTCGAAAGCTTCCCAAGTTCGGAGAGAACCTCGATAACACATACAGGAATCATGGCAGAGATGCCGCGCTCGAAAGCCTAAAACTAATGGGCGGGCTAAGCGCGGAAATGATGAGCGAGCTCAAGAATTATTCCTCGTTTCGCGTTTTTGGAAAGAGCCACGTACTTTTCCATGAGAAGGAACCAATCAAACGCATCTACATCATCAGAGTTGGGTGGGTGCAGCGCACTCAGTCCAGCATGGGGGGCAAAGAGGTTAAAGACTTCATAGGTCACGGCTTCTGTTTTGGCATCGAAGGCGTTGTCAGGGACGCAAGCTGGCCCTACGCCGTGACCCTGATGGGCCGCACTGAAGTTCTTGAAATACCCATTACAAGACTGCGTCAGAACTCTGCGCTTCAAGACGCGGTGCTCAAACTGATTGCCCGTCACGCGCCTCCCCCGGTGGGCGCCTTCGTGAACTACAAGCCTGCAGTTCACGAAGGGATGCTCGCGGCGCAAGAGAGACTCATAGATACCGGACTTGTAGACGGAACGAACCTGCTCGTGATGGACATGGATCTCTGTGTGCGCTGCGGCAACTGCTCGCTCGCCTGCCACAAGATCCACGGCCAGTCTCGACTCATGCGCAGAGGCGTTCACGTCACTCGCCTCGAGGCTCCTCGCACCAGCGCCGTTCAAAGCGCGCTCTCGCCGGAAGTGTGTATGCATTGCGCGGATCCTGAATGCTTGACGGGCTGCCCGACCGGCGCGATTGGCCGATTCGATCTGGGCCAGGTGGATATCGATCCGAAGACCTGCATCGGATGCGGTGACTGCGCGACTCAGTGCCCCTACAACGCCATCTCGATGGTGCCGCGCAGACCAAAAGAGGCTGCAAAGACCGACGGCGGTTTCAAATCAAAGCTCCAGGATTTTTTGAGGATCAAACCCGATCCGATTCCGCCGCCAGCTGATGCGACCGAGGACCTCGTCGCGATCAAATGCAACCTCTGCAGCGACCGCGCGACAATGAATCCTCCGGGCGCCAAGACGCGCGCGTACAGTTGCGAAGAGAACTGTCCAACCGGGGCGCTTGCTCGCATAAAGCCCCGAGAATATTTCACAGAGATAGGTCAGATCGAAGGCTTGCTGCTTGTGGATAAGACGCATGCTTACGGCCGCAACATTCACAAGTCCGACGGGCCGAAGCGCTTGATTCACATTCTGGGAGTATTCCTGACAGTCGTGGCGACCGGCGCGACGATCTTCGGGCTTCAGCATTACGGACTGGGCGAGCGTATCGTCAGCTTTCTCAACATGCGCTGGATCACCGGCATAGTCGGCCTCGTTGGAATCGCGGCGGTGATGACGTATCCTATGAGGCGGCAAATCTATACAAAGCGAGCAGGGCCGCTGCGGTACTGGATGCTCACGCACGCGTACATCGGGATCATCGCAGGTATGTTGATCCTGCTTCACGGCGGCTCTCATTCCGGAGGCGCGCTAACGACTGCGCTGATGGTCTCCTATGACCTGGTCATATTCACCGGGATACTGGGGATCTTCATCTACTTTTTCGCGCCCCGAAAGCTCACAAAAATTGAAGGCTCGCCGCTCCTACTTGATGATTTGAAGGATCGTCGCGAGGAGCTTCGAAAGGAGATTGCCGAGATCCTCGGACAGCGAGCCGGGCCGGTCCAAAGCATCGTAAAGGACAAAGTATTGCCCCGGCTCGTCTCGTTCGGTTATCTGCTGCGGCAGTTCATGAGGCGAGAAGATTTGGATCAAATGGTCGAGTCGGCAAAAGCGAGATTCAGCCGGGAACGCGCAGAGCTGGCTAATGAGAAAGACCTCCGCAAGTTGGATCGAGCCATCGAAGCTGCTGCGACGCTGCGCCGAATCGACGCGCTGATCTATTTGCATCGCTCGTTGAAGCTGTGGCTGCCGCCCCACGTGGCAAGTACGGCATTGATGCTTGCGCTCATGATCGTTCACATAATACAAGTTGTTTACTATGCCTCGCGGTAGGAATAGTTCGACGGGCGACCGAGGACAGGCGACCGGTTGACTGGGGATCGCTTTTCGGTCGTCTGTCCGCGGTCGCCGGTCGTTTTCATAGACCGTCGACGGCTGACCGGCTTTCTGTCGTCTGTGCTCGGTCGCCAGTCTGTTAATCAGGGTATGAATTAATGGATTCGAAGAGTCGGTTCATCATCAAGCGAAAAGACAAATCGGGCGACGACATCGTCCTCGAGAGCGAAGGTCTGACCATAGGCCGGCTACCGGGCAACGACCTGGTACTCAATAGTCGCGCGGTCTCTCGCACTCACGCCGGGATAAGAGAATTCAACGGCGAGTATTGGATCTTCAATTTGTCGGAGTCAAACGGCACCGTGCTCAACGGCTGGCTCGTGGATAAGACTCCCCTCCTGGATGGCGATGTTATCCAGATAGGGTCGTACTCACTGCTCGCGAATTACGTCCAGGGTGCGTTGTCATTGACCGTCCAGATGGATGCTGAGATTCATCCGATCGAGGGCACCTCTTCTCGCGTGCTGTTTGAAGAGGACCTCGGCAAGACGCTGATCGTTCAGATTCCCGGTGGGATAAAGAAGCAGGCAGTTGCACCCGGCGGAACGGAGAGATTTCAAATGGGCACGGGCATATTCTCTGCCGTCGCGCCCCTCGCAATTGATGAGCAAGCGCTAAACGTGTTTTGGGACAAGCGAAGAAGAGAAGCCGGAAAGATTGCTCCCCAGACGCTGCTTCATCCAAGAACAAACAAGAAAGTCGGCAAGGCGCAATTCAACTGGCGTCCGTCGCTCGACCTGAGCCGAATCTGGCGCAAGTCATATTTCTATTTGGGCGCTGCTGTTGTCGCGCCGCTCTCGATCGCCGCGGTGCTTGTCTACGAGAGCGCGTATTCGCCGGGGCAGGTTTCGACGGCTCACAGCTCATCGCTGATGTCCGCCCGCGCGGTTGCGCTCAAGCCCAATCAAAACTCCTGCTCGAATTGCCATGGAGTAACCGAAGGCATGCAGGACAAGTGCGTCACGTGTCATACGACTCCGGCGACGCAAACGGATCGAGGCTTCACTCCCGTACTGTTCGACAAGCATGTTCGCGAAAACATCGGCTGCATCGGCTGCCATGTCGAGCACCAGGGCGCCAGCTCCGAGCTTGGGCTTAAGAGCAACCAGCTTTGCTCGAACTGCCATAACGGGAGCTACACCATCAAAACCGGCGACAAGGCGGGACAGATCTTGCCGGTTGCACACGGCGGCTCCGTGGGCTATCCGGTAGTCAACGGCAAATGGACGAAGATGCTCGATGCCAATCAACTGAAGGTAAGAGAGTTGCCCGAAACGTGGGCGGGGCCTACCTGGGATTCAAATCGTCAGTTCCACGCGATTCATCAACTCGGTCGAATGGAAAACCGAATGAGTTGCAAAGATTGCCACACGGCGGGAGTTCGTGGGGAGGCGAGCTTTCGCGAGTCGCCGAGAGCTGAGTGCGCCAAGTGCCACGACCTCGTGGCCGGCGCGGCAGGCACACAACGCGTGCGGGCGAATTGCTACACGTGCCATCGTCAGCACGGACGCAGCGAAGATATGCTGAAGCTCGTCGCCGCGGGAAAGGACGAGCGACACATCAAAGAGTACTTTGAGAAGATTGACAGCGGTAAAGATGAAGTCGACAAGCGTTTGGCGACCGCCAGCGCAAACCTGTTTTCCGGTGTTGGCGGCGCGGATAAAATCCGGCAGGACAAAAACACTCTGAGCGCAAGCATGCTTTTATCTTTCGGGGGGTTGCCGTGGTATGGCTGGGTCGGATTGATCGGGATCTTGCCCATCGCGGGACTCGCGGTGATGGCAGTTGGGACCGCGCGTCGCAAGTACTCTTTGCAGACCGTGAAAGTAGACGCGGCCCCAAACGAGAGCGAAGTCGCCAAAGCGCTCGTCGGTGTGCTTGACCTTGAGAAGCTGAAAGCTGAAGAGGCTCCCTATCCGCATCCTGTCATAAACCAGCAAACGTGCATAGGCTGTCACGCCTGTGTTGAAGCCTGTCCGCACGACGTTCTTGCGATAGTCAACGGGGTCTCCACTCCCATCAACCCCGATCAGTGCATGGAAGACACCAGCTGCCAGGTCGAGTGCCCGACTAATCCCAAGTCGTGCGTCGTCATCAACACCAAGAAGAAAATCCTTGAGAGAAAAGTTCCCAAGCGCGATCAACGATTCAAGACCAACGTCGAGGGCATCTACCTGATCGGAGATGTGTCCGGCGTTCCCCTCATCAAGAACGCGATCAACGAGGGCGCCACGGTCATCGATTGCATCGTCGACGACCTCAAAACAGAAGGTCCGAATGCCAAAGCTGAAGTCGATGTTGCGGTCGTTGGGATCGGGCCGGCTGGATTATCAGCCGCTGTGATTGCAAAACAACGAGGCTTGAAGTACGTCGCCATCGAGCAGGACAAAATAGTAGCCACGATTCAACAAGTCTATCCTGCCGGCAAGTACGTCTTCTTCAAGCCCGACACGGTTGAGACCAAGGGCGGTATCCCGCTCCCGGGCCCCGGCGACTCGAAAGAAAACATGCTGAAGGGCTGGCTGGATGCGATGACGTCGAATGGCGTAGTGGTCAACGAAGAGGAAACCTGCAGAGACATCAAACAGGATGGCGGGGTCTTCACGGTTACCACGGAGAAGGGAAAAGCGAAAGAGAAAGTGAGTTACACGGCGCGAAAAATCATCATCGCGATCGGCAATCGCGGCACGCCTATGAAGCTCAGGGTCCCGGGCGAGGACCTCAAAGTGACGATGACCCCGCCGTCCGTTGTTCCGAAGTTCTGTCCGCGCTGCGGGTCGGCTCGCAAAGGGAGCCAGCAGTTCTGCGTCGTGTGCGGCGCGGCCTACGCGGCTAAGGCGCAACCGGCTTACGAAACCGGCAAGGTTCAATTCAAGCTCTCCGACCCCGATGACTACGTAAACAAGAAATGCATAATCGTCGGTGCAGGGAATTCGTCTATCGAAGCCGCAGTCGATCTGGCGGGACTCAAACGCGATGGCGAGCGAATCAGCTTCACTCGCAACAACGACGTGACGCTGGTAGTCCGCAGCGATTTCAAGGGCGATCTGAAGCTCGGCAACAAGATGAACGTATACGATTGCATAGACTCGGGGAAGATCAAGGTCTTCTTCAGAACCGAGATCAAGGAGATCACTCAAAACGAAGTCGTGCTTATGGATGTGCGTACCAAAGAAGAGAAAGCGCGGCTCGCGAATGACTTTGTTTTTGCGCTGATCGGCGGCGAGAAGCCAACAAAGTTTTTAGAGGGGCTGGGAATCAAGATAGGATGACCTAGTTACTATTGTTTATTTGCGATTTTCTATTTGCTATTTCAAAGCTTCGGTCTTGACCGCTAGAGCAGAATTGAAAATCGCAAAGAGAAGATGGCACATAAAAAACAGAAAATAGAAAATCTCAAATAGAAAATTGCTTGGTGGTATAGTATATGGGTCGCCAGTGCGACAGATGGAGGCAACGCGGGTGAGAATCAGACTTCTGCCGAGCAGCACCGGACCAGAGCCGCAACTCCAGTGTCTGACCTCCTTTCTCATCGACGATCGCCTCGCGATTGACGGTGGCAGCATCGGGTTCGCGCTTGGCTCCGGCGAAATCGGCGCCGTGCGTCACATCATAGTCACGCACTCTCACGCCGACCACACCGCATCGTTGCCGATATACGTAGCCGAATCCTTCAACGTGCTCAACGATCCAATCATCATCTACGGCAGCATCGAAGTGATATCGGCGCTCAGGAAACATGTCTTCAACGATGACGTGTGGCCGGACTTTGAGAAGATTCAACTGAATAATGGCAGCGGACCAACCGTTGAATTTCGAGAGCTGCGCGCGAGACAGACAATTAACATCGCCGGCATCGACGTGACGCCGATTCCGGTCAATCACCTCGTACCGACCTTCGGGTTGCTGGCGCAGAACGAAGTGGCAGCCGTGGTGTTCACTTCCGATACCTATAGCACCGATGAAATTTGGGAAGTGGCGCGCGAAGCTGAGCACTTGAAGGCAGTTTTTGTCGACGTGTCGTTTCCGAATGAGCTCGGGGAGCTGGCCGCGGCGTCGAAGCACCTGACGCCGGAGTTGTTGGCCGTTGAGTTGAAGAAGCTCAAACGCGAAGTTGAGGTTTACGCGGTCCATATCAAGCCAACGAACCGCAAAGAGGTGATACAGCAAATCGCTGCCCTGGGCAATCCGAGAGTCTCGATCGCCGAAATTGACCGCGTTTATGAGTGGTAACGGACGGGGAGTATGAACGCAAAGATTGTCATTAAGAATTCCGAAACCGGGCACTCGTTTGAGTTCGATCTCACGCGAGACGAGACCCACATTGGGCGCGCTGCCGATCGCAACGACCTCGTGCTTGAGGCGAGCCAGGTCTCGCGTCAGCACGCAATAATCAAACGGAACCGCCAGGCTTTTACGCTCATCGATCTGAACAGCGCCAACGGCACGTTCATGAACGGGGAGCGCATTAAAGAGCACCTGCTGCGTAACGGCGACTCGTTTTCAATAAGCAAATTCACCATCGAATTCAAAGATGCTGGGGGTGCGCCTTCGGTCAGATACGCGAGCCACGAGATCGAGGGCACGATGGTGATGCGAACCCCTGGCGAAATATCCGCGGTCATCCCGCAGATGGACAAGGCCGCGATCTCTAAGACCGGCCCCGATTCGAAATCCGTTTTGGATTACGTCGAGGTGTTAAGGAAGAAGGCCGAGACGCTGGCGCGCATTTACGAGTTGAACCAGATGCTCGGGTCGGATTTCTCTCAAGAGGAAATATTCAGAAAGGTTAGCGAGATGGTCTTTCGGTTGACATCGGCGGATCGCTTCCTGGTGCTGCTGAAGGATTCGGAAAGCGGCGAACTATCCACGGTCGCCGCCGAGTTTCGCAACCCCGACAGCGCGCAGGCAGGCACCGAGGTGACCATAAGCAAGACGGTCGTGGATCGTGTGATCGCCGAGCGGATCTCGGTGCTGTCGTTCGACACGCACTCGGACCAGCGCTTCGTGGAGGCGAAATCTATCGTGATGCAAAAGATCTCTTCGGTGATGTGTGCACCGCTGCTCAGAAAGAACGATGTGCTGGGAGTGATTTATGTTGACTGCCGGGAAACGCTGAAACTGCTCAGAGAAGACGACCTCGATCTGCTGAATGCAGTGGCGGCTGAGACGTCTATCGCCGTGGACAACGCTCTAACTCACAAGCGGCTGGTTCGCGAGGAACTCGCGCGCGCGAAGTTCCGTCGCTTCATGCCGCCCCACGTCGTCGACGAGATTCTTAAGAATCCCAACACGCTCCACCTCGGGGGCTCAAACAGCTGCATAACGGCGCTGTTTTCCGACATTCGCGGCTTTACCTCTATGTCTGAGAAGTTGCAACCTCAGATCGTGGTGCAGATCCTCAACGAGTATTTCGCGGACATGACTCCCATTGTCTTCGACCACCAGGGACTGCTGGACAAGTTCATGGGTGACGGGATGATGGCGCTGTTCGGAGTTCCTTATGCTTGTGACACGGCGGCGTCTAATGCCGTGGCCGCGGCGATTGCCATGCAGCGCCAGATGACGGCTGTGAATACAGAGTTGAAGACGCTGGGCTTGTCTGAAATCACCATCGGCATCGGCGTCAACACGGGAACCGCAACGGTGGGCTACATTGGATCGAGAGATCGAACGGACTACACGGCAATCGGCGATGCGGTCAACCTTGCTGCGCGGCTCGAGCAGCGCGCTGAGGCCGGCCAGATCCTCATCAGCCGCTCAACGCTCGACGCCATCGGCAGCCAGTTTCCGGTGAGGCAGTGCGATCGGATAATGGTCAAGGGTAAGCAAGAGTCCGTCGAGATCTACGAAGTGCTTTGGCCGGAAGCGAGCGAGTCGGTCGCCTAGCTCAGGCCGAAGAAGCGCTGAATGCGCCGCAGAATCGTCTTAGCCTTAACACGCCTTTCTTCCTCAGGCATTGCGCGGGCGTATTCATCCAGCCGCACCTGACGCTCGGATATCGTGCGGCTGAGTGCTTCTGCCAGCGCTGCATTGTTGTCGAGAAGTTGCTGAAGAACCCCTTTCCTTATCTCGAGAGTCTCTACTTCGCTGACGGTAATCACGTCCGCGTTGCGCGGCTCTCCTGTTAGCAGAGCCATCTCTCCAAAAAAGTTTCCGGGCTTGAGTTCCGCTACTTGTTGAGGGTTGCCATCGCGGCCGGGCAACCACACCTGAACGTTGCCCCGGTAGATGACGAACATTGAATCGCCCGGATCGCCGCGCCTCAGTATCAACTCGCCGGGAGCGTACACCGACCTGATGGCCGACCGCGCCACTGCCTCTTTCTCCTCGGCGGAGAGCGGGGCGAAAATTTCCACTGACTCGATGACCTGGTCGTAATCGGCCTCGTGACGGCTGACCGCGGACTCTTGTTGCTCGAGCAGCACGTGGCGGACGGGGAATGGAATCTCGATCTCGCCGCGGCGGTAGATGTACCATACGTGCTGCCTGATCTGTGCGTCGATATCGGGGACCCACATGTAGTCTTTGGTCCAGTAAAGAACCTCATAGATGATGCTGGAATCGGCGAAATCGCCTATCCGAACGACAGGCGTCTTCTCGCTGGCTACATTGGGGATCGACGACACCGTCTCCGCTATCAGAGCGATGACTCTTTGCGGCGCGACCCGGTAGGGGGCCGGGACGTGCAGCACCCGCCGGTTCAGATTGTTGAAGCGGTAGACCTCCAGCGGGTCGCGCGCGACTCTACTGTTGGGAAAGATGACGGTCGTGTTGTTGTTGGTGCGAATCGTCGTCGTGCGCCAGCTGACGGCTTCGACTCGCCCGATCATATCCCCAATTCTAATCGCATCGAGGATGTGAAACGGCTGCTCGATATGAATGGAGAGTCCCGCGAAGAAGTTTCCGAGCGTGTCCTGGAGCGCGAGACCGATGATGACTGAGACCACGGTCGACGTTGCTATTAACTCGAATCCGCCGCCCTTCTCGTCCAGCACCACTTTGTAGATCAGCATCAGGAAGATCGAATAGAGGATTATTGATAATAGCACCCGTAACAGCGCCGGCGCCTCACGCCCCTTGCGCCGTTGAAAGACAACGTCGAAGAGCACGAAACTGAGCGTGCGCGCTAGGCCAACGCTTAGCCCCAGGAGCAATACCGCGAGCACGTACTTGGCGACAGACTGCCCGAGCCGGACGGGAGAGAACGCCTGGACTGCACCATAGACGAGCAGGAGGAGCACGCTGATCGTGAGTGGAACAGTAATACGCTTCATCTTGACTACTGACCACTCATCGCCTTGATCATCTCGCCCGCAGCCAACACGGCCTGCTCGTAGACGCGATCGTGGCCCAGTATCTCAAGCTCTTTCCCGATCAGGTCGGTCTCGCTCAACCCTTCGTAGCTAAGTACTCGTTGAACACTCTTCTCCTCACCGCGCGTCACTGACGTTTCGATGCGCTGCCCGTCGGCGCTCCTTCTTACCGTGAACGAGACCGACTGGTCAGCCTCGCTGGCCAGAGTAACCAGCGCCAGATGCCCCGGCTCGATCTCACGGCCGGTGTGCGCGAATTCCACGCCGAGGCTGTGGCCATCAACTGAGAACTCGAGACCGGCCGACGCCGTTGTTCGATTCGCAGTGCGCACGCTCCATCCAAGCCGGCTTGCGAGCCAACCTCCAAGGAGAAGTGCGCGCGCTGGAATTACCGCCGAATCTGTTGCCGGTGGCGCGTACTTGATGGTGACCCGTTTGAGCTGATTCAGAAGAGGGCGATAATCAGCGATGTCATAGAAGCCTGCAAGCAGCGCGCGCCAGGCCGTCAGCCGCGCCCAGTTCAAGTCGCTGAGCGCAGTCCAGCGCGGAGTCTCAGTCAGCACCGCCGCCATCCTCGCGAGGTCCGCCTCCGGGTCGCGAAAGTGGGCCGAATCGATCACCAATCGATCCGAAAGGTCCACCAGCCGCCTGAACATCGACTTGTCAGTGAGTCGCGGCACCGCGTGCCACCATAGGTAAACAGGAAGATCCGAGAGCAGCAGCGGCGCGATCGCACTGGGCACTTCATCGACTTGAGCCCCGCCCGCAGTGATTGTCACTTGCTCACAGCAGACTTGCTTGGAAGATGCGCTGGGCAACGTGCAGCGAGACGTGACCTCGGCTGTGAGAGTCTCCTCCGGACTGTCGCCGTCCGCTACGATCAAGATGGCCCGGCACGGACGCGCCGCGGTAATGTCAGTCAGCATCTCGTCGAGTTTGCCGGCTTCCGTCCGGCTGGAAACATAGACCAATAGGTTGAACATGGAGGCCCGAGTGACCCCGCCGTGTTCTTCGCCCTGCGACGCTTGCTGCCACAGGGCGGTCAACTCGCGCTCGATCGCATCGACGTTGATGGCAGGCGCCTTTGTCCCCGGGAGTTGTTCGTTTGAAGTACTCATGTTGCCTCGTAAGACTGAATGT
>Ga0137359_10000463_pt1 | contig 30643 bp, 19 predicted proteins | sample Mad1_40_16metaG_FD_108281 | JGI IMG/M metagenome (GOLD analysis project Ga0137359, IMG submission 108281) | Vadose zone soil microbial communities from Angelo Coast Range Reserve, California, USA - Mad1_40_16 metaG | ecosystem: Environmental > Terrestrial > Soil > Vadose zone | place: USA... | reverse complement strand
GCTATTGCAGACTCGCGTTTCGTCCAGTTCCCAACAGGCAAAGCCCGGAGTAAGACAAACCCTCGCCCGTTAAGCACCTCGTCAAGCAGGCGTCGAATGCGGGGCGCAAGCGTCGGCAGGGGGAAATCTTCGCTGCGGATCGTAACGATGTCACACGACTCTGAGTCCAGTCTCTTCACCGCCCGCTCGACCTCTTCGACTTCAGTTGACGACAGATACTCGAGCCAATCTGGGTGTCGGGTTAAATCCGGGCCATACCATGCGGATGGTCCTTGGATTTCGGGCGGCAAGCGCAATAGCGTGTCACACATTGGAAGATGAATAACCCTCGAAGCAAGATATGCTATTACATCCGATATACGCTGGCAAATACGGATGACTGTTGACAACTACAATCATTTGCTACGGGTTGCAGCCACCGGCAAATGATCGACAAGTGAACTGAGGTGCATCTATTTCGCTCTATTTCTAAGAACTCCGGACACAATTCGGTCACAGTCTTGGTAGCGCAGGAGTTCGTGCCAACCGCAGTCCGCGATTGCAATAGTACGGCTCATTTTTTAGCTCGTCCCTTGGAGTAGTCCCTCCGCTCCGATGCGATAGCAGTCAGTCTTTGACAATGCTTCCCACTCAAGCCGGGCGGGATTCTGGATGGCAGTCACCTGAGGCTCGGACGGGCAGTTGAACACAACGATAAAGCTCTGTGCTGCCGTGTCCTCGTTAGCCCCCGACTATTGGAGGTCCTCGGGAGGTTCACCCAGGCGAAGCCTCAGATCGGCGTTCTCTTTTCGGAGACGCTCGCACTCAGCGTGGAGCTTGTCGAGTTCACTACTCACAAGCTCATTGCTCTCCACGGTTCTAGACCTCGTGAACGACTCGCGGAAGTCAGACTGGCGCCCCGCAATCCACCAGGAATCATCCGCGCGCGCTCGGTCTGCTCAAACCCACACGCGAGGCTCACTCACCGCAAATTGAATCAGCTTCTCGCCCACAACAAGGCACACTTGCTGTATAACTTCTTGTTTCATAGCTTACTCAGCGTAAATACCCGGCGTGAAGCCTCTAGGGTGGAACCGGATAGTGATTGAGAGCGAGCTGCTGTCAGCGGGTATCAGTCAGTGATAGGCTTTCTGTTCTTCTCGGATTTGGGCCAGCGCTATCGCAATCTTAGGGTCCGTCTTCGCGAGTTCGCTCAGCGATGCGAGGATGGCATGGAGTTGAATGCCTTCGTTGACGTAACGCAGGGTCTTGCCGTTAGAGACAGTCGTCTTGGCCACTGCGGCGCGATGAAGTCCAATGACACTCCAACCGTCATTGAACACGGGCGAGCCGGATGAACCGGACAGTGTATCGGTAAAGTAGTGCAGCTTCGGATACTCCGCCGTGTAGACGAGATTGTTTCGGAGGGCGACTCGCTTTGGTCCGCCTGACGGGTGTTGAATAATGTTCACGGCAAAAGCCCTTACGACGGTGCCTTTCGGGGTCTGTACCGCGGGTGGAACCTCGACTTTTTCATCTAGAACCGGTAGGAAATCGACATTCGGCTTCTCATCCAGCCGCAGTAACGCAAAGTCGCTCGTAGATTGTGCGTCAAAGGCGACCAACTCTCTGACCTTGATCTTTTTACCTTCGGCGTCATCAGCATCGAAGAAAAAATGCGCGCGCGTGCCCAGCGCCTGAAGTTGCAGATCATCGTTCGATGGTAATGGCTCGCCCTGAGATCGATTGCGGATCACATGGTAATTGGTCATTAACAGGTCACTGCCGATCAGCCACCCCGTACCGGCGCCATAAGCGGGGTTCTGATTGTCGGGCATCATCAATTGTTTCCCGCCCTGATACGAAGGCGCCAAAACTTTCGCGACGGCGGGCAGGCGCTTGGCTCCGATTGACAGAAAGGAGATGTCCTGAAGATCATCGATGCCATCAGTGTCTATCTCCTCGAAGTCGGTTGCCGGCGTGTCAGCTACGGCAATCACCGGGGTCGTCGCTTCGCCCGTACGGGTCACCTTGTTTAAGGCCTTCTCGAAGAGCGTGCGTTGAGGAAGCACGCTAAAGCGCCGCGCCGCGTTGCGCAGCCACTGCGCCAGTGGCACGGTACCGTCAACGAGCCGCTCAATGCGGCTCATCTGCATCAGATCCATTCCCAACTGAATGCTCGGATCCAATCCAACAATTCGCAGAAATTGGGTAACGTATTGCCGATTCACGCCATCAAGCAGCCGCGCGCGGGTCGGCAGGTCATAAGTGATGCCCGCGTCTTGGAATGCCTGCTCCAGGTCGTCTCGCTCATCGACGGTGAGGTAGTTAAAATCAGCAGCCATAAGCATTCTCCATGTTCAGGAAGCTAATAAGCAACGATCTGCGGGGATGTTAGCGCCGCTTCTTGCTCTTGCTTGGGTTCTCTATCTTCTCCAATCCCTCGCCAGGGATTAGATCACCAGCGTGTCGCGCCTCGTTGAATGGATCTTCGCCGGCCGCCCCGCGTTTTGGTTCGGGCGTGAGCGCCTGGAGCAAGTCTACCAGGCGATGAGTGGACATAGGGACGGTCTTAAGCAATTCGACCAGGCGATTGCCGAAATGGCGGGAGCGGTCGAGCACCAGTCGTTTCCACGCGTCGCGCAGCTTGATCGCGTCACGCGTGTGCTCGGGCAGTCTTCCCATCTTCTTGAATGCCTTGGCATCCGCGCCGCTTTGCCGTGCTTCGATTGACCATTGCGCCAATGCTTCAGCCACACGCGTGACCGCGCCGGAGGGCAGTTGTTTGAACAGCAATGGAAGGAAGTCTGGTGACCGAACGAGATTGAACAAATCCGTGTACGGTGGAACTGAATGAACCTCTCTAATGTCTTTTGAGATAGCCGATCCGGCGGCGTAGCGAGCGAGCACCGGAAAGTCGCCCAGCGCGTCAACGGACTGCGTAAGCCGAAACAAGCAACTCGCGGCAACCTCCAAAACCTCAGTAGAAGGTTTCAGGTTATGGCAATCTGTCGCGAACCGCAGGAGCCGCCGCTCGCCGCGACGAACTTCAGCATCGCTCTTATCGCCCGAATTCTGGAGTCGATTGATCTCCTTTTCAACTCGTTTTAGGCCTTGCTTGCAAGCTGTGCTGTCGCCAAGATGAGCGGCTATCCGCGCGCCGAGCAGGTTATATTCCATTACGCGGCGGAAACGGCTTGCTTCAGATGGTAAGTTGTCGAGGACATCCGCGACTTGGCCCTTCGCTTCTCTATTACGCCCGAGACGCTCGAGCAAGGCAATCTCCATCACTGGCAACGGGGAGAAATGCGAGAGGCGCAGCCCATGCGAAAGCATATTTTGCCGATCGCGACGCAAGCCCTCGAGCGCAGAAATGATACTGTCTCGCACGCGCGCGCGGTGCGAGGCGCGACCTAATATCATCAATTCCCAGTCGCGTGGATCAGCCGTTTCCCATGCCGCATCGGGCACCAATTCCTTGTGCAGCCGGGCAGCGAGATAGGTGCTTGCGGAGGCGGGCATTTCGTCAACCGCATCAGCCAGCGCGCGCCAGATCGGGCGTGGGTCGGCAGTCGTAATTGGAGGGGCGACGAAGCCGGCATCGACCGCTTCTTCTGTGGGAACATCATCCAATAATCCTTCGGGAGGTGGCAGCTCCCCCAGCATCAGGCGGTGGTAAAGCGCTTCCTCGCGTCCAATCTGATCGCCGCGTGTCTGGTAATAGCGGACGGCGTTTCCATTTACCGCGCGGATTTGCTCTTGCTTGGTTTCATCAGCCTCCATCAGCCGCAGCATGATGCGGCGCAGCTCAGGGCGATGTCTGAGCACTGGTTCGCCGCCCGCACCCATCTCCGTGCTGACCAGCGAAACCTCCCGAGCCAGATCGTCGAAGTAGTTTCTTGCTTGCAGGTCATCCAGGGTCCCGAGTCCGCAAGGTTCCGCCAGCACGTCCTGTATCAATTGGGGCGTTATGCGTCTCAAGATGAGTCCGGGATGAGCGAGGTCTTGAATTTTCTTACTATGGATGTGACCCAGGATTCTGCGGAACAGTACGCCTTGCAGTAGTGCCTTGGGCGGAACCTTCCGTCCCAGCAGACGGTCGGAGAGACTGGGGCGCCACTTCATCTCTTCTCGGAGCGATCCCAGATCAACGTCGCCGTCTCGAAGCACGCGGGCAATCAATCGCAGGCTAAGCGGGTTGCCTCCGACTATCGCCACTAATTCATCCGCTAGTTGCGGATCGCTAACGCCTTGCTCGCCGAGGTATGCGCGCGCTTTATCCGCCTCTAAGTCCGCGAGCAGCACCTCGATAACACTAAAATCGGTCGCTTCGCCTGTGCCAAAAGCATCGCCATCTACCGCGAAAGTCTCGAGGTCACGGTATTCCAGTCGGATGTCCTCCAGAGGCGCTCGGCCCATCAGGATGCAACGCAACGCCGGCACTTGCTTGCGAAGCTCATTGAGAAATCGGAACACGTCTTTGATTGCGTCGCGATCGCGAAACTGCATCTCCTCGAAGGTGTCCATCACCAGGAGAAACGGAAGTCCACGCGCGAACTGCTGCGAAACGGTTGCGTCCTCAGATACGCTTTGTGAAAGCAACGCCGCAAAATGGCTGAGCGCTTGGGCGCGCTCGACGGAATCGACCCCCTCGGGTCCAGACCGTCTGATTGTCTCCAGCCATTTGCTGCGCTCCGCGGTCCAAGCGGCTTCGGACGCTGGATATTCGGCGGCGAGTTGCCGGGCAGCTTCGACCAGCAGCGTGACCGGCTCAAGAGCACTGAGCGTAGACAAGTCGAAATCAAGGTAAGCGTAAGGGAAGCGATCACGCGGTTCGGTAGTTGTCAGATGGTCCAACAGGAACTTTGCCAACAGCGTCGACTTGCCGACGCCACCGGGACCGTGAATAAGCACCGGACGATGGCCGGCTTCCCTGGTGACAAGGCGCCAGGCGGAATCGACAAGTCCCTTAAATGCCCGAGAAATGCGGTGCTGCAAAGATTTGGGCGGCAGCACGGCAAGGTAATCGTAGAGGCGGCTCAGTTCAGTCTCGCGACCGGTGAAGTAAGAAACAAATCCGCTGGCTCCCCATTCACCCGTCAAGTGTCGAAAGGGCTGAAGCAGTGTCTCGCGCGCGAGTTGCTGAGCGACTTCTTGCGGCGCAGGCGCCTTCAGTTGGAGCGTCAAATCTTGAAGCCAGTTTATGACACTCTGCGACAGGAGCAACTGCCGGCAGTCCTGCGCTTCGAGCGCAGCAGAGGTTCCAACAAGATAACTCCAAAGGGTTTCCTCGACACGACTGGCTCCGCTGTCCCCCTGGTCGTAGCTTTCAATCTCTCGTGCGATTTCAATTTTGGTTTCCGTCTGTTCGGTTTGTAGCTGAGCGAGTTGGCGGGCCTGGGCTGCCGTCCGCTCGTCGGCGCTTTGTTTCGCGTCGTCGCGGGCGTCGGCTCGCGCTTGCGCAATCGCTCTCTCCAGGGTCCGCGGGCCGCCGTCCACCAGTTTCTTGAGCGATGCACGCCGCTCGCCTTCAGACAATATCCAACGAGCTTGTCCTCGCGCATCGGCCATAATCTCGCTGCGGCCCGTCAGGTAGGCGAAGACCTGACCGCGTTGTTCGTGTTGCAACTCGGCGTAGCGCGGCGGTGGCATCTCGTCAGGGTCCGCCCCGAGTGGAGTCAGACAGTCGATGCGATATGTGTAGCGAAGCGCTGCAGCGTTCGCGTAACAACTCAACGCGGTTTCGTCCAGTGGCGCGATGCCCGTCGAGCGCTGGGCGTCTACTGTTATTTCCGGGTTGCTGCTTGATGCGGCCTCGCCACTTGCCGCCGCAACAATGGCTTCGGCGGCTTCGGCGGCTGCGGATGCCTGGAGCCGTCCCTGCGCGGCGTATATCGTACCCTTGCGGGCCATATTGAATTCGTCGTCGGTAAGAGTAATCAGTTCGAGCGTGGGCGTGTCGGCGGCGGCTGCTTCGTCTGACACGAGCTGCGCCAGTTCTTCAAAAGTGGGCAGTGGCGGTAAGAGACTCATTAGATCTTCGGGGTTCATGATCAACTCCGTTTCTGTACCGCTTGTGCTTCCAAAGGCAGGGTTCTTTCGATGACCGCTCTAGCAAGCGCCTTCGGCCAGGGCGGAGGCGGCTGTTCGCCATCGATGATCTCCTGTGCGCGGGCGAGCGACTCTTCGGCCAGTATTTGTAAACGCGCGTTATGTTTGTTGTCGTCTTGATCCAGCTTGATGCCGCGGCTCAGGCAGAAAACCTGAAAATAGTACTTGACGTCCTTAGGCCCAAAAACCTGTCCCGTCAGATCTTCCTCCAAGATGTGATCCTGATAGACGGGATTCGGTAGGCACGCGTCGCTATCGCCTAACAGCACGACGCGCAAGGGTCCCTTGTTGGACACCTCCGCATCATCCAGGCCGGTGCCGGCCGCGCGTTCGACCAAGCGTCGAATGAATTCCTGCGCCTCAGGGGGCGCCTTCTCGCACGTATCAAAGACGGCTACCCACCAGCTTGGCGGCACGCCCGGGAGCCGATACAGCACCTGATCGACCAATTCATTCGCCAACTCCCTGCACCAGCGGTTGCGTTGTTGAATATCGGTTAACCGTTGAAATAGATATGGCTTGGTTCCTGCCGCGCTGACCAGGGCGCTCAAGTCCGGCAATTGATTGACTCCAGTAGCGCCCACCGCCCGAGCATCCAACTCTTCGCGGCGTCGGCGAGCCTGGACCTCGATCCGCTTGGCAAGATACAACTCAACCGGAATATCCTCGTTGGCGGCTAGCGTCGAGATGTCGCTTTCCGCGAAATCAAAATGGAGGACGCCGACTTGCATAGGTTGGATAGCCGCCAGATATTCAAAAAACTTGAACGTGTAACTCTTCCCACTGTCCTTTGGACCAAAGACCCGCAACACGCGTTTACCCCATTGACCTTGTATTCCCGCTAGCTGTGCTCCTTCCCCAAATCCCTGTGCGGCAATGCGAGTTACATATCGCTTGATCAACGGTAGTTCGGTGGCGACGCGGCAGACCAAGATCGGCTGGCTGGACGGGTGACATCGGAAGGGCCCTTCCTTGAGGATCGCGCTAATGAGTTCTTGATCCGACCAGGCCGGCAGGAATGCTTGCAACAGAGAGACAATTAGCGGCGGGGTTTCAGACCACGCCGACATCTCGCAGTAATAGACCACGCTCCAATAGAACGCCGCGGGAGGCAGCCCAGGAGGTCGCGGTATTCGTCCCGCGTGGTTAGGGTTTTGGCTGAAGACGCGGAGTTGTATGACGCTGAGGGGGTCTTGCGCCCCCACCAGCAAATCGAGCCGCACGACCAACTGGTCACGATACTGCTTCGAAAGCGGGAAGATGGGTGTTGTCGTAGTCACCTCCGCCGACCTCGCCTCTTGAACAAGATTTGCGCACCTTCAAGTTCTGCGCGACTGCGTAGTTCTTGCGCGCGTCATTGCTTCACTTTCTTGCCAACCTCGGCGACTGCATCCACGCCGATGTCGATACCGAATCCCCAGAAAAACACCGCTAACAGGTCGGAGAGAGTGCCGACGAATTTGTCCGCGAACAGCGCATAGCCAACCACCAGGATCACCAGGCTCGAAATGGCGAAGCGTAACCCCTTCACCAACAGAAGCTCCAACAAGCTGCGCACCCGCAATGCTTCGAGTTGAGGGAGCCGAGTTGTTTCCCTCGGAGTCCTGGGAATCGCCGCGTCCTCTGCGCCCGGTTTTCCTGAGAGCATTGAAAGTAGTCCATCGAACAACGAGCCGGCGCCAAATGTCGTCGGGGCGACGGTGACGAGCTTGCCCGCATTCGCTGCCAAAGCCTCCTCCACCACAGCCCCTTCCTCAGTGTTGACGGCGGTCTTGAGGATGGCAACAACTGCTGCCGCTGCGCCAAGGAAGTCCTTCTGATCGCAGAGCTCATTGACTTGTTTTTGGGCCTCGGGCCGGCCAGCCACCTGCTCGAGCATCACGTCGCGCCAAAGCGCCGTGATACCGGCGACTCGCGCCGGCAGCGTGATAGCGCCAGTCTCCGGACGCGCAGCCAAATCGGGCAGGTCTTTTTCAAGCTGATCAAGCGTCAAGACCAATTCCTTAAACCGCGCCTCATCCGGAAGAGCAACTTGATCAAACTGTTCCCTGAGAATCTCCGAGGTACTCTTCAACGCGATATGCAATATCGACAATAAGTCATCGATGCGCGAGCGAGCATCGCGCAACCCAGTCAGCATGACGATAATCTGTTCGACCGTTGCGCCACCGTCGACCGCTTGCATGGCATCCAGCTTTTCGTTGATAGCCGTTGTCTCTTGCGTGAGGCGCTCATTTCCCTTGGATGAAATCAGCACGGCAATCGCGCTCAACGCGTCGAGAAAGGATTTCGTATGAGAACGCCAGCGCGAAACAGCCGGACCTAGCGCGCCGCCGAGATTGGCGCTCAGCCTGTCGAATCTGACTTTTGCCGATAGAATATTCTCACTCTCAACTTCCAGACCGGCTTTTGCCAGCTCCTGCTCGTCAATCTTGAACGCGTCCGCTACCTCAGCAGGCAGCAACCAATCAGTATGCGTCAATCGGGTGAAGGCGGCTTGTTGGTCTTTTACCAGTACGCGACGGTTGTCCAGATCTGTCATGGCGTTTGCCAACGCCGTGCTCGCGGCAGTCACTCCTGCCGCCAATGCCTCAACTTTTGAACTCGCGACCACCTGTCGCAGCGCGATGAGCGCTTGGCCCACCCGCTGCTGGAATTCAGCGTCGGGGCGTCGTTGCAATTCCTGATCGAGCGTGTCGGCGGCGTTGCGCACTTTCTCACGCGCTTCATCCAACTCGAGTCGACGCTTGGACCAGGTGCGCAGGACGAAACCCGCCAACAAACCAAGAACTAGAACAAAGACAATGCTCCCTCTTGAACGTCGCGCTTTGATCTCAAAGCTGATTGACTGCGCCCCAGTGAGTTGTGGGGACACAAGGACGACAGCGCCTTTTGTGCTGCCAAGAGGGAAAGATCCCGAGAGCGTGATTGGGGCGTGCGCTAATTCTCCGGGCGGAACTGCGGCGGGCGGCGCGAAGGATATCGCCGCGTTAGTTGGTTGATTGCCGCCGCCGGGAAAATCCAGCGGCTTGGCGCTGATGCTGTAGAGTTGGGTCTTGTGGCCCGAGTTTTCCCACAACAGAAGCGACGGGCCGCCGAGCGTCTCCGGCTCGCCAAAGAACGGCACGACCTGCTCCACCACCACCGGACCAACGTCCTGCAGCTTGGCCGCCGGCAGGATGACGGAGAGCTTGATGAATTGATCTTTGGCCTTCTGGGCCGGTGGGGCAGGCGGCTTCGGCGGCGTCCCGATGGGTGGCGGCGTCGTGTCGGTGCTTGTCGTGCTGGTGCTTGAAGTAACGTGCCCGACGGGTTGGGCTCTGATGAGCAACTCATATTTGCCTTGGTCCAAGCCGACTGTTCTGACTGTCACGACAATGGCCGGAACCTGGTTCGCACCCGGCTGAACGCTTTCCATCGTGATGGCGAAAGAATTGAACAGCTCTTGATCGTGCCGTGTCCCGATAGCCACGTCTACCAGTTTGAGTGCAACGGTCTGCACTCCTCCTTGAATTGTTATCGGAACCCGAATGACGCTCGTCGGTTGAACGTTGGACATCTCGTATTCCGTCCCGCCCTCCAGTTTGACAATGCCCAGCTCACTCTGTTGAGCCAGAGATGATAGATTGAGTTGCATCAGGAGGACGAGCGCAAAAGCGATGAGTATAAGTACACTACGGATGCCTATTTGTCTTTTCATGATGGCCACTCTAGAAGGTGAAAGCGACTATAGACCGGTGCGCTCAATCTTGTAACGAACTAGGCAACCGGACAACCTCGCTGGGCTTCGTCACTTATGGCGCTGTTTCAAGACCCGCGCCTTTTGCGAGGCGAACCATACGCTGCGAACGCAGAGTATTCCCGTTCTCGAAAACATGTCAATAGAGAATTCGTCGGAACCAGAACAGGGTTTTTTTACGGACTAAATAGCACTTACCTGCGCGTCGCCTTGTGCTCCCTATTGAAATGAGACCGGAAGGAAAAACGTTTCACTAGTTCTCGGATCCAGCAAGGGCGGCGAGACCCAGGAGGCAAGCAGAAAAGGCAACGGATGCCACCACAGGAGCGCGATTAAGCGTATTTGTCTTGCTTGGGAAACAAGGTCCTTAAAGGGTGATATCCAGCGACTGATTTGCGAAACTAGACGAGGGTGGATTCTGATTCTAAGAACTTGGTGGCTCCTGGAGGATTCGAACCTCCAGCCAAAGGATAAAGAGTCCGACAGAGGCTACTTCAAAGTTGGGTGAACTGAACGTGTCCCTTGGAGTACCCCCTCCGCCCCGATGCGATAGCAGTCAATCTTTGACAATGCTTCCCACTCTAGCCTCGCTGGATTCTGGATGGCAGTCACCTGAGGCTCGGAGGCGCAGTTGAACACGACGTACAGCCAGTACTCATCGCCCAAGCTCTGAGCTGCCTTGTACTCGTTAGCCGTGAGTGCGATTTCGCCAACTCCGGCTCGTCCCTTCACTTCGATGAACATTGTTTCAATCTGCTCGTGCGAATCATCCGTGCGAAAACGACGAGAAATAAGATCGAAGCCGCGAGTATCGCTCTCGACGCTTTCGACCCTGCAACCTCGCGCTTCCTCAAAAACGATCGCTGCGCGAACCGCGATGTGTTCAATTTCGGCGAACCGGAGATCAGCCTGCGCATCTTGCTCGCCAGAGGGCCGGGCCACCGTATAGCCGCCCGCCTTGTAAGCCTTCAACCGCTTCTCGTACATGCGATTCAAAACCGGAACGCAAGAGTCGACGTAGTCATAGACCCGGGCAACATGTTTGTTTTCGTGAAGCCGATGCAATCTGCCGACGTACTGCTGCAGAGTGCCTCGCCAAGAGATCGGCATTGCCAGGAACAGCGTGTCCAGCCTTGCGTCGTCAAAGCCTTCGCCAACGTAGCGCCCAGTCGCGATGATCACACGTTGTTGATCTTCGGGCACCGCCTTGATCTGCGAAGCAAGTGCATCCCGTTGCTTCTTACCCATACCGCCCTTCATGACAAAAACGTTGGGAACTCGCCGCGACAGCCTCTCGACGAAGAGCTGTAAGTGATTCGTGCGCTCTGTAAGTACAACTGGAACCCGCTTGTCTTCGATGGCGTGCACAACATCGTTGACGATAAGTTCAGTTCGCTGGTCATCGTTGACCAAAGCAGCGTAGATATCCTGTATTCCGATGCCGCTCCATTCAGGAGGCACCGTGAACTCAGTCAATCTCGGTATGACCTCGTGTTGAATACCTGAACTGGCGGCCTGCTTCTTGGTGCTCACGTTGAAGCGAATCGGGCCACATTGCATAAGGATGATAGGGTGGTGGCCGTCTTTGCGTACTGGTGTTGCAGTTAGCCCGACGACGTACTTTGCTTTTACCTTTCTCAATACCCGCTCGAACGTGAAGGCGGAGACATGATGACACTCGTCCACGATCACCTGGCCGTACTCGGCAACCAGGTCTTTCACCTCGCCTTTGCGGATCAAGCTCTGAATGACGGCCACGTCTAGACGCCCAGTTCGCGAAGTCTTGCACCCTCCAACTTGACCGATGTCCTTGGTGCTGAGCCCTAAGAACAACCCCAGCCGCTCCCGCCACTGATCCATTAAGTGCCGCCGATGAACGAGGACCAGCGTGTTCACTTTTCGCATTGCAATCAGCCGGGCCGCAACGGCTGTCTTACCGAACGCTGTCGGAGCGCAGAGGATTCCGTCATCAAAACGAGCGAGCGCCTTCGTAGCCTCCTCCTGGCCCGGTCGCAGCTCGCCGTGAAACTCGACCTCGATGGGGATGCCGGCAAAGCGATGGTCTGATACTTCGGCAGCGATTCCGTAGCTTTCGAACAGTTCGAGCAGCTCTTGCAGTAAGCCGCGGGGCAGAGCGATGTGATGATCAAACGCTTCCGCGCAAGCGATGACGCGTGGTTTGGCAAAAGTCGAGAACCGCATTGCTTGAGCACTGTAGAATTCCGGGTTTTGAAATGCCGCCAGCCGAATCAGGCGATCCAGAAACGCCGCCGGTAAATTCTTCTTTTCGACGTAAACCATATCGGCGCGTTGGATTGGTACACTGAGGGGCAACGGTTCTTCGATAACTCGAGTGGGTAACCGACCGGAAGGCGGTAGCGTCCACGGATCACTCGAGTCGTCGTCCACGAATGTGCTCCGACGCACACCCATAATGTCGCCGGTTGGGTTCGCGACGCGAATGAGCGCTTGAACTTCGTCCTGTGTTAGTCGTCTGATCGAAGAGAGGAACGCCCACTGATCCTCGTAAGGTCGAAGCTGATTGTCGACGAAGACGCTGTTGCCATTCTCTCGAGGACCGCGCTGTATGGGCAAGGCTATCAGGTTTCCGAAACCACCCTTGGGCATCGTGTCCTGACTTGGGAACAAACGGTCATAGGAATCAAGGCCCATGGTGTAACGCCGCTCCATTGTGCGGGTCAACAGTGCACTCGCGCCAATGCAGCCGGAATCGGTTCAGCAAAGAATATCCAAACGTGAGTCCATTTCCAGAACGTGAGCGTTCCAGCGCCGATGGAACGCGCAACCCATAACAGGTTTCTAAGAATGCACTGGAGTCCGTTTCCCAGGTTTTCTTGTCGAAGTCCACCGCGGCAAACCAACAGGTATCATCTAGTAATAGAGGATAGACTCCGATGGTTTGTCTTCCGAGCAGATGATCTCTGATCGCTTCTTCAGTCAAAGGGAATAACTTGCTATGCCTGACTGACCTTTTCTTGCCCTGTCCAACTAAGCTCGCTTGGCTCCACTCGCGAATACCCGCCGGCGAATATCCTGTTCGACCGTTCCTTCCCTCCCACCTGACCGCATAAACATCATCGCGGCCACGAAACAGATTTCTGAACAACGACACTTTCAGTTCAGGCCGAGAGTCGGCCCTTACAGTAGCTGACGGTTGTGCCTTCTTTTGATCGAGTGAGAAGTCCGCCCCGACAATTGGCGCGCCGACCTCGCGAGGTTCGCCTAGTTGAACTCTGAGATCGGCGTTCTCTTGTCGGAGACGCTCGCATTCAGCGTTGGCTCTCTTGAGTTCTGCCCTGAGAATTTCATCGCTACGCACGGTTCTAGACCTCGTGAAAGTCTCGAACGCAAGCTGGTCGCCCGCGCAACTCAACAGGAATGATACGCGCGCTCTCCATCTGCTCAAACCCAAATAGGGCTGACTCGAAATGTTGCAGCCGCGGTTCGAAAGCCGCTCAATAGCTGAGATGGCGCCTAGCAAGATCGACTTGCCGGTGTGGGTTCGAGGGGTGAATGCGAGGGAATCGCGCCAAAACAAGGCCCTTTTTTGGCGCGAATAGGGCTAATCGCGCTTAAGTCTCGATATCCTCCATGTCTCTGCCCCTCCGCGCGACTGAGTTCCTTTCATTTGATGGGCGCCAGCGGGCACTGCAAGCGCTACCGGATTAATAGTTGCCCCCTTAGGTTCCGGTCTGCTCGCAATTCCTGTCAGTCGCAATTCCTGTCAGCAATTCCTTGACTCTTTTGGCGGGCAGTGAAATATTACGAGCTTCACCGTTCACCAGATTGGGTTACCGGCCCGTAACCTGCTGGGAGGTATAGTGTCGATCTCCTCCGACTCCGACCTCTTTTTAGCCCACCTATATCTCACCCACTCGAAGCTCAGAATCCACGTCTGTGAAGGGCCGCGGCTCAAGATCCAGAGAGCCAGGCCCGTATCCTTGGTGGGGCAGATTGTAAATGCTGGTCTAGCTCTGTTTGTAACCATGCTCTTTTCGTCGCTCTTTTCGTCAGCGCAGAGCCGGGCGGCCATCATATCAACCCGTACGTTTCCTGGGAGTGTTGGCGATAGCTGGCCCTCCCCGCCAAGGAACGCCGAAAGGACGCAGCAGGGTGATAAGACTGTAACCCTCGAACTAGGCAAACCCGTTGAGCTACAACTCGTCGGAGATCAAGCTCACTCGTATAGCATCGCGCTCACTGCCGGTGAGTACCTTCACGTTGTCGTTGACCAGAGGGGTATTGATGTCGTGGTCACCTTCTTCAGCCCAACCGGCAACAAACTGGCAGTAATGGACAGCCCAAACGGAACGCAAGGAGCGGAGCCGGTATTAATAATCGGTGAAACCACCGGAAACTATCGATTGGAGGTGCGCCCAGCGGAAAAGACGGCTTCCGCGGGACGATACGAAATAAAGATCGAAGAACTGCGAGCGGCAACCGTGCAAGATAAGAGTCGTATTGCTGCTGAACAAACCTTTGCGCAGGCAATTCTGCTACGTGGGCAAGCGACGGCCGAGTCACTACGAAGCGCAATTGAGAAGTACGAAGAGTGTCTACTGCTCTTTCGTGCTATCGGAGACCGCAGCCGTGAGTCTCAAACACTCAGCGGCATCGGCGTGGTTTATTACTCATTAGGTGAGAAGCAAAAGGCACTCGACTACTTCACGAAATCCCTGCCGTTCAGACATATTGCCGGAGACCGCGGCGGCGAGGCGACGATGCTGAACAATATCGGCTTGGTCTACTCCGAATTAGGTGCGAACCAGAAGGCACTCGACTACTTCGCAGAAGCCCTGCCGCTCTATCGGTCGGTAGAAGATCGCGGCGGTGAAGCGACGACGCTAACCAACATCGGCAACGTCCACTCCAGTTTAGGCGAGAAGCAAACGGCTCTCGATTACTATTTGCAAGCTCTTCCGCTCAGACAGACTGCTGGTGATAGTGCAGGTGAAGCGGCGACACTCAACAACATCGGCGCTCTCTACGATTCAATTGGCGAGTCGCGAAAGGCCCTCGATTACTATAATAAAGCCTTGCCTTTGCGCCGTGCGGTTAACGATCGCCGGGGTGAGGTCTCCACGCTGACGAATCTTGGCACCATCTACTACGAAATTGATGAAAAGCAGAAAGCTTTAGAGTACTTCAGTCAAGCGTTGGCTCTCTCTCGTGTGGCTGGAGATCGCGGGGGTGAGGCTAGGGCGCTTGGCAATATTGCCAAGTACTATTCCGGCCAAGGCGAACGCACCAAAGCGGCAAAGTACCTCAATCAGACTCTTGCGCTCAGCCGGACTCTAGGTGATCGCGAGTCAGAGGGTGCTGCCCTGGCATATCTTGGTGACACTTACGCTGCCAATGGTGAGATTGAGAAAGCGCTTGATTCTTACAGCCAGGCGTTGGCAGTAAGCAGTGCCGTGCGAAATCCTCGGAGCGAAGCCTCTACACTGTACGGTCTCGCAGTACTTGCGCGAAACCGTGGTCAGCTTCGCGAAGCGCAAGATCAGATTGAGACAGCGTTAAAGATCGTAGAGTCGCAACGCCTAAAACTCTTGAGCCAGGCCTTGCGCGCGTCTTATCGGGCTTCGGTTCAAAAGTTCTATGAGTTCTATATTGACTTGCTGATCCGTTTTCACGAACTCAATCCAGATCAGGGGTATGCAGCACTAGCACTCGAGGCCAGCGAGCGAGCGCGGGGGCGCAGTTTGCTGGAGTTACTGCTCGAAGCGCGGGTTGATATTCGCCAGGGTGTAGGTGCGGGACTGCTGGCGCGCGAGCGTGAATTGCAGCAGCAACTGTCAGCCCAGACTGAATCACGAATTCGACTGCTCAACCGTAAACACTCGGTAGAACAGGAGAAATCAGCAACAGATCAGATAGAGACTCTGACAGCTGAATACGAGGATGTTGAGTCGCAAATACGCAAAACGAGCCCCCGTTATGCCGCGCTAGTGCAGCCGCTGTCTATCACGTTGAGCGAGATTCAAACCAAAGTGCTGGACAGGAAAACGTTGTTACTGGAATACGCGCTGGGCGCTGAACGGAGTTTCCTTTGGGTTGTGTCGTCGGACGGTATTGCCATATTCGTTTTGCCCAGTCGGGCGGTCATCGAAGACGCAACCCGGAAATTTTATAGGTTGACGTCGATCAACGGAAAGCTCAACACGCAACCGACACCGGCGACCGCCGCCAATCTCATCAACGGTCAAAAGAACGCCGCCGCTGCGTTGAGCCAAATGCTAATAGCTCCGGCAGCGGCCCAGTTGGGTGACAAGAGATTGGTGATCGTCGCTGACGGCGGCATACAGTACGTTCCTTTTGCCGCTTTGCCAAATCCAGCTTCGCAGGTGGCAGCGAACACGAAGCCCCCAGCCTCGATCAGCAATTACGAACCGCTCATAGTTAAACACGAGGTTGTTAGTTTGCCCTCGGCAGCCACTCTCGCGCTGTTGCGTGAGGAACCGGTAGATCGTAGCTTGGTTCTCAAGACGATCGCGGTATTAGCCGACCCGGTGTTTGAACCCACGGACTTGCGGGTTGAGCGGTTAGGCGGCGGGCGATTAAAACGGGACAACCCCTCGCGAGCTCCCGACGCAGTTGTCAACAAATCTAGAAGTCTAATCGAGACCATCAACTCTGCCGGCGCGTTCGAGATGGGACAACCAATACCTCGGCTGCCTTACTCCCGGCGCGAGGCCGTCTCGATCATAAGCCTGGTTCCAGAAAGCCAGCGGAAGCTGTTTCTCGACTTCGACGCAAATTACTCAACGGCCACGAGTGCGGATCTGAGTCAATACCGGTTTCTTCACTTTGCGACTCACGGTTTATTGAATAGCACTCAACCCGAACTGTCCGGCATTTTGCTCTCGCTCGTGAATGAGCAGGGGCAGCCACAACCGCAGGGCTTGCTGCGACTGGGAGAGATCTACAACTTGAAGCTGCCAGCAGAATTGGTTGTTTTGAGCGCTTGCCAAACCGCGCTCGGAAAAGAAATCCGCGGCGAAGGCTTAGTTGGCCTTACTCGCGGTTTTATGTACGCGGGAGTTCCGCGCGTGGTTGCCAGTTTGTGGAAAGTGGATGATGTGGCTACGGCTGACCTGATGAAGAGCTTCTACGAAGGAATGCTCGGCCGACAGAAATTACCTCCTGCTGCCGCCCTGCGCGAAGCTCAGATAGAGATGTGGCGGAAGAACAAGGAACGCAGCCCTATTACTGGGCCGCTTTTGTTTTGCAAGGTGAATTTCGCTAAGGCAATGTTTGGGAGCCCACATAAATGCAGGAGAGTGCCCCGACTGCTGGTGATAGACTACTCCGCTTCTTTGACGACGACCCGGTAATCGCCAGTGAAAAACTGCTTCGTTGCAGACAGAAACTGGTCCGGCGATTCTCCGCCGAACGCTGCCGTGACGCGGAAGATCTCGCCAATGAAACCCTGAGCCGAGTCCTCGATGCGCTGAACAAAACTCCGCAACGTCTCACTAGCCAAATCGAGGCTTTCATCTCGGGCTTCGCAACTAACCTCATTCACGAAAGCCGCCGTAGCCCTAGTCACAAAGAGGACCCGCTGGAGACGATCCCCGCGGCCAAAGAGCCACGGACAAGGCCAATGCACGAGCTGCTTATCGACTTCTCGGAGCAGGAAGACTTGCGCCGTTGCCTGGAACGCTGTCTGGATCAGTTAGATTCAAAGGAGCGAACCACGCTGATTACTTACTACACCACGGAGCCAGGCGATAAGGCGAAAGCAGTCCGGCGGAACCTGGCGTCGTCCTTGAACCTAACCAGTGCTCAGTTGCGAAAGCGCGCTTTCAAGCTGCGCGAGAGGTTGGAAGCATTCACCAAGCTGTGTCTTGAGAGCCGTGACGACATCTGAGCTTGAGAACAAAACTGAAGAATCGTCATACGCATATATGAGAGGGCGATACGGAAGCATGAATATGAATTATGCGGTCCGCGGTGTAATTCATGTTAGCCAGACAGAAAGAACTGGATCTCGTTCGATCCCAGGAGGTAGATGATGCAATACGCGGCGGTCGTTTCAGTTGTCTCGGTCCTTGTAGCAACAACGGCTACAGGTCCGACCCAAGGCTTCTGGGATTGTAAGCGAGCGCCAGTGAGCCAGGAGCCGCCGAACAGAGATTTGCGGCGACGGCGGTCGGTGAACATTGCGAGTCATCGCGGCTGAAGCCGCGCGTTTGCCGTCCCGCACACTACGGGGTCATTACTTGCGTTTGAGGTGAATCGTGAGAATACGACTCAAGATAGTAACATTGTCATTGCTTACCGTGTTCGGCTGCAGCAGCAGCGCTGAAATCAGCACGTCCGCCGGCAAGTTTCGTCTGGCAGATGCAAAGCGCGAACTCTGTAAGCTCTGCCCTAATCGTTCGGAGTACTTGACCCTATCGCTACAAAGTACCGTTGCTTCACAGTTCCTTCCCGATTCAGATGACGTTTTCGTCATTGACAGCAAGGGCACTCAATATCCAAGGGTCCACCCTGCGGGGCAAGCGCTCACTGTGAAAATGGCGCGCGGGAAACTGGATGTGTTTGAGGTCTGGTTCGATGTTCCGACTGATGTCCACGATTTGAGTCTTAAGTGGGGCAACAGTGCCCCCGTCAAGCTACCGGGTAAGTTCTAGAAATGAATTCAGGGTCACACGCTCGGGGCTGGGCCTGGTGTGGCGCGTTCGGTATGCTGCCGGCTAACCAGCGCTTGCAGCCGACGGCGCGGTTATCATCTTGTGAAAGATCTAAGGAACACTCGCGCCGCGGCTGAAGTGCGACGTTAGGCAGAAGAAGGCGGCGGTAATGAGGAAAAGGAGATCGTAATGAAAAGTCGGATTCTCTCTCTCGTGTGGGTTTGCTTCTTCATTGTTCAAACGTTTGCGGCGGAGGCGCAACAATTGCCCAATCGCAGCGCGTCCAACACGCTCGTACTTGAATTGACCGACGTCAAAGGAAATGTTGTCACGTTGGCCACGGCTCCATTCCCGTTGGAATTCGGCGGCTATCCTCAGTCGGCCCCGCCCCAGTTTGATGAGACTGTCATTCCTGGATTTTCTGTTTCGCCTCATGATCTGATTGTCGATTCACACGGTAGACGAGTGGTGACACCTGTTGGTCTGGTGGACACGTCTTCAGGTGCCGTCCTGGTTCCGTTTCGCTTCGACGCGGTCAGTGCAGGAGCTTTCAGCCCCGACAATTCACGTTATGCGTTCGTCGCGCACGCTTCGAAAAAGGCAGTCGCCGTCGTGGATGGGGTCGCTTCGAAGCCCTATGACCTCGTTCGCGCCCCTCGATTCAGTCCCGACTCGAAGCGCGTCGCCTTTGTTGCCGTGCGAGGGAAGAAGGAGCTGAGTTACATCGATGGTACGGAGGGGCCGGCATACGATGGGGTTGGAAGCATCGCTTTTGACGCAACAGGTAAACACGTGGCGTACGTCGCGTCCACGGGCAAGAAGGTTCAGCTCGTCGTGGATGGAGCAGTCGGTCCTTTGTACGAGAGTATCGGCTTCGTTGGCTTCGATCAGGCGGACGGTGCGATCACGTACTTCGCCGAAGACGCCGACCAGATCACGGTGTTTCACAACGACCAGGCGCTGCGGAGGTGGCCGGCGCCGCGCAACGCCGTGAAACGAATCAACAAGACGCTCGACCGCTACGCCTATTCGGTCAAGGTTGGCAAGCAAGAACGCTTGATTCTAGACGGCGTCGAGCAACCGCTGTTCGACAAGATAGAAGAGGCGACCTTCAGTCCAGACGGTAAGCACTTCGCTTACGTCGGGAAAAACGCCGGCAAGCGAACGGTTGTTTTCGACGGAAAGGCGCAGAAGCCCTACGAGGATATCGGGAGCCCACTCGATGAGCATGGGGGGCTGTTGTCCGTGAAGGCGCACGGCCTGTTAGGCCTGTCCTTCAGCGATGATAGCTCAAAGCTCGCGTACGTTGCCAAGGACGAAGGCAAATATCGACTCGTCGTCGACGGTGTCGAGAGCCCGTCGCTGTACAACCAAATCAGCGATGTCACGTTTAGTCCGGACGGAAAACGCATGGCCTACAAGGCCGGCAGGAACGGAGGCACAAAGAATTGCTATTTTGTGGGTTGCAAATACTTCGTCGTTGTCGATGGTGAAGAGCTGGCGTACGAGACGGCTTTCACGATTACGTTCAGCCGAGACGGAAAGCGCGTGGCATTTGGAGTATTTCGACCGGGCAAGCCCCCAGCGCGAGCCATGGTGATCGACAAGATTGAAGGAAAAGGGTACCAAGGGCTGATCCCGGTGGCCTCCGATGACACGTCAATCGTCTTCGACACTGACGGTCGCGCCCGGTACTTTGTCGAACGGTTCGAAGGATCACCAGCGAAGCCCAAGGCGTTCACCATCGTTTCCGTCAGCGAGCGAAAGCCCTAACTAAGAGGCTGGCGGCTGTCGAGGGAGGAAAGGGCTGAGCAGGGAGCGAGAATGGGCATTGTGCTAACGCGAGACGGCCCTGACTAATGCTTCCTATCGTCCGCTTGTAAACAAGCCAAGCAGTCAATCACATGCGGCATAACATCCGGCTGCACCCGACGGCTGCGATACTTCCGCTGAGCAGCCGCGGGTGAGCCGGCACTTTAGGCTGCACGTCGAAGTAAACGAGGATGAGCATGCATTCGGGGAGGAAAATCGATGAACTTTCGCGTGGGTGATCGGGTCCGGTACACGAGCGAGTGGCCGTGCGCGCCCAAACCGCAGGACACTAGACTATCGCAACAGATCATTCTTGAGCAGGGTAAGGAAGGTTCAGTTGTGGGTTTCGAATCCGGCCACCCCGTGGTGCTGTGGGATGCCGGCTCTTACCGCGTTTTCGGCGGCCACACTGTGGGTACCGGGCCCGGTTTCCTGGATCGGGGGAACCTTGATTGCCCGCCGTTCAAGTGCGGCCTCAATGCCGAAAACGTCTCAGCGCTCACTCCCAAGGCGGCCGCCCGCCCCAGATCAGCGGAAGACGAGCAGCGCACGCGCGAACGCGCCGGGTTCGCACGACGGCGGCAGATGATCGATTTTCTCACGATGGAATTCTGCGGCCCCTGGGGGTTTCAAAGTTATTCCGCGGCCGAACACGTCAAGATCGCCGAAGTCATCATCGATCACTGGGCAGAGTCAGACGAGGAGATCGCCCGCCGCCTAGCGTCTGACGGGTTCAAGACGGGCGCGCCAGACATTACCCGAGTCAAGCGGATTGGCGACGCGAAGTATCGCGAGCTTCTTGGGGCTCAACGAGCGGATACGTCACCGAGGCGCACCGACCAAGGCAGCGCGCGCAAGTGGTGGCAATTCTGGAAGTAGCGAACCCGCGCCGACCGGATTGACGCACAGCGGCGCACCGCCAAGTGAACAGAGAACAAAGGTGCAGGTTAGGTTTCGATTCGGCCTTGGGTTTCGCCGAACAACCCGCTGTAGCAGACCGCCGCAGTACGGTCATTCGAGTCGTTGCGTTCTGCCGAGCGGCCCGGCTGCTGAGCTTAGTCGTTAGACCAACAGAACAAGAATGGAGATCGCTATGAAGATTGGCAAGTTAGAAGTGATGGACACGGATCTTGGGGGAGAAATGTCCTGGACTGATGCCACCAAGGCGTGCCAGGCCTTGGGTGGCGGCTGGCGTTTGCCAACCAGAGATGAACTGACCACGCTGTACGAGAACAGAGACGCGATCGGTGGTTTTTCTGCTGACCGTTACGACCTCTACTGGAGCTCAACCAGAATTTACGCAACCTCCGCTTGGGTTCGGGTCTTCGCCGACGCCAAAGGCGTCGAAGACAGTCACACCGGCGAGGCACATGTGCGGGCCGTTCGCACTATCTGAGAGGAAAAGTGCTACTGCTCCTGAAGCGCGGCCTCGCCGAACCACATAAGACTTCGCGCGGGGCGGCATCGTGAGCCATTACCTTCCGCAGCAGCAAGCCGCCGCGCAAGTCTGTGTTGGACTAAGCCGGGACTCAAGAGACTCTTTGGACTTTAATCATCGGTCTCAATAACAGCCGTTTTGCGTATAGTGGGGTTGATGTCGCCAATCCGCGACTGGCAGCTGGGAGTAAGGCTAAGGGACAAGTAGTCGTCGACGGCAAACTGGGTCAAGAATTTCCGGGCGGTCAGGGAGCCTTCACGGGTCGGATTTCGAATGGGTATTTCAGTACGCTAGTTGAGGATTTTCACGGCGTCTCAACGCCGATTTTTAGTGGAGACATAGCGCACCTCGCTTATGTTGCAAAACGAGCCAAGAACGATGCCGTCGTCGTTGTCGATGACAAACCAGGACCAGGTTTTGAGAGAATCATCGGGACGCCGGTTTTCAGCGCTGACAGCCAGCACATCGCCTATATCGCCAAAAACAAAGGCATAGCCTTGCTGTTGCGGGGACTAGTAGTAGGAGCATCCGCCGATGGCGCGGTGACGACGCTCACATCACCTTATCCGATCGACTATGCCGAAGGGTTGAGCTTCAGTCCGGACAATCGTCACTTAGCCTTCGTGTCGGTGAAGGAGGGCCTATGGCCAGGTGCAACGATTCGTGCCCACCGACGTGTTTCGCTCGACGGTCAGCCGGGTTCCGATTACGATGCCCTCGGCCTGTCGGAGCTCGTGTTCAGCGGCGATAGCAATCACTTGGCATACTTAGTACACGATCCCGGAAACAAGAAACACTCTTTAGTGCTTGATTGCCGGGAAGCCAAACATTCTGGCGAGATACTGTACGGCTCTCTGAAGTTCAATGACACTAGCGGGTTTGTGTATGTCGCGCGGGAAGGTCGAAGGTACCTGCGCGTCACCCAGCCTATTCAGTGAGGACACACACACTCAAATAAGTTTGAGCATTCAGAACGATTATTCTTAAACTCGGAACTAGGGATGCACGCCGTCCCAAACCCTCAGCGCCATTCGCCTTGCATGATGAAAGCTGCCCAATAGAACGGTCCGATCTTCTGTTGCCACATTCGCCTTTGAGCCTGACGCAATGCGGCGGCGGGCGCCAAACGTTGCGGGCCGAGCATAGCTTCGTAAAAGTGCTTCATCATATCCGCCGTTTTTGCGTCATCAATCTTCCAGAGGCTCGCAACCACACGCGGGGAACCCGCGTACATGAAGCCGCGACTCAAGCCGATCAGGCCCTCGCCTTTGATTTCTTTTCCAATCGCAGTCTGACAGCCGCTCAATACGACCATCTCAACCGGGAGTTTCAGGTTGTAGATTTCGCCAAGTCTCAGCAGAGCCTGGGGCTGCGGGCGTCCGCGTCTGTCCATTAATGAAAAAAGGATTCCGGAGAGTTCTGGGTGTTCGGTATCGAGCAGGCCATGCGTCGCGATATGCAAAAAGCGGTAGTTACCCAATTCAGGACTTGTAGCATTGTCATAGCTCGCGTCGAAGTCCAGGAATACTTTGCTCTGGGTTTGTGGCACAAGCGAAGCAATTGAGAGGGCTTCGCGTCGCGTATAAGGCAAACGAGGAATGGATTGCACCGACCCGGATGCCTCGTTGCCGTTGATTGTTCTCAGGAAGGTTTGAAAGGCCCGGTCACTGGAAGGCTTGTTATTCGCCGCGACGTTCGTAGCGGATTGGTCTTTGAGCCTGAAGTCTGACAACTCAAAAACGGGATCCGCCAATACCGCAACAGCCTTCATCCTTTGATTTCGCTCTCGCGTTTCGTCGCGCAGGATCGAGACTGTCGAGGCCGATGGCAAACTGATGATTTCATGTGCGGCGATCAGAGCTTTGTTATTGATGCGCGGCTCGCGGCTGATCGCTAATTGCGGCTCAGGTAAGGCAGCAAATGGTATGTACTGCAAGATGCCGTCACCAACAATTAACAATCGCTTGCCGGCGCGTATATGGACCGTAGCCGGCTTTAACAGGATGTCGCTCAAGGTTGCCGCAGCCTTGTCATACACTCGCTTTGCCGCCGGGTTAGCAGTAGGACGCACCGAGATTGCGTTGTAAAAGGCTCGGCCGGCCGCCTCAATGGCCTCGCGCCTTGGTAGCTGGTAGCTGTAAAGTGCGTCTCTGGTTACGACCCAGAGATAACTTCGCTCAGCACCGAGAGAGTATTCAAGCAAGACCGTCTCGGCTTCGAGAATCTTCGTCTGAATCTCTTTGAGACTAAGCGGCTGTGGCTGGGTCAACGCGGCATACCGTGGGCTCGTCTCCCTGATCTTAGCCTCTACTTCCTGGTATTCAGTCGTGAGTGCTTCAATCTCTGTTGCTGCGGCCATAGCCTGCTCTCCGGTGTGTTTGCTATTGAGCAGGCGCACTCGGAGTTCTGCTTTGGCGTTGAGCTGCTGCTGTAACGCGCGTTCTTGCGTTAGCAAATCAGGGTCAACGCCCTGCCGAATGTCGGCATTGGCTTCGGCAAGAGTCTCAAGCAGAGAACGCGCTCGTCCGCGTTCTCTTGCTTGCAGCGCCCTGCCGTCATAGCCTTCGGATGGTTTCGGCTTGTGCAGTTGCATGAGCAGGTCAATATAGAACTCATAGTACTTCTGAACAGTAGCGAAGTAGGAGGAACGCAAAGATTGGCTCGTCAGGTTGAGCCTTTGTGATTCGACGATATTAAGGGCGTATTCAATGTGCGCGCCGGCTTTGTCAAGGCGTCCGCGGTCCCGTTCAAAGACAGCGAGACCGTAGAGCGTACTGGCCTCGTTGTAAGGATTCCGCAAAGACCGGCTCAGGGCCAACGCCTGATTGTAGAAATCAAGCGCTTTCTCAGCCTCACTTGTCGCGGCATAAATGTCAGCCAGGTAAGCCAGTGTAACGCCCTCTGACTCGCGATCACCTAGAGCCCTGCTGAGCGCGAGAGTCTGATTGAGGTATTCTGCCGCTTTGGCGCGTTCGCCTTGGTCGGAATAGTACTTAGCAATATTGCCAAGCGTTTTAGCCTCACCGCCGCGATCTCCAACCTCACGAGAGAGAGACAGCGCGTGATTGAAATACTCTAAGGCCTTCCGCTTTTCAGCTATTTCATAGTAGATGGCGCCAAGATTCGTCAGCGTGGAAACCTCACCCCGACGATCGTTAACCGCACGCCTCAAAGGCAACGCCTGATTGTAGTAGTCGAGTGCCTTCTGCTTCTCTCCTAGTGAATAGTAGACCGCGCCGATGTTGTTGAGCATCTGAGCCTCACCGCTCTGGTCTCCGATAGCACGAAAGAGCGGCAGGGCCTGTGCGTAGTAGTCGAGTGCCTTCTGCTTCTCGCCTAAAGCATCGTAGACGAAGCCAATGTTGTGTAGCGTGTAACGCTCGCTGGTGCTGTCGCCGATAGCGCGAGAAAGCGGTAGGGCTAGTGTAAGGTAGCCAAGCGCCTTCTGCCTCTCTCCTAATGAGTAGTAAACCATACCAATGCCGCTCAGCGTCTGAGCCTCACGTCGGGGGTCTCCGATAGATCGATAGACCGGCAGAGCCTCTTCGTATTTCTTTACTGCTCCTTGCAGTGATTCTGTTGTCCCTTGACCACGTAGCAGCACTGCCTGCGCAAAGGCTTGGTCTGCGGCAATCCGATCTTTGTCTTTCTCTGTTGCCGTTCGCAATTCTTCGAGCTTTACTTCGTAGCGACCGGCGGCAGCCGCCTTTTCCAGCGAGCGCACCTCCAACCGATAGTCTCCGGTGGTTTCAACAATCATTGAAACTGGCTCTGGTCCTTGCTTTCCGTTCGGGCTATCTACTTCTGAAAGTTTCTTGCCGCCCGGGCCGAAGAGCGACACAACCACATCAATGCCTCGCTGGTCAACGACGACGTAAAGATATTGTCCGGCGCTGAGCTTGATGCTGTATGAATGTGCTTGATCTCCAGAGAGTTCACGTTCGATGGGCTTGTCAAGTTCAAGAAACGTGGCGTCTGTAAGTTTCTTGTCACCTTGCAGAAACGAGAAAGCGTGGCGCCGGTCAGAGGGATGTGACCCTTTCTTTCCGCCGTCGGCGTTGGTGGGCATAATGCACAGGCAGAGTCCGAGCAGCAAGAATCGCCAAGCGGGGCGAATTGTTCGGCAGAACTGATGTTGGACGAAGAGAGCTGTGTCTCGAATCATGGGCGGCACCTAATCATCGAGAGCTCACCGTGGCTGGCAGCGCGAACTTCGTAGCCCACTCCCTTGAACCTTTTTCTGCTTTCGGTTCGACCTCGTAATGGTAATCAATTGTGCTGGGTCTTTCGTGCTTCGCAATCACGCCAGAAAGGAGCCGAAATCAGCGTTTCTCCTCTACTCAGAGCCGAGAGTAGCACAGGTCTATTGCCCGGCTGAAATTGTTTTTCCAAGCGTGGCAGAACGTTTTTCCCATTTCGTCATATTCTTAATGAGCGCACCGATTGCTCAATCTTGAAAACAACAAGTGAAATAGATGAGCGAGAGCAAAGAGCTTTGCAGTTATTAAACGAATGCGCAGCGAAGTCGATAGGAAGCAGCCGCTAATAGTAGCCGTCTAACTCTCCGTTGCAGGCGAACGCTAGGCCACAGATTCTCATGCATCGGCGTTGGCGAATTGTGTTGGCGGCAACGCGCCGCCTGAGCGCTACGCTCGGCGGCGTTAATTGAGTTATCCCCGCGATTTTGTGACTCGCGAAAGGAACGTGCAATGAACCGCATATGGACCCTTGTTATCCTCGCGTCCTGTTTCTTTGTCAGCGGGGCCAAGGCGCAGACCGCCGCCGACCCCGATCAGCGCATCTGGACCGTCGAGGTTGACTCAAGAGTGATGCAGTACGGGATCTCGCGCACCGGAGTGCTATTTGTCCTCACGAAAAAGGCCATTGCAGGGTGGCGCGTCGACTCGGGACAAGAGGCTTGGCGGGTGGAGTTGCCGTTGTCGGACTTGGCGATCCTTGGCGTCGATGCCGGAATCGCGCGGAACGGGAAAGGACTCGTCGCCCTAGATCTCGACACGGGGGAAAGGCTGTGGACTCTTGAAGCGTTACCGCTGAGTGAGCTGAAAGGAATTCTTCGAGCAACCGATAAAGTCGCGTTCGCATTTGGTCCGGTGGACGAAAAGACATTTCGAGTGATCGGCTTTGAGTTCGCGACGGGACGCGTCATCTGGTCGAGCGATTCCATTGCGGCGGGCGATGGAAAGGCGAAGGATGTGTTTCTGTTCACCTATCGCGTGGCACTCCCAGATTCCACATTGATCCTTGCATTCAACCGCGGAGGCATTGTCCGCGTGGATGCCACGACCGGAGCTGTTCTCTGGCGATTAGATCCGAAGCTGAAGTTCTCCATTGGTTGGCCGCCAGCTAACGGTCTGGAGCAGCAGTATGGGTTCGGTTCAGCCGAACCTCTTGTGTCGGGTGATTACATGGTGACGACCAGCGGCACGATCAACATAAAGAGCGGTTCCATAGCCTGGAGAGTTCCGGAGAAGCCGTCGGGGTGGACCTCGGCCTTGACGCAGACGTCACGGGGTGTGCTCACCATACGGGCGAGCTCCGGCGATCGTCGCGCGTTGCAACTGATTGACCCGGCAACAGGCTCAGGTGTCTGGTCAAAGCCTCTCATCTTGAAGGGCCTATTGGCGCACACAATTCGTGAGAACACCATCTTCGTCGCGGTCGACGGCGGGTTGGCGGCGATAGATCTATCGACCGGAATGCCGCTAAAGCAGATGCAGCTTCCGGACTTTACAAGCCACGAAAAACCCCTAAGCGTCAGGTCGCTAAGTGGCGGAGATTTTCTCTTGGAATCTGCCACCAACCTTATGCGCGTAACGCCCGCCGGTTCCTTAGTCTTTCACCTCCACTACGGCGTCCCAATGGTCGGCTTTCGGCCGTTGAACGGTGTTGTCATTCCTCCGACTCGAAACCCGGAGAATCTGACTTACGTCCACACCAACGACACTGATCCTCTTGGCCAGAAGGGGATCGTGCTCATCGATCCTGAGCGTGGCCGTGAGCTGGGCACGGTGCGACGCAAGGACAGGGCGCCAAGCTATGCGATCGATGCGATGACCAGGCTCGCCGTCGCGATAGAGGATCGACGACTGACGGGCTTTCGATTTGCTCCGCTACCAAAGTAGGCTGGAGCCAAAAATGTGCCAACTTCTGATGTACCAACATCACAAAGTATTCCCGGTAGCCGAGCAGCATCAAAGGCCCAAAACAGCGCAGCGACGAAGGAGAAACAGTATGAACGATCGTATTTTCAAACTATTTCGGGTTACGGTGATTGCAATTATGATGTTTCAGTCTGGATGTTCCGATTCAGCACAAACTAACATGAACATCCCTAAAAACTCTAACAACCAAAATAAGAATGCTGCGGTGGATCCTACAATACCTAGCATAAACACGGCCAGAGCTTCGAACGGACCTGCGATCGTGATTTCTGCTGTCGATATTGCAAGGGAATTCAATAAGGATAATTTTGCCGCCGATAAGAAGTTCGGCGGTAAGCAAATTGAAGTAACCGGAACGGTCGAAACCATTGAACTCCGTAAGGATCCGGGGGCGCACTCTTCGGTATATTTGCGGGGTCACAAGAACCATATGGTAGAGTGCATTGTCCCACAACCCTATATACAAAAGGTCGAGCAGCTTAAGAAAGGTAACAGTGTAACTTTCATTGGAACTGAATCGGAAACTTCGCTCAATAAACAGCTCCAAAAACGTATCGGCAAGGAAATCGGAGGCGCCGTCGGTTGGAATGTCGAAATCACGGACTGCGTTTTCAAGTGACCGGATTCTTCAATCGTCGAATAGTTCATACGAGATTTGTTCTGATCTTGAGCAGGTGCAGAAATACGCGCGTTGTGTGGGTGGAGCTTACCGAACGAGAGAAAAGGAGGAGAGGTGTTATGGCACAAGTGGTATTCAGACGAGTTTTCAGCGCGGCATTCCTGGTAACATTACTCTTCATGATTGGCTGTTCGCACAGATCCGACTCCAATGGACCAGCTTCGCGGGCACCGCAATCACAGAGTACTTCGGTGGCTGAGCCGCAGCAAAGCCAGCCAACTCCTAACCCTGAGATTGAGAAGCAGCAGCAACAAGTGGCGGAAGCTCTAGCCGACGCCGAGGCGGCCTTGAAGGCAATTTACTCTCACAAAAGGAAAGGTCAAGCGGTTGCGACTGCGGTGCTAAGGCGCTACCTCAAGGATGACGACTATGAGGGAGCCCAAAGCGCATTGGAGCATCAAGGCGCTGCAGTTATTAGAGAACAGAACCGCTGGAAAGGCGAGTTGGCAAAGCGACGCAGCGATCTGCGGAAGCTTGAGTCCAGTCAATACAGCGAAGTTCAAGAAGCAGCAAGAGCAGCGAGTCAGAAGATCGATGGCGAGGCCAAGCGCTTTGAAAAAGGGCTGCCGCCGACCCCGTGATTTGCCCAAATCCTGGTGCAGAGTGGATCTTAATTCTCGCTAAATCGGTGGCCCGATGCTACGAAAGTGTTGGAGTAGTCATTGAAAGATAGAGACCGAACAGTATTACGCGATTATTTGCTGGGAGAATTACCGGAAGCCGAACGTTCGGAGCTGGGCGACAGATGCTTTGTTGACGAAGGGTTCTTTGATCAATTGCTCGAAGTTGAGAACGAACTGCTTGACGAATATGCGTCTGGCCGGCTGTCGACTGAAGATAGAACGAAGTTCGAAGACTACTTGGGCAATCTCCCTGACGGCGCGAGCAAACTGGCGACGGCCTTGGTGCTGAGCGAAGCAGCCAGGGAAGAGCAGAATGTTGTTCCTGTGAGTTCGAGTGCGGCCCTTCCGATTTCGCCGCCGAAGTGGGAAATCGTCAGTAAATGGTTCCTCGGCGGCGGGCAGACTCTCCGATACGCCTCGATCGCGATCGTCATAGTGCTGCTTGCCGGTATTGCTTACCTCGTCGTCACGCAAAGGCAGTTGCGGCGGGATCTTGAACAACTTAGCGCCGAGCGCACCCAGAGCGAACGGGAGAAAGCTCAATTGTCGCGAGACACTCAGACCGCACGGCTGGAGCAAGCCGCCCAGCGTGACCGTATTCGAGAACTGGAGTCGCAACTGGCGCAGGAACGCGAACGGCAGGCTCAGGAGATTTCAAAGCGAGACGGAGGCGTTGGCGCGGTCCTGGCTTCGCTGATTTTGACTCCGTCCTTGCGGTCCACGGGTGCCTCGGATGTGCTCACGCTGCCGTCGACCGTGAAAACGGTTTCGCTGATCATGCCCGTCGCGCACGGTGAACAGATTACAAGCTATCGAGCGGTGCTCCAGACCAGTGAAGGGCAAGTGGTCTTGGCAAAGGAAGGGCTCCGTGCTCAGGCTTCACGACGGGGCCGAGACGTCACGATTCGGCTACCCGCCGCACGACTTATCGCCGACAGCTACAAGCTCACGCTGCAAGGGAAGGCGGTAGACGGTGTTGATATTGCTCAAGACTACTATTTCAACATACGTAGACAGTAATCGGGCTTGCAAGGCCGTCTAAACAGAGTAGCTCCTCCGCGGAACCAATCCACTCGAGAACAACGCGGTAGTGTTGAGTTTGTACGAAGCTCAAATGAGTGCATTGGCGATCTTGAGTCAACCGAGGAAGCGTTCTGTTGTCCAGATTTCAGAGTCACGACCTGGGCACTTTGCGTCGATCCGCCGTTTGCGAAATTGATTCGGGGTAGGTGCTTTGCTAAGGTCGTCGTCATGTCCGAGCGTTCCACCGAGCAGATACGCGAATTGCTCGACTCCCTTTATCGCGTGGATTCGGGGCGAATCCTGGCAACTCTGATCCGCTTGCTCGGTGATTTTGATCTTGCCGAGGAGGCGATGCACGAAGCCTTTGCGGCTGCGCTGAGCCTGTGGCCGAGGAGTGGAG
>Ga0137359_10000461_pt1 | contig 30644 bp, 27 predicted proteins | sample Mad1_40_16metaG_FD_108281 | JGI IMG/M metagenome (GOLD analysis project Ga0137359, IMG submission 108281) | Vadose zone soil microbial communities from Angelo Coast Range Reserve, California, USA - Mad1_40_16 metaG | ecosystem: Environmental > Terrestrial > Soil > Vadose zone | place: USA... | reverse complement strand
TGGCTTCACGTGTCCGTTTCACGGCTGGCAGTGGAAAACCGACGGCAAGTGCAAGTTCGTCTTCTCGCCCAACCTGTTTGAAAAAGACCAGCTCAGGGGCCACGATTTATCGCTGCGCGAATGCCGCCTGGAAACCTGGGGCGGCTGCGCGTTCATCAACTTCGACGAGGATGCACCACCGCTGCGTGAGTCCATCGAACCGTTTGCGACGATGTTCGATGCCTGGCACGTTGAATCTCTGCGAACCGAATGGTGGCTCGCTGCGCGCCTGCCGGTGAATTGGAAGCTGGCCATGGAGGCTTTCATGGAGGGCTATCATGTCATGGCGACCCATCCGCAGCTGATGCCGCCCGGAGCGACGCCCGGGGAGGGCACGGTGTATGCGAAGATGCCGCCGGCAGTTTCGCCCATGTCCCCATTCCTGACGATGCCGAGCGCGCCAATGCCGGGCACTATGGGCTCGAAAGAGTTCATTGAAATGAACCTATACTTCATGCGCCTGCTCAACAAAGGCATGGCAGGCATGACCCACGAGAAGGATATTCGCACAGCCGAAGCTTTGCTCGACTCAGCGTTGCCCAGTGACATCACCGGCGCGACGATGGCCTGGCGGAAAATGCTGAACGATGCGGTAATGGTGGATCACAGGAAGCAGGGGATGGATATCGGCGATCTGCACGAAGTGGACGCCAGTCACTTTGGAACGTCCGTGAATTTCTGTTTTCCTCATTACTTTCTGCTTCCGACCTATGGCAGCGCTTCGTCGTACCGGATCCGCCCGTTGGGACCGGAAGAGTGTTTGTTCGAGCTATGGTCCCTCACCCGTTATCCAGAGGGCGTGGCACCGCCGCCAATCAAAACTCCAACGCCGATGGCGCCGGACGATCCGCGCTGGCCTGCGATTCCCCAGCAGGATTTCTCGAACCTGCCACGGCAGCAACGCGGGCTGCATACCAAGGGCTTTGAGTTCATGCGGCTGTCGAATCAGATGGAAGGGCTCATCGGCAACTACCACCGGCTCATCGACGGTTACCTCCGGAGGCGGGGTTATGATGAGTTGGTATCCGCGTCACGCAAAGTATCGGGTTGTATCGACGTTCCGATTGCGGACCTGGGATTCTAAACCACAAGCGCGGGGGCAATATGGGCGAAACGGAAGGTAAAGTCGCGATCGTCACCGGCGCTGCCAGTGACATGCCAACGTTCCTGAGCGGGTGAACTGTTATGTCTTCATCGCCTATACGAGTGACCATGAACAACACTTCCGACACCGCCGCGTGGATCGATCACCTGGCCATTCGCACCCTCATCGACCGGTATACGGACGCGCTCAACCGGCAGGATTGGCGCGTGATCCCCGAGCTCTTCGCGGATAACGCCGTCTGGCGGGCGAGCGGACCGTGCGAGCTGAGGTTCGAAGGCCGTGACGCCGTGGTGGCCGCCTTGCAAATGATGGTCACCACGCTCGAGTTCCTGCTCCAACATAACAGCGCGGTGGTGATCGAGCTGAGCGGCGACCGGGCCCGCGCACGCGTCAGTCTGAGTGAGCTGGGCCGCGATCGTGCCGGTAACGGCCTGAATAACTTCGGCATGTACGTGGACGATCTCGTGAAGAGCAAGGGTGAGTGGCGTTTCGAGCGCCGCAGCTTCCATTGCCGCTACGTGGAAACGCCGGTGGTGCCCGGCAAGGTCTTTCCGCTTGCGCCGCCGGCATGACCAGAAACACGCGATTTTATTTGAACGACGTTACACTGAACGGCGGCTTCAGCAGCCGCGCAGCGGGGGTCACCCGCTCGAGCCTGACTAAGGAGGGGCCTGCATGAATTCTCCAACACCGGTTTCGGCAGCACACGCCGACGCGCCCATTGCAATGGGCGAACTCAAAGTTCACAACGACCTGCTGGGTAATCTCGAAGCACTGGATCGGGCATGGATGCGCGACGGGTATTGGTTCTTCAAATCGGTTCTCGACCGTGGCGCCGTCGCCCGATTGCGCGCGAAATATGTGGAGGAGTTGGAGCGGCTGGGGGTCATCGACCCTCCCGGTTCCTATCCGACCGAGCAGAGCGTTCGATACAACGGCCGTTCCCTCGGAAATTTCCCGTATCGAATGGAACTGCTGGCGCAGCGGGAGCTCTGGCGTGATTTTGCCGCCGAACCTGCCATCCACGAGTTCTTCACCCGTTTGCTGGGCGATGTACCGTTCTGGGTGCCGATTGCCGAATACCGGGCGACCCCGCCGGCTACCGACCGGCATCGCGAACGATTCGACTATGTTCACCAGGACGGTCCATACAGCCCGGGCATCGATTTCAGGATTCTGTGGATTCCACTTGCCCAGATCGATTCCGACGTTGGTGGCCTGGCCCTCGCCGAGGGCCTGACCGAAAAGATCAACCGACACCTCATCGTTGCGGGAACCAACAAAGCCATTCCGATCGAGGCCGTGCCGGCAGACTCGTGGCGTCGCACTAAATACGAGGCGGGTGATGTATTGTTGATGAATCTATGGACGCCCCACACCGGCGTGTCCAACCTGTCGGATCGATTTCGACTCTCCCTGGATATCCGCATCATGGCCAAATCAGATCGCTGCCCCATCATTGGCAGGATCCTGGATATTTCGCCGACCGCGCTGACCATCGAGAGTGACGGGGAGCCGATCGACCTGCGGATCGGACCGGATACCTATGCACGCAATCATATGGGCGAAAAGCTCACGGCCGAACGCATAGTGGAATTCTTTCGCATAGGCTCCACAGCCATTGTCGCCCATACGGACGATCTCGCCACCGTGGTGCGGCCGCCTCACTGAACGTGCCTGCTTTTCGACCGAGTATGTTTCCATTGGGGTCGGATGACCCACGCGGGCGGCCGGGTGCCGCAGGCACGAGGAGATCCACACGCTCGACTTTCACAACATTTACCCCACTCTGCTCTATCAGGTGCCGGCCTTCCCGGTCATGGGCGCCAGTCAAGATCCCGCGGGCGCCTACCAGTTCCAGAGGCAGTTCCTGCAGCACCTGCAATGGAACCTGCCGAGGCGTCGCTGGGCGGTGAAGGGTTGCTATCATCAGTTCTATCTCAAGCAACTGTTCGATACGTTTCCCGACGCGCTATGCATCTGGCCGCACCGCGAGCCGATCGAGGTACACGCCTCGACTCTTGCCATAACCGCCGTGCTTTACGGCGCCATCACCAATGGAAACACCGACTGGCGTCAGTTCGGCGCCGGCTACCTTCAGGGCATGCGTGAGGCAATCAAGGCCGTCCTCGCCGACCCGCTCATCGATGATCCGCGCATCATCCACCTACGCTTCCAGGATCTGGCAAAGGCCCCGGTCGCGACGATTCAAAGCATCTATGCTCGCGCGGGCTTCCCGTACACGGCTACATTCGAGCAGAAGATGCGCGCATGGCTGGCGGACCCCTCGAATCAACCCGACCGCTACGGACGCTATCCCTACAGCCTCGAGCCATTCGGATTGAAGTCGGAGGAGGTCACCGCGGCCTTCGCTGGATACAGCCAGCGATTCGGGCTCGGCTGACAGCCTGGCCGATGCGTCTTGGGTGTGGTGTAGAGGCTAACGGCGTCGGTGGTGGATAGGATTCCCTGGGCAAAGCAGCGCTAACCATTCCTCACGCCAATAGAAGGGTCGCCGGTCAGCGCATGGACGCCGCTCTCCTTTGCCCAATTGATCGCCCCGATCTGCGCCGCCTCGATTACACCATTGCGTCCGCCGCCAGCAGCTGCAACGGCCGAATCGCACCGGCTGGCTGGTTGAAGGCGACGTTGGGATCCTGGACTAGATCCACCTGTTGGTCTCGAACTGAAGTCATACTGACCCCTCGGCGTGCTTCAAATCCGCAATCAATAGAACCGCCAGCCGCCGTTCACCGGCAGCGTCATGCCGGTGACGTACGACGACTGTGGAGATGCGAGCCATGCGACTGCATTCGCGACATCGTCCGGCATGCCCAATCGCCGCAGCGGGATCTGCGCGAGGATGGGCACCGTTCGCGCTTCATCCCAGTTGGCCGTTTGGCCCGTGTCGGCCGTCATACCCGGCGCCACCGTGTTGACGTTGATCCCCCGCGGTCCCAATTCGCGCGCGAGTGCCAGCGTCAAGCCATGCAGCCCCGCCTTGGCCGGCGTGTATGCCGTGTAGCCCGATACCGACGCGCCGCTTTGCGCAACGATGGACCCCATATTGATGATGCGGCCGCCGGGCGAGGCGAGAAGCGGCGCAAGCGCATGCGACATTAAAAAGGCGCCCTTCAAGCTCACGTCGATCACGCGATCGAAGATTGCCTCAGCCTCCGCCAGCGGGGTGCCGATCGGAACGGTTTCGAGTATCCCGGCGTTGTTGACCAGTACATCGAGTCGGCCGTAACGCGCCGCAATCGCCCCGGCAATCCGTTCCACATCGGCGCGAACCGAGACATCGGCGGGCTCAAGCGCCGCCCGCGGGCCTATCTGCGCGGCGGCCGCGGCCAGGGGTTCGCGTTCACGGCCGACGATGAACACATCAAAGCCGTCGATCGCAAAGCGCTTGGCGATGGCGAGACCGATCCCGCGGCTTCCACCGGTGACTAAGACGGACTTCCGGGCAAACGTGCGGTTCATGAGCACCCTCGGGACTTCGGATCGTGTGTGTCAGCGCAAGCGATGGGTCTTTATGTACTCGGCGAACGTCTCGCGAATCTCGTGCTCGCTGACGCCGTAGCTCGCGAGATCGTAGCGATGTTCACCGTGCCTCGTCGTCGGGCTCTCGGCGGCCCAGCGCCGCATGCGATCGGCGGCGGTTGCACTCAATTGCAGACCGAAGAACTCGTAGATGCCGCGGACGGTTTCGAGCGGATCTGCGTGAAATTGCCCCTGATCCACATCATAGAATTGACCGGGCCGATTGGCGCGCGCCTTGGCAGTGCGCTCGACCGCGCGACTCCAGTAGGCGCATTCCCGCGGTCCGATCACCTCCGCCCGCGCAGCATCGCCCTCGAACATGCGACGCGCCATGTGAAGTGTGCTGCAGAGCGAGGGAATTGCCTTCACGGGATTCCGGTGCGTCTGAACCACGCATGCGTCGGGGAACACCGATAACAAGCACTCGACCTCGGCGATGTGCCCCGGATTCTTGAGCAGCCAGCGCTTGTCGGGTTCTTCCGCTCCGATGAGCCGCAAGACGTCGGCGTACCTGCGGTAGGATTCGCGTTCATCCTGCCGGAAGAACCAGCCGTCGTACGACGGTAGGTAAATCCCTGCGCCAAAGCGATTCGTGAGGAAGCTCTGCCGCAATACTTCCAGACACTCCTCGACCTCGCCGGCAACCATATGGTGCGCCTTGCGCATCTCCGGCATGATCTCGAAGTACATCTCCAATCCCGCAACCGAAGCTTGATACGCCGTGTTTGAGGCCCAGGTCTCCTGGGCGGGGCGCACCATCGGCGTTTCCGTGAGCCAATGCTCGAGTCCCTGGAATTGCGGATCCATCGACAGCAGCTTATGCAGAGCGGTCGTGCCGGTGCGGGGAATCCCGGTAATGACGAGCGGTCGCCGGATCGGAATCGCTCGACAATCGGGGCGCTCGCGCCAGCCTTTCTCGGTGTGCAGCCGCGCCGTCAGCGTGCCGACGATGTTGCCCAGGGCGAATTGCCGGCCGAACTCGGTCAGCTTGGGATCGCTGTCGAAGGCGGCGAGCAGTGCTCGCAGCCCCGGAAGATAATCCCATCCGCCGAAATCGGAGAGCCTGGCCGCATTGACAGCCATGCTGTGCAGTTCGTCCTCCATTGCTGCGAACGTGGACTGCATTAGGCCCATGGGTCGACCATGACTTTGCACTGATGGGTGCGATGACGCATGGCCTCGAACACCCCCGGCAGTGCATTGAGCGCGATCGTGTCGGTAATCATCGCCCGTGGATCCACGTCGCCTCGATCGAGCACGCGCGCCACGTGCTCGAATTCCGCGAGGCTATAGGTCATTGCGAACTGCAGATTCACTTCCTTCCAGACGGCGATCGCGGGCAGGAACGAATCGAGTTGCGAACAGAAGCCAAGCACAACGACGGTGCCGGACGGCCGCACGCAATTGATTGCCTGCGCAATGACGCCCTTCTTGCCCACGGCCTCGATGACGATATCCGGCATTCCGCCGAGCACGCCGATCGCCGCTTGCGGCAAGTCGTCCAACCTCTCCGGCAACACGAATGCCGAGGCCCCGTGCCGCAGGGCCAGAGCCTCGCGTTGACGCGAAGTCGCGGTAACGGCGATTGGACCCGCCCCGAGCTTTCGTGCCCAGAATACGGCGGCCAACCCGATGGGACCGGCTCCAATCACGAGAACGCGGCTGCCCGGCTGAATCCGTGCGAGCGATGCGCCGTGCAATCCGACCGCCAGGGGTTCGATCAGGGCGCCGTCCGCGAGGGTCAAAGTGGCTGGCAGCTTGATCGTGGTCCGCTCGGATGAGACGACAAACTCCGCGAAGCCGCCTGCCATACCGCGGAATTCGGCGCAGAAATTGGGTCGACCCGAAAGACACCTGGCGCAGCGGCCACAGCCGGTGAACGGCATCGACGTCACCCGGTCGCCGACCTGCAGACGCCCGACGCCCTTGCCGACCGCAACGATTTCACCCGCAAACTCGTGACCGATGACGGAGTCGGGCTCGTACACCTGGCCGCTGCCGTCGGTCATGGCGAGGTCCGTGCCGCAGATTCCGCAACGACCCACTTTGCTGACGATCTCGCCGTCGCCGGGCGTCGGATCGGGACGATCCTCGATCGCGAGCGCCTGGCCGGCACCTTTGAATACGCCTGCACGCATCTGACCCCCTCGGTTTTGGGGAACCTCCGCACCGGGCGCGGGGATCCCCCGTTTGACAGACCGGACCATCGTTTATATTATTGAACGCTGTTCAGAAATGCAATCTTGACAACCGGGAGAGGCACCGTGGCTGAAGTGGCCAAATCGCAGATGCCGCAGCGCGGATCAATGCGGTTTGTCCCGCGATGACCCGCACGTCCATTCTCGACGGCGTCGCAGACGACCACATGAAGTGGCTTACTTCGCGCAGCCCCAGCGGTCGGATGATCGAGCCGGATGAAGTTGCAAACCTGATGCTGTTCCTTTGTTCGGACGAGGCCTCGGCCATTACCGGAGCCTCATACCTGATCGACGGCGGCAGAAGCGCGGGCGGGTGAACGCTACGTCGCCAGGTGCTCCACTAGGCTTGTACGCACGCTACGTCCTGTTGACGCTGCTGGCGGTGTACATGGTCCATCATCTGGACCGGGTGGCGATTTCGCTCCTGTTGGAACCCATCGGGCGCGAGTTTAGACTGTCCGATTCGCAGCGCGGTCTTCTTGCCGGCATGGGCTACGCGATTCCGTTCGCCATCGCCGGTATTCCCCTCGGCATGCTGATCGACCGCGTAAACCGCGTGAAGCTGCTCACGACCCTGCTGTGCGTCTGGAGCGGCCTCACGGCGCTGTGCGCGGCGGCTCCCGGGTTCGGGTGGCTGTTGGCCGGACGAATCGGTGTCGGCGCGGCTGAATCCGGCGGCACTCCCGCGAACGTTTCGATCATCGCGGATTACGTCCCTCCGTCCCGGCGTTCGGCGGCGTTCGGCATCTACTACATGGGGCCGCATCTCGGCACGATCGTCGGCTTCGCCGTCGCCGGCGCGGTAGCCACGGCCTACGGCTGGCGCGCCGCGTTCCTGGTCGTCGGTGTCCCCGGCTTGCTGCTGGCGCTGCTGGTTTCGAGGACTATCCGCGAGCCGCTGCGCAGCGCCGACGCCCCGGCGGGGGACGCGGCGGCAACCGCGGTCGCGCCGCCGCTGTGCGAGATTCTCCGCTCGATCTGGCAGAATGGCGCGGCACTGCATCTATTCGTCGGGGCCACGCTCATCAATGTGGTGGCGGCCGGGCTGTTCAGCTGGCTGGCGCCGTTCATGATCCGCGCGCATGGCCTCTCGGTGCGGGATGTCGGATTCGCGATCGCCTTCGGGATGGCGCCGTTCGCCGCCGTAGGATCGCTGTCCGGCGGCGCGCTTGCCGATCGCCTTGGAGGGTTCAGATCGCCCCGGGTTGCGCTCATGCTGGCGGCTGCTGCCACGATCACGGTGCCGGCCGTCTGGATCGCACTCTTGACGCCGCACACCGCGGTACTCATCGGTGCGCTCGCGATTCAGCAATTTGCGCATGCGTCGACTATTGGCCCCTGCTATGCGAGCGTTCTGGGTTTGCTGCCGGCGCAGATGCGCGGCGCAAGTGCAGCGCTTCTGCAGGTTGCCTCGAACGTGCTTGGATTTGGCGTGGCCGTCCAAATCGTCGGCGTTCTCAGCGACGTCTTCCGGGCGCGCTTCGGCACCAACTCTCTGCGCTACGCCATGCTTGGCTTCGCGCTGGTCAACATCTGGACCACCGCGCATTTCATCATTGCCGCGCGGCGACTTCGCCAAGCAAGCGCCGTCGCAGGCGTAGTTGATCCGGAAACTTAGCGATGATCGCCGCGCGGAACGCAAGCGTCAGCATCGGCAAGCAGTGCCCCAAAATGAGATTACAGGAGGCGAGATGGAAGCCACACCTACACAGGACCGCAAGCCGACCATGACGGTGGCGAGCCCCGCCGAGCAGATTGCCGCACGCATCAAGGAGCTTACCGAGAAGGACGCCCAGTTTCGTGAGGCGCTGCCGCATCCGGCCGTCAATGAGGCTAAAGTGAGGCCTGAGCTCGGGCTGGCGCAGATCGCCGCACTGGTCATGGAGGCCTATGCGGACCGCCCGGCGCTCGCTCGACGCGCGACCGAGCTAGTGACTGATCCGGCCACCGGACGCCGGACGCGCCAGATGCTCAAGCGCTTCGAAACCATCACCTATCGGCAACTATGGTCGCGCGCGCGCGCCCTTGCGAACGTTTGGCATCAGGACGCCGCAAGGCGCCTGCGCGCAAATGACCTCTTGTGCATCCTCGCCTTTGCCGGCATCGACTTTGCGACCGTCGATCTGGCGGCGATCCACAATGGAGCGGTGGTGGTACCGATGCAGACCAACGCATCGACTCAACAACTGGTTGCCATCTTCAATGAGGTAGCGCCGAACTGGCTGGCGACCAGCCTCGAATGCCTTGAGACCGCCATCGAACTCGTGTTGACCGGCCATCGTCCCTTCGGCCTGCTGGTGTTCGATTACCATCCCGAAGTCGATGACGAGCGTGAAGTGTTCGAGGCGGCCCACTCGAAGCTCAGCGCGGCCGGTCTGCCGGATCTGCTCGTCACCTTGGAGGCAACTTGCGCGCACGGCGAGAAGCTCGCCGCCGCGCCACTGTTCGCGGACCCCGCGACCGATAAGCGAATGTGCACCCTCTACTACACCTCGGGCAGCACAGGCCTGCCCAAGGGAGCCATGTACCCCGAACTGATGGTCAAGCCGACGTGGCGCGTTCTCCCGCCAGTCCCGATGTTCTACATGCACTACATGCCGATGAACCACTCGTTCGGGCGCAGCGGCGTGTTCTCCACGCTGGGTTCGGGCGGCACCTGCTACTTCACCGCGAAGAGCGATCTTTCAGCGCTATTCGATGACATCAAGATGGCGCGGCCTACGTTCATGGGTATCGTTCCACGCATCTGCGAGATGGTCTATCAGCAATACCAGGCGGAGCTCGAGCGCCGCGGGCCCGGTGCGGCGGACATGGATGCGCTGAAGCACGAACTCATGCTCGAGATCCGCAATGCCGTACTCGGCGGACGCCTGCTGAATTGCAATTTCGGTTCCGCGCCCCTCGCCCCCGAGCTGCGTGAGTTCATGGAATTTTGCCTCGGCTTTCCGATGGACGACCACTATGGCGCCACCGAAATCTCGGGGGCGGTTCGCAATACTCGGATGATGCGGCCGCCGGTCATCGACTTCAAGCTCGACGATGTCCCCGAACTTGGCTATTTCAAGACCGACAAGCCCTATCCGCGCGGAGAACTGCTGATTAAGACCCACAGCATCATGCTCGGCTACTACAAGCGGCCCGACATCACCTCCCAGATGTTCGACGACGAGGGTTACTACAAGACCGGCGACATCATGGCCGAGATCGGTCCGGATCAGGTCGTCTACGTCGACCGGCGCAACAACGTGCTCAAGCTCGCCCAGGGTGAGTTCGTAGCGATCTCGCGCCTGGAGGCGCTTTACACCAACGGCCACGCCCTGATCCGCCAGGCCTATTTGTACGGCACCAGCGAGCGCTCGTACCTGCTGGGCATATTGGTGCCGGACGAGGACACGCTGAAGCAGATGGACATCGCCGGAGACGAGAAGGCGACCAAGGCCGCGCTGCGCGAGGCGATCAAGCAAGTTGCGCGTGCCGAGCAGCTCAACGCCTACGAAGTACCGCGCGACTTCGTCGTCGAGCACGAGCCCTTCAGCACCGAAAATGGCCTGCTGGCGGGCATCGGTAAGTACCAGCGTCCGAAGTTAAAGGAACGCTATGCGGCCCGCCTCGACAGACTCTACGACGAGGTCGCCGCCAGCCAGGCCAACGAACTGCACACCCTGCGTCGCGGTGGCAAAAGCGCACCGGTGCTGGAGACCGTCGGGCGCGCAGTACAGGCGACCCTGGGCATCGAGGAGATCGACCTGACAAACCAGTGGAGCTTCGCCGAACTTGGCGGCGATTCGCTGTCGGCGCTCTCCTGCTCGCTCCTGCTCGAAGAAATCTATGGGATCGAAGTGCCGGCCGGCGTCATCAACAATCCCGCGGGAAGCCTGCAGCAACTGGCGAGCTTCATCGAGCGGGCGCGCGACGGCGCGCTCAAGCGCCCGACCTTCGCCTCAGTGCACGGCCGCGGCGCCACCGAAATCCACGCCAGCGAGTTGAGGCTGGAAAAGTTCATCGATGCCGAGACGCTTGAGAGCGCGCGCAAATCCGCGCCGGCCTCAAATGAGATCCGCACCGTGTTCGTCACCGGCGCCAACGGCTACCTCGGCCGGTTCCTCTGCCTCGAATGGCTGGAGCGCATGGCCAGGGTCGGAGGCCGGGTGGTCTGCATCGCGCGCGGGCAGGACGCCGCCGCGGCCCGGCGCCGCATCGCGGAGGCGTTCGACACCAGCGACCCCGAACTCAAGCGCCATTTCGAGGACCTCGCCGACAGGCATCTGGAGGTGCTGGCAGGCGATCTCAGTGAACCGGATCTGGGCTTGGGGTATGCGGATTGGCAGCGGCTGGCCGAGACTGTCGATCTCATCGTCCATCCTGCCGCACTCGTCAACCACGTCCTACCTTACCCACAGCTTTTTGGTCCCAACGTCGTGGGCACGGCCGAAATGATCCGGCTCGCGATCACCTACCGACTGAAGCCCTTTAACAATGTCTCGACGGTCGCCGCAGCGATGATCCCCGGCGGCGGCACGGCTGACGAGTGCACGGATGTGCGGGCCGCGACGCCCGTGCGCCGCCTGGACGGCGCCCGCTACGCCGACGGCTACGCCCACAGTAAGTGGGCGGCCGAAGTCCTCCTGCGCGAGGCCCATGACCGCCTGGGCCTGCCGGTGTCGGTGTTCCGATCCGACATGATCCTGGCGCACAGCAGATACAAGGGGCAGATCAACGTTCCGGACATGTTCACACGCTGGCTGTCCAGCATCGTCATCACCGGCTTGGCGCCGCGCTCGTTTTATGCCGGGGGCGCGGGCCGGCCGCACTACGACGGCCTTCCCGTGGACTTCACCGCCGAGGCGATCGCCACCCTGGGCGCAAACGCCCACTCTGGCTATCGCACTTACCACGTCGTCAACCCGCACGAGGACGGCATTTCGATGGACAGCTTCATCGACTGGGTAATCGAAGCCGGCCATCCAATCCGGCGCATCGAGTCCTACGCCGACTGGTTCAACCGCTTCGAGACGGCGTTGCGCGGCCTGCCTGAGAAGCAGCGCCAGCAGTCATCACTGCCGCTGCTCCACCAGATGCGTCAGCCCATGCCTGCGTCGGCGGGCGCCTCGGTCTCAGCCGTGCGCTTCCGCGCTGACGTGTGCGCGCACGGCGTGGGCACTTACAAGGATATCCCGCATCTATCGGCCGGGTTCATTCGCAAATTCCTGCACGATCTTCGCCACCTGCAACTGATCTGAGGAGATGCCATGACCAACATGTTCGGGGCAATGCGGCGCTTGCCTCGACGGACGCCGCCGAGTTGACTCGCTGCGCATTGCGTAATTCACTGGGTCCATGCTTTGATATGGCCGGATCGCTGCCACAGCGGTACCTGCAATTTTTGAGGTTTTATGGCCTGCGGCGTTTGGCGGTGCGCACAGGCTGTCTGAGGTCGCTGGCGAGGCCCGCGATGATGCGGTCGAGTGCAATCGGCAGATAGACATCGAAGGAGAAATCGGCCAACTGCGGCAGCAACTCCATCAAACGTGGATGGCGCGACGGATCAAGCGCAAGGCGGGGTGCAATCAGTTTCCTGTCTATCATTTGCACGGATCCGGCATGCGGCCGGTCGTCGAGCAGCGTCATGGGATGAATGAAAAACGAGAGCGTCGCCAGAGCTCGCACTGCGTGCTGGCCGCGAAAGCCTCCGTCTCGAAGAACCTCCAAGATCATTTCGATCCAACGGAGCGCTGCAGCGGATTCCCGGTGGTGCAGCAAGAATCTTGCTAACCCGGGATACGCCAACTGCACTGCCTGTTGACTCAACACAACTTGCCTGAGGCGTTTTCGCCATGGCACACGGCGACTGGGCAGGTCGATCGAGTAGATAATGTGCTCGCCGACGCGTTCCAGCAACGCGTTCTTGTCGCGAAAGTGATAGTACAGGGCGGTCGCGCTGACATCGAGCTTTGCAGCAATCTGACGCATGGACAATCGGCCAAATCCCACTCTGCGCGCCATCGTCACGGTGACTTCGATGATTTCGGAAGCGGCGAGGGCCGGGGGAAGCGTCGTGCGTGTCTTGCGGGAGCGTTTCGGCTTGGCATGCGGCAAGGCAGATTCTCCAATGGCGGCCGTTGCAAACGCTGGTCGCGCGCCGACGACCGGCACGCCCGGGCGATTGTAGTCGGCATCGCCACGCTCCGCATGATGCCACGGTCGGCGCGGCCGGTCTCGGAATGTGTGAGTATCACGACTTGATGGTTGAAGGCCGGCCGGTGGGCATCGAAGATTGAGCATCTGACGCATGACCCCTGGGATCGAGCCCGTATCCTTGGATCGTTGGTTGAGCGAGCATTTGGCCGGCGCGCAGGCGCCCTTTGAGTACCGGTTGATCGCCGGCGGACACTCCAACATCACCTACCGCGTCGACGATGCAGGAGGTTCACGATTCGTCCTGCGACGCCCACCGCTCGGCGTCCAGCCTCCGGGTGCTCACGATGTCGCGCGTGAATATCGAATACAGGAGGCGCTGCGGACAACGAATGTACCGGTGCCGAACGTCGAACTGCTCTGCGAAGACACGAGCGTCATCGGCGCGCCCTTCTACATGATGCGGTGGGTGGAAGGTACGGTAGCCGATTCGCCATCCTGCGTGACCGTGACCTTGCCGACGGCGCCTTCGCGCAGGCGGGCCGCGGACAGTGTGATTGAGACTCTCGGCGACTTGCATCGGCTCGACGTCGATGCGCTGGGCCTCGGCAGTCTCGGGCCCCATTCGGAGAGGGAATGATGCGCCGCTACCAATCAGGCGAGATGCCGGCGGAACGCGCCGATCTCGCGGCCATCGACGGGCGGGTACGCGGCAGGGCGGAACTCGCCGACGAATTCCTTCGCGCCTTCGTTTCGTAAGCAGCGAGCCAGTCGCGGCCCGTCGGCCGCATATCGCGCAATGCACTGCGAGGCGCTCTCCATGCATCCGCAGTCCTGCCCCAGCTTTACGGCGTTAAGTTAGAGTACACGAACGCCACTTTACAGTGTTAAGCAATTTTTCACTCATCGGTTGAATATATGAACAACATACGATAAATTGAATGCATAAGAATTTTGGCGGAACGGATCAACTGCAAATTGCCGATCCGATGTTCAATTCCGGGGCGGGGAGGGACGTCATGAAGAAAGGTTCATTGGCTGCGACAATGGGTTTTCTGAGCGCGCTTTCCGCAGTTTGGGTGTATGCGGAGGAATCGCCGGGTTCCGCGGCTCAGCCGGAACGATCCGACCTGCAGGAAATCATCGTGACCGCGCGCCGTAAGGAGGAAAGACAGCAAAACGTACCCCTTGCCATCACCACCCTGAGCGGCGACTTTCTTAAGGAGAATTCGATCGTCGGTCTGCACGATTTGAACGGGCAGGTACCCGGACTCAATGTCGAGAACTTCAATTCACCGGCCTACACGAATGTTGGAATCCGCGGGCAGCGCAACAACAACATAGCGCCCGGACAGGATGCGGCAGTCGGTTATTACATCAGCGAAGTCAGCTACGGCTACCCGGTGGGGATCAACGAACAGCTATTCGATCTGCAGGCGCTCGAAGTCGTGAAGGGCCCGCAAGGCACGCTGTTCGGCCGCAACACCACCGGGGGCGCGATCCTCATCACTCCGGCCAAACCGGTGAATGAATTTGGAGGCTCGGTGGTGGCAGGTGTGACTGACTTTCACCACGGCACCGGGTACTACACCACGGGGGTGGCCAATCTGCCGGTCAACGACATGCTTCAATTTCGTGCGGCCGTGAACGTCGTCGATCATGGGGGCTACGTCAAAAATCTCATTACCGCACGGCAATTGGCGGCGTTCGCCATTCAGCCGTTCGCCGGTACGTCCAGCGCCAATCTTGATAATGAGATTTCCAAGTCATGGCGTCTTTCGGGGTTGTTGAGTCCGTCGCCGCAATTCGAGAGCTATTTTCTGGCGCAGGGAAGCCATTACCAGGACCACGGGGTCGCCTTTTCGCTGACGGCCGTAAACCCACAAGGATTCATGAATTTCGCACTCGGCGGTCAGGGCTCGGCGACCTATTCCAGACGTCAATCTGAGCAGGCGAGCGATTTTTGGACCGCTGAATCGGGATTGAACGCCTACAATCGCCTCGATAACACGGCGTTTTCGAATACCACGCGGTGGACCATATTCGATTCGTTGACCTTGAAGAGCATCGTGGGTTACCGGCACTTCAAGTTGGATCAGGCAGTTCCGCTGGATGGTGTCCCGTTCCAGATCTTGGATTCCTATATAGGAGACAGGGGTCACGAGTTGTCCGAGGAACTGCAATTGCAGGGCATCGCCGCGCAAGGCCTGCTCGATTGGGTTGCGGGATACTACTACTCGGACCAGCATCTCGACCATCCGCGCCAGACCGTGGCCCTTCCGCAGTTCGGCGGCCCGGTGTCACATGCCACGGAACATACCAACAACGGTAGTTATGCCGAGTATGCTCAAGCAACGGTGAAAATTCCGCCAACTACGGGCTTGTCGGTGACGGGCGGTATCCGCAAAACGCGGGACATACGCAAGATGACCTCGCAATCGTGGAACGATCCGGCGGAGACTTCCTGTGCGATAACCGGCGTGGCCGGTTGCGAATTGTCGGGAAACATCACCTACAGCGTGGTCACGTACAACGCCAGCGTGAACTACCAACTCGACGCAGACACGTTGATCTACGTGACGCGCCGCAAGGGCTATCGCGCGGGCGGATGGAACTATGTAGGCAGCGATCCGAGCAGCTTTGGACCTTTCCAGCCCGAATACGTCAACGACTGGGAGGCGGGGCTGAAGAGAGATTGGCACTTCGGCGAATCTGCGCTGCGCAGCAATCTGGCTGTTTATCGGTCGAGCCTCAGCAATGCGCAAAAACTCCTGTCGCCGGTATCCAACCCGAACGACTTCGAGGTCATCAATGCCGCGTCCGCCACGATCAAGGGCGGAGAACTCGAGTTGACTTTCGTTCCGGTCAAGGGCTTGGAGTTTGGCGCTCATCTGTCTTTGATCGACGCCAAATTCCAGAGCTTTGTATTTGGCGGAAATGATTTCACGAACAATGCCTTCGCGCAAACGCCGAAGACGCAGTATTCGCTGCGGGCGAAATACGATCTCCCCTTGGCGGCGGCGGCCGGTACGGTCGCGTTGCAGGCCGACTATACGCATCAAAGCCATGTATTTTTTACCGACACCGCCGAGGGGCCCGCGTGGGGTCCTGCGAGCTCTCAGGGTCAGGACGCCTATGGGATCCTCAATCTGCGCGTCGACTGGAGCTCGATCCTGCAATCAAAGTTCGATGCGGCCTTCTATGTCAAGAATGCGACGCAGACTCAGTACAATTCCTTTGGCGTGATGCTCTATACGTCGCTGGGCTACAACATTGCCACGATTGGCGCGCCGCGGATATTCGGTTTGGAGGGGACCTTTCACTTCTGAAATGAAACTTTTCGAGGGTATCGACATGACACATGTTCAACACGTGACCGAAGGGCCGACCGAGCTCGATCGAGTCTATGGATTGCGCCCGCAGTACTACGCAATATTCATGGAGGACTACAACCGCTCGATTCGACGGGTAGATCCGATTCTGGTCGAATTATGCCGGCTGCGCATGGCGACCCTGATCGGCAGTAAGCATGACCTGGCGCTGCGCTATACACCCGCCGCCGCGGCCGGCCTGACCGAAGAGAAAGTACGTGAGTTATCAAGGTACGACAGCTCGCCCATGTTTTCCGATCGCGAGCGCTGCTGCCTTGATTTCGCCGAACAATTCGTAATCCAGTCGAGCGCGATCAGCGACGCGGATGTGGAGCGGGTGCAGTCGGTGCTGGATCCGGAATCATTCATCTATTTCGTCAAGGCGCTCAGCGTGATGGATCAGCTGCAGCGCGGCTGTGTCGCGCTCGATATCCAGCCGTTCGGCGCCGTTCCGTCAACGCTTGCCAGCTTTAGGCCGGCGGCGCAGTCAATTCAATAAGCCCGGGAGCAGTGATGGCCACCAAACCCAGAATTCCCGACGAACTCGCCCGAGGGTTTACGATGATGACGGAAGGCGGCAACACGCCGGCCGCGAATATTGCGATACCGGTCGAACTGACGCGGCTCGCCGCCATTCCCATCGCCAGTGAAGGGTCGTTTGAGATCGACCCGCTCGTGCATGAGTGCATCCGGTTGTTCAACGCGAATTATCAGGGCTGCGAGTATTGCCTCAATGCACGCGCAGCCGTCGCCGTTCAGGCGGGGCTCAACGAGGACATTGTCGGCAAACTCACACGTTTCGAGTCGAGCGACCTCCCCGAAAAGCTGAAGGCCGCGTTGCGCATCGCCAATGCCATCTCATCGAACCCTTCGTCATTGACTCCGGATCTCTGGAATGCGACCAGGCAATTCTTCACTGAAAAGGAGTTGATGGACATCGTTCTGCTGTCGATCCACACCACCAGCAGCAAGGTGACCATTACACTCGGCCTGGACCCCGGCAAGCAAAATTCCTCCAGAGTGTTCTATCCATCCGAGGAAGTCTACGGCACCTCGCCGGCGCTGAAGCGGGCTGTCGAAATGATGGAGCGTCAGGGCTTGGCCGTACGCGCGTCGGACGATCTCAGATATGAAGTGGACGTAAAGGAATCTCGGGCCAAGTGAGCCCCCTCGCTATTGTCACCGTAGCGTGTGAATCACGCGTAGGAGAGCTCTGATGAAAGGACTGGAAGGTAAAGTGGCCATTGTGACCGGTGGGGCCTCCGGAATCGGGGCGGCGGCATGCCGCCGATTCGTCGCCGAAGGCTGCCGCGTCACCATCGGCGACATCAATGCTTCGGCAGCACAAGCGCTTGCAGAGGAGCTTGGAGCGGCCGCGATCGTGATTCCCTTCGATGCCGGCGACGTGGCGTCGGTGGCCGATCTCGTCGCGGGCACCGTGAAGCATTTTGGACGTCTGGATTTTCTCTACAACAACGCGGCCCTGATGTCGAACGAGATCATCCGTCGCGACACCAATCCGGTGGACATCGATTTCGAGTTGTGGGATCTCGTCATGCGAGTGAATCTCCGTGGCTACCTGGCAGGTTGCAAGTATGCGCTGCCTCACATGCTCAAGGCCGGCAAGGGCTCGATCGTCCTGACGGCCTCCGGTTCAGGTTTGCTTGGGGACATTTCCAATATCGCTTACGGCGCCTCGAAGGCAGCCATCATGAGTGTAGGCCGCTATATTGCGGCTCAATATGGCAAGCAGGGCATCCGGTGCAATTCCATCAATCCCGGGCTGATTCGCACGGAGGGCGGCATGAAAAACGTGTATGGGCCGATGGTGGACATCATGGCGCGCAACACGCTCACACCGCGGCTCGGCCACGCCGCCGACATCGGCGCGATGGCGGTCTATCTGTGTTCCGAGGATGCCGAATTCATCACTGGGCAGGCGATCTGCGTAGATGGCGGCATGCTGAGCCATATGCCGTACTACAGCGACTTGATGAATCAGGGCATTCAGTGGGATACACCCCCGGGTTGACCCGCCTTCCCGCATTGCGTAATCGGCGTTCAAGCGCTTCCCATTCCCCAGCGCTATTGACGAAATAGCCCATATGATGGTGACGAATTGCGAAGCCGCTCGCCGGCAGCACAGTGGTAAAGCATTCTGCTCCAGCTCCCAAAAATGGATTTTTTGAATCCAGCGCGAGCAAGTTCGTTGCGTATTCCAGTCAACGGAAGCGTATACGGCAAAGAACGCCAATGCGTCCGCCCCCTTCGATGCTATGTGCGAGGATTTCGCAAGGGTTGTTGGATGTGTTGGACACTGGCGGCGGCTGATCGAATGGAGAATTCGGTGCGGTAACCCGGAGTACGCGCATGGGATTCTCCACGACATCCGCAATTTTGTTCGGTCTGTTCGTGAGGAGTACCTCGAGTACTGCAATTCCAAGCTTGAGGATCTGCCACATGCGCAAGCCACGCAAATGTCGAAAGGGCGTCGTTTAGGATCTGACCCACCCGCAGCGGCCGCTGCCGCCAGTGGAATTCAGATAAAGCACGGTCGCCTTGAAACGGGGCAACCGAGGAGCGAGTCGTCGTCAGTTTTGGAAGGTCCCGCGAAGCGCGCGAGGGTCTTTGTCCGTTGCGCCTGGATCTAAAACCGTCGATTCGCACGACGAAACTGGGACCAAAACGGGACCAAAAAATGTTTTTGCCTGGGACCAAATGCCGAATTTCGAAGCTGTGGAAGAGAAAAACATTAATAAAATCAATGGTCGGTGTGACAGGATTTGAACCTGCGACTCCTACGTCCCGAACGTAGAAGATCCAAAAGAAAGAGGCGATTAGCCGTCCGCATCCGGAATCTGCGCGATTCTGTTACTTTGAGGCTTCCCATGAGATGTGACATCCTATAGGATATCTACCAATATGGGCGTGTCGCGGGTTGTGGTGGATACGTCTGTCGTTGTGGCCGGACTTCGCAGCCGACTCGGCGCGAGCAACCGTATTCTTACGCTCGTTGCCGAGCGGCAGCTCGTCCCCTTGGCGACAACGGCTTTGTTTCTTGAATATGAGGACGTTCTTAATCGCCCGGAGCAGCGATTGGCGACGGGCATGGCAAAAGAAGACGTATCGGGTTTTCTGGCTGCCTTGGCGAGCGCCGCAGAGCCCGTCGATGTTCACTTTATGTGGCGGCCACAATTGACCGATCCCGCTGACGAGTTAGTACTGGAGGCGGCGGTGAATGGTCGGGCTTCAGCCATTGTCACGCACAACGTACGCGACTTTTTGCCAGCAGCACGCGACTTCGAGATAGAAGTGGTTACACCGCGCGTTATGGTCCAGAGGATGAAGAAATGAGCAAGAACACCTATCCATTGAAGCTTCCCACGTCGGTGAAGAAGGCAGCCGCCGAATTGGCGGCCACGGAGGGCGTATCGCTGAACCAATTCATCGCGGCCGCGGTCGCTGAAAAGGTAGGCTCCTTGCGCGCCGCGGATGATTTCCTGCGTGAACGCGCGGGAACGGCGAAACCCAAGGACATGCTCAAGTATCTGCGCCGCGCACCGAAGGTTGCACCGAACGCTGACGACATTCCGTAGGGCTGCGATTGCGATCCGGCACTCAGGGTCGTCTAACCGACTGCCAATTGCTGCTTTTTGGCGCGGCGGGGGCAGCACTATTGAGCAGGAGCTTAAACCACGCGGTACGTTTGTCTCCCTCAAACGTAACGCTATCCTTGTCGAGTAGCATCGACCCTTCGGTGTTTTTATCAGGTGTCGCGATCACTACCCAGTTGCTCGCGCTTGCTGCCGGAATCTCGAAAATCAGGCTCAGAAGCAATAGGCACCGTAGGCACGCGCGGAGTTCACAGCAGATGCCCACGCCGGGTTCGGGCTCGGTTTCTTGTCGACGCATACTCACGATTTGTTGATTATCGCTATTATTTTCTTCTTCTTGTATGCGTCGTACCGGTTGACCATCTTCCACAGACGATTGAAGTAGGTGTACTCAAACTTCTTGGCAGGGAACTCTATCGTGAAGAGCCGCCGGAAGATTTCCTTGTCCGTGCGGTTCTTCTTGTTGTGCTTCAGTTTCATATAAGTCCGTTTCCTTGTTGTGTGGATAAGATGCACGCCCTTCAATCCCACTTTCTTCGGGCTTTTACGCGTGGTCAGTATGCGGGATTTCCTCTGCTGGGGACCACCCAGTTTCCTCGGTTGAAGACCACCTGATTTCCTGTGTTCGGGACCACCCGATTCCTCCAGTTGGGGACCACCAGCGGGGCGCTTTTTGAGGCGCCCGCAGGGCGCCAGAGGTGGCCGCCGTGCGCTGTGTCATCTCACGGGCCACTCGACACTGTAAGCAGCTGCATACCGTGGGGTGAAATAAGTACCTTGCTGTCAACGGCGGCCGAAAACCTTGCAAGCCTAGGGTCCGTCACTTTGAAGAAGAGACGAAGAAATACGCCAATGTGCCATCAACCAGAAAGGTCACGCCATTGCCGACAGCACTCAAACTGACCAGCGCGCCACCCTGCGGTTAATTTCGTTCACCATGGCACTCGTCCTAGCGGTCCCCGCGGCCGGTCGTCAGTTCGGCGAGCGCCGTTCGTAATTCTTGTAAGCGCGGTGGTTTGCTGAGAAGCCTGTCCACTTGCGGCTCGCCATCTGCCAGCGGCTGCTGCCCCCAACCGGTTAGCATGATGATTGGAGTCTCTGGTGTAGTCGCGCGCACGCTGTCGGCTACCTGGCGTCCGTCTACGTTAGGCATACCTAGGTCCGTTATCACGATGTCGAAGGGTTCATGTATTTGTCGGGCGTTGCGGAATGCATCGATCCCCGCTTGGCCGCCGCCGGCGACCGTAACATGATGCCCATCCTCTTGAAGCGCGTTGCGCAACGACTCGCCGAAAACCGGATCATCGTCCACAACGAGTATGCGCAAGCTGCGGGGCGGCATTTGTAGCACGGGCGCTCGGACAGCGGTGGGCGATGCCGCGGAGCTGACGGGGAAAATGAGCCGTATGGTGGTGCCGGCGCCGGGCTTGCTGTCGATCTCGAGCGCGCAGCCATGACGTTGCGCCATTCCGTAGACCATCGCCAGACCCAGCCCGGTACCGCGCTCGCCCTTGGTGGTGAAGAACGGCTCTAGGCAGCGCCGCCGCGTCTCTTCGTCCATTCCGACGCCGGTGTCGCTTACTTCCAGCCACACGTGGCGCGTTGGGGCACTCCCTTGCGTGGGGACGGTGGGCATGCTCGTGCGCACCTCGATCACACCGCCATCCGGCATCGCATCAACGGCATTGAAGATGAGGTTGGTTAATGCGTCGCGGATCTCATTGTCAGCGCCACGTACATCCAGGAGATCGGGTGCAAGCCCGAGTCTCAGGTCGATCATGATGCCTCGCCTCTGCGGTTGATCGCTCCAACGGGCACGTGTCAGCTCGATGATCTGCTGCACGAGGCGGTTCAGCCCGACGTCCGCTAGCTCCAACTCCGGCTCGCGCGGTCGGTAGAACTCCCGCATGCGCGCCACCGTCTGGGCCACATCGTCGATGGCACGCTGGATGGTCACCAAGCGGTCGCGTGCCCCTGAACTCAGGTTGGTTTCTCGTTCCAGCATCGATTCGGTATATAGCGCGATCGGCGAGATTGCATTATTGATGTCGTGGGCGATACCGCTCGCCATCTGACCGAGGGCACGGAGGCGCTCCTGCTGAATCAATGCCCGCTGCGCCTGCCGCAGCGCTTCGTTGCTGAGCTCGAGTTCACGGGTACGCATGTGCACGCGGTCCTCCAGCTCGAGTGTCAATTGCTTCAAATCCAGGTTCGTCTGTCGCAGCGCGTCCCGGGTGGAACTCAATTCCGCATTGCGCTGCATGGCGGCTTCGTAAGTGGAGAGCAGCAAGTTGAGGATCTGCAGCCGGTCCGCGGTTATGAAGTGCTTCTGGCCGCCGAACATGATTTCCAAACCCACGCCTGGCTGTTCGCTCCGACGCATCCGGCTATTGACCAGCACGAACTGTATGCGGCGCAGGAGCTGGTCGGCGTCGTAAGGCTTGAGTATGAAATTGTCCGCCCCACACTCCAGACCGCGGATGACGTCGTGGGGATCGGATAGGGTAGTGACGAGAACGACTGGAACATGGCTGAGACGCTCATCCGCCTTGACTCGGCTGCACAACTCATAGCCGTTCATCTCCGGCATGACCACGTCGCTGATGATGAGCGCGGGTTTACTACGTTGTGCTGCCTCGAGCGCGAGTCGTCCGTTCGCCGCGGCGGTGACTCGGTAGCCGTGCTGTTCGAGGACGTGTTGCAGTCGTTGCGCTTGAGTTGCGCTGTCCTCGGCAATTAGAATTTGCAGCGCCGTATCCGGCATCGCATCGGTGTTCATGGCTCGAATTCTCGTTCGGACAAGAGCCTGCGCCCGATCTGTGCGATGAGGGCGCCGGCAATCTTGTCGGCGGCTAAGATGTGAGTAGCCGCGCCTAGCTCGATCGCCTCGCCGGGCATGCCGTGCACGATCGAACTATCGCGATCCTGAGCGATGGTGTAAGCGCCGTAAGCCTTCATCCTTTTAAGCTCCACGGCGCCGTCCTTGCCCATTCCGGTGAGCAGCACACCGACCGCGCTCGCGCCGTAGGAATCTGCCAGCGAGCGGAATAGATATGAGACGGCCGGCCGCAAACCGCTCTCAGCCTCTTCGCGTGCCAGCACGATGTGCCCGCTCGCGTCGGCGGCCAGGTGAAAATCATCGGGCGCGACATACGCATGGCCGGGTAGCGGGGTGGCGCCGTGCGCGGCGATATGGACGCGCAAGCCGGTGGTTTGACTCAACCAATCCACCATGCCCGGCAGGAATCCGCGCGCGATGTGCTGCACGATGAGCAGCGGCACCGGAAAGTCCTTGGGCAGTCCGGAGAGGATGGTCTGCAGGACCGGTGGCCCGCCGGTGGAGGCACCCATGCCGATAACCCTGACGCCGCCGAACGCGATTCTCGGATTGATCAGACCGTTCACGGGCGGTGCCGCAGGCGTGCCGCGCGACCGATTCCAGCGGCGCACCACTTTGACTTCGGACATGAGGCGCACGGTTTGCAAGAGATTGTGCAGCCGAGGCTCGAAATCGGCCCCGAGCGCAACGGGTTTTTCCACGCAAGCGACGGCTCCCGCTTCCATGGAGCGGAAGGCGATGGCAACATCCTGGGGTGCGGCCGTGGCGGTGCAGATGATAATCGGCAGCGGCCGCGTCTCCATGATGCGTCGGGTGGCCTCGAAGCCGTCCAGACGCGGCATGTGGATGTCCATGACCACGACGTCGGGGCGGTCGACGCCGTCTTCCAGGAAGTCGAGCGCGGCCTGTCCGTCGTTCACCGCTCCGATAACCTGGATGCGCGGATCCGAGTTGAGGAGCTCCACCAGCAGCATCCGCGTCACCCGCGAATCGTCCGCCACCAGCACTTTGATCTTGTCGGCAAGCATATTCTTGACCTCGCGTGTTTACGCCAGCCGGCGCAGCGCTCTCAACAGGTCGCTCTGATCGAGGCTGCTCTTTACCAGATAGGCGTTGGCGCCAACGTCGATACCGTGTTCACGATCCTCGCGTGATTCCAATGCTGTCACCAGTACCACCGGCACCGCGGCCAATGTGCGCTCTGCGCGTATTCTGGCCGTCAAATCGAAGCCATTCATGCGCGGCATTTCTACATCCGAGACGACCAGGTCGAAGCGCTCAGCGCGCAATGCAGTGAACGCGTCAATGCCGTCCACGGCCGTTTTCACGTCATAGCCCGCGGACTCGAGTATTCCCTTCAGCAGCATGCGAGAGGTGATGGAATCCTCGACGACCAGAATTCTCTTGGCCGGCGTTGCCGACGGCACTGCTGCGGCTGGCGTACCCGGGGTGGCACCGGCGGTCCTAGCCGACTTCAGCAGGTCCGGCACGTTCAAGATCGGCGCCACTTCGCCGGACCCCAGGATGGTCGCGCCGTCAATGTTTCGCACCCGGGACAAAGGCTTCGTAAGTCTCTTCACTAGCACCTCTCGTTCATCGAGCACTGCGTCCACCGCAAATGCCACGCGCTGCTCGCCCGCGCCGAGAACCAGGACCGGAGCCGCCTCTGCCGAGTGGAGTCCGCGGGGAGTCGACGGCAATTGCAGCACATCGGCGAGATCCACCAGCGCTACGGCGCGTCCGTTTAGCGCGAGGGTTCTGCGGCCCTCAACCGTTTGAACGTCTTGCGGCTTGAAGCGCGTGACCCGATCCACTTGCGCGGTGGGCAGGATGAACAAGCGCTTCGCGGATTCGATCAGCACGCCGCGGAACGTCGCCAACGTCAGCGGCAGCGTCATTCGGATGGTGGTGCCGGCCCCACGGTGACTCCCAATCGCCACGCGGCCACCGAGCTTCTCGACTTTCTCGCGTACGATCGCGAGCCCCAAGCCGCGGCCGGATACTCGGGTAATCATCGGACTGGTGGAGATGTCGGTCTCGAAGACCAGCGCCAGCGCTGCGGATTCATCGAGCTGATCCAATGTGTTCCGCGCGGCGAGCCCGCCCCTGTAGGCAGCCGCCTTGAGCTTCTCGACGTCAACGCCGGCGCCATCGTCGCTGACTGAGATCTCGACCTGAGTACTGTTTACCGGTAAGACGGTGAGCGTAATCGCGGCGCGGGATGCCTTGCCCGCGTGGCGGCGCTGTTCCGGCGTCTCGATGCCATGGTCAATGCTATTGCGCAGCAGGTGAACCAGCGGGTCTTTCAATTGTTCTAGAATACGCTTGTCGATCCTGACTTCCTCGCCATGGATGGTAAGTTCCGCCTCCTTGCCTTGATCGCGACACAGATCGCGAACAAGCTTGGAAAGCAGCCCTCCCATCGTCGCTAGCGGCAGCATGAGTAGCTTCTTGGAGTTCTCCAGCAGATCGTCGACGAATTTTCCAATGAGCAAGCGATCTTGTTCGGCCGTGCGCCGCAGGGCCGTCACGTTCCCTTCCAGAGCGCGTAGGTATTCGTGATTCCAGTCGAAGAACTCGATCAGCCCCTGCAAGTCTGACGCGACGGTGGCGTGGCTCGGCCGCCCCAGCGTCTGACGTAGCGCGCGCGCCCGCGGCAGAATCCCGGCCCATTCCTTGCGCCACAGCTCGAACCGGCCGGCCATTGTGCCCAAGTCGGTCACCCGTTGATCCGCTGCCAGTTTCGCCGCGAGCATTTCTTCCGCTTCCAGCAACCGCGCATCCAGCGCGCTTACCGCGATGCGCACGGTCTCGTTCTCGCCCGTCGATACCGAGAAGGGCTGGGGCGAAGGCACTGAAGCCTCCTCTGCCTTACTGCCGGTTCGTTCTGCAGCGGCGGGGGCGGCGATCGCCTTGTACATTCCGTCGACGGCCCGATGCGCCGTGTCGAGCGTGGATGGCGTAGGCAGGCTCTCGCGGCGTTTCCACGCGGCGAACAGATCTTCGAGCGACTGGCACAGCAATTCGGTCTCCGTGGAATTGACCGCGTGCGCGGCGCCCTTTAGACTGTGCGCGGCGCGAAATATCGTTTCTATGAGCTGTAGTTGACGCTCAGGGGCGGTCGCCTTCTCCAACTCCAGCAGACCCGTGCCGATATCCTGCAAATGTTCAGCCGCTTCGACTCTGAACGTTGCGCGCAAGCGCTGCAGGAATTCTTCTTCTGCGGCCGTCATGTAGGCAGGTGGGAGTGGGTCATGGGCGGTTCGTTTAGATCGTATAGCTCTCGACGAGTTGCTTCATTCGCTGACCTAAATCGTTGAGGCTGCGCGCCGCGGTCTCCAGCTGTTTGGCGCTCGCCACGTTCTGCACGCTGGCCTGCTTGATGTTCTCCATCGCTCCGGCCACCTGATCCATTCCAACTAGTTGCTGCTGGCTCGAGGCGGCAATCTGCGTCGCCGCCTGTGCGGCCTCGGTCACGCTGCCCGCCAGCGCTGCGATCGATTCACCCGCCATTTCCGTCTGTTTGCCGCCCGCTTCCACGGCCTTGCCGCCCTGTTCCGTGGCCATCACTGCGGCGGTCGTCGCCTTTTGAATATCGCTGAGAATGGTGCGCACGCGATCGGTCGCCTGGCGCGACTGTTCGGCCAAACTCCTGACCTCCTGGGCCACCACGCCGAATCCTTTTCCGTGCTCGCCGGCCTTGGCGGCTTCGATTGCGGCGTTGACCGCGAGCAGATTCGACTGCGCGGCGAGGTCTTCCACAGTGGCTATGATCTGGCCGATGGTCTGGCTTTGTTCACTCAGGCGCATCATGCTTTCGGCGATCGCTTCCATCTGGGTGCGAATTCGGCCCATCCCGGCCGCCGCATCGTCGGTGGACTTGCGCCCATTGTGCGAGATCTGCACCGCTTTCTGTGCGCCGTCGGCCACCACTCTGGCCTTCTGGCTGGCCAGTTGTGCGGTCTGGCGGATCTCCTCCACGGTGGTCGTGGTCTCGCTCACCGCGGCGGCGGACTCGCTCGCCCCGGAGGCGAGCTGAGCAGTAGCGGCGACGATCTCGCTGGCGGCGGAGCCCAGCACGGCGGCCGCTTCCACCATGCCGCCGATCTGCCGTCGCAGGTTCTCCGTCATGCGTGCGAACGCATTGCCGAGCACATCGCTGGGCGATTGTGGCTGCACGCTCGCACGCAGATCGCCCGCAGCGATTTGCTCCGCGGCGCCGGCCATCGCCCGCAGGGCGCGCGTCATGCGTTCGAACGCCCGGGTTAGCATACCGACCTCGTCGCTGCGCTCACTCACCGCCACGGCAGAGCTTAGGTCTCCGACGGTGATCCGCTCGGCGACACCGGTCAGGTTTCCGAGGGGACCTGCGATGTTGCGGGTCATAATCAAGCCCGCGAGCCCGGCCACCACCAGGGCCGCGAGCGTGCCGAGGACGATGGTCCATTTCGCTGCACGCGCGTCGGCTAGAGCGGCGTCCGCGCGTGTCTTCAGTAGATTCTCTTCTTCCGAATTCATTTCCCGGATGAGCGCGCGGATTGTGTCCATGGCCTTCTTGCCCCGATCGGACAGAACGATGCTTTGCGCTGCCGCGAAGTCACGCGCCCTGCGAACATCGATCGTTTGCTGCAGCTCCGCGAATTTATCGGCAATAAGCGGCGCAAGAGCATCGGCGCGGGCCAGTTGCCTGGGATTGTCGGAGACAAGTTCCGCAAGGTGCCTGCGAGTCTCTTCGGCCCGCACGACGCCGTCCGTGTAGGGTGTCAGATACCCATCGACGCCCGTAATCACGTAGCCGCGTTGGCCGGTCTCGGCATCCTGCAGACTCGACAGCAATTGTGTCAGCTGATTCTGGACTTCGCGTGTGTGTGCGACCCAAGTCGCGGCTTCAGTTTGCTTGATTACGCTCTGGTAGGAAACCGCTCCGACGATCACGAAGATCGTGAGCGTAACGCCGAATCCGGCGCCGATTTTGGTCCCGACGTTCCATCTCATGGGGGGCTCTCCGGTGATTGGGTCGGCTCAACCTTCAACTTCTTCGTGCACGATGATTTTCGGATCTGACAAGATGCGGTCGAGATCCAGAACAACGAGGCGCTCCACGCTGACACCTTTCAGATAGTCTGCGCGGATACCGGAGAGCGTCGGTAGCGACGGCTGCAGGTCGTCAGCTGCCACGCTGCGGACGCCCACGATCACATCCGCCAACAGGCCCAGCTCGAGGCCGTTACCGCGCACGAGGATCATTCGCTGCAGGTCGGTTAGGCCTCGCTCGGGTAGGTCGAAAAATTTCTTGAGGTCGAGCACCGGTAAGATATGGCCGCGTACATTGACGATGCCCAGTACGAACGGCGGCGTGCAGGGGAGCGGAGTCAGTTCTCGCAGGGGATGCACATCCTGAATATGCCGAGTCTCCAGCGCGTAGCGCTCCGAGCCGAGGCGGAACTCCAGCAGCTCCAGCATCGTGCCTGCGGCAGGCGCCGGTCGCGGCGCGCGCGCCAGAGTGTGGGCGCGAGCGCGCAGAATCCGCTCGGCCTCAGCGTTGGCGTCTTCCATTCGAGGACACCTCCTGAGACGGCAGGGGGCGATCAGGCAGGGTGAGCAGGGTGGCGATAATTTCCGCTAGTCGGCCGGCGGTCATGCCGTCTGATTCCGGCAGCAGCTCGTCCGGTGGACACCCGCGCAGTAGGTGCAGGGCATTCGCATAGTGCCTATTTGCCTCTGTGCCGCCCATCTCCGCGCGGGTAAGATTGCCCAGCGCGAAATGCGCCAGCGCGAAGTCCGGTCGCAGGTAGACCGCCCGGTGCAGTGCACGGCGCGCCGCCTCGCGATCGCCCATCTCCTGCAGGATCATTGCGTGCAGGTAGCGAGCGGCGGCGTCGATCTTGTCCGCGGCTATCCACCGTTCACTCCAGACCAGCGCGCTGGCAAGCTGACCTTGGTTCGCCAAAGCACGCGCCAGCAGGGAAAATGTTGGTGGTCCCTGTACAGTCTGCGAGGAAGGCGGTGCGGTCTGCGCGGCCTCTTTTGCAAACGAAGCCAGTAGGGTGTCCGCGGTCTCTGCATAGCGGCCTTGTCCGTAGAGCGACTCCGCCGCAGCACGGGGACCAGGCGCGGCTGCAAAGTCGGCGGGCGTATCCGCAAGCCCGGCACGGATGTTCTCCGAAGCATACGCGTCCGCGACTACCGGTGTCGGCACCGACGCCAAACTCGACGGCCTCGGCTCCTTGATGTTGCTTTTCCGGTATAGGATGCAGCCGGGGAAATTAACGGCGACGAACCGGGAGAATAGGGCCTGGGAACATTCGCTCGGACTGACCGCCAGCCAAGCCTCATCCAGCAGTGCGTGGTGCAGGTTCTCCACTAGTTTACGCGCGTGCGACGGCGTGAAATAGATCAGCACATTGCGGCAGAAGATCACGTCCATCGCATTAGTGTCGGTCGCCAACGCGGGAAAACAATCCTGCGCAAGGTTCAGGTGCGCGAAGCTCACCCGACTCCTGATCTCCGGCGCAACCGCGAAGCGGCCGTCCGGCGTGCGCGCGAAATACCGTTCCTTGAACTCCGGCGGCGATTCTCGGAACGACCATTCGCCGTACACACCCGCGGCCGCTTTCCGCAGAGAGTTCGCGTTGATGTCCGTGGCCAGGATGGTCACTCGCCAGTCGCGCCAGTCGGGCAGCAACTGCTGCACGAGGATAGCCAGCGAATAGGGTTCTTCCCCCGTGCTACAGGCCGTACTCCACAGTCGCAGCCGTTGCTCGCTGCCCCGGCGGCGACGGATCAACTCCGGCAAGATGTGATTGGTCAGCGCGTCGAAGGTCTTCCGTTCGCGGAAAAAATAGGTCTCTCCGACCGTGAGATGACTCGCGAGGGTGTGAAGTTGCGGCCGGGTCAGGGGCGTCGACAACAACCAGTCGGCGCAGCTGCCGCTGTTCGCAAAACCGAATTCAGCCGCCGCTGCAGTGAGGCCGCGCTGCAAATCCGGGCGGCGCTCCGGCGGAAAATGCAGTCCAGTCTGATCGGCGATGAATTCGCTGAGGCGCGGCAAGAGCGAATCCGGTACGCCGTCAACCCGCAAGCGACACCTCCTGAATGTTTGCCTCGTCCAGCGCGTGCGACTCGTCTAGCGAGAGAAACTGCTCTAGGTCGTGGATCAACACCAGGCCATCCTCCAGCGTGATCACACCCCGGATGTGCGCGAGGACCGGCGCGATGCTCTCCACATCGATGACGGCGGTGGAGGGATATTCGAGCACGCCCTGCGCAGCATCGATGACCAACACCACCCTGCGCTGCGCGGTGCGGGCGATTAAGAAGTGGTCTGACGGATTGATATTCCGCTCCGGCAACCGGAATCTGCGGCGAATGTCGAGAACGGGAAGTACGCATCCCGCAACATTGATCGCTCCGAGTACGATGCCCGGTGCCAGCGGCAAGGGCGTAACATGCACAGCCCGCACGATACGGTCGACCGCGGCCAACGAGATTGCGTAACGGCCCGCATCCAACCCAAAGACGACCCATTGGGCGGTTTTGCCCAAGGCTGGTGCTGACGTGGCTGTGTCAGACGGTGAGTCGTCAGGGGCCGCTTTCATGCTTCGAGGCGCGCATTCCTCGCAGCGCGTGCCGTACCTCTCCTCCATTCCTTGTTAGCGACAGGTTCAGCGGCATTATGTCGCGATTATGACCACGCTTACGGGGACTGGCAAACGAGCCCTCGGTAGTACCTCGATAACCCGGAACAGGAGGTAAGAAGATACCTGACATTCCTGATCAAGCGGCATGGTTTGTACCTAG
>Ga0137359_10000440_pt1 | contig 31480 bp, 28 predicted proteins | sample Mad1_40_16metaG_FD_108281 | JGI IMG/M metagenome (GOLD analysis project Ga0137359, IMG submission 108281) | Vadose zone soil microbial communities from Angelo Coast Range Reserve, California, USA - Mad1_40_16 metaG | ecosystem: Environmental > Terrestrial > Soil > Vadose zone | place: USA... | reverse complement strand
TTCCCGCTCCAGTGCCGCTGCCCAGCGCCCGCCGAAGAAGCAGTAGATCGCCGGTCGATCAAACGGTCGCACCTGATAGCTCATAGTTTCGCGCGACGTGGTCGAGCCGACGAGATAGGCGTCGCGCTCGACCCCCGGAAGCTCACCCGAGAGCGAGATGAAGAGTTTGTCGTCGACCCCCAGCGGCAGACCCGCCGCCGCCACGACCTTGTCTGGAAGGGGCGGGTCGAAGCGCAGGCCTTCCCCTGCGATGATCGACGTCGGCACGGTGACGATTACCCGCGCCGCCGTCAGGGTGCCGCGAGCGGTCTCGAGGCGGATCATTTGTTCGCGATGGTCGATGCGCGACACCGCGGTCTCGAGCGTCACCGGCTGCGCTTCGGCGAGCATCTCAAATAGCCGGCCATAGCCTTCTCGCAGCCGCCAATTAACCCCGCTGTCCTCGTAGCGGACATAGTCCTTGACCGAGACGCGGTCGAGCTCGGCGCCATTCCCCCAGCTGCTGGTCGCGTCGAGCAGTGCGTTCCAGCGGCCGCCCGGTTCGACAAGGCTCGCCAACGCACGATCTTCCGGCTCGGCTGCCGCCCTCCTGCGTGCCCGGCTCTGTGCTTCCCGCATCGCGATCCAGTCGGCTTCAGCCTCTACTGTCTCGCCGCTGCGACGCAGCCGGGTCGTCCATTCCGGCGGCCGGCAATGCACCGAGAAACCCAGCCTCTGGGCGATCGGCGACAACGGGTTGCGATCGGCGGAATGCAGCCATTCTGCCCCCCGATCGCAAGGAAATCCCGCCGGTTCGATCGTATGCACGCGGCCGCCGACCCGGTCGCGCGCCTCTAGCACCAGCACCGAGACAGAGCCTACTTCGCCAAGCCGCTGTGCCGCTCCAATCCCTGAGGCGCCGGCGCCGATCACCGCGACATCGACCTCCGATGGGAACCCCGCCATCTACGCCCTCGTTCCGTGGCCACGACAGCGACTAACCTAGCGGAACATCCCGGAGTTCTGCTATGCGCCTCCGCGGATGGCCCTGGTCAGCGAAGCAAGGCGGCACGCCGCTGCGGTGGGAGCGCGGCGATTTCGCTGACGAGCTTGTTGGTCATGGCGTCCGCGAAGGAATGGAAATCATCGACAACTCGGAGAAAAGCGCCCGGGCCGCCGATCACATTCTGCCGATACCACTCGGGCAGGCCGCCCGGCGGCTGGGTATGGAAGGCATAACCGGGGTTCGGCTTGTCGTTGACGATCGCGAGCCCGTTGATTGTCACACCCTCCGCCAGCGCCTGATCGCGCGCCTCGGTGACCGGCCGGCCGGAATTGTTGGTCCCGTCGCCGGAGACGTCGATGATGTGCCGACTGGCGCGCGGTTGCGCGGCGGCAAAGCGCTCCATTGCAAAGTCGATGGCGCCGCTGATCGAGGTCCGCCCGATAAAAGAGCGCGGTGCGGCGAGAATCGCCGCCGCGAGACCGCCCGCATCCTCCTCGTCATGAACCACCGTCCAATCGGCGACGACGTACTGCTCCCCTGCCCCGGACCATTCGACGAAGCATATCGCTATAGTCCCGATGGTCCCGCCGCGGATCGCCGCAAGGACGCGCGGATCGGTTACTGCCGCCGAATAGCCCTTGCGCTGCAAAGCGAACTCGGTTTCGTCGATGCTACGCGACACGTCGGCAGCGAGCACGAGCAGCAAATCCGTGCTCTGCGCGCGCGCCGGTCCGGGGAGAGCCAGCAGAGCCAGAACCATCGCGGCCAGGAGGGTAGATTTCATAAAGTTTTTCCTCGACATCGGCAGCAAGGATAAGCTCCGCATCGGCGTTGCGGAAGGGCGTCGCCGGACGCACCTCGGAACCCCATATCTCTCGGTGGAGCATTCACGATGCGCGTCGCCCAAACCCGCCTCACAGTCGATACCGCGCCGCGCGAGATCAAGGAGATCACCGACGAGGTCGTGCGGTGGGCCGAGCGCCAGCGCATCTCGGTCGGGGTCCTCACCCTCTACATTCAGCACACTTCGGCTTCGTTGTTGATCCAGGAGAATGCATCGCCGGATGTTAGGCGGGATCTCGACAGTTTTCTAAAGCGGATCGTTCCGGAAGACGTCGCCCTCTACCGCCACAACGACGAGGGACCGGACGACATCCCAGCCCACATCAAGAGCGCGCTGACCCAGACGCAGCTGAGCATCCCAATCGCCGACGGACGGATGCAGCTCGGCACATGGCAGGGAATTTTCCTGCTCGAGCATCGCGCCTCGCCCCACCGCCGCTCGCTTGTCCTGACTTTGATCGGCGAGGACAATCCGTCTGAGGGCTGATTTATGTAGGGGGACCGCGGCGTAGGGGGAGCGCAGCAAGGACTCTTTTCACGACATTTATGTTACAGCGTAGCCGATCGAAGGGATCGTCCACGGAATGTGGGGTGAAATGAGCTTGAGATCCGAGATGGTGCGGCTGGGTTTGCGCTGGTTGATCAAACGCCGCAACCATCGCGAGCTGAGCGTCGAGCAGCATCGGCGACTCGCGACCGCCGCCGAGCGTTTGGTACGAGACCCGCCGGCTGAAACGGAGACGCTCCGAATTGATGCCGACGGGGTTTGGGCGGATTTGATAACGACCCCCGCCTCTGAGCCACATCGCCACGTCCTGTTTCTGCACGGCGGCGGCTTTATCATCGGCTCGCCATCCCTTTATCGCCACGTTACTTGGCGCATCGCAGAGACGACGTGCGCGCGAGTGCTGGCCGTCGATTACCGGCTCGCTCCGGAGCATCCCTTCCCGGCGGCGCAGGAAGATGCGGTCAGGGCCTACCGCTGGCTCCTGGCGAACGGCGCCGACCCGGGACGGATTGCAGTCATGGGCGATTCGGCCGGTGGTGGGCTCGTCTTTTCACTGTTGCTGCGATTGCGCGACGAGGGAGTTCCGCTGCCCGGCGCTGCCGTCGCGCTGTCCCCCTGGACCGACCTCGCGCTCACCGGGCCGTCGCTCCGGCTGAATGCCGCGGCCGACCCGATGCTGAGCGCCGAAGATCCGCCGCAGTTCGTCGAAGATTATCTCGCCGGCGCCGATCCGCGCACCCCCTATGTCTCGCCGCTTTACGGCGATCCCGCGGGCCTGCCGCCGACGATCATCCAGGTCGGCAGCGACGAAGTGCTCCGCGACGACGCGGTGCGCATGGCCGTTCGCATGCGTGCGGCAGGATGCCAAGTCGAGCTCGAAATATGGCCGCGCATGCCGCACGTCTGGCACGTTTTCGTACCGCTGATCCCAGAGGCGCGCCGGGCGATCGAGCGTATCGGATCATTCGTACGGATGAGGACGGGCTACGAGGTCGCGACACCCCTTGCCCGACCAGCCCCGATAATCTGAGCGACCGAGGGGACGCAGCGGAGCGCGGCAATCGTGCCCCAACTGAACAGCAACGTCGCGCCGAAAACCCCCGCGCCCTTGATGATGGCAGGTAGCGCTGCCGTAAGCAGTGCGTACTGCAACCACACTACAAACGGGTAATGCACCAAATACATGCCGTAGGCGCTGTTGTGGAGGCCGGCTAGCGCCGGCAAACGTAAAGCAGCGAACCGGAGGGCGACTGCCAAGACCCCAAAGCAGCTGCCGAAACAGGCGAGAACGAAGCTAAGGTCGGCGAGGATTTGCAGGCCCACAGATGGCGTGCCGCCATCGGTCATTGTCAATCCGGTTAGCCCTATCCATAGGAGCAGCAGCCCCAATGCGGCGACCAGCCACATTGCCCAGTGTCGGACCAGCAGTCCATCCGCTGCGAGCAGCCCGCGCTCGATCCCACTGGCGCCAATGCCGAGACCGGCGAAGAAATAGACGGCATAATGCAACGGACGGCTGAGCTGAAATGCGAACGGTCCTTGGTCAAACCACGCCGCGGGCGCGAAAACGAGGGCCATCGGCAGATAGGCGAGCGCCGATGCGATCAGGAAGCCGGCGAAATATCTGGCTGGGCAAGCCTCGGCGGTAGAACATAAGCGGATCAACCGAATGCCTAATCCCGGCGCAAATCGATAAAAGCCAGCGGCAGTGAGATCGGCAATCAACAGCAACCATAGGAACCACATTGGTCCGCACGGCCAGAACGGCAATGCGAGCCAATGCCGCCAGTAAGCGGCGATGCCAGGCTCGGCAGCGGTCTGGAGATAGGTCGGATAGAGGGCAAGCGGCATCAGAAATGCCACGACGAGAGCAAATGGCACTCCGAGCCGCAGGAGGCGATCATAGAGAAATCTCGGTATGCCCTTGCGCCCGAGACTCGGCCAAACGAACAGGCCCGAGAGGAAGAAAAAGAGCGACATCAGAAAGACGTCTTGCCAGGCGCAGTACAAGTCGAAGCCCAACCACCGCTGGCTGTCGACGATCGGGAAGGCGCGCCAAAGATAGGGCGGTGCATCGAACGCAAACGGCTCAGGCGGCAGAAATCGCAGATAGGCGAGGACCGAATGGAACGACAGGACGAGGAGGATGACAAAGGCGCGCAAATTGTCGAGCGCCAAGCTCGACCGGGGGATCGTCGTACGGGGTTCGACCATTCCCTTATCCGTCGAAATCATCCTCCGGCGCCCGCTCTCTTTCGCGCATTCCGGCTAACGCCGGCTCGTTCTGCGAGATCCGGGAAGCAGCCCGTGCGCCGACATCCATCGGCGATCCTGTCACGACCATGCCGCTCGAAAGGGCGTCGGCCGGGACACTGACCCGGCCTGCCCTTTCCCGCGGCCGGCCCATCAGAGCGGGTTGGAACAGCACTGCCGCCGCCATCGTGCAAACCAGCGCCAAGGCCATCAATTGGCCCATGCTGGACATGCCCGGATCGCTGGAGAGCCACAAGCTCCCGAACGCGGTTGCTGTTGCCAAAGCGCTGAAAATCACGGCTCGCGTTAGGGTCGACTGCACCAGCGCGGTTTTTCCGCTGCGCCATGCCATGATGTAATAGATCTTGAATGCGACGCCGACACCCAGCAGCAACGGCAGTGCAATGATGTTGGCAAAGTTCAACGGAACGTCGAGAACGACGCACAGCTCCAAGGTCACGACACCGGCGACGAGGAGCGGTATCAGGGTTAGGAGGACATCGGCAATCCGGCGCAATGCGACCCACAGCAGCAAGGCAATTGCTGCCAGGGCGAAGATGCCGGCTTCAATGAAGGCCCGCACAACCGTGTTCCCGGCCTCGAACATCAAGACGGCCGGGCCGGTCGAAGCGGGCGCGAGCGCCAGCACCGCAGTCACGAAATTGCGCAGCGTGTTGGTGTCATCGGGGTCGCCCTTTGGCAGCACCTCAACCCGCGCCCGCCCATCTGCAGTTACCCATGCTCCCTTCAGATCGGCCGGGATGGTCGCGGTGGTGACGCGCTGAGGCTTCAGCTCTGCGCGCAGCTGATCGAGCGAAATCCGCAGCGGTGTCCCTACCGCCGCTTCGAGCTGTTGTCGGATTGATGGGTCCGATTTTGCCATCTCAGACAACAACCCGGAGAGACGCCTTGCCGCCGCCGCTCCAGGCCCGTGGCCGTCCCCGGCGATCGCCGACAAAGCGTTAGCCGTCGACGACAGCGCCTCGATGTTCTGCGCATCGCTCGGGAGTGCTGCGACGTCTCCCGGGTTGATCGACGGTTCGATGACATCCGCAGCCGCCTCGATCAGCTTTAGTTTTTCCTCCTGCTCACCGGGCACGAGACTGTTTAGCGTCATCGTTCGGGCGACTTGTGGAAGCGGAGAAAGGCGTTGCGCGATCGCCTCCGCGGCACCCGAATTCGGCGCCACGATATCGATCGCATTGGCGCCGGTCTGCGGGTCCTTTCGCAGCTCGAGGAAGGTGGCGACCGAGGGAGCGTTCGGACTCCGAGCGTGGAGCGGATTGAAGTCAAACGGCAAGAACAGCAACAGCGGCGAGGCGAGCACGACCAGCAGGAGGGTCGTGCCTACGACCGGGACCCGATACCGTTGCAGGAACCAGTCCACCGGCGCCAGCGACGCGAACCCCATCGGCCGCGGCTCGGCAGGCGGCTTCAGGACCGTCAGCAATGCCGGCAGCAGCGTAATATTGGTCAGAAAGGCGATGATCATCCCGGAGCCGGCAATCTGCCCGAGTTCGGATAGACCTCGGTACGAAGTCGGCAAGAACGACGCGAAACCCACCGCAGTCGCCGCCGCCGCGAGCGCCAAAGGCACACCCGCCTTTCGCGCGGCGCTCCTTAGCGCGGTCCGCAAATCACCATAGTCGTGACGTTCGGCGCGGTAGCGCACGCTGAATTGCAATCCGAAATCGACGCCCAACCCGATGAACAGCACGAAGAATGCCACGGAAATGACATTCAGCGCGCCGACCAGCAAAAGGCCAAAGGCTGCAGAAATCGCCAGACCGACGACCAGTGTTACGGCAACTGCCAGAATTATCCGGGCAGCGTGCAGTGCCAACCACAGGATAATGAAAACCGCGACAATTGAGACGACTGCATTCAGCGGGGCGTTGTCCTTTATCGTCGCGAACTGGTCATCGTTCATCGGCGCCAGTCCGGTGAGCCGCACCCGCGCCTGATAATCGCTGTTGAGCTCTAGGTCCCGCGCTGTCTGTGCAATCGCCTCGGTGACGGCGCGGCCGGGCTGGAGCGCGCCGAAGTCGAGCACCGGCTCGAGCTCGATGAAGCGGCGCAACTCTTGCGGTTCGGGCGGTTTGCCACTGGCGAGGACGCGCCAGGAAAAGCTTGCGGGCTGGGCCTCGATCGCCTCTTGCACCGTATCGGCTGCCATGGTCATGGGGCGGGCCAAGTCGTCGAGCTGGATCTCCCCGAACTGCACGCCCATCACGCCAAGCGACAGTGCACCCAAAGCCCCCTTGAGGCTCGGATCGGCGGCGAGCTTTTGGAGGATTGGATCGGCTTGGACGAGGCCGTCGGTCAGCCGCTCTACATCGCTCGTCGGCAGGTACAACAACCCGTTCTGCTCGAAAAAGCGGCCGCTTTGGGGCAGGTGCACCGCGCGAATCAGGTTCGATTTCTCCGCGAGCGCCTGTGCGAGCTTGCTGGAGGCTTGGTCGACGAGCTCGGGAGTCGGGGCGTCGACGACCACCAGTACGTCCGGCTGCGGAAATGCTTTCATGTAATCGAACGCCCGTTGCGTCCAGGGCAGATCGGACGGGAAAAGATCCTTAACGTCGGTCTTGATCGCGAAATGGCGCGTCGTATAAACGGTGCAGGCGGCCGCCAATGCGACGGCAAGCACGATCACCCACCATGAATACCGGGCGCAGAAGTCGACGACGCGAAAAATGGATGACCTCAGCATGTGGTTGCTCGATGCTCGCCTGGCTTGCAGCGTGAGGCCGGTTCTACGATCGCGGCCGTAACTACAGATTGATACCGTGGACCGTGGCGATCGTTTGGGTAGCACTTTCGTCTGCTGCGGCCCTGGACCCTCATCGAGCGTGGGCATCGAATGCCCGCGTTGGTGTCCCGTTGGCAGCGTTTCTCTCTTTCTTCGCCCATGCGTGGTACAACCCTTCAGGGAACCTTTGGTTCCGGGGTGACTCTTCCGAAGGGGAAGGTGCCGGCGAAATTAAGCGACGTGGCAGTGGCTCCCTACTTGGGCTGAACAGCACCCGGGCCTACGCCTTCCACGCAGATTTGTTGCTCTGTTGCGATTATGAGACGAGCGCCGAGCCTCATCTTGGAGCGCAAGACCGCAAAGCCGGGCAGGAATCAGGGCCGACGCTTTCCTCGTTCTGCTGTGCGGCTAACGCCCGAAGCTCGTAGATGATCAGAGACTCGATGAGGATCGAGCGCTCGGCGACGAGGCGTGCTTGGAAACGCGCCCTGGCGATCAGCGCGCCTAATAAATTGAGGTCGGAATCGGACGAAACCAGGATGTAGACGCGTCCGCCAGGAGCGAGCCGCTCGCGTGCCTGGCTGAAGAACGGAGCAATGTCGCGGCAATTCGGGCCGGCATGCCAGGCGCGGTCGGCAACATCGCGCGGTTCGCCCGGAAACGACGGGGGGCTCGATATAATCACATCGAAAGACGCACAAGGGGCAAACGCCGAGAGGAGGTTCGAGCACACGGCCGTGACACGATCCCCGAGGCCGTTTGCGCGCGCGTTCTCGGCCGCCGTCAGTACCGCGTTCGGGTTTATGTCAACGGCCGTGACGTTCGCGGCGCCGGCCCGGGCCGCAGCGAGAGCGAGAATGCCTGACCCCGTACCCACATCCACCACCCGCTTGCCGCTGAAATCGAGCCGCCCGATATAGGATGCGAAGAATTCGCTCGTAATGAAGTAGCGCGGGTGAAAGACCGTCGGGCGTACAATGAGGCGAAATCCCGCCGCCCGCGTTACCCGCGTGGTGCGTCGTGTCAGGATGAAATTATAAGCAAAAAAGTGGATCGTGCTGCGCAGCAGCCGCCGCCAGGGGCCGTTCCGAGCGCTCCGGCGGTCAAGGCCATAAGTGTCTTCGACCAGTTCGACGAAGTCGTCCATTGCCCCCCACACACTCCAGCCAAACACAGACGACCCCGCACGTGGTTCACGTTGCCGCGGAAATTTCTGTGGGTGCGATACGCCGAGTGCTTGTAGTTGCGATGAGATGAGGTTTTGGTTAATTGACGGAGCTGTGGGCGCTCGGCACATGGGTAACGACCAACGGCATCGCTAAGGTCGAGCGAGACCCCGGACGGCCCGGACTGCTCATGCGATCGATCCGTCGGCAGACGTTCGCTCCAAGGGGACGCATCGTCGTGAAGACCACCGCACGCGGCTTTCTGCTCCCTGCGAAGCTGAAGCCGGACGATTGCGGACCTGCTGAAATGGTCTGCCTCAGTACCCCGCCGCCGCTCCACCTGGCCGTCGGCTGTCGCTCGTACCGTAGAGCCGGCCGTTGGCGATCTCGATCAGTTCGACGGCACCCCAGGGCTTCTGTTCGATCACCCTATAACCGATGCCGGTCAGGATCGCGACGGTGTCGGGCGACAGACCGGACCGCTCGAAATAGACCTCGTCGGGCCGCCCTTGATGATGAATTCGTGGTGCGTCCACCGCCTCCTGCGGGGCCATGCCATAGTCCACAACATTCATGATCGTCTCGAGCACCGTAGTGATGATGCGCGAGCCTCCTGGGCTGCCGAGGACGAGAACGACCCGGCCATCCTTCTCGACCAGGGTCGGGGCCATCGAAGACAACGGCCGCTTGCCGGGGGCGATGGCGTTCGGTTCGCCTTGGGTCAGGCCGTCGAGGTTCGGCGCGCCCGGCTTCGTGGTGAAATCGTCCATTTCGTTGTTGAGGAGAAAACCGGTGCTCGGCGCGACCACGTTCGCGCCGAAATAGCCATTGATCGTGTAGGTCACCGCAATCGCGTTGCCTTCGCCATCGACCACCGAATAATGGGTCGTCTGTGCCTTCTCGGCCGCCGGTCGGTCGGCGGCCAAGGGCGCCCTTCCAGGGCGTTCGATTTCGGCGCGGATAGATGCCGCATAGCCCTTGGACAGCAGCCGCTCCAGCGGGTTGGTCACGAATTCGGGGTCGCCGAGATAGGCGTTCCGGTCGAGATAAGCGCGGCGCATCGCCTCGACCATCAGACGTACCGAAGGCGCCGAACGGAAACCCAATGCCGCGATGTCATGGCCCTCGAGGACATTGAGGATTTCGCACATCGTTGTGCCGCCCGAGCTCGGCGGTGGTGCGGAGACGAGGCGATATCCGCGGTAGGAGCAGGTCAGCGGCGCCGCTTCGGCTACCGTATAGGCCGCAAAATCGCGTGCCGTCAGGATGCCCTCATTCTCCGTGCTCGCCTTCTCGACCGCGGCGGCGATCGGGCCTTTGTACAAGGCTTCCGGGCCCTGTTGCGCGATCAGCTCGAGGGTTGCCGCAAGATCCGTCTGGATGAGCCGATCACCCGGCTCGAAGCGGCTGCCGTCCGGCCGCAGAAATATCTTGGCGGCTGCCGGATCCTTGCCAAACCGGCCGGCTTTTCCATCAACAATGTCGGTGTCGGCCCGGCCCAAAACAAAGCCGTCGCGTGCCAGAACGATCGCCGGCGCGATCAACGCAGCGCGCGGCAACCTGCCGTATTCCGCCGCAGCGCGATCGAGCCCCATCACCGTACCCGGCACGCCCGCGGCGCGGTATCCGTAGCGGCTGAGATCGTCGATTGGCCCGCCTCCGCTGTCGAGGTACATTGTTGCTCGCGCAGCCGCGGGCGCGGTTTCGCGGAAATTGATGAAGGTCTCCCGCCCGTCCGCGAGATGGATCGTCATGAACCCACCGCCGCCGATGTTGCCGCAGCACGGGTCGACAACAGCGAGCGCATAGCCGACCGCAACCGCCGCATCAATTGCGTTGCCGCCGACGACGAGAATGCGCACACCGATCTCGGAGGCCAGGCGATGCGCGGAAACCACCATACCGTGTTCGGCGTCGACCGCCGCCTGCGCGCCGGCATCCGCTGTGCCGCCAGCGAGGGCTGCCGACAATCCCAACACAGCGAGGGAGCAACCCGGCAGCTTCATGTGAGATTCCGTTCGACTCGCATAGGATACGTCTCCGATCCTTGTGGCAATGCCCTTGCAAAGCCTATCCTTGTCGAACGAAGGATGGCCACCGTCATCGGCCCTGCCAGCCCGTACGGGCGGAGTCTCGAGAAGAATTGAGACCGATCAACGATGACAAACCCCAAACCGACAGAGGTCAGCGATCCCATGGCAGACAACAGACCGAATGACCAGACATCTTATCTCTATTTGGGGCTGGCTGGCGAAACCGGCCCCGGGCGGGTGGTGCAGTCGGGCCTCTACCGGATGGCGGACGGCAGCAACGAGTGGCAGTCGCTGCAGCGCGGCTTACCCGAGGCGCCGGCGGTGCGCGCCCTGGCGGTACACCCGCAAACGCCCGAGATCGTCTATGCCGGCACGCAATCCGGACCCTATCGCAGCGCTGACCGCGGGGAGCACTGGGAGAAGGTCGAGGTGCCTGACCATAGCCTGCCGGTGTGGTCGCTGCTGTTTCACCCGCATAATCCCGACGTGATCTTTATCGGCTACGAGAATTGTGAGATCTATCGCAGTGACGATGCCGGCGATCGTTGGACCCGCCTGCCGGTCAGTGTGCGCTTCCCGGAGATCACGACCGCGCCGGGTGCCAACCCGGCAAAGCGGGTGCTGATGCTGGACGCCAGCGCCAACGAGCCCGAAGTGATCTACGGCGCCATCGAGGTCGGCGGCACGATCCGCTCGACCGACGGCGGCGAGCATTGGGAAAATTTGAGCCACGGCCAGTACGTCAACGACGACGCCGTCGACATGCACGGCGTGCTGGTCAGCCGCTGGCGGCCCGGCACGGTCTACGGTATTGGCCGGGCCGGCATGTTCCATAGCGCCGATGGCGGCGACCACTGGCGGCATGTACCGCTGGAACCGCTCAACGCCAAGGGGCAGATCTATTGCCGCGACATTCGCGAGGTGCCGGGCAACCCGCGCAAGCTATGGGTGGCGGCGGGCGGCGGTTTCCAGAGCGAGGTCGGCGTATTGCTGCACAGCCGTGACGGCGGCGACAGCTGGGCCCGGGTCGATATGGGCCTGCAACCGCCTCACACGATGTTTGCCTTGGCCTTCGACGAGCGCCAGCCGGCCCGGATGTCCTGCGCCACTAATGGCGGCGAGGTCTACAGCAGCTTCGATGGGGGCGGCAGCTGGACCAGCCACCCGCGGCCGCCGGGCGGCACACAGATCTACGCCCTGGCGCGCGGCTGAGCGTGGATTTTCAGGTCACCGAAGAGCAAAGGCGGCTGCAACAATACAAATCTGATCTAGAGCAGATTCCGATCAAGTAGATCCGTCGTCCCCGCGAAAGCGGGGACCCAGGACAAGCGACGAGCGGCTGCCCCTGGACCCCCGCTTTCGCGGGGGCGACGAATATCAATGCAACCTGATCGGAACATGGTCTAGCGCTACCATAAAGCGATCATCAGCGAACCGCCTGATACAGCCGTTCATCGTATAGAGCGCCTTCGAGCGGCGTCAGCTTTTGCCTGAAGTCCTTTGTGTGTGTGGCCATCACGCTGGCATCGAAGGCCGTGCGGTCGCGCCAGGCCTCGACCAACGTGAAGTGGTTCGGTCGGCCGTCTTGCTGGAGCACGTCGAACAGCAAATTGCCGTCGTCCTTTCGACCGGCCTCCGCGAGTTCTTTGACGAGGGCGACGGCCTGGTCTTTCCCGGCTGGAAACACATCGACATGGGTCAGCACGTAGACGGCGTCAGCTCCGCCCCGCCCGCTCGGCGCGGCAACCGAAAGGCCGCCGAAGGAGCGCACGCCGAATGGACTGACCATCACCGGCTGTGCCTCGTTACGGAACGCGGTACTCAGCGCCGCCGCGTTGTGGGCGTCGAGAGAGCTCTTGTCGCGCCACGCCTCGAGGATCGCGAAGCGGCTCGGCCGCCCGATCTCCTCGAACATGTCGTAGGCGGCATTACCGGCTTCCTTGCGGCTCGCTTCGACGAATTTGCTGGCGGCCGCGGCGGTCTGCGCCGTCGCGGCCGGCGCCACCTCGAAATAAGTGACCACATAGACGGGTGCGTTCACGGCGTCCTCCGCGTGCAAGGGCGAGACCGCCGCGAGGGCAAGCGCGGTCAAGTTCAGGATCAAGTGGGTGAGGCGCATGGCTCGGCTCCCTCCGGCGCTTTTAGGAAGTTACGAGGCGGGACCGCGAAAGACAATCGAGGCGAGCGCAGCGGAGCGGCGAGACGCTCCCAAGCTGATGGCCCACGCTGATGCCCAGCCCTCGCGCCCCTCGGATTAATTGCCAGCGGGGCGCCAGTAGCGGTTACAAATCGGGCTCCGGCAGTCTTTCGAGATACCGCCCGTATTCACTCTTGCCCAACTGCCGGGCGAGAGTTTGGAGGCCCTCGCGGTCGATGTAGCCCATATTATAGGCCACCTCCTCGACGCAGGCGATTTTCAAACCCTGCCGCATCTCGATCGTACGCACGAACTCGGCCGCCTCGAGCAAGGATTCGTGAGTGCCGGTGTCGAACCAAGCGCAGCCGCGGCCGAGCCTCTCGACGATCAGCAGCTCGCGCTTGAGATACACGTTGTTGAGATCGGTGATCTCGAGCTCGCCGCGTACCGAGGGTTTAAGCCCGGCCGCGATCTCGACAACCGTGTTGTCGTAAAAATATAGCCCAGTAACCGCCCAATGCGAGCGCGGGCGCTGCGGCTTTTCCTCGATGCCGATCGCTATGCCACGCGCATCGAATTCGACGACGCCATAGGCCTCGGGATTGCGCACTTGATAGCCGAAAACGGTGGCACCCCGCCGCGGCGCCGCCGCCCGCTGAAGCGTCGTCGAGAGGCCATCGCCATAAAAGATATTGTCGCCCAGCACCAACGCCACACGGTCGTCGCCAATGAAGTCGCGCCCGACCAAGAAAGCCTGCGCCAGCCCCTCGGGCCGCGGCTGCTCGGCGTAACTCAGCGACACGCCCCACTGCCGGCCATCCCCGAGCAACCCCTCGAACCGGCCACGCTCCGCCGGCGTCGTGATGACCAGGATGTCGCGAATGTCCGCCAGCATCAGTGTCGTCAGCGGGTAATAGATCATCGGCTTATCGTAGACCGGCAGCAATTGCTTGCTTACCGCCAAGGTAACTGGATAGAGGCGTGTGCCGGAACCGCCGGCGAGTATGATTCCCTTCATTCGTGCGGCTCCGAGGTCCCGATGAAGTCAACCGCGCCGGCTCCTGTCTGCGGCTCGACAGCACGGCGATGCCCGCCCGTCCCGAGACGCTCGCCTCGGTACCGGCGCGACCAGATCGGCTCCCACCACCACTGGTTGTCAAGGTACCACGACACCGTCTTGCGCAGCCCAGTTTCCAACGTCTCCCGCGGCTCCCAGCACAGCTCGCTTCGGATTTTCGCGGTATCCATGGCATAGCGCCGATCGTGCCCCGGTCGATCGGCGACGAAGGTTATGAGCCGCTCGTGCGGCCGATGCGGCGAGGTCGGCAGCATCTCGTCGAGCAATCGGCAGATCGCCGACACGACACCGAGGTTACTCCGCTCGGCATTGCCGCCGACATTGTAGCTCTCTCCCACCCGTGCCTCCATCAGGATGGTGTAGAGGGCGCGGGCGTGATCCTCGACATGGAGCCAATCGCGGATGTTGTTGCCCTCGCCATAGATTGGGATCGGTTCGCCGTGCAGCGCCTTCAATATAGTCAACGGGATCAGCTTCTCGGGGAAATGGAAAGGCCCGTAATTATTGGAGCAGTTGCTTAGTACCGTCGGCAACCCAAACGTCTCCCGCCACGCGCGAATCAGGTGATCGGAAGCCGCCTTAGAGGCCGAGTAGGGCGAATTCGGCTCGTACCTCGTAGCTTCAGTGAATTTGCCGGTAGGCCCAAGCGACCCGAAAACCTCGTCGGTCGAGACATGATGAAAACGAAACCGTGCAGCCCGCGCGGCCGGAAGCCGCTGCCAATGGGCCAGCGTCGCCTCCAGCAGCACGCAGGTGCCTTCGACATTGGTCTTGATGAACTGCGATGGGCCGTCGATCGAGCGATCGACATGCGACTCCGCCGCCAGGTGCAGAACGGCGTCGGGATCGAAATCCCGCAACAGGCCCAACATCGTCTGCCGATCACAAATGTCTGCTTGACGAAACCCATACCGCGGATTGCTCTCGATGGTCCGCAGCGACATCAAATTCGCGGCATAGGTCAGCTTGTCGACATTGAGGACCGTGGCATTCAGCTCGCCGACCAGCAACCGACAAACCGCAGACCCGATGAACCCCGCCCCACCCGTCACCAGCACCTTCATCGCGACCCCGTTGCGTCGTTTTGATACCGCCGAAACGTCTCCAGCAATATGCACACCAGTTATCACCGGTTTCCGGTTAGCGCCGCAAACTCGCGACACCCCGAACGGACGGGTGATCGTAACGAAAGTATCGCGGAAGATCGGCCAATACCGGGTGATCGCGATCCTTGTCCGACAATAGTGCCTCGCCGGCCGCTAGCGGCCACGCGATACCGAGGGCCGGATCGTTCCAGAGGAGGCCTCGATCGTGCTCGGCCGAATAATAGCTGTTCACCTTGTATATGACCTCTGTGTTCGGCTCGAGCGTGCAAAAGCCGTGGGCAAACCCTTCCGGCATGAAAATCTGATTCCATTCGGAAGCACTGAGCACCACCGCGACACATTGGCCGAAGCTCGGTGAACCCCAACGTATATCGACCGCGACATCGAATATCGAACCCGAAGTCACGCGGAGAAGCTTGGCTTGCGCAAAGGGCGGGATCTGGAAGTGAAGACCACGAACCACCCATTTCCTCGAAGACAAGGAGTGATTATCCTGCACGAAATGAACGTCAATCCCATGTTCTCGTAATATACTTTCCTTGAAAACTTCGGAAAAGAAACCGCGCTCATCGCCGTGACGAACGGGCTTTAGTATTTTTATATCGGGAATTTGGGGTTGGATAACTTTCATCACAGCGTCTGTCCCCTCAGCAATCTGCAGCACGGCAAATTCGTTTACGCCTGATGAGCTAAAAAGAAAAGCGCCCCCAGGCTGCAGGTGGGTTTAGAAAGGCAACGCATTGGAGAGCCGGACCGATTATCCATTCATGTGCGCCCCGTCTTGGCGAGATGACCGACAATTACTCCCTTCCGGGAGCCAAGGATTGCTGGCGGCGCATCTCTCGATATGAGCCCAAAGCCGGGACTGGGAAGGCGCCGATAGAAGACGAAACGGTAATGTCGCCATGTGCCATACGGGATTGACGCTCGGGTCTGCTGCCATGGCCGCTCCCCAACGCGCCTCCATCACCGCGCGCTCCGCGGCGTCACGGGCACTTTTTCCGGATCAAGATGATCGAGGCCGCGCGTCTTCGATTCATGATGGTACAGTGTGATTTCCGGCGTCCAGAGGATCTTCAATCCCGAGGCGCGCAGCTTCAGTGCATAGTCGACATCGCTGTAGGCAACCGCCAAGTTGAGCTCGTCGAATCCTTGGTGAGCTAGAAAGACATCGCGGCGCGTGGCTAGAAAAGCTCCCGTGACGGCCCCAACCGCCCGGCTAACATGCCAGCGGCTGGCAGGACCCGGCTCTAGACTGCTTCATAAAGGCCGTCATGGGTGACCCCTCCCCTCCAGCCGAAGAGAACCCCCGCATGCTGCAGAGTGTCGTCTTGGTACAGCAGGCGAGCGCCAACGGCGCCGATCTCGGGGGGCTCGAGCAGACCCCGCACGCGTTCATCCCACTCTCGAACAGCATCATCATGTCATCATTGGCAAAGACCAACAACGGCGCATCGACAATTTCGACCGCGCAGTTGTTGAGCCGAGACCAATTGAAGGGTTCGTCCAATGCTAAAACTTGTGCCCATGTTTTCGCTTTGAAGTTTGCAAGGATGTGTCGTGTCTCCTGCTGCCGGCTACCGTTGTCGACGATCACGATGCGAAGGGAATTCGGGACCGCGGCCCTCATTCGTAAGCTATCGACGAACTTGGCGACATCCGGTCCATTGTCGCGGGTCGGAATAATGACCGCGATCGAGCTATCCGGCTCCCGCGGGCGCCAGAGGATCTGCAAGCGGGGCAACGGCCCGCTCCGCCGACCGATGTGGATGCGCTCGCCGAGACCGGCCTGCACCGTATGCGCCTGTACCGCCTTTTCATGTTCGGCGGCTGCCACCTCCGGATCAATGAGTGTTTCGCCGTCGCGGCAAACGAGCCGACATGGAATATGGCCGACACGACCGTCGCGCGAGAGAGCCAACAGAAGCGAGCTCCGGGACGCAAACACCGAGCTTGTCACCAGCCTTTGCGCCGCTGATGCATATGCTGCACGCTCGACGGCCACGGTTTCTCCGCAAGTATTCATTTCGAGAAGGGTGTCGTAATCCACGACTTGCCGAAATTCAGGACAGGAACGTCGAACACGACCGCGCTCGCTAGTGCCCGTTTCTTCATCGGTGATGAAGGCAGTGGCCGCGCTTTGGCCAGCAAGCGACGCGAACCACCCGATCGCATGAGGGTGGAGCAACGCTCTTTCCGCCAGCAGAAGTATCCAATCCGCTCCACTGGACAGAGCGATTCGCCGTTCCGCCTCCGCACTACTCTCACGCTCCGTCGCGTCTGCCCACTGGATCCTTGCATCGCTCGCCGACGCCCTTTCAACAATCCGCTTCCGGGCGGGATCGCAGCCGATTACGTACAAACCCCAACTCTCGCAGGTTTGAGATCTGACAGCTGCCAGCTGAGCGAAAAGGGTTTCGAGCGGCTCGCGATCTGCCAACAACAGAATGGCGAAAGTGCGCGAATTGGGCACCTGGAGAGGCTTCGGAATGTCATGGCATGCGCGAAAGCTGTCATAGCAGCTGATCGGAAAGGCCATTTGCGCCTGGCAGGGCCTCGGCTAGCCGGTTCAACGTCTCACGCAGCTCGACTATCTGATGGGTGATAGCGGTCAGCGCCTCGACTCCGCCGAGCCGCAATTGGGCCTCGAACAAGTATTCCTGGTTCCGGCGCTGCCCCATGTGAAAAAGCTCGTGCTGCGGCGCGATCGAGAAGGGTGCCAATTTTGCCGCCCGCTCATACGCCGCTAGGGCAGCCGTGCGTCTGCCCTGCCAGTTTTAGGCAGTGTCCGAGCTGCAAGTGAATGTCTGCGTTGTCGGGCTTTTCGGCCAGCGCGGACCGGTAGGCCGATTCGGCTTCGGCCAACCGCCCAGCGTCCTTCAGCATGTTGGCGTATTGAACCCGAATGTCGGTCCGCGATGGCGCCAGCACGAGCACCGCTCGATAGGCTTCTGCTGCCCGGCAATAATCCGGTGCGTCACGGAATTCGTCGGCTCGCCGAGCCCGCTGTCGAGCCAAACCAAACCGTCGCTTCAAACGCCAGCCGCGGAGAAAATCGCGGAACAAGATCATGCGTGATATGGGCGACCGAGGCCATGAGAATTGTCGGACTTGGCTCCGACGCAAAATTTCCCGTCTAACCACAGCAGGGCTGAGGGCTCTCTCTTGAGGTGCCGGGGCATGCCCCCCGCCGGCGTCAGAGATCGTTATAAACCTGCAGGGCCAGGTCGATATCATCGAAGAGGTTGCCTCGCCCGTGATGTAGCACAATCGCGCGCGAACAATACGCTTTGATGAAGTCACCCATGTGGGACGCGAGGATCAGTGACCGGTCAGCTCTCTTTTCGAACAGTTCTTCATGCGACCGGCGCTGGAAGCGCTGGTCGCCGGCAGCAATGATCTCGTCTATCAGGTAGCAGTCAAAATCGATAGCTAGAGAAAGCGCGAATGCAAATCGGGCCCGCATCCCCAACGAATACGTTTTCACTGGCTCCGAAAGAAATTTTCCAAGCTCGGCAAAATCTTCGACATACTCTTTGATATGTTCGAAGGGCTTGTTGTAGATGCGCGCGATAAAGCGCATGTTATCGTTTCCGGTCAAGCTACCCTGGAAGCCGCCCTGTAGACCGAGCGGCCAGGATGATGACATGGTCTGCTCGATGAAGCCGGCGGTCGGCAGCTCAACGCCGCCGAGTAGGCGGATTAGTGTCGATTTGCCGGCGCCGTTGCGGCCGAGCACCGCCAGCTTTTCGCCTTTGGCCACACTGAATGATACGCCACTCAAGGCACGATGAACTCTGCCCTCGGTTCGATACTCCTTGGTGATCTGTACCGCCCTGATCATTCCGCAATAACGTATTTACGCGCGTCGCGCATCAGAAGCAGCCCGATCAAGGTCAAGACTGCGAGGATTGTGGTCTCGTAGGCAGGGTCTCCATAGGTTCTGACGACGCTCCCGAACATTCCCGCGCGAATCAGCTCGTAAGCCTGAACCGATGGCTGGAGCAATGCCCAGCCACGTAGACTCTCGGGCAGCCATGCCGCCATATAGAAAACCCCGCCAAAAAATATGTAAAGGTAGGAGTAGGGTTGCCAAATCTTTTCTGCCCAATCCGTGCGCTCGCTGAAAGCACCGATGATCAGACCTATCACCGCGCACCACCAGATCATATAAATATAGCCGAGATAGAACATCGGCAAGTCGCGCGGCAGATCCATCATCCCGAGGCTATAGAACAACACCCCCGAAACCAAGACGGCTGTCAGACTTGACGCGACCTCAAGTAGGCATCGGGCGAGGAAAATATCAAATATCGTAACTTGCCGATGATACAGGAGACCTGCATTGACGCGAACGAACATCAGCATGCGCGCGCCGACATGGCGGAACATCAAGAGCGGCAAGTAACCGGTCCAGAGAAACGACATCATCGGCACGCCGTGTTCGGAGCTGCCTCTGACCGCCGACCAGGTGAATAGGACAGGTATCGCGAAAATCAGAGGCTCCCCGACAATCCAGGCAAACCCGAGGCCCTCGCGGCCAAAGCGAGTATAAATCTCGCGAATTAGGAGAGCGCCGACCACACGCGACTGTGCAGCAAAATCTTTCCCAATCGTGGGCACGATCCGGCTCATTCCGAAGCTACGCTGCCGCGTGCTCGCGGACATTCGCGACGAGCAGCCATGCAATCCCATAAGCCAGGCAGCAGCTCGCGACCACCGTTATGAAGGAGACAACCCGTTTCGGGTAGAGCGGGTAATCCGCGAGGTTCGGCTGCGCGATCGTTTCGAGATAAAGCTGCTGCCGTTGCGCTTCGATACGCGCCGCTTCGAGCGAGGTGAACGCCGACGCTAGCGCCTTTTCGCCGAGCTCGCGTTCGAGGGTCAGGCGTTCGTACTCGGTCAACGTCGCGACGACCGAATCGGTCTCGCCGCTGAGCTTGGCGCGCTCCTCGCCGATCAGCGTGTCAAGAGAGGCGATCCGTGTTTTGACGAGGGGAATCTGCGGGCTGTTCGGCGAATTCTTCAGGAGTTCGCCGAGCTGAGCGCGGGCATTGGTCTGCGCTGCGTTCATCTGCCCGATGAGCTCCAACACGCCGGCCGAGGCCGACTTCGGATCGAGCATCTTCTGCTTGACACGATAAGCCGTGAGTTCGGTTTGGATCTGCGCGATCCGCTGCTCTGCGCGATCGACCTCGCGGCGCGCAGTGTCGAGAGCATCTCTGCGCGCCCGGTCGTTCAGATCATTGATCAGCTGCTCGCTGTAGGTCAGCAGCGCGGTCGCGAGGTTATGCGCGTCTTCGGGCCGATACGCCTTGACCCGCAGCGCGGTCACCCCTGTTGAGGTGTCGGTTTCGACCGACGCGAAATGATCGTAACGCCCGAACAGCGCTTCGAAATCCTTGCGCCAAAACAGGATCCCCGGAAAACGTGTAACGAAATCGCCTTCGGGCCGGCCGAAGACGGCTTGCAGGTCATTTTTCTGTTCGAGCTTGCGAACCGCATCGCGCGACATGATAAAATCCTGCACGGCAGCGGTGTCGTCCGCCGCCCGTCCCAACCCTGTGGACTGGAGCAGGGCACCGATCCCGCTCGTCTGCACCTGTTTCGGGCTACGCACAATGAACTTTGCTTCCGAGAGGTAAAGGTCCGAGGCGATGGCGAAATAGTAGACGCCGGCAACGAGCGTCGGCGCACCGACGATCGCCCAGAACCAGATGTTCAGCGACCGGAAAAACCGCAGCGCACGTCCGGCAGCACGGGGCCGCACACCGACATCGACGGCGGCTGCTGCGCGGGCGACGTGCTGGACGCGATCGAGCTGCCTGATTTCTGCCATTTGGAGGACCCGAGTGATAAACGATGATAACTTGGTTAGCGGATTTCGTCCAATCTAAGGCGGCGCGAAGGCTTGGACGGTTCTGCGTTCAGCGGGTAGTGACGATTTTTAGCGCATCCGCGCGCAAATGGAAACGTAGAGTAAATTGCTTTCTATCCAATGCCGGCTTGCGCCGCGACCTTTCAGCGCAGCGAGGTGTAGAGCGCTTCGACCCGCTCGCGATAGCGATCGATCGAAAGCTTGGCGGCTTGTTTTCGCCCGCGTCGCGAAAGTTCGGTGCGCAGATCCCCATCATTAACGATCGTCGTAATCGCCTGGGCGATCTGCTCTGTGTCGTAGGGGTCAACGAGGAGGGCTGCATCGCCGGCGATTTTCGGGAGCGACGACTCGGACGACGCCACGACCGGGGTACCGAGCATCATCGACTCGAGAACCGGAAGACCAAAACCCTCATACAGGGACGGAAGACGACAGCACGCGCGCCGCGGATCAACGTGACAAGAGTTGGAAAGCTGACATAGTCCAGTCGATAGATGCGTTGCCGGGACCGGCTGGGCGATCCGTTGGTTTCACTCTGCTCGGCGAGCAGCTTCATTTCGGCTTCGTTCCGCCAGCCGCCGGCGACCACGAGGACCAATGGAACATCGACCCCAGAAATCAGATAGGCATCAACAAGACGGCGGACATTTTTTTGGGTTCTCAGGCACCGTAAACAGCAGGTAATCGTTGAATTCGGTACCAAAATTACCCTCCAGCTGATTTTCGATAACTGCCTCCGGACGTTCGATCCATTCCTTTGGAAAAGTCGACTGTCTGATAGGTATTCGTGATTCTTTTTCCTCTACACCGAGAAGATCGATGATATCCTGTTTCGAATTCACAGATACCGTGACAATGTGATCCGCTTCGCGGGCGATCTTCTTGAGAAGGCGGAAAAGTTGCCGCTTGTTGTCTTGAGTCGTGAAGGGCAAACCGAGCGGCACGAGATCGTGGATCGCATAGACGTTGCATGCCGACCTGACCCGTAACGGCAACGGATAGGTGCAGTGGAAGACATCCGGCCGCGGTTCGAAGGCGAGATTGACGAACGCCTTGGTCCGAGAAAAATAGGTCCGCGCGATCGCAAAAAGGTTGCGGGAGACAAAAACACGATCGTGAGCGGCAAGGCTGCGTTTGAATTGCCTGGAAACGACGGCGCCGGTTAATTCGACGGGCAGCGGCTTAACAGGGAGGTGGTACTGCGTCTGATCGATGGCGTGATTGAGGGCCCTTCTCAGCGTCAGCTTCCGCTTTCCGGAGATGGCTGCCCGCTTCTCGTCAAAAAAGGCGATTTCGCGCAGGAGCTGATTTTTCGCCGGCGTAAAGGGTGTGCTGTAGACCACGCCGACTTCATGGCCGAGATCATGGGCAGTATGCGTCAGGATACGCGTGTAAGTCGCAATACCCGTTCCTCGCCTAAGCGAGAGGTTTAGCCCATCGAAGATGATACGCTGGGACATTCCCGAGGTCGGAGCAGAGAGTGTTGCCGTCGTATGAAGCCGAAATCGTTGATCCGCAAGGTCCATCGCCCGACACCGCAATTAAGTCCGCCGCCAAAACCGAAAATTTTGCTCGCGCCGATAATTTTGCTCAAGTGCGGCAGCCCTCTACATGTTGCGCCGCAGCGTGATTTTCGTGGACAGCGCCCGCCCGATTGTCAAGAGTGACCGACATCGCGCTAAGAACGATGGTACCCGCACTAGGTTCGGGAGTGGGGATGCGGCAATTTGATCTCGCCTCCGTGGTCGCGTTCGCATCGCATGGAGACGGCTCGCGTGTCCGGGCACCCATCGGCTCACGCCTACTGGCAGGGTCTTTCGGGGCACCGGAGATGGCCGCTCTGACCGCCTTTCTTCCCGACTTCAAGATCGACCGCCTGCGGGGCGCCAGCGCCGACGGCCTGTCGGGAATAGTCGCCTGGTCGGGTTCGCGCCATCAGGGTTGGGAGGAAAGGAGAGCCGCGGCGCTCGGCGTCCCCTTCCTCCTCCTGGGCTGGGGCCTGTTGCGCGCCGCTCCGTGGTCGGGTCGCGCAACTCCGCCGCTGAGCGCGACGGCACACACGATAACTGGACCGAGCTCGCCGGTCGACATCCTCGCCCCCGGTCGGCTCCTGGCGACCCGCGGCTGGGAGAGTTCCGCGTTGCTGGCGCGCGCGGCGGACGCGCGGCGCGCCATTGTATCGCGGCGCCTCGGCGGCTCGTGGTGGAACACGGGTGCCGATCCCGGGCTGCCCCCGGGCGGCGGGTTTGTTCTGATTGTCGGCGGCGAAGAAGGTCGCTTCGGCGCCAACAGATCGCCCTCCCCTGCCCTGCTCCGCGCAATGCTCATGGCTGCCTTGGCCGAAAGGGCGCCGCACCAGATCGTAGTTTTGGCTCCTGATCACGGCGGCCGGCTTGGTCTTCCCCCCAGCTTTCTGAGCGACGCTGCCTCGCGCGGCTGCTCCGTTCCGACCCGAGCAGTGGATCGGTGGGAAGTGATCGAGCGTGCAGATTGGGTATATGCGGCGGGAGGCGAGACCGGTTTTCTCGCGCTGCTCGCAGGCGCAAGAGTCCGCTGCTTTGCGGAGTCGTTCTATTCGGGTTGGGGGATCACGACCGACGAGGCGACAGTTCCACGCAAGCCGTTCCATCGGACAGCTGACGAGATTTTCGCGGGTGCCTGCCTGATCGCGACCCGCTATGTCGACCCTTTCCGCAACGAACCCGCCACCTTCGAGAACGCCTTGGAAATCCTCCGGGAGTGGCGAAAGGCCGAGGCCGCCAACCGGCGAATGGCGGTCTGTGTCGGGATGTCGTTCTGGAAGCGCCGGCAGGTTGCCGCTTTCCTGCGGTCAAATGCCGGAACGCCCGCCTTTCGGCGCACCACAAGAGCCGCCCTCGCAACCGCCCGCACCCGGTCCGGAGGCGCGATCGCCGTCTGGGCCTCGCGCGCCCCGGCCGGGCTTGTCGAAGCAGCTGGGCGCCATGGGATCCCGCTGATCCGTGTCGAAGATGGGTTCGTCCGCTCCGTCGGCCTCGGATCCGATTTCATGCCGGCCGCATCTCTCGTGCTGGACAGCCGCGGCATGCATTTCGATCCGAGTGTACGCAGCGATCTCGAGCAGCTACTGCTCGATGCTGACTTCGATGCGGCGTTGATCGAACGCGCCCGCAGCCTGATCGCTCAGCTCGTGGCCCGCGGCGTCACCAAATACAACCTCGGTAAGCGGGTGCTGGCTATCCGCTGGCCTACGGGCAGACGGCGCATCCTGGTGCCGGGTCAAGTAGAGGATGACCTGTCGGTGCGACTCGGCGGCGAAGGGGTCAGCGGCAATCTCGATCTTCTCGGGCGGGTGCGGGCGGCAAACCCTGACGCCTTCATCCTGTACAAGCCGCACCCCGACGTCGAAGCCGGCCATCGCAAGGGGAGGATCCCCGACGAGGTCGCGGGCAATTTCGCCGACGCCATCATCCGCCAAGTCTCGACCGCGGCGGTCCTCACCGAAATCGACGAGCTGCACACCCTGACATCGCTTGCCGGCTTCGAGGCGTTGCTGCGGCGCCGGCGCGTCGTCGTCTATGGCCGGCCCTTTTACGCGGGCTGGGGGCTGACCACCGACCTTGCGGTGATCGATCGCGGCCGGCGGCTCACCCTCGCGGAACTCGTCGCCGGCGCGCTGATCCTCTATCCCCGCTACCTCGACCCGGTAACCCGACTACCGTGCGGGCCGGAAATCGTCATCGAGCGCCTCGATGATCCGGGACTTTGGAAACCGGGTCCCCTCGTCGTCGCGCGACGCCTCCAGGGTGTCCTGGCCCGGTGCTGGAGCAACCTTGCGGGTAGGACCGGGAAATTCGCGGCCGGGCCAATCCCGCCATCCGGTCGTGACGATTTCCGGACGCCGCTACTTTAGGAACTCGGGGATGCGCGCACCGTTCCGCGTCGTAGTCATTACCGGCGCTTCGAGCGGGCTGGGTGCTTCCTTGGCGAAAGGCTACTCTGGGTCACAAGTCGTCCTTGGCCTGCTTGGACGTGACGGACAACGCCTCGAAGCGACGGCGCGCGCTTGTAGATCAAAGGGTGCAACGGTGAGCAGTGCCACCATAGACGTGACCGAGACCTCCGCCATGGCGTCGTGGCTGTGCGGGTTCGATCGTCAGCACCCGGTTGATCTATTGGTCGCGAATGCCGGCACCTCCGCCGGTCCTGACCCCGACAAACCGTCCGAAGGCGCCGAGGTGCTCGCACGTCAGGTCAGGGTGAACTTGCTGGGTGCCATCAATACCGTCGAGCCGCTCCTTCCGGCATTGTGCTCACGCAGACGCGGCCGCGTCGCCGTCATCGCATCGATCGCCGCTTATCGCGGGCTTCCCTACAGCCCCGGCTATTGCGCGAGCAAAGCCGGCTTGCGCGTCTATGCGGAAGCGCTTCGGCCGCGCCTGGAGCAACGCAACGTCGGCATGACTGTCGTGTGTCCAGGGTTCTTCGATTCGCCGATGACCGATCGATTTGACGGACCTACCCCATTCCTGCTCAGCTGTGACAGTGCCGCCCGAATCGTCAAGCGCGGCATCGACCGTGGCCGGCGCCGAGTCGCTTTTCCGTTGCCGCTCGTGCTCGGTCTCCAGTTCTGTGATCTCGCGCCCGCCGTGATCGGCGATGCGATCTTGCGGCATTATCGCTTCCGGATCCATTCGGCCTGAGCGGGATGAGCGAAGCCCTGCATATTGCGGTGGGTTGCGTACTTGCGCTCGCCGCATGGTTGATACCGAGGCACGTCGCCAACACAAGAACAGCTAGATCGCCGGCACTTCTGCTGGATGTTTTTCCGGTCGTGCTCGCAGGCAGCCTAGTGCTAATGGCGACTGGCCGCCCGATATTCACCGGGGTCGTGCTGATTTCTCTCGGCGCCGGGTTCGCGCTCGCCGACCGCACAAAGCGCGAGGTGTTGCGGGAACCGGTCGTGTTCTCCGAGATGTCCGAGCTGCGGCATTTATTCACCCACCCCCACCTGTATCTTCCTTTCGCAGGTCCGGCGCTGGTCGGCGGCGGAGCGGCCGCGGCAATGGTTATTTGCGTCGCTCTGCTGACCTTTGAGCCGGGATTGTGGGAGCCAGATCCCTTGCTGGTCCTGTCAACGAGTTGCCTCGTAGTAGCGGGAGCGTGGTTGATGTCACGCGAGCCGGCTCTCGGCGCCGCGGCCGCGGTGTTTCGGGATCTTGGCGCCAGTGGCGAGCCATTCAGAGATGCTGCGGAGTTCGGTCCCTTTGCGATGGTCCTCATCTACGGGGTGGTAGCGAGAGCCGAGCGTGCCGCACGACGGGCTCGTTATGCTCCGCCGCCGGTGCCCGCGCTAGGGCGGACGCGCCTGCCGACCGGGGCACCCCTCATCCTCGTGCAATGCGAGTCGTTTTTCGACGCCCGCCGAGTGTCCCCACTTGTCCCGGATGGTCTACTGCCGGGATTCGACGCGTGTTGCGAAAGCGGCGGGATTTTTGGCCGGCTCGACGTTCCGGGCTGGGGCGCCAATACGATGCGGGCCGAGTTTGCCGTGCTGACCGGAATCCCGGAAAGCGAGCTGGGCTATGATCGGTTCAACCCTTATCACGCCTTAGCGCGCGCGCCGATCGCCTCGCTTGTCTGGCGCTTGCGCAATCAAGGCTACCGCACAGTCTGTCTGCACCCTTTCGACCGCAGCTTCTTCCGGCGCGATCTGACCCTTCCGGCGCTGGGCTTCGAGACGTTTCTCGGCATCGAAAGCCTCGGCGGTTCGAGGCGGCCGCCCTATTGCTCCGACCCGGAGCTGGCCTACCACGTGCTGCGGGTTCTCAAAGCTGAGGGGCCGCGGGTCTTCATCTTTGCGATCACCATGGGCAATCATGGCCCATGGCACGAAGCCGGGGTTCCCATCGATCCGCAGCTGCGGCGCAATTTTGGCGCGATGAGCCTGCCGCAAGGGGACGAGCTGCTGCGCTATCTCGACGGCCTGCGAAGATCGGACGAAATGCTTCAGATCTTGCTGTGCGGGCTGCAACATCGCGACCGCGACGCCGTTCTGGCGTTTTACGGCGACCATCTCCCGAGCCTGCCCCATGCGTTCCGCCATTTCGGCTTCGATGAGTGGGGCAGCGACTATGTTGTACGGCATGGCTCGGCATCGCCCGCCCGACAGCTCGATTTGCCGGCGCATCGGCTGCCCAGGATCATCATCGATGCGTTGCGGGAAACAGGTTCGATCGATGGGCGAGCCGCGCCGGCCCTGGTCCCCAGTCTCTGATGGCGAGTTTTGTGGAGGGAAGCGGCAAGGCCGGCTAGAACAGGGCTCTCATCGGGAGGGAGGACAGCCATGGAGATGCAAGGCCAAACCGTCATCGTCACCGGCGGTGCCTCCGGGATAGGCAAGGCCACCACCTTTTTGCTGGCCCGCGAGGGCGCGAGGGTATTCGTTGGGGATGTCGACGAGGCAGGCGGGCGCGCCGCCGTGGCGGAGGGCGCCGCGGAGAAGCTGGCCATCGATTACCTGCCGCTCGACCTCACCGACACACGGTCCATCGAGGTGTTCGCGGCCGCAGCCCTTCAGCGGACCGAGCGGGTCGACGGCTTGGTCAATGGCGCCGGCTGGGACCAAATCCAGCCCTTTCTCGAAAACCCGCCGGAAATCTGGGATCGCCTCATCGCGATCAACCTGATGGGAGCGGTGCGGCTGACCCGGGGTGTATTGCCGCCGATGGTGGCCGCGCGTGCGGGCAAGATCGTGAACATATCGAGCGATGCCGGGCGCGTCGGCAGCATGGGCGAGACCGTCTATGCCGCCGCAAAAGGCGGGCTGATCGCGTTCACCAAGTCGCTCGCCCGCGAGCTTGCGCGCTACCAGATCAACGTCAACTGCGTGTGTCCCGGCCCGACCGACACGCCGCTGTTCCAACGCCAGCCCGAGCGGATGAAGGAAGCGCTGACGCGCGCCATCCCTTTCCGCCGGATCGCCCAACCGATCGAAATCGCCCAAGCAGTCCTATTCTTTCTGAGCCGGCGATCCGACTACATCACCGGCCAAGTGCTGAGCGTCAGCGGTGGGTTGACGATGGCAGATTGAGCGGGGCTCTATCTCGTCGCATGATCGGGCCACAACCTACCGACGGAAGGAGTGAAAGATGCCCAGGTATTCGTCGTCGATCCTAGCCGCCGTCCTGGTGAGCGCTTTTGCCGCACAGGGCTCGGCTCAGACGCCGCCCGACCCAGGCGCGGCCGCGAATGTGCGGCAGAGCCAGCAATACGAGCAGGCAGTGCACAGTAATTCCGGGTTCCGTGCGAAGCGCATGCAGCAGGAATGCGGGCCGGTGACCGATCCCGAACTGCATGCCAGTTGCGTCGCCTCGTTTGGCGGCGACGGCGCGACGGCGCCGAGCAAGCGCCGCCATCAGTGAAATCATTGAAGGAAATCGAGATGCCGAACTCTGCCCCCGGTTTTATCAGCCGCCCCGATTACCGTGTCGACCTCCTCCCGGAAAGCCGTCGCGTCAAGGTCGTGTTCGGAGGCCAGACCGTCGCCGACAGCGGCGCTGCGCTGCGCGTCGAAGAGACCGGCCACGGTCCGGTCCATTATTTGCCGGAAAAGGATGTACGGCTCGACTTGATGCGTCCGACCGAACACCACACCCGCTGTCCGTACAAGGGCGAAGCCTCGTATTGGACGATCGAGCTTCCCGCAGGTGAAAGCTTCAATCGGCGATCGGAGAATGCAGTGTGGGGCTACCCCTCACCCTATGACGAGGTGTCGGGGCTGGTGGGCTACTATGCCTTCTATCCCAACCGGGTCGATGCGATCACCGTGACGTGAGCGGCGCAGCGATATGCACCTGACGCAGAATTGGGAGGTCCGCAAGCCGAGCGCATCGTCGCGTGGCGGGGTCGTCGCCGCGCAAAACGGCACCGCCGCACGGATCGGCGCGGAGGTACTGGCGGCGGGCGGCACCGCGGTCGATGCCGTGGTCGCCACCGCTTTTGCACTGGCCGCGCTCGAGCCGTGGAGCAGCGGCCTCGGCGGAATCGGCCATCTCGTTGTGCATCAAGCTGGCGCTGATCGTGCCGAGAGCGTCGATTTTGGCCCGATCGCGCCAAGCGGTCTCGATCCGACTGCCTACCCGCTGTCCGATACGACGCGGACCGAGTTGTTCACCTGGTCGCAGGGTGTCGTCGGCGACCGCAACGTCCGTGGCCCGTTCTCTTTCGTGATCCCGAGCGCGGTTCGTGGCTATGCCGTCGCGATCGAGCGGTTCGGCCGCATGCCTTGGCGGGAGCTGGTAGCACCGGCGATTCCGCTTGCGCGATCCGGCCTGCCGATCGACTGGTTCACAACACTCAAAGTTGCAAACGCTGCAGCCGACCTGCGGCAGTACGAAGAGAGCCGGCGGGTCTGGCTGCCTAACGGCTTGCCGCCGGTCTGTCCCGATGGCGACGTCCCGACCCTGCGGCTTGGGCGTTTGCCCGAAACCCTCGAACGGCTCGCCGAGGCTGGACCCGAGGATTTCTACCATGGCGAAATCGCGCGCTCGATCGCGGCCGATGCGCGGGCTGCTGACGGGTTCCTGTCCGCCGATGATCTGGCGCGTTGCCAAGCACGCATCGTCCCGGCACTCGACATCCCATATCGCGATGTCAGGTTTCAGACCGCTCCCGGGATGACCGCCGGGCCGACCCTAAGCGAAGTTCTTGGACGGCTCGCTGAGGCGCGGTTCGCCGGAATTCCTGACGGTGCGTATTTCGAGGCCCTGGTCCACGCGCTTAGGCAAGCCTATGCCAGCCGGCTCGACAGCATGGGCGATATCGAGAAGAGTTCGCCGACCTCGACGACGCACATTACCGCCGCTGATCGTCAGGGTGGCACCGCGGCGCTGACGACGACGTTGTTGTCGATCTTTGGCAGCCATTACGTGCTGCCGGGGACGGGAATCCTAATGAACAACGGCGTGATGTGGTTCGACCCGCGCCCGGGACGGCCCAATTCGATCGCGCCCGGCAAGCGTGCGCTGACGAACATGTGCCCGGTCGTGGTCGCGCGCGACGGGCGGCCATGGTTCGGGGTCGGCGCATCGGGGGGTCGGCGGATCCTCGGCGCGGTGCTGCAATTGGCGAGCTTTATCGTCGATTTTGGCATGGATCCTGAAGCAGCGGCGCATCACCCGCGGATCGACGTCAGCGGCAGTGATCGTATTGGCATCGACCGACGGCTTCCCGTGGCAATCATCGACAGGTTGTCAACTCAGCCCGGCGCGACACTTGTCGAGCACACGGTATTTCCGAGCCGCTTTGCCTGCCCAAACCTGGTCCTGCGCGGCAAGGACGGGCGCAACCACGGCATTTCCGACGTGATGTCACCGTGGTCGGCGGCCGTTGCCGAACCTGATCGCGCTTAACGGATCAGAGTTCCTTTGGGTTGCGAGGAGTCTTCGCGGCAATCTGCTCGCTATCCTGTTGGTGCTGGCGCCGCACTTCTCCTTCGCCCGCGAGGTCGAAGCCCCGGCGCTCGCAGGCAAATGGACGACGACCGATCCGCCGATCAACTTCGTCCATATCGAATTTGGCGAGATCAACCGGCGGGGCGAGGCGGTCGGCTATCACCACCGGCCCAACGGGGTCGATCCGCCCGGCGCGCGAGTGGTGCAGGTCGTGCAGCCGCCGGATTTGAACGGGGTCTACCGGGCGCGGGTAACGCTGCGTGATCCGGCGAACGGCGCCTGGATTCCCAAAAAGGGTCCTTCGACTTTTTACCCCGACGCGATGACCCCCGACGAGGTCGTCGACGCCATTCTTGCGGCCTTCCATGCCAGCGAGGGCCGCCAATACGGCCAGTTCGTCGGGCCGTCGGGCCGCGGCCTCGTGATCGAGGGATGGTATCAAAACGGCCGGATCAATGCGGCGTACCCGCTGCGCGGCCCGTGATGGCGAAATCCAATCTGCTCAGTGCCAGGCGACGCCCGGCGGGGTTTATCGAGGGGCACGCGCGGCGTGGCACGGGCCGCCACGGCGAGATCCTCGCGAGCTTCCTTCAGAGCGATGTGCAGGGAGATCTCGCCACTACCCGGGAATTGCTCGACGAGATCGCGGCGGCCGAACGCGGCGAGAAGCCGCAGCCGGGTGGCGTCGGCAATGCGTTTTCGATCGCGATCGCGCCCGATGGCGCGGTGATCCGGAATGCCGTCCTCGAGGGCGCGATCCCGGAACGCTACACCCTAGGCGAGTTACGTGCGGCGCTAGAGACCTGGATTGCCGCGATCGAGCGCGCCCTCCGTAACCCCGAATGAAGGCCGCAGCCCCGCTGTCAAATGCTGGAGCCGCCCTCCGGCTTCGCCCATAGTGTCTGCCATGAACGATGTTTCCGAGGCGCCAACCAAAGCGCGCCACGCGGTCGTGCGTCCACGCGACGCAGCTTCCCTGATCCTGCTGCGCGGCGAGGGCAAGGAGCTCGAGGTCCTGGCCGGCCGCCGCCCGCTGCATGTCAGGTTCATGCCGGGCGTGCACGTCTTCCCCGGCGGCGCCATCGACCCGCCGGATCGCGGCTTCTGGAATGTCGAATCGGGAAGCGAAGGGTTGGGGCCAAAGCTCGCGCGGTCCGCGCGTGCGGCGTTGCGGGAGACCTGGGAGGAAGTCGGGGTGCTGGTCGGCCGGCCGGCCGCGTCGCGTCCGGCGGTTCCGGTGACGAGGCCGATCGAGCGGGCCTATCGCGAGCATGGCCTCGTGGCAGCGATGGATTTGCTGACTTATGTCG
>Ga0137359_10000439_pt1 | contig 31571 bp, 27 predicted proteins | sample Mad1_40_16metaG_FD_108281 | JGI IMG/M metagenome (GOLD analysis project Ga0137359, IMG submission 108281) | Vadose zone soil microbial communities from Angelo Coast Range Reserve, California, USA - Mad1_40_16 metaG | ecosystem: Environmental > Terrestrial > Soil > Vadose zone | place: USA... | reverse complement strand
TCTACAAACAAAAACCATAGCGTGATCCATGTCGTTAAATCTCCTCGGTTATTCTCTGCCCCTGGTCAGCAGGCTCCAGTTTCGCGTTGATGAGTGGAAGCATACTGGCGAGTTCTCCTCAACCTATGATTTGTGATTGACGGTATCCTCAGGATCATTGTTCGTGGACCTGTTGAGCATAGCAACTGCAGTGACTCTTTTGAGGGTGTGGCTCGCGCGGGCACGTTGTGGCGCCAGGCCTCGACTTCCGTAGTTACGAAATTTGACGGTTACGAATCACAGACGTCAAAAACTATCTGGACCAACAACCTCTGGATGCCCTGTTACTTTGAAAGAGGCACAAGTTACGCCTCATCTGACAATCTCCCGTTTACGTTTCAGCGCCTACGAATTCAGCCTTCATGGCGGCTTGACGCTGCTTACACCTATCCCATACAGTTCCACCTGCTTATGGCAATCAAAATCGAAAACCAGTCAACTAAGAAACTTCCAAAATCCTTCGAGCCTTATATCTCCGAGCTCCTTGAGTTTTTGCCCCGGGAGCATCTCCGAGGCATTGAACGTGTCCGCTTAGTGGACAATGTTTCAGATGTCGCAGTCCGTGGTGCTGCCTCAACGTCAAAACTGCCGGGGTTGTATCACCCGAAACAAGGTGTCAAGCCTGCGCGGATTGAGATTGCGGTTAATGTTCTGCTACCTGATTCAGAACCTTTTTACAAGCGCCTGATGCCGCGGCTTTCATTTAAATCTAATGCCGCAGCTGTGCTCGTTTCCTTAGTCGGCCAACACTACTATTTGACGCTTCGCCATTCCGTCAAGCGAGGGCAATTGGAAGGCCTTGTGCGGGCTTACACCGAAAAGCAGCTTCGTCTGTGGCATGAGACAAAACACAAGACTCGAGCAAAGATTTTTAAGCCCATTCAACCATGGCTGGAAAAATGGGGACGCGCGCTTCAAAAGCGTGCGGCGGAAGAGAAAAAGCGGGCCAAGGTGTAAACGCCCGCTATTTTTATCTTTTACTCGGGCAACGGCCAGTTCGGTCATTCGAACGCCTTATGAGAGCCTGAGTGCATTCACTTTTCGCATTACCTAAAAAGAAAAAGACCCTGAGACTCAACACTCAGGATCATAATTCGGCTCTGATTTACAGCGGGGCGCAGTTATCCTTCTTTCCACGATTCCTCAGTCGGTTTCGCTGCCGCCTTCCCTTCATTTTCAAGCTGTTCGATTGCCGCCTTCAACGCCACAATGAGTTCACCATTCCCAACTTCGGATCGATTGAATTTCACTTCCAGTTTGAAATCCTTATTCGGCGAAGAAAATCGGAACGAGAACGGCTTCGACCTCGGCCGTTCGCCTGCCGGCAATGCCTGGGCTTTGCGCGCCGCTCGGGCATCCTCCCGAGTTAATCCCTGATGCAGAATCGCATCGATCATTGCTCGCATCGATTCATCATCCGGCTGTCTAACAATCTGCAGCAACATGGATTTCGCGGTGATGTCGGCATGCCGACATAAGCCCCTAATCTCGGCTGGAAGACCGGCTATGGACAGGGCTTCTGTGATAGTACTGCGACTTTTTCCGACTTTCTTCGCGATGTCATCGTGCGTATACCCGAACCGCTCACTCAAAGCTTTGAGCCCGTCTGCTTCTTCCCAGGGAGTCAAATCCTTTCGCTGCATGTTTTCGATCAGCGCAATTTCCGCAACCGCGCGATCGTCTACGTCCATTTCGATGCATGGCACTTCTCGCAGACCCGCATCTCGCGCTGCACGCCAGCGTCGTTCTCCGGCAATGATCATCCATCGTCCGGTCAGCCTGGACGGCTTCACGAGGAGAGGTTCGAGGACCCCCTTTTCCTTTATTGATGCGGTCAGTTCAGCTAAATCCCCGATCTCGACTCGCGGCTGTCCCGGGTTCGGATCCAACTGCTCAATTGACACTAAGCGGCCCACAGGAGTTGGTCTGTGCTGAGCCAATTCTTCCACATAATGGGCGTCGTGACGCATTTTCAGGCCGGTTGGCAGTCCCCTTTTAGACACGGTCGATCACCTCATCACATAAATTTGAATATTCCTGGGCTCCCGAAGAATTTGGAGCAAAAGTAAAGATAGACTCTTTGTAGGCTGGCGATTCTTCCAGCCGAACGCTTCTTGTTATCACAGTCTCAAACAAACTGGCTCCGAAAACACGTTTGATTTGCTCGAAGACTTCCCTCGAAAGAGTTGTTCTTCGATCATGAAGTGTTACAACAACCCCCAGGACCTTTAAGTTGGGATTCGGACGCGCCTTGACCTTTTCAATGGTTTCCAGCAAATCGTCAGTTCCCTCGAGCGCAAAGTACGACGATTGGATCGGAATCAAAACGTGAGTGGAAGCAACAAGGGCATTAACGGTTATCAAACCCAGCGTGGGTGGTGTGTCGATCACAACCACATCATATTCATGCTTCAAAGGCTCGATTCTGTCCTTTAGCCGGAAGGGCGCGTCAAAATCGCCGACCAGCTTCGCCTCGATCTTTGCAAGATTTATACGCGCCGGGATAATGTCCAGTCCGTTGACTGAAGTACGATACACTGCCTGCTCAACACCTTGGAAGCCGTCGACCAGTAAATCGTATGCCGAATAGTCGACCACGGCCGGATCCAGATAGGATATTGAGCTATTTGCCTGGGGATCCAGGTCAAGAAGCAGCGCCCGCTTACCCCTCATTGCGAAGGCAGCAGCCAGGTTGATTGCGGTTGTGGTTTTGCCAACACCACCCTTTTGGTTGGCAATTGAAATGACAGTCTTCTCCATCGAACTCCGTAAGGCAACCGGAACTATACGCGGAAGGTATTAAACAAAAAGCAGCTTACATCGGGAGGTCGCCGGCGTCCCCAATCACATCCGGCCAATCCTCTTCTGAAGACGGCGCTTCGTCAATCTCAGCTTCCGTCTCCTGTGCAGAACTTTGCGATGCTTTAATTACTTCAGCATCGACGAAAATCGGACAATCGGTTCTAAGAGCCAAAGCGATCGCATCCGACGGTCGTGAATCCATTACAATCAGATTCCCGTCCTGGCCATGTAACTCGATCACTGCATAAAAAGTATTCTCTCGCAGTTCCGTGACCACAACTCTGTCCACAACTGCTCCAAGCTCCGTTATCAGATTCCTGAGCAGGTCATGCGTCAAGGGACGCTGGGGCGCAATTTTCTCGATTTCTAATGCAATTGCATTCGCCTCAAATGACCCTACCCATATTGGTAACATTGTCTCACTGTCGACATCCTTGAGTATGACAATCGGAGTGCCGCTGTTAGGGTCCATCATCAAAGCTCTAATCTTTACTTCAACTTGCATGCTAATCCCTCATCCAATACCTTAACGCCTAAGAAACTCTTCCATAAAGTGAGTTTTCTTTAGCTTCGGTAATAAGAACTCGAACAATTTCCCCGCCCTTGAGACCTGGTCCAGGGAAGTTTACGACCTTGTTACAAGGAGTATGTCCCATCATATCTTCCTTAGACTTAGCGCTGCTTCCTTCAACTAACACCTCAAGGGTTTTGCCCTTATAGGCTTCTAAAATTGGTTTCTGAACGGACTTCTGGAGATCAATGAGTCGAGTCAATCTATCGGACTTTTGACCTTCCGAAAGCTCATCTCCTAAACCGGCAGCCGGCGTTCCTTGTCTTACGGAATACTTGAAGGCATAGAGGCTATCGTACCCCACTGTCTCAACAAGTTTTAGCGTTTCTTCAAATTCCTGTTCAGTTTCACCAGGGAAACCAACAATAATGTCTGTGGTTATTGCGATGCCTCGCGGAGAACTCCGAATCCTGTCAATCCTCTGTTGATAGTTTTCGACCGTATATCCCCTACGCATGGCTTTCAACACTCGATTTGAGCCCGCCTGGACCGGCAGATGGACCCAATTGCATAGATTTTCAAACTCGTTAATTGCGCTAACAATGTCCTCGTGGAAATCTCGAGGAAATGAGGTAGTAAATTTGATTCTCCGAACACCAGTTAGCGCAACAGCTCGAAGTAATCTGGAAAACGGAGTCGCCCCCCTGACGCTCTCAATTCCTGCTTCCGAAGCCGGCCTGTAACTGTTCACATTCTGGCCGATTAGATGAATTTCCCTGTACCCGAAATCTCGAAGCTGAAGTACTTCATTAAGTATTTCCTCGGGAAGTCGACTCTTCTCGCGCCCCCGCGAAAAAGGAACGATGCAGTAAGTACAAAACTTATTACATCCCTCAATAATAGGGACGAACGCGACGTAGGGTGATCTGCGTTCAGCAGGCGAAACGCTCCATTTTTCACCAATTTGGCGATCTGAGAGATCAGTTTTCGACTTGCCTGTTTCGAGCACATCGGATATTAGCTGCGGTATTCGATCGGTTGCTCCAGTTCCGGCTACAAAAGCGACAGGGGAACCATTTGTCAAAAGCGTTTCCCCTTCCAGTTGTGCAACGCAACCCATAACTCCAAAGATTGGGGGGTTATTTCGACGCTGTTTCCTTACCTGGCCTATTCGATTGAAAACCTTTTGCGCGGCACGTTCTCTTACGGAGCACGAATTCAAAAGCACGATATCCGCTTCTGCGGTTCCGGACGCAATTTCGAACCCCGCTGAGCGCAGATTTGACTCCGTTCTCTCGGTGTCAGCCACGTTCATCTGGCAACCCATCGTTTCGATGTAAACTCGCTTGGTCATCATCCGATATTCATAGCCACGTATCGCGCGCTATTAATAGCATCTAACATCGTGCTAATCAATTACCCGTTTCAAACACCCCGTCGCTTTTTCTTTCTGCTCGTGGACTCGTCGGTTTGAAAGATCAAGTCGACCACTCGCCGGTTTTCAACGTCGTCAGCTCCTCCAACCATTCTAACTAACTCCCGCACTCTCTCATCGCCATGAACCTCGGCAACCAGTGTTCGCGTTCGATCGTCGTCAGATTGTTTGTAAACCACGAAGTGAATATCCGCAAACCGTGCAATCTGCGGTTGATGGGTGACGCACAAGACCTGTTGACGCCGTGCCAGATCCTTTAGACGTCGCCCCACCGCTTCGGCAACGCGCCCCCCAATGCCAACGTCGATCTCGTCAAACACGACGGTCCCTGAGGCAAGCCCCGATTCTTCGGTTTCCCTCCCAAGCGTGTGCAGCACCAGAAAAAGCCTCGATAACTCGCCGCCCGAAGCAACATCCGAAAGACGTTTTACTGGTTCACCTGGATTAGCCGAAAAGAAAAAATCGACACTGTCGATCCCATTTGCAGAACAATTGTCCGAAACCTGATCGCTGATCTCCAGTTCAATATCGGCACCACCATCTGGCATTCCGCAGGGTGACGTGGAAATTCTCACTTCAAATCTACACTGCTCGAGCGCAACGCTTTCCAAATTCTTTTCAACAAGTTCCGCAAATCCTCTTGCTTCGGCCTTGCGGCGCAGGCTAAGTTGCACAGCGCTTTCCAAATACGATTTCCACAACGCCTTCGTTTTTTCGACCAATTCAGCTCGTTCAAACTCCAACGTCTCCGTGGAATTCAATTCTTCGAGAATGTCACTTTGAATTTGTAAGAGCCCGTCCAAATCGGTGGCGTGTTTACGCTTTAACCGCTCTAGTTGTGCCAGTCTGGTCTCAATCTCGTCGAGCCTGCCTTCAGAGACTTCGAAGGTTGCAGCATAATTCCGCAAAGAATCGCTAACATCCTCCAATACCCTTATGGACTGCGTGAATTCGACTGCCCAGGGGCGCACACGCTCGTCCAGAGCACTCAATTGTGATAGTTCCCTCTCCACAACTGCCAGTTTGTTCAGGGCACTGTCGTCACTGTCAAAGAGTTCATTATATGATTGGGATGTCAAAGTTCGGATTTTTTCGGCATTTGCCGCAGCACTGCGCTCTGCCATCAATCGGTCATCTTCGCCTATTTCCGGTGAGACCGCCTCTATCTCCGCAAGTTGAAATCTTAAAAAATCTTCGCGGCTTACCTTCTGCTTTATCCTTTCCGCAAGATTTACGCTAAGCGACTCCGCTGCCGTCCATTCTTCATAAAAAGAAGCGACCTGGCTTCTCATTCCGTTTGCCCGAGCGAAAGCATCCAGAATCATCAATTGGGTTTCTGACTCGACAAGCGACAATTGTTCGCCCTGACTTTGTATATTAGCCAGAATTGGTCTAAGTGACCTGAGGGCTCCGATTGTCACCAATCTGTCGTTCACAAAAATGCGACTCCGTCCGCTGGACGCTATTTCTCGGCGCAATATCAAGTCAGTATACGGCTCAACTTCAATACCAGTGTCACCAAGCACATTCTGTACGAACTGGGTTTCTGCCGCCGCAAGTTCAAACGCCCCTTCGACCCACGCCGCCTGTCTACCTGCGCGCACAAAATTCGCCGACGCCTTTGCGCCTGCAAGAAGTCCCAATGCACTCAGTAACAAACTCTTTCCAGACCCGGTCTCGCCTGTTATGACATTCAGGCCGGATTCGAATTTTAATTCAAGGCTTTCTATTAACGCGAAATCGCGTATAACTAGATATCTCAACATTTATGGACCCGTTCCTAATGTTATACCCTAAATGTATTGCTCTAAGTATTTATACTGTTGACCTAAGACACTTGACCCGATCCGTGAGCTGACGTTAATATCTCGAGATAAGCAGTTTACGTCAAATCTTCGTCTAGGCGGAAACAATATGTCATTCAACAAAATAATTTTGGTCGGCAACCTTGGGCGCGACCCTGAACTCAGGTATACACCTCAGGGAACCCCAGTTTGCAGCTTCACATTGGCGACTAACGAGCGCCGCAAGGACAAAGCGGGCGAAATGCAAGACGTTACCACATGGTTCCGCGTTACCCTATGGGGCCGGCAAGCTGAGACGGCATCTCAGTATCTGACAAAGGGCCGCCCGGTGTATGTTGAAGGCCGTCTCAGGGTAGAGGAATGGACTGATCGTGACGGCAAGGCTCGCCATACTTTGGAGGTCCACGCAACCGATATGCAATTCATCGGAGGCGCTCGTAACGAAGAAGGATCGGTTCCTCGAGGCCCATCTGAACCGGGACTCCCACCTTCTGAAACGGCAGAGGATGACGATATCCCCTTCTGAGCGACACTAATCAAATGAGGAATGTCGGCATGCCGACATTCCTCATTTCTGCGAATTCTACGATTCGATCCACTCACCGAAATCCCTAATCCGGCGCTTCCTTTGACGCATTCTCTCGCCTGGTTCCCTGGATATCAGCGCACTTAAGGAAGGCCACAACACCTCGTCAAGCATCTCGGCCATTTCGTCAACATCACATTGCCCTCCACCCTCAGGCTCTCGTATCACCTTGTCGATCAGTCCGCTTTTTAAGAGATCATCCGCCGTGAGCTTCAACCCTTCAGCCGCTTTACTCGCAAGTGTTGCGTCTTTCCAAAGTATCGTCGCACATCCCTCAGGCGTAATTACGGAATAAACCGAGTTTTCAAACATCAAAACTGTATCCGCAACACCTATCGCCAGCGCTCCTCCCGAACCTCCTTCGCCGATCACCGTTGTGAGAGTAGGAATCTTTAGCTTTGCCATTTCGCGCAGATTAAATGCGATCGCTTCAGCCTGGCCGCGCTCTTCCGCGTCAATTCCCGGATAAGCTCCAGGGGTATCTATAAAGGTAAGAACTGGTCTGCCAAACTTCTCAGCCATCTTCATGAACCTAAGCGCCTTGCGATAACCCTCCGGCTTTGGCATGCCAAAATTCCTGTAACTTCGCTGTTTAATGTCCCTTCCTTTTTGGTGGCCAATGACCACTACTGGAATATCATGGTATTCCGCGATTCCAGATACAATTGCAGGATCATCGCTATAGCGTCTGTCGCCGTGCAACTCGATGAATCCTTTGAATAATCGTTCAACGAAATCAAGGGTATATGGCCGGTCCGCATGTCGAGCAAGCAGGACTCGGTCAAAAGCCGATTTGCCGTCGAGGGTCTCTGTCTTACTGGAATTCTTCATCGCACTCATAATCATTCTTTAGAAAGTCGTGTTGTCTCAAAGCTCATTCATGCTATTTCTATGTGACCAAATGACCTCGCAACCAAGATTTTTTAGCGAAGTCTCAAGTTGCACCGACCCTTTCACACGCATTGCTACATGAGGGCGGATCCTGACAAGGACCTCGCCGGGCAGAAACATTTCGATCAGAAGCTCACAGTCTCCGCGATGCTGATCGCAAACTTTGTGTAACTCCTCAAGAATTGAGTTCTCACTTGAAAAAGGAAGTTTGACCGTAACGACCTTTGCCCTTCGCTGCAGAATATCGCCCAGCGCTGCAGCTTCGTCGGCGATCAGTGTTACGCCCCCGTCATCTGTCAATTCGACTCGACCCGATATTAACACCGGGGCTTCTTCTACGATAGCATGAGCGTACTTGGCATAGACCTCGGGCCATGCCACACATTTAACTCCGCTCTGCTCGTCTTCCAGTCTCATCAATCCGAATTTCGACCCCTTTTTTGTCGTCCGCACTTGAACCCCTGACAATATCCCCCCGACGCGAACTGTGGCTCCGGATGTCAATTCGACCAGGTCGCTTGCTCTCGATGCTTTGAGTTCCGTCAGAATTTCCTTAAAGTTATCAAGGGGATGTCCGCTAACATAGAAACCGATTGCGCCCTTTTCATTTGCAAGCATTGTCGTGTGCGACCATGGCTCTGCAAACGGCAATTCGGTTTCGAATGCCGGTTCAGTCGAGAGATCAAACAATCCATTTTGACCAAGTTGCCGGGCCTTCATCGATTTCGTCGCACTGGAGACAACCGTCTCAATTGAGGCAGTCAATCGTGCCCTCCACGAAGTGACGACCTCTTTATCGGGTTTCAAGGAGTCAAACGCCCCTGCTCCGATCAGACTTTCCAAAACTCGCTTATTCACCCCGCCCGGGCCGACGCGCTCGACAAAATCGTATATCGACCGAAATATCCCAGTCGCTTCTCTGGTCTCGATTACCGCTGCTACGCTTTGCTGTCCAATACCTTTTAGTGCCTCGAGTCCAAATCGAATGGCCCCCTTTAAAGGTGTGAATCCAGCCTGGCTCTCGTTAACGTCCGGAGGTAGCAATTTTATCTGCTGACCGCGCAGCTCAGACGCGTATTTAAAGATTTTGGAGGTGTCGCCGGATTCGTTCGAAAGTACCGCCGCATAAAAATGTTCCGAAAAATGTGCCTTAAGATAGGCTGTCTGAAATGCGACATAGGCATAAGCCACACTGTGACTACGATTAAAGCCGTAATCCGCGAACTGGGCCATTAAACTAAATATTTGCCTGGCCTTGTCCTCTTTAATCGACCGCTGCACAGCGCCCTTTATGAATTGCACTTCGTGCTTGGCCATCTCTTCGCGATTCTTTTTGCCCATCGCCCGGCGCATTAAATCCGCCTCGCCGAGACTATAACCGCCAAGCTTCTGAGCAAGTTGCATGATCTGTTCCTGGTATACGAGGATTCCGTATGTATTGCTAAGAATATCCTTCATTTCAGGAACTATATAGCGCACACTTTTCTGACCATGATGGCGCGCGATAAAGTCTTCAACCATCCCTCCGTCAAGTGGACCCGGCCTGTATAAAGCATTAAGCGCGGCGAGATCCTCTAAGCCTTTAGGCTTAAGCTTTCGGCAAATCTCCTGCATTCCCGACGATTCAAACTGGAAAACGGCATCGGTTCGACCCTCCGCAAACAGCTCCATTGTCTTCGGATCGTCCAACGATATAGACTCCCACTCAATTTCGACACCAAACGATTGTTTAATTGTCTTTAAGCAGTCGCTTATCACGGTAAGTGCTGTAAGCGCAAGGAAGTCCATCTTAAGCATGCCGGTCTTTTCCAGATCGGACATGGCATACTGGGTTGTAAGTTCTTCCTTGGAAGTTACGGCAATCGGAATCAACTCGTGTAGCGGCTTTGGCGAAATCACAACGCCAGCGGCATGTACTGAAGAGTGGCGTGCACAGCCCTCGAGCCTCCGGGCTAAATCAATTAACTCTTTTACATGAGGTTTTTCTTCGATCTCCTTATTAAGTTCGGGAACCTGTTCGAGTGCTTGCGTTATGCTGACATTTCGCCCCCTGACGGGAGGCGGAATCATCTTTGCAATTCGATCGACTTCAGCGTATGGCAGATCCAAAGCTCGCCCTACATCTTTTATGGCAGCTTTCGAAGCCATCGTACCGAACGTGATAATCTGACAAACAGAGTCCCTGCCATAAAGATCGGCGACGTGATTTATGACCTCTCCACGCCCGCGCACGCAAAAGTCGATGTCTATATCCGGCATGCTGACCCGCTCAGGATTGAGGAACCGCTCAAATAGCAGATCGTATTGCAACGGATCGACGTCTGTAATCTCAAGACAATAAGCGACCAGCGAGCCTGCGGCTGATCCCCTTCCCGGCCCTACCGGTATCCCGTGGTCTCTGGCATACCGGATAAAGTCCCAGACGATAAGGAAGTATCCTGGAAACCCCATTTGTATGATCATGGCGATTTCTCTGGAAATACGATCGTCGTAATCGCTTACAGAATGTTTCAGCTGCGCTCGAGATGCCGCGGGTTCCCACACTCTTACCCGCCGCTTTTCAAAGCCATCCCTAACGACCTTTTCAAAGTACTGATCAACCGAAAGGGCCGAAAATTCAGGGGGAATCGGGAAGTTTGGAAGATAGTTGATGCCCTTTGGAAGCTGAATATCACACATCTCGGCGATTTCAACAGTCCGATTCAAGACTTCTGGCATTTCCCCGAAGAGTTCCCACATTTCTTCAGGTGATCTAACGTAGAAATAAGGAGAACCGTACTTCAGCCTGTTGGGATCATTAATCGTCTTGCCGGATCCAATGCAAAGGAGGATGTCATGAGCCCGCGCATCTTCCGGGTTCAGATAATGCGCGTCATTTGTCGCCACCAAAGGAATTTCGGTCTTCCTTGACAGCTCGATCAGAGACTTTCTAATCCGTTCCTGAGCTTCTAAACCATGGTCCTGAATTTCCAGAAAATAATTTCCCTTACCCATGATCTCCTGGAATTCCAACGCGGAGGCCGCTGCATCATCAAAACGATCCCTCGCCAGCATTGCCGAAGGTATACCTGACATACACCCCGAAAGGGCGATTAGTCCCTCATGATTGGCCGACAAAAGCTCTCGGTCAATACGTGGTTTATAGTAAAAACCCTCGGTATACGCCTTCGACGTTAGTCTGATCAGGTTGTGATAACCTTCCAGGTTTTTCGCGAGCAAAACCAGGTGAAAATTCGTCTTTTCGCCGGGCCGTGCAGCGCCGCTTCGCTCGGACCGCGCACCACGTGTAATGTAGACCTCACATCCGATAAGTGGCTTTATTCCGTTCGCCTTCATAGTGTTATAGAAGGTGATGGCGCCAAACATGTTTCCGTGATCGGTCATTGCGCAGGCATTCATTCCCATTTCGGATATCCGCGCTGCCAACGGTTTTATTTGAATAGCTGCGTCCAGGAGGCTGTAATCAGTGTGTAGATGAAGGTGAACGAATTCTTTCTGAGGCATGAATTATTGACTTGGAAAATGAATTTCAAACTGCGCGTTACTATATCACTTCCCGCAAACTGAGGAAGGCAACGATCGCAGCCACACGGTTCTCAAAAGGTTTAGTGTGAAGTCACGATTTGCTGTTTGAATCTTTTCAGGCTAAAAAAAAACTAAGGGTCTGTTAAAAACTATTCCCACTCGATCGTTCCCGGGGGTTTTGATGTAATGTCATAAACCACGCGGTTTACGCCTCGAACCTCAGAAACAATTCGGCTTGACACTCGAGCAAGCATATCATGAGGAAGTCTGGCCCAATCAGCGGTCATCCCATCGGTACTCGTGACAGCCCTTAGCGCAATAACGTTTTCGTAAGTCCTTTCATCACCCATAACTCCTACAGAAGAAATTGGTAGAAGTACGGGAAATGCCTGCCAAACTGCGTCATAAAGGCCCGCCAGTTTCAGCTCTTCTTCAAGAATTCTATCAGCTCTTTGGACAACCCGTGCCTTCTCCGGCGTGACATCTCCAAGGATCCGAACTGCCAGCCCGGGCCCGGGAAATGGATGCCGACCCAGGATCTCAGACGGAACGCCAATCTGCGCACCAATTAAGCGAACCTCGTCCTTAAACAATTCCCTTAATGGTTCGATCAAGCTTAAGGACATCTTTTCCGGCAGGCCACCCACATTATGATGGCTCTTAATAACGGCGGACGGTCCGTTTACTGATACTGACTCGATGACGTCCGGGTATAGTGTTCCCTGAACCAGGTGTCGAACTGAAGTCCCGATTGATTTTGCCTCTTTTTCAAATACTTCAATAAACAATCTACCGATGGTTTTCCGTTTTACTTCGGGATCAATTACACCCTTGAGTTCCTTGTAAAAGATGTCACTTACATCGACACCTTTTACATTAAGGTTTAAGTGTCGCCGAAAAACATCTAAAGTACTTTCGAACTCGCCTTCACGTAAGAGCCCATTATTCACAAAGATACAGCGTTGACGATCACCTATAGCTTTATGTACCAGCACCGCTGCAACTGTGGAATCAACGCCACCGGACAAGCCGCAAATTGCGTAACCATCCGGGCCCACCTGTCCTCGTATCCGTTCAACAAGTTCCGCAACCGCAGCCTGCGGCGACCAATCGCCCCTGGCGCCACAGATGTTAAAGAGAAAATTCCGAAGGATATCTTTACCAAGAGGTGTATGAACAACTTCCGGGTGAAACTGAACTCCAAATAAGCGCTTGCTTAAATCCTCGCAAGCGTTAAGCGCGTCGTTAGTTATTGCGGTTTGTTTAAATCCTGGCGGAGCCTCACTTACATGATCTCCATGGCTCATCCAAACATCCAATTCTGATGGAAGTCCCTTAAACAACGGGCTTTCCGAATCGAGTATTCTTAAGCGTGCATATCCGTATTCCCGTGCGTCGGCCCTTTCGACACGACCGCCGTGATTCAGTGCCATCAGCTGAAATCCGTAACAAATCCCCAGAACCGGGCATTTGACCTCCTCGAGAAGTTGCTCGGGCACTTGGGGTGAGCCCGGATCGTAAACGGATGCCGGGCTGCCGGAAAGTATTATCCCTTTGGGCGACCTGCCGAGAACTTCCGCGATATTTGTGTTATAGGGTTTTATCTCGCAAAACACTCCTGCTTCGCGCACGCGCCTTGCGATTAACTGCGTATATTGTGAACCAAAATCAAGAATAAGCACTGTTTCGTGCTCGTGAATGGAATTCAAGGCCAACCTCCAACGCGGTGCCGACGTCTTACCGACTGTAAAATTCTCGTAGGCTATGATTATATAGGGTATACACCGCCTGAACAAAAGAGTAGGTTTCGTACGTCATGATATTTGCGAACGCAGGGGGTTGCTCAAAAACTGAACCTAATATGATCAAAAGATTTTTGTCAGTTGTCTTTCTTATCTTCAGTTTGTCCGTAGGAACTTTTACGCAATCTATAGTCCCTGTTACACCGGTCGTGTCCGCGTCTGAAAGCATTCTCGCCCTGCCGCTGATCCTGGCGTGGAAGTATGATTCAGACGAGACTACGAGTGTCACACCTGCAACTGACGGAAAACAGGTCTATGTTCCAACTTCGTCAGGAGGAATCGTTGCGCTTAATGCCGCCACCGGAAAACTGGTCTGGCGAGAAAGTATGGGCGGTCAAATTTCAGCGGAACCTGTCGCGGATCAAGCCGCCGTCTTCGTTGCCAACGGCATTGTAGGTTCGTCGCCTGCAGTCTTGCAGGCGACTGGAGCTGTCCGTGCCTTAAGCCTGGAATCAGGCGTAACACTTTGGATGCGAACCCTTCCCTTCTCACTGCAGGGCGGGCTAATCACTGACAGGACAGCTGTCTATGGTGCCTCCACGGATGGTCGAGTTTATGCTCTCAGGAAGAACGATGGCATGCTCCTGTGGGTAAAACAGTTCTCATCGTCTTTCATTTCGCATCCAGCAGCCGGAAGCGGCAGATTATACCTCGGTTCCGAAGACGGATTCGTTTACGCACTTGATGTAAGGTCTGGAGACGTGCTTTGGCGTTATCGGACGCGCGGAGCTATCCGGGGCAGGCCTGCCATTTCTGAAGGGCTTATTGCGGTCGGTTCTGCCGATGGATATGTGTACGCGCTTGAGGAGACCTCGGGATTTCTGCGCTGGCGTGTACGTACAGGCGCTGCCGTACAATCTGTCGCAATTCCGGGGGCAGAGGTGATTGCCGCTTCCCTGGACAACTTCGCATACGGTTTTTCAGCGACTAAAGGTGCTCGGCTTTGGAAGCGAGAACTCGGCGGAAGACCGCTGGCCGAACCACTGTCGCAGGGTTATATGATACTGCTCAATCCTATTTCGGGAAATATTGCAATTGTACTGGATGCCCGTGACGGAAAGGTTCTAAATCGTTTGCCAATCGGAGATGACAATAATTCGTCAGCGGCTCCGGTCGTCGCCGGCAAAATACTGATGCTAACCACCAGAACAGGTCTACTTGCCTTTTCAAGGCCGGAGTGAGAATCCCTGGGCCATATACTACTGTTCGTCCGGACGCCTTCTCGCAATGTTGAAAAGCCGGATAACCAGGCCATGCAGCGCGTATACGCCTGCTATCAAGAGCAGCATATACCGCGAATACAGCCAGATCAACGTGCTTAAACCGGCAACAACAAGAATTACAAGGCGGGTGCTCCTGCGTTTTGTTCCAACTGTCTTGAAGCTCGAGTAGCGAATGGTGCTGACCATCAGCGCTCCCAGGATACCCACAAGCGCCATTACTAAAATGCTATAAAGTTTTGCGCTATCAGGTGGATATTGGGCAAAAGGGCGGGGCGCAAAATGGATGATCGCGGCGATTATCGCTGCCGCCGCAGGGATCGGAAGACCAACAAAACTCTTCTTGTCAACCTTCACTGTGCCTTCTGCAAGAATCCTCGGACGCGTTGCCTGCACGTTAAACCTGGCGAGCCGAAATCCTCCACACATCAAATACATAAAGGATAAAAACCAGCCGGCTTTATGAGCGTTGCTGCCGTCGGAAAACGCAGAACCGTAACTCCAGCAATAGGCTAATACAGACGGGGCAATACCAAAGGTCACCACGTCAGCAATCGAATCCAACTGAACTCCTATTTCTGTAGTCGTCTTCGTCATCCGAGCAATTCGGCCATCTAGAGCGTCAAAAAGAACAGCCCACCCAATCGCGATCGCAGCTCTGTCGAAATGTCCGGCTGCCGCCAGCAGCGCATCCGGAGTGCCAATCCCGACAAGTTGGAACCCCCTCAAGGAACCCATCAATGCGAAAAACCCCATCAGGATATTGGCGGCAGTAAATAGAGAAGGAACAAGATAGAGACCCTTCTTCAATCCTTTCCGCTCAGGCGTTTCGTCGCTTTGGGCTTTGATCAGCCTTGGTTTGGTCAACTACGAATTCTCCCTACTATGGATAAGCCACCCTTTACCCTGGTTCCTTCCTGCACTAGAACTTCCACACATGCAGGCATTATCAGATCCGTTCGCGAGCTGAATTTGATTAGTCCAAAGCGTTCTCCCAATCCAACTGAATCCCCTGGCTTCTTCCAGCAAACAATTCGCCTCGCGACAATGCCAGCAATTTGTTTGCAAACTACTTCGATCTTCTCGCCCTTGATCGTCAAGGCATTCTGTTCGTTTAAAAGACTGGCTTTTTCACTGGTCGCAATCAGGAATTTTCCGTGTGTATAAGCGACATCGGTGACGGCTCCGGCGATGGGCGCACGATTGATGTGAACGTCCAAAGGCGACAAAAAGATGCTGACAACCGTTCCGGAATCGGGTGCACTCGAATCCAGAGGCTGCACCCTGGTAACTCGGCCATCTGCAGGAGAAACAATAATATCAGAATCCGAGGGTATCGTCCTTTCAGGGTCCCGGAAGAAATACAACATGAATGCAGTTAAAACAAGAAATGCAGCCACGGCAGGCCAGATCGAAAAGATTGCCAGAACAACCGCGAGTATGATTGGAACTGCAATGAACGGAATTCCTTCTTTTGCTATCGGCAATAAGCACCTCGAAGCGGTAATAGATTTATCAACTCAAAGAAGAGTGGGGGCGCGTTACAAGTACGTCGCCCCCCAATTCTTGTTTATCTCATTTTGAATACGAAACCGGAACTCTAGTGCCCGGACTCGCCATTCCTTTGACGTTCTAGCAGAATTGACTGCATCTGATCTTTAATTGCTAATTTCTTTTTCTTAAGAGTAACCTCTTCCAACTGTTCTTCATCATTCGGATAGTTGAGAGCTGATAACTGACTTAGACGTTCTTCATATTTACCGTGCTCGCGGGCCAGCTCTCGAAACTCAGGATCCGTCATAATTAACTGCTCCTTCAGGCTTTCCGTATTGGTTACACCCATTAGCGACAGCCTCCTTTCAAATGCGTGGTTGGTTGGACAATACATGCCTGGTACATGTAACGACAATACCAGGCCGACGAATTATGAAAATGTTAACGCAGTACATACCGTCGAATCAAGCGCGGTTACCCAGACTACGCTTCATCACGATCGCGTCTTCAGACGGATTTCCATAGTAGTTTCTTCTACGCCCTACTTCCTCGAATTGACGACTGCTGTAAAGAGCTATCGCGGGAGCATTGGACGCCCTGACTTCGAGAACCGAAACACTCGCTCCTATGGCCGTTCCCTCGGCAAGCGCAGCATCCAAAAGGAAACCACCAATGCCCCCGGACCGGAGTTCGCTTCGCACAGCAATGTTATTTATGTGCAGTTCGTCGGCATCCACCCGGGCGGCAACAAACCCGGAGACTCTCGCCAATTTAGTATGAGGATCTTCAGTTTTTGTAACAAGCATTATCGCGCGGTTCGGCTGTCTAAGCTCCTGGAAATAGCCATCCCAGCCCCATTTGCTCAGGCCAGAACTATCTTCGATTTCGACAACTTCAAGAAGATCGTGTTCAGCCATTCTGAAGATTTTGAAACCCCGTACTGGAGGCGCCCCAACGTCTTCCCTTAACGACATAATAGTTTTAATTCCGGATCCGATGGTCGAACGTAGTTCGGCAGGAGATCTCCTGCTCCAGCCCGTCTACCTCCGAACCATTCTTTAAGAGCCAGCATCGCCACGCTCGTTGACAAAACATACAGACTCTGAAAAAAGGACCACTGTTCGCCCTCAGGGTACGGCTGTCCCCCCTGAAAATCAAAAGTCACAATTGGTCTTCCTAGTGATTCGCCTTTTGTTCGGAAGATGTCAAAATTCTCTGACGCCCCCTTCCCTGCAAAGCGAAGGTCTCTAATTGACGAAAACTTCTCGATCGCTTTCAGTGGTGGCAAATGGACCGCTTCGCTGAGTTCGAATACTTGTCCATCTTCTGTGATGTTCAGAAGCTGAGCAAAGATTTCTCCTCTCCCAGCCGGCAACATTGCAAGCGTCCTCGGCGACGGCCCTGCGGAAAACGCGATTGCATGTAACGTCGGCACGCCGACACATGGACTATTAAAAGTTGCGCCAAATGCCTTGACTGTAGCAAGCCCGATCCTGAGGCCCGTGAAACTCCCAGGTCCGGAAGACACAGCAAAAATATCGACATCACAAATATCTGCGCCACCTGCTGTCAATGCTTCGTCAACAGTTTCTAATAGTGTCAACGAATGCGACAGGCCGGTATCGAGCATCTGCTCGAAAAGAATTTCGTTTCCCCTGCACAAACTTATGCTGCCGGGCAGGCTGCAGGAATCAATCGCTAAAATAATCGGCTGGTCTTCTTCTGGCACAAGTACAAGTTTACAACTACGCCCTTGTCAATCTTCAACTGAACTTCGAAAGTTGACACCAGGATTCATGAAGGTCGATTATAGATTTTGAATACAATCAGCGCAATCAGTCCTGCATCCTTGCCCCGCAACCGGGCTCGTTAAGTGGACCGATAGCATTTCCGAACTGAATAGTCCGATGGTGAATGTTATGAAGACCAGAATAGGGATTCTCACTGGCGGAGGCGATTGTCCGGGCTTGAACGCCGTGATTCGCGCTGTTGTCCGATGCTCTGTGGCCGATAATAACGAAGTTCTTGGAATCAAGAATGGCTGGCAGGGCCTGATCGAAGGCGAGGTAGAACCCCTTGACCGCAATTCGATTACCGGCATCCTTCCCCGTGGAGGCACAATTCTCGGGACCTCCCGCTTCAATCCGCTTAAGAACGAAAGTTCACTTGAAAAGCTTCACGAGAACTGGAGGCGATTTGGATTGGATGCGCTCGTCGTTGTTGGAGGCGAAGGCAGCCTTTCCGCCGCACTGGAAATAGTTCGAAGATTTAACTATCCGATTGTAGCTGTTCCAAAAACGATTGATAACGACCTCTGTGGTACCGATTTCACATTTGGCTTTGATACTGCCGTGGGTGTAGTGACCGATGCCGTGGACCGTCTTCATTCCACGGCAGAATCACACCATCGCGTCATGGTCGTCGAAGTTATGGGTCGGCACTCCGGCTGGATTGCAGCTTACGGAGGTATTGCTGGTGGTGCCGACGTCATTCTGGTACCAGAGCATCCGTTCCGCCTTTCCCGAGTTTGTAGGGTGCTGCAGAATCGACTAGAGCAGGGACGAGCATTCTCCATCATCGTTGTAGCCGAAGATGCACATCCGCACCCGGATGAGAATTTCCTTTCGAACCAGTTGTCAAACGAAATCTTCCAGCACGAGAGATTGGGTGGCATAGGAAATATACTTGGGCGTGAAATCGAGAAGGGCACCGGAATTGAAACTCGGGTAACCAAGCTCGGATACATACAACGTGGCGGATCACCTTCACCGTTCGACAGGGTTCTCGCTACTCGGTTTGGCGTCAAGGCATATGAAATGGCGATGGCTCACGAATGGGGGCGAATGGCCTCGCTTCAGGGGACAACAGTTACTAGTGTGCCGCTTGAAGTGGCAGTCTCAAAAGCCCGCCCTCTGGATGAAGAAATCTTTCGTGTAGCGGAGATGTTTCTGGGATAGTCAACTTATCGCTCGTCAGTAAAAGTACCGATGAAGGGATTTGCGTTATCAGACGCAATTCCATTTCACCCGGAATTACAAACTCCGCTGGTAACCGGCGGCGGATTGATTGCCCATCCGCCTCACTATTTTTATAATGTCACTCGTCATAAGGAGCTTCAGTGACTTATATTGCTTTCACTTTTGCCTTCGGGTTGGCTTGCGTGGCGGGCATACAGTTTGTTTATCTCCTGTTCGTCGAAACCGCTAATCGCGAACTTAAGCGGCGCGTCAGGACGCTCGAAGCCAGATGTCGCCTACTCAAGACAGCGAAAGAGCAACTCGAATCCCATCAATGTGAAGAGGCCCAAATGAACGCAAACGAAATCGATGATTCGTGGCCGGAAGTAATCATTGATGAGCGAATGCGTTAACTGCCTGTTTCCGGTTTTCGCAGAGATTGAATGATTTTTCGAGCAGACATTACATCTTGATGGTTGTTGCGAAGTAATCTACAGTTCTGCGTAATCCGTCTTTCAATGCTACTTTCGGTTGCCAGCCCAATAAGGTTTCCGCTCGCGTAATATCTGGCTTTCTTTGTTTGGGGTCGTCTTCCGGCAATGGCAAAAAGGTTATGTTCCCATCCGACCCGCAAATAATGGCAATTTCCTCAGCGAGCTCCTTCATCGTAAATTCAGTTGGATTGCCCAGATTTACTGGATCAAAGACGTCTTTGGAAGCCATCAACTTGACCAGGCCGTCAACTAAGTCATCCACATAGCAAAAGGAACGAGTCTGGAGACCTTCCCCGTAAATAGTCATATCCTTGCCGCGAAGTGACTGAACGACAAAATTCGAAACGACCCTTCCATCGTTTTCCAGCATTCTCGGGCCATATGTGTTGAATATTCTGGCAATCCTGGTATCGACGCGGTTCTGACGGTGGTAATCCATCATCAGGGTTTCCGCTAGTCGCTTTCCTTCATCGTAACAACTTCGAATCCCAATCGGGTTGACATTACCCCAATATGACTCCTGTTGCGGGTGCGTTAATGGGTCCCCATACACTTCAGATGTCGACGCCTGAAGAATCCGCGCCTTCACGCGCTTTGCCAGACCCAGCATATTTATCGTGCCCATTACATTCGTCTTAACGGTCTTCACAGGATTGTACTGGTAATGAACAGGCGAAGCGGGACAAGCCAGATTATAGATTTGGTCGACCTCCAGGAGGATCGGTTCAGTAACATCATGCCGGACCAGTTCAAAATAGCGGTGATCCTGCAGTGATATTACGTTTTGACGACGCCCGGTAAAGAAATTATCGAGACATATGACTTCATTTCCCTCGGAAAGAAGTCGTTCACACAGGTGAGAGCCGATAAAGCCTGCTCCTCCAGTTACCAGTATTCTCATAAAGTCTTTTTTCCCGATCGAACGGATTTGAACAATTAATTGCACGTAAGGTTTAACCGACTACACCGGGTAACTCGCTTACAGGCCAGGCCATAATACTGAACATGCTTTGGGATTCAAAGGGACAGCCTATTTATTAAAGCCAATCAGTGTCGAAAGAGCCTCTGCGAAATTGCAGGATTAACGCCCTCAACATAAACTAGAGTCGCTCCTGCAAATTTCGTGTTTGACCGTCTCCAAAAAGTAAACTATGAAACGATACCTTCCCTTTCTGATTATCGGTGCCGTTTTGGCCGGCGTAGCGATTATAGTTATTGTTCTTACTCGAACGTCGAATTCAACGACATCGCAGCCCAATTCGAACGCCTATTTCACCTACACCGCGCCACCAGGTGCACTGCCAGCGCACGCAATTGGGCCTGAAAGCGCGGCCGTCACGCTGGAGGAATTCGGCGATTACCAATGCCCGCCGTGTGGGATAATGTTTCCTGAGGTGAAAAAGATCGAAGCCGAATACGGGGACAAGATCCGTTTTATATTTCGCCAGAATCCCCTCCCCCAAATCCACAAGTTCGCTATTACCGCCGCACACGCTGCCGAGGCCGCTGGCATGCAAGGCCGTTTTTGGGCGATGCATGACAAACTCTACGAGAATCAGAAGGTATGGGAAAAGGCCGACGATCCCCGGGCGACATTTATTGAATATGCCCGATCAATTGGCATCGATGTGGACCGTTTCACGAAAGACCTTTCAAGTGAAGAAGCTGACAACAGGTTGGTTGAGGATCACAAGCGCGCCGCAGCCCTGGGCGTTACAGGAACGCCGACATTTTTCGTCAACGGACGCGAATTGAAAGGCAATGCGACAACCGGAGTTACAGCGGATGTTATTCGAAGCGCTCTAAACAGCGCGCTTCAGAGTGCTCAAAAATAGTGGGATTTCTATCTGTGCTCAGTAAAATTCGGTTCCCGGCCATTGCGTCGATTGCTACGATTGGCTTGATGGACGCTCTATATTTGACCGTTAAGCACTTAAACGGCGAAATGGTAAAGTGCACGGTAACAAGTGGCTGTGACGAAGTTCTCTCAAGTCCCTATGCTTCTATTGCCGGAATCCCCCTGTCATTTCTTGGACTTGGTGCGTATGCAGTAGTATTCAGCCTGGGTGTTCTGGCATCGTTTGGTTATGGCGTTGCAGCGAAACTCATGACGCCACTGATTGTTTTAATGCTGCTAACGACATGTTGGTTGATCTATGTCCAGTCAGCAATTTTGGAGCATTTTTGCCAGTACTGTTTAATCTCGGCGGCAGTGACCTTTTCGATAGCCATTTTGACTCTTCCTCCTGTTATAAGGAGTACCCTGGGCTCCAAATCAAAGCGTTTAAACTCGGCGCCCGAGCCGTGATCACTAATATGTGCGCTGAGAAACGCCTTTTGACACACCTGAACCGATAGTTTCACTTTGCTTGAGTATGTCTACTACGAATGAAACGCCGATGTTACGGCAGTATCGCGAGCTAAAGCAGCAGCATCCGGGCACACTCTTATTTTTTAGATTAGGGGATTTTTACGAACTCTTCTTTGAAGACGCTATTACTGGATCAAGGGAACTCGAGATTACCTTAACGGCTCGGAATAAAGGGAAAGAGAATCCCGTGCCAATGTGTGGCGTTCCCTTTCATGCAGCAGCCGGATATATTTCAAAACTGATAAAAAAAGGATATCGTGTCGCGGTTTGCGAACAGACCGAAGAGGCGTCCAAAGGTAAAACGCTCGTTCGCCGTGAGGTCGTACGCGTCATTACCCCCGGAACAGCGATCGATCCCCAGTTGGTCAGCCCTGGCGAGTCTGTTTTTCTCGCCGCCGTTTGTGGAACCGGTGACACGATGGCTGCGGCTTTCCTGGACCTCTCGACCGGCGAATTTCGTGTTACGGAAGCCTCGGGTACAACTGCCTGGGAACGGATTCAGGCTGACCTCGAATCTTATTCTCCGCGTGAGATTCTGTTCCCCACATCACTCCACACACTGGTTGCGCCAATTCAATCCAGAGAGCCGTCTTTGCCGCTTCGCGCTTCTGATTCGGAAGATTCAGACGAAGCCCCGTCAAAAATCGAATCGCAAGAGCTCGACCGAGAAAGGCGTCAAATTCTGGAAGGCGGACCAACGCTAACTGCCCTGGATGATTGGCTTTGGCGGGCGGATGATTGTGCATTACTTTTAAAGCAACACTTTAAGGTGAGTACGCTCGATGGGTTTGAACTTTCAGATCGAATCGAAGCGACCCGGGCTGCCGGAGCCTGTTTGCGGTACGTCCAGGACACGCAGCGAGCTGCTGTTGCGCACATCACGGAGATCAGTTTTTTCCAGCCTCAGGATTGTCTCATCCTTGACGCAAGAACGGTTCGAAATCTGGAACTGACCGAGAGTCTCGGAGCACGTGGCAGATCGCTTCTCGATGTAATTGACGAGACTTGTACTGGTATGGGAGCTCGGCTCCTGCGAAACTGGCTTTTGCGACCATCAATTCGACGTGGAGAAATCGAGGCTCGTCATGGTGGAGTCAGAGAACTGGTCGATGCCCACATAACCCGAGGTAGCCTCAGGATGGCTCTCAATGAGATCGCCGACCTCGAACGACTGGTCGGGAGACTTAACATGAACACCGCGTCTCCCAGGGATCTCAAATCCCTCCGTACATCCCTCGAAAAGGTTCCTGCGGTTCGTCAGTTATTGTCGCCTTCCCGATCTTCCCTATTGCAGATTCTGTATGAACACATTGACGAACTGGTTGATGTTTGCGGTCAGATCGCCAGAACCCTGTCCGACGACCCTCCCGCCAGATTAACCGATGGAAATGTCATTCGCGATGGACTTTCAGCTGAGCTTGACGAAATACGTTCAATCAGCCGGAATGCAAAGCAGACGATCGCCTCAATGGAAGCTAATGAGCGAGAATCGACCGGTATACAGAGCCTTAGAATTAGATTTAATAATGTATTTGGCTATTATATTGAGGTATCGAAAGCGAATTCAGCAAAGGTTCCCGGTACTTACGAACGACGCCAGACGCTCGCAAATGCCGAGCGCTATACTACTCCAGAGTTAAAATCCTGGGAATCGCGTGTTCTGGGGGCCGAGGATCGGATTGCTCAACTCGAGGCTGAATTATTTGCGCAATTGTGCAGGGCAGTCACGGCGGAAACAAAACGTTTGCAGATGACAGCTCGCGCTTTGGCGTCGGTTGATGCGATCGCTTCGATGGCTGAAACAGCAATTCACCGCCGCTACTCGCATCCGATCATGCACGACGGTGACGCACTCGAAATAGCACAGGGTCGCCATCCTGCTATCGAAGTTTTTAACGATGCTCCGTTTGTTCCCAATGATATTTTCCTGAACAACTCCACTGATAGGCTGCTTATAATTACCGGTCCTAATATGGGCGGTAAATCCACAATTCTGCGGCAAACAGCACTTATCTGTATCCTGGCCCAGATGGGGTCTTTCGTGCCGGCAAATCGTGCTCGGCTGCCATTGATTGATCGTGTCTGGACAAGGGTCGGCGCTTCGGACGACCTTGCTCGAGGTCGTTCAACTTTTATGGTTGAAATGACCGAAACCGCGGCGATTCTCCACAATGCGACGCCGCGTTCGTTGGTCTTGCTGGATGAAATTGGGCGCGGAACAGCGACATTCGACGGGCTTTCCATCGCCTGGGCAGTGGCTGAGTTTCTTCACGATTCTCCTGAACATGCTGCGAAAACATTGTTTGCCACGCACTATCACGAGTTGACGGATCTTGCCGACAGGCTTGCAGGCGCGCAGAATTATCAGATAACTGCATCAGAACGGGATGGAGATGTTGTTTTCCTGCATAAGCTCGAACGCGGACGCGCTTCGAAATCTTATGGTATCGAGGTCGCCAGGCTCGCAGGTATGCCTGCCCCCATGCTAAAACGAGCTCGCGAAGTCCTGGCTAAATTGGAACTTTACGAAATCGACATTTTTTCTGATGTCGCGGTGTCGAAATCGGGGGCTACGCAGGCTGAAGCCGTCAGCGACGGATCCGAAAACGGCGTGGACATTCTAAGTCAAACTGCAAAGCGCGCAGCGCGCAGAAAGATAGTATCGCAAGCAACCTTGTTCGATCTCGCAAACGAACACGTTCTTGACGAATTGCGAAACACTAAGGTAGAAACCCTTTTACCGGAGGATGCGCGTCGTTTGCTATCCGACCTGCAAAGCCGTTTAATTTAGGATAGTTATTACTTGATTACTCCCCGATCTCATGTTCCCGCTGAAAGAGGGCAGTTCTACAACAAAAGAAAATGCTGGATTCTTTACTCGAACTTACGCTTGAACAACAAATCGGACAACTCTTCTGCATTGGACTTCCCGGTACCGAAATAGATGAACCGACTAGAAAACTGATCAGTGACGTCTCGCCGGGAGGTGTGATCATCTTTGGCCGAAACGTGGCCTCACCGGAACAACTGCGGCAACTCACCGACGAAGTGCGGTCCTTATCACCGATTACTCCAATGATAGGAATCGATCAGGAGGGCGGTCTTGTGGACCGACTTCGAAAGATTTTTACGCCGATGCCTTCCGCGCGAACAATTCGACAGCACGGGGACCTCGCCGGCGCGCGTGCCCTTGGGCGAATAACCGGCGAGGTCTTGCGCATGCTCGGCTTTAACTTGAATTTTGCACCCGTGATGTCAATTATGACAGATGATCGGGATTTGCTTTCGAACGGACTCTATTCCCGCTCTTTCGGCCGGTCGCCAGGCGAAGTCCTGGGGTACACCATGGTGTATCTGCGTGCCCTGCAGGGAACGGGCTTAATCGGTTGTCTCAAACATTTTCCAGGCATCGGTTCGGGCGAAGTCGACTCGCACGAAGAGATGCCAATCGTCCGTTTATCTCATGATGACCTGATCGCGCAGGACCTCGCACCGTATATCGAGTTGTTTCAGCGTTCGGACGACCGCGTACAATGTGTCATGGTCAGTCACGGCGGTTTTCCAAACATTGATATCCAACACGGAATCGCCGGAGGGCGCCTCCAGCCGGCATCGTTGAGCAACGGCATCGTTACCAACCTTCTCCGCGATGAACTCGGGTACAAGCATGTTGTTTTAACGGACGATCTCGAGATGGGCGCGATTTCCAAGCACTATGAAATCGAAGAAGCCGCTCGCAGGGCTTTCTACGTGGGGCAGGATGTTCTATTAATCTGCTCTCGGCCCGATTTAATCAGGCGGGGATATGACGCCCTCCTGTCTGCTGCTCGCTCCGGCGAGATTACACCGGAGCGCTTATCCCAGTCGTTGACACGAATTGCGGAGTTAAAATCGCTCTTTAAAGCGCCGCTACCCATGGATAGGGATCGTTATCTGGGACTCGCCGACGACGTTACTCAACTCAACGACAAACTCAACTACACATACGGGGGGATTGTTTGATGCGCCGTTCGTCAATCGGATTCCTGGTTTTATTTTCACTCTTGCTCTTAACAATTTCGAGTTCCTGTAAGCGTTCCAACAATGTCTTTACGATCGCACTTTATGAGAAGATAACCTCGCTCGATCCGGTCACTGCCGTCGACACGATTGCGGCAAACGATCGTGTCAGAGTGTTAATCTTTAATTCGCTCGTAAAGAAAAACGAAAAGTATGATTATGTACCGGATCTGGCGTCCAATATCCAGGTCTCACCCGACGGAGCGGTCTACACCTTCTCACTTCGCGACAACGTCAAGTTCCATAACGGCCATGTTTTGAATTCGGCGGATGTCAAATACACCCTCGATAGCCTCCTTGCAAAACGCGGTGCCCCCAAGGCGGCAAGTTTTTTTGAATCGACCGGCGAAAAGGCGGCTTACGTAAAGTCCATCGAAGCCCCCGACCCAAAAACGGTTGTAATTACACTAACGAAGCCCTGGCAGGCGCTTCTATCCAATTTGGTATCGGTTGGGATAGTTGCGCAGGGAACCCTGGAATCACAACAAGATCATCCAATTGGGACCGGCTTTTACAAGTTCGTACGTTTTGATAAGGCCCAGGGAGTTATTGATCTGGAATCGAATGACGACTATTGGGAGGGTGCGCCGAGTATTAAGGCGATTCGGATCCGGCCCGTTGATGACGCAAACGCATTGCAGGCGGAACTCAACAGCGGTCGCGTCGATCTCGCACCGCTGCCGACAAATCTATCCCCAGACACTTTGGTTTCGCTTGGCAAACAACCGGCTTTAAAAGTAGAGCAGTTTCCGGGAGCAAACCTTATATATTTGAATTTTAATGTCGAAGCTGCGCCGCTAAACAACGTAGCAGTAAGACAAGCCATCGCTTATGCAATCGACCGCGAAAAAATAATCAGTCAACTTCTGCAGGGCCAGGCGACGATAGCGCATTCGATTTTGCCGGAGGGCTCCTGGGCTTATTCTCCGGGTCAAAAATACAATTTCGACCCTGCTAAGGCGAAGGCAATTCTGGATCAGGCTGGATTCCGCGATCCTGATGGGGACGGCCCTCAGATGAGATTTTCTCAGCCCATTGTTTACAAAATATCCTCCAGTAGTTCGGCCGCAAGGCAGTATGCTGGAGTGATTCAGGATAATCTGAAACAGGTTGGTATCCCGGTAAGTCTTGAAACAATTGAGACACCGATTTTGATCTCTCAGCAAACGAATGGCCAGTTTCAACTCGCCTCGGGGAGCTGGGTCGGTGGTAACCAGGATCCGATATTTCTTCGGGACCTGTTCGACTCCCATGAGATCCCAACCGCGGATCATCGTGGCCGAAATCGGAGCCGATACGCAAATCCCGAATTTGATCGCCTGGTAGAGGAAGCTGCGGTAACAACCGACCGTGAAAAGGCATTTGGATTGTATTCCCGAGCTCAGGACATAATTTCTCGCGATGTACCAATGCTTCCCCTTTGGTACCCCGCAAACATGATCGTGTCACGGCGCAATGTGACAAATATAAAGGTCGACGGATCGGGCGATTGGAGCTTTATACGTAATCTCAAAGTTCAGTAACAAAACGCCAAAAGAGAGTTTCTGTTACGTCCTCATCTGCCGCTGAATTGCCCGAATCTGCCAATGACAAGTGTCGGATTTGATTTGTACGTGGAGGGGAATTCGAATGCTGGTTGATGTGGCCTTCCCTCCACCCTGGTCCGTTCTACGGTGTATGGCATGTTAACTGTTTTGACAGAATCGCCCGAGGATGCCGCCGAATTTGTCCGGCATGGAGAATTGGCCGCATTCCCAACCGAAACTGTTTACGGGTTGGGGGCGGATATTTTCAACCGGACTGCGCTTGAAAAGATTTTTAAAGCGAAGCGACGACCTGCGGACAATCCGTTAATTGCGCATATATCTTCAATTGATGAGCTGGAGCTTCTGACCTCAAGCGTTAGCCCTGAGGCAACGAAACTGATTGAACATTTCTTTCCCGGGCCACTAACAATTGTTTTTCCCAGGAAATTTACGGTTCCGGACTCGACATCCGCCGGCCTGTCGACTATTGGTGTTCGAATGCCGCGCCACCCCATCGCCCAGGCATTTCTCAAAGCAGTGGGCGGACCTGTTGCAGCGCCATCGGCTAATCTTTCCGGTCGTCCCAGCCCTACTACATGGGTAGCGGTCCACGAAGATTTAGACTCGCGTATCGCCTGCATATTGAAGGGGGGTCCTTCCGAGGTCGGTATTGAGTCGACTGTAATCGATTGTTCCACGGAAATTCCTGTATTACTTCGACCCGGAGCTGTCACCTTCGAACAACTCCGTGAAATAGTCCCATCTCTTCGGCTGGCAAACCCTGCGGATTCGACGGCGGCTCGCAGCCCTGGCACCAGACATCGACATTATTCGCCGAAGGCAAAAGTAATCGTTATCGGACGCGCACCCACGATGGTGCCACCTTCAACGGCATACATCGGGCTGACGCTTCCCTCGATTCATGATTCGTTCGAAGTTGTCAAGATTGTCGACAACGTCACTCAGTACGCTCAAACGCTTTTCGACTTCTTTCGTGAGTGTGATCTAAACGGCATAAATCGAATTTACTGCGAACGCGTTCCTGATGTTGGCCTAGGTCGCGGTTTGATGGACCGTCTAAATCGTGCGGCTGAAGGTTGACGGATTCGTGGCCGGTCAAATCGTGATGCAAAAGGTTCAGCAAAGACCCGCACGCAGTTGGCCTGTCGCTGTGGTTATCGCTTTCTGTCTGGCGTTGGTTGCACTCATTCCTCAGCTTAGTGTTCTCGTCGCCAAACATGGCGCATGGGCAGGCTCTTACGTTTCTCTTGACTTTGACGAGCCAGCCTATTCTGCCTATCTGGGGGCGTTGATTGACGGGAAACCTCGACTCAACGATCCGTACACTGGGCGCTCCGACCAACCCTATTCGGTTCAGCCGGAAACTCTCTTTTCAACTCAGTTCATTCCAGCATATCTTCTCGCCATTTCTGCGAGGTTTTTTGGCTTATCTGCTTCAACCATGCTCATCGCGCTAAGACCGCTCGTTGCTTTTCTGTCGGCACTCGCGGTCTTTTGGCTTTTGAATTCAATATCACTTAACAAACGAGTCTCAGCGGTCGGGACCTTGATTGTTCTCTGTCTGGGTTCGTTCGTTGTTTCGCCATCGGAGTTTCAGCTCGGGTTTCTCCGTGGGTATTTGCCATCATTACCCTTCCCTTTGTTCTTCCTGTATTGCGGGCTCGGGTGGAAAGCAGTGACCGTTGCCGAGCGAAATAAATACGTTCTTTACGCGCTGCTTCAGGGAAGCTGTTTCGCTGTCCTTGTCTTTTCATATTTCTTTCTCTGGACCGCTGCCGCCGCGTGGCTCTGCGGGTTTATCCTGTTTTTCCTGATTCTTCAGCCGTCACGCTTCCGGCAAACTCTGCAGGTCACCACGATCACGGCGTCGATTTCCGTCCTGGCGTTAATACCCTATGCAATACTGCTGACAAGGCGCGCCGCGGATATGGACGCAGCACAACTGCTGGTAAGAACACATACACCGGACCTCTGGCATATCTCCGAGTTGATTTGCGCGAGTCTAATTTTCGTCGTTCTGGTCCATTTCCGTCGCGATCCGGCGAAGCTTGATACTCCTGTTCTCGCCTTCGCGCTTTCCTTCGCGGCCTTTCCTTTTCTTTTGTTCAATCAACAACTCCTCACCGGCCGTCTGTTACAGCCCTTGCACTATACTAAATATGTCATTCCATACGCTGTTGCAATCGCAGTTATTTCAGCATGGACTGCGCTAACACGGAGGGGGCGCACCGGGGACTTGGTAAGTCTCAACGGCGCTCGATCACTTACAATAGCAGCAATCTCCATCCTGATTTTTTCGGCAATCGCATCGGCCATGACCGGCAGAGCACACCTGAAATCCAGTATTGCAGCCGATGAAAAGTGGCTTGGGCTGGTACAGACCGCCGAGTTGCTTAGGCATCCAGAAAACTTGAGCTTGCGGAGGATGCCTGTAGTCTTTTATACGGATCTTGTCCAGGCTGACCTATCCCCCACGACACGCTCGGGGGCGGTCCTTTGGTCTCAGCATATGTTCGTATTTTCGGGTACTAGCTCGGACGAAAACCTTCAACGGCTATTCTGTTTCCTTTATTATTCTGGTGTGAAACCCAGCGAATTCAGAAGCATGGCGGAGACAAATAGTTATGTGAGTCTCGCGCTTTTCGGTTTTGAACGAGTCTGTTCCCGAGATATCGGCAGCTCCCTCGCAATTGGCTCAGCTGACGTAGATATTCAAGAGCAGCGTTATACTGAATTTGTCTCATCATTCAATTTCGAAAGAACTGAAATGATACCTATTGACTTTGTCGTGACTCCTTCAGATTACGGACCTGACATCTCGGCCATCGATCGCTGGTATCAGCGCGACGCGGGGACGAATATAGGCGGATACACAATCTATTCAGTCACTCCAAGGCTATAACGACCATTTACCAATAATCAAAATACACATATGCCGCACTTTTGTAGAATTTGCCGGCGTCTCAGGGCAAACGAGAGTTTTTCTGGTAAGGGTCATTCAAGGCACATTTGCAAAAAATGTTCGCGCCTTCCGAAAAGCGAAATACGGCTTGTCGATGAGACGCGCGAACTGTACCAATACCTCGGACAAAAAAATATCTCGCAAAAGAACATCGCGCGACTTGGCGTTCTCCGCAACTCGTCGGAACCCAGTACCGCTAAATTGGCAAAACTGGTTCTGGATATTGCGATAGCAAAGCCCCACAAAAAGAAGCGCATAAAATTCCTCGCACGGAACCGCAGAGACCTGATCGATCGAATGGTAGAAATCGGTCTACTTGAGCCGCGCGTGCCCGAAGATTACGAACCAACAGAGCCTTATGATGATGAGCCTGATGAGACTGATAATTGGCCTGACACATTAAATTGGAACGGGAATTGGATTGGACACTGCGAGGAATATGACTTTGTCGGCTTCGATGCTTTCGATGCCAATGAAAGATCGTCCCTTTACCTGGAACCTGCGAGAGTGTCTGACGACGAAGAATGTCTTCACAGCGAAACGGAGCCCAGGATGCCAGAAGCGGGCGATTCATACTTTATTTACCAGTTCGAGGATCCACCTGAGAATCACCAGCAAGAAAACCAGGTCATAGAGGACGTCTTTGACGACGATTATTATTACTCATGGTGAGTAATGTCGCACCTCCATCTTTTCGATTTTCAATGTCACGCCGCAGTTCTTTTCTGCGCCCTTCTACGGCTTCTCTTTTTGAAACTCGGCCGCAAGTTGTTTTGCGGCCCCTCCAGTACGCAGCATCCCGGCGCAATATCAACCCATCAATTGACCGATTATTCCTGCACCTCGCTATCTACCGACACGTAACGCCTTGCAAGGCCAAGTTCTCTCAGTTTGTGTTGCAAGGACTGGCGGTGCATCCCCAAAACAGCAGCGGCACGAGTGACATTTCCTGAAGTTTCCTCCAGACATTTTGTGATATATAGCCGCTCGAATTCCCGCTTATCTTCCCGGAAATCAGCGGTAAACGGAACCGCGAGTCTCGCTTCTTCAACTCCATTCGACGCAACCGGT